>Ga0335081_10013950_pt1 | contig 12993 bp, 13 predicted proteins | sample Lox_Sample_35_FD_206713 | JGI IMG/M metagenome (GOLD analysis project Ga0335081, IMG submission 206713) | Soil microbial communities from Loxahatchee National Wildlife Refuge, Florida, United States - Lox_Sample_3.5 | ecosystem: Environmental > Terrestrial > Soil > Wetlands | place: USA...
ATGGTCAGTCCGAAGATCCAGGACGCCTTCAATGCTCACATCACCGAGGAGCTGTACTCGGCCAACCTGTACCTGGCGATGTCCGCGCACGCCGCCTCCAAGGGGTTCCAGGGGTTCGGGCGCTGGCTGCGGGCCCAGTACGAGGAGGAGCTGACCCACGCCGCCAAGTTCCTCGACCAGCTGGTCGACCGGGGCGGGGTGGTGTCGATCAGTGCGGTGGCCTCGCCGGGCTCGGACTTCGGGGCGACCTTGCCCTTGTTCGAGGCGGTGCTGAAGCACGAGCGCCAGGTCACCGAGTCCCTGAACCAGTTCTACGCCCTGGCCGCGAGCGAGCGGGACGCCGCCACCCAGATCTTCCTGCAGTGGTTCGTGACCGAGCAGGTGGAGGAGGAGAAGAGCGTCCAGGAGATCATCGACCGCCTCCGGATGGTGTCCGATCGGCCCGGATCGGTGCTCTACCTCGACAAGGAGTACGGCAAGCGCGGGAAGAGCGCCTGACCTTCCCGCCAGCCTCGGCGGCGCGCGCCCTCACCCGGGTGGGGACGAGCGGCGCGGGTCGCCGAGCGCGGTGCCACGGCGCCGGCCCTCGATTATCTCCCCGGCGTGCCCACGCTCGTACGCTCCATCTGCCCCTACGACTGTCCCGACGCCTGCGGGCTCGTCGCCGAGGTCGAGGCGGGACGCACCCTGAAGGTGCGCGGCGATCCGGAGCACCCCTACTCGCGAGGCACGCTCTGCCCCAAGATGAACGGCTACGAGCGGACGGTCCACGCGCCGGACCGGCTCACCCACCCCCTCTTCCGGACCGGGCCGAAGGGGTCGGGCCGGTTCCGCCGGGCGAGCTGGGACGAGGCCATCGCCCTCATCGCCCAGAGGTGGAAGGCCATCATCGCCGACCACGGCCCGCAGGCCATCCTGCCCTACTCGTACGCCGGCTCGATGGGGATGGTGCAGCGCCACGCGGGCATGCCCTTCTTCCACCGCATGGGGGCCTCGCGGCTCGAGCGCACCATCTGCACGCCGGCCCAGGACGCGGGGTGGGAGGCGGTGATGGGGCGCACGCCGGGTCCGAGCCCCGAGGTGGCGCGGGAGAGCGACCTCGTGGTGCTGTGGGGCATCAACGCCGTCGCCACCAACCTCCACTTCGTCCAGCGGGCCAAGGAGGCCCGGCGGCGGGGCGGGAGGATCCTGCTCATCGAGACCTACGAGAACGACACCGCCGCGGTGGCCGACGAGGTGGTCCTGGTCCGCCCGGGGTCGGACGGGGCCCTGGCGCTGGCCGTCATCCACGTGCTCGCCCGCGACGGGCTCTCGGACGAGGCCTTCCTGGCGCGCGAGGCGGTCGGCTGGCCGGCGCTGCGGGCGCTCGCCCTTGCCGAGTACGCGCCGCCGGCGGTGAGCCCGCGGGTGGGCCTCGCACCCGCGGCCATCGAGGCCCTGGCGCGGACGCTGGGGAGGGCCCGGGCGCCCTTCATCCGCATCGGCGGCGGGCCCTCGCGGTACGGCAACGGGGCCATGACCATCCGCAGCATCGTGGCCCTGGCCGCGGTCCTGGGCGTGCACGACCGGCCCGGCGGCGGCTGCTTGCACTCGACCGGTTCGTCCCAGGCCTTCGACCTCGCTCCGCTCCTGCGCGAGGACCTGCAGCCCTCCCCCGTGCGCTCGGTGAACATGAACGAGATCGGCTCGGCGCTCGGTCGGCTGCGGGACCCGCCCATTCGCTCCATGTACGTGTGGTGCGCCAACCCGGCCGCGGTGGCCCCCGACCAGAACGCCGTGCTCCGCGGGCTCTCCCGCGAGGATCTGTTCCTGGTGGTCCACGAGAGGTTCATGACCGACACGGCGCGCCACGCCGACGTGGTGCTCCCTGCCACCACCTCGCTCGACCACGTCGACCTCTACCGCTCCTACGGGCACTACTGCGTGCAGCGCGTGAAGCCGGCCATCCCGCCGCTCGCCGAGGCGAAGGCCAACTGGGACGTGTTCCGCCTCCTCGCCCGCGCCATGGGCTACGCGGAGCCCATCTTCGGCCTCGGCGCCGACGAGGTCGTCGACCTCCTGCTCGACCACGCGAACGCGGCCTGGTGGAGGGAGGTGGACCGAGCGGCCCTGGCCGAGGGCCGGGCGGTGGAGGTGGCGCCGCCGCCGGGTCCGCGCTGGTCGACGCCCTCCGGGAAGATCGAGCTCCTGAACCCCCGGGAGCCCGACCCGCTGCCCCGCTTCCGTCCCACCCACGCGGAGGAGGGGCTGCCGCTCCGCCTGATCACCGCCCCGGCGCTGTACACGCTCAACTCGACCTTCCAGGAACGGCCGGACCTGAGGGAGCGCGCCGGCGGCATGGTCCTGAAGCTCGGGCCGGCCGAGGCGGCCGTGCGAGGCCTCTCGGAGGGCCAGGCGGTGGTGGCCTTCAACGCGCTCGGCGAGGCCACCTTCCGCCTCTCCGTGCGCGCCGGGGTCCCCGAGGGCGTGGCCGTCGCCGAGGGCGTGTTCTGGCTCGCCCACGCGCGCGGCACGCGCAACGTCAACGCCCTCACCTCGCAGCGGCTCACCGATCGGGCGGGCGGCTCCACCTTCTACGACAACCGGGTGGACGTCCGTGCGGCGGGCCCGGCACCCGCGCCGGGGCGCGGCGTTCCGGCCAGGGGAGTCTAGAACCTCCTGCCCGCGGTCGCCGTCTGCGGGCGCGCGGACGGACCGCAGGCGCGACGGCGGGGAAGCCGCCCCCGTTCAATCCGGGGATGCGGAGTACGCCTGGGAGCGGGCCAGCTGGCCGAGCAGCGACCGGTAGAAGGCGACGAGGAGGGCGTTGCGCGCGACCAGGGCGGCGAGCGCTGCGAGGTGACCCGGCGCCTGGTGGAGCAGCGCCGGCCACAGGTAGGGGTAGATGGCCGTGGTGAGCGCGGCCGCGGCGAGCGCCAGGATCCGGCCCAGGGCGTCGCCCGCGAGGAGGGCGAGAAAGGGCGCTACCCACAGCAGGAACTGAGGGGAGAGCACCTTCCCGCCGATGAGGAAGCCGAGCACGGCGGCGCCGGCCGCGAGGAGGCCCCTCTCGCCGTGCCGGTCGAGCGGTCCGCCGAGGCCTCGACGGAGCACGACGAGCTGCGGCGCCAGCGCGAGCGCGAGCAGCGCTGGCGTCGAGGCGTGGGCCAGCGGAGAGGCGAGAGGCCCCTGGAGGTGGATGGCCCCGAAGCGGGTGTCCACCTCGACGGGCGCGACCCCGAGGTCGGCGAGGACGAGGGCGAGGCTGGCCCAGGTCGACTCGAGCTGGATCCCGCGCCGGTAGTGGAAGACGAGGAACTCGCCCACTCGGGTGCCGGAGCGGGCCAGCGCGGCGGCGAGCGGGACGAGGAAACCGACCGCCACGAGGCTCGCCGTGCGCGCCGCCCCAGGCCAGCCACGGCGGCGTTGCTCGAGGCCGCAGAACAGCGGTGCGAGCGCGAGCGGCCAGAGCTTCACCGCGCCGGCGAATCCGACGAGGAGCGCTGCGACGCCCGGAGCGGGGCCGTACGCGAGGTAGAGGGCGGCGAGCGTGAGGGTCGCCGGGACGAGGTCGAACCGAGCGTAGAGCACGGGGAAGAGCCCGGCCGTGACGGCCAGGTAGGTCACCCCCGCGACGACCACCGGCTTCATACGCCCGGCGTGAAGGCGACTCGCCCAGGCCATGACGAGCCAGAGGCCCATCAGATCGAAGCCCACCATCTCGAGGCCGAAGGCCCGGGCGTAGCCCGGCTCGCCGGCGACGAGGAGCGGTGCGAGGAAGAAGGGCAGCGCCAAGGGCGGGTACTCGAGCTGGAAGCCGGCATACGGCGCGGCGCCTGCGCTCCACAGGCGCGCGATGAGACGGTAGCGGGCGACGTCGCTCCCCACTCCCCACCCGAGGAGCCACACCGAGAGTGCGCGCGCCGCCGCCCAGGCGAGGAAGAGGCACGCGACGAGGCGGCCGGGAAGGCGGTTCGGGGGGGCCTCGGGACGGGCTCGCATGTCTGTAGCGCTGGGCGCCCGCCGGCGGTCGACCGCACCCGGGTTCGGGGTCGGGACCCACTCTACCGCTCGGGCGCGAGGAGCCAACCTTCCACCCTGCGGCGCACGGGCCCGGGCCGGTTCCGCTGGCCCGAGCCCTCCGGGCGCACGCCTGCGACTCCGGTCCGGGTAGCCCGCCCCGGGGCCGCGCCCTCGCTCGTCCGCCAGGGCCCGGCCAGGGCGGCCCGACCGCTCAGAGGCGCTTCAGCACGTCTTGTGGATAGCTCTTGGCGTCCACCTTCGGGAGCCACTCCCGGATCCGACCGTCTGGCCCGATCACCACCCCGATGCGCTGGGCGTTGCCTTGCGACGAGCCGCCCGGGGCGGCGCCGTAGGCGAGCCCCATGGTCCGGTCCGTGTCGCAGAGCAGTGGGAAGTTGAACTGGAACTTCTCGGCAAAGGCGCGGTTCTCCGCCGGCGTGTCGAAGCTCACGCCCAGGATGACCGCGTTCTTCCGCTCGAACTCACCCTTGAGGTCGCGGAACCCGCAACCCTCGATGGTTCAACCGGGGGTGTCGGCCTTCGGAAAGAACCAGAGCACCACGGACTTTCCGCCGAACTCTTCGAGCGACACGAGGTTGCCGAGATGGTCCTTCACCTTGAAGGCCGGAGCCTTTTCGCCGGGTTTGAGCATGGTCGTCCACCTCCACCCGGGCATCTACTCCCGCGCCGCGGCCAGGTCGAGCGCCCAGGCGAGTCCCGTCGCTCGGAGACGGCCCCGAAGGGAGGGCCGGCCGCCGGCCCGCACCTCGCGAGGGCGGCCCGTGGACCGCCCGAAAGGTGAACGCGGGCTCACCCGGTCGCAAGGTATATCGGGCTCCGCGGCGAACCTGCGCGCTCCAAGGTACCCGGGGGACGCTTTGCCCATGTTCACGCTGCCACGCCGGTGGCGCTCGCTGGCGCTCGTGCCGCTGCTCTTCGGGGCGCGCGGCGCGGTGGCCGGGCCGCCCTACGTCACCGACGACCCCGAGCCGGTCGAGTACCGCCACTTCGAGTTCTACCTCGCCACCCAGGGCGGTTACGATCGCGAGCGCAATCTCTCCTTCACCGCGCCGCACGTCGAGGTGAACTACGGGGCCGTCGAGGACCTGCAGCTGCATCTCATCGCGCCCATCACCTACGCTCGCCCCGCCCGCGGAACGGCCGCCTACGGATACGGCGACACCGAGCTCGGCACCAAGTTCCGCTTCCTCCACGAGGGCGACACCAGGCCCCAGATCGGGGTCTTTCCGCTCGTCGAGATCCCCACCGGCGACAGCGCCCGCGGCCTCGGCGCCGGAGAGTTCCAGGTCTTCCTGCCGCTGTGGGTCCAGAAGAGCGCGGGCCCCTTCACCAGCTACGGTGGCGGCGGATACTGGGTGAACCCCGGACCGGGGAATCGCAACTGGTGGTTCGTGGGCTGGCACCTCGAGGCGAGGCTGGGCGCCGTGAGCCCGGGGTTCGAGGTCTTCTACGGGACCTCGCGGCGCGAGGGCGAGCCGGGCGAGGGACGGCTGAACGCGGGAACCACCATCGACCTGAGCGACCTCCACCACCTCCTCTTCTCCGCGGGCCGCACGCTCGAGGTCGGCGCGCCGGCGTTCCAGTGGTACGCTGCATACCAGCTGACCATCGGTCCCTCTGGCCCCGAACGCTAGTGGTTGGCGGCTCGCGAGCTCCCCTCCGGCTCGAGAGCCGGAGATCACACGAAGCGCGAAGGGGTTCCTTCGCCGCTCGCCGCCTCTCGTCGCGGAGCACGCCGCGCGCGTCGAGGACCGACCTGCCGGGCGTCCGGAGGTGGAGATCGCGCTGGGCCGAGAATCGGCTACCATGGGTCCCGCATGGACCTATTCACCGATGCGACCTGGCGGCTCGCCGGGGCCATGATCTCGGGTGGACTCGTCGGTCTCAACCGCGACATGTACGGGAAGCCGACCGGAGTCCGCATGCACGCCCTCGTGGCGCTCGGAGCAGCCCTCTTGACTTTGACCGGGGCGGGGCTCGACGACCCCGGTGCCACGAGCCGGGTCATCCAGGGCATCGTGGGGGGCATGGGGTTCCTCGGGGCCGGTGTCATCATGCACGGGGTCGGGACCAAGCGCCCGCTCCACCTCACGACCGCCGCCTCGATCTGGATGACCGCCGCGCTGGGCGTCGTCTGCGGCATCGGCCAGTGGAGGGTGGCGGTGCTCGCCGTCCTCGCGACCCAGCTCATCCTCATCATCGGGCTACCCATCGACCGCAAGCTCTACGGCAAGCTCGGGACAGGCGGAGAGGACGACCTTCCGGGGTAAGGCGCCCGGCTGTCGCGGGCTCGTGGGGCCGCGCCACGCTCTCGTCCGACAGGGGCAGTGGTGGTGGCCCAAGTTGGGTTGTCCCTCTCCCCCATCGCTTGCGGCCTCGGAGAAAGGGCGTAGCATATTGTTAGACGTACTAACCAGGAGGCTGAGATAGCAGAACCGTCGCCTATCCGACATAAGCGCAGTCTCCACCGGCGTTCAGCCGGAACGGCGTAAATTCATACGCCAGCGTTGATCGAGAAGAGGTCCTTCGAGGGCCTCTTCTCGTTTCTCGGGCCCGCTCCACTACCTTGAAGATAGGCCGGGAGGATAGGCCGCATCGGAGCTGGCCGACACGTGGGCTTAGGTGCGCGCCCTCATCGCGTCCTCGCTGCGCCAGGGAGGGCGCGGAGCGCGGCTCGGGAGCGCGGGGGCCCTAGCAGCGCGAGCTCGGGCCGGCCCTGGGACCGGCCGGGCGGGGGCGGCGCGGCGGCCCGGCCGCGAGGGCGGACCCCTTGGGACAGAAGCGCGACACGGTGGGCGCGAGCTCCTCGAGCGAGAACGGCTTCACGAGGTGCGTGTCGACGCCGAGATGGACGAGCCTGCGCCGGTCGGCCGACATGCTGACGATGGGCAAGGCCCGGCGCCGGGGGTCCTGGCGGACGATGCGCGCGAAGCTCGCGCCGTCGAGGCGGGGCATGTTGAGGTCGAGGAGGATGAGGCAGGGCCTCGGGAGGTGATCGAGGCGCTCAAGGGCCTCGCGGCCGTCGGCGGCGAGCTCGGCCGTGCAGCCCAGCGCTTCGAGCGCCTCCGCCAGAGCTTGACGGAGGCACGGGTCGTCGTCGACGACGAGGACGCAGCTCTCGCACGCCATGATCTAGAACCCCTGCACTCGCCTGGGCTTCGCCAAGGCCATCGACCAAGGGCATGCCCTGGGAAGGACCCCCGGTCGATCTCTCGGGGGTGATAGCTGCTTCGGTCGAACGGCCGCTTTCTAGCCGAACGGCGGCCGCCGCGCCGCGTCAGAAGCTGGTCTGATGTGTTCCTTCGTTCGGCGGAGCTAGTTCGGGGACGCGAGCGACGGCGCCTGGCCGGCCCGGGCGGCGAGGTTCAGGGTCCGTGCGCGCTCGAGCGATCGGTGAACCCTCCGCAGGTCGCGAAGGAGCTCCTCGGAGCCGCGCTTGAGTTGCCTCAGCGCCGGGAGCAAGCCCTCGCTCGCGCCGTGTCCCGCATAGAGCGCGCCGGCGCTCTGGCCAGGGTTATGGGGGAAGGCGAGCACGACGGGCTCGCCGTTGATTCGTTCGAGATAGCGTGGTGGCATCGAGGGTCACCCACCTGAAGAGTCGGGGTCGGTAGCGCGCGGTACAGTTGGGTCTGGAGCCGCGAGCGGCCATCCGGCGGAAGTTCTACGAGCCCATCACGCTGGAATACGGCGGTATTCCGAGGGCGGATCCCGCGTGCGACGCAGGGGCGGCCGGGGCGACTACACCCGAGGTTCCCCGGGGCCCGGCGCGAGAGTGCGCTCGCCCGGAGCGGCCCGAGCTCTCGCCGGGCTCGTCGGCCGGGGCGGACGGCCAGTGATCGAGCGCGTGAGGCTCCAAACGCAGCCTCGGCGAAGGCGGGATCCCGCGCGGGAGCTCAAGGCTCGGAGGACGAGGTGTCGATGAGGTCCTGCGGCGAGAGGGCGGCCATCGCTTCCCTGAGATCCTTCGCCCTGCCAGCGCGGGCGGCGAGGGCGACCGCCCTCAGGCGGCGGACGGTCGCCGTCGCGAGCCGCAGCCGGAGCGCCAGGTCGGCCGAGCGCAGCTGGGCGCTTCGCCGTTCCTGGAGGGCTCGCAGCAACTCGCTCGTCGCTCGCTGAGCCTCCTGCTCGATACGGCGAAATTCCTCAGCGATCTCCTTGTCCTGTCGGGCGAGGTCGGCGAGCAGGGCTCGCACCTCCGAGTCCGTGCCCCCGGAGGGGGTTGGCTGGGCGGTGCGGCGAGCGCTCATCGGGCATCCCCTTCGTCCACTGAGGGTCGATCGTACTGTGGCGACAAGGCTCTCACAATCGCAGGTCCGAGGCCAGCGAGACGAGCCACCCGTGCGCTTTCGGCCCGTGGGCGGCGCCGTCCCGAGCTGCGCGCCACGGCGCCGCGGTACGGCCTTCCCCCGGAAGAGTCGCTCCCCCGCGGAGCCCCCGGTACGCGGGAGGGCGCCCAGATTCACCGAGGGTGACTAACGGTCGGGTGCCGGCGCGACCCCGGCTCCCCGGGGAGGAGCGCGGCCGAAGGCGACGCGGTCGTGGCGCGGGGAACCTTGGCCGCCGGCGGTCGCCCCCCTCGGCGGGCCTCCGGCGCGGAGGGCGGATGGCGGCGACCTTGGAGGAGACCCTCCCACAACGGCGACGGGCCGTGTCCTCGAGAAGAGGTACGCCCTTTCACGGCGGTGGGGTGCGGAGGGTGCGCTACCCGACGCCCCTGTTCCGGGTTCGAGTGAATCGCGGCGGCGCTGGCGCCGTCCCCTCCGACGAGAAAGGACGCACACATGACCTCCTTACACGCGAAGCTCCTCGCCGCCGCGCTGGCCGTCGCTTCTTCCCCCCCCGTCCTGGCCGCCGAGGTGGACCGGCGACAGGAGAACCAGCAGGCACGCATCGGCGAGGGCGTCGAGAGCGGCCAGCTCACGCCCAGAGAGACCGCGAGGCTGGAGGGGAAGGAAGCCCGGACCCGGCACGAGATCCGGCGCGATCGGGCGGCGAACGGTGGGAAGCTGACGCCGGCCGAGAAGGCCAGGATCAATCGTCAGGAGAACCGCACCTCGAGGCAGATCTACCGAGAGAAGCACAACGACCGCCACATGTGAGGGGTCGCAAGGGGGCCGGCCCTTCCGCCCGACGGCGGCGGGGTCGGCCCGGGCGCGCCCGCGGCCCCGGGGAGCGCGGTTTCCCTTTTTCCAGGGGACCTGGTAGATCGGCCGCGTGATGGGACGTGCCTCGTCGATGGCTCGGCGAGGTGGTGGCCGGGAAGGGACCGGTCGGCTCGCGTCCGCGGCGTCCTGTCGAGCGACCGATCGCCCGAGAGCCGGCTCCTCTGGTCCGCCCCGGGCTTTGGCCCGCCGCGACCTCGCGCCTGCGGCCACGGCGCGCCTTTCGCGGGTGGGCCCGAGGGTGACGCCGCACGATGAGCGAGCCCAGTCCGCGACGGGAAGGTGCCACGCTCTTCGGCTGGCCTGCGCTCCGGGCGAAGGCGGCGCGCCCGACGCGTCGGCGGCTCTACGGGCTGCTCGCCCTCATGCTCGTCATCTGGTCGACCAACTACATCTTCGCCAAGCTGGCGGTGCGGGAGATGCCGGCCCTGTGGGTGGTCTGCCTGCGCACCGTGCTGTCGGGCCTCTTCATGTGGCCGCTCTACACCACCGTGCGACGGCCGGGTGACCCCCGGCTCAGGGCCTGGTCGTCGAAGGACGTGCCGAAGCTCCTGACGGTGGGGGTCCTCGGCATCGTCGGCAACCAGCTGCTGTTCGTGTGGGCGCTCAGCAAGACGAGCGTGGCGCACGGCGCCATCGTCGGCGCGCTCTCGCCGGTGCTGGTGCTCCTCGGGTCGGCGAGCGCCGGGCTGGAACGCCTCACCCCGCGCAAGATCACCGGCATGGTGGCCGCCGCGCTGGGCGTGGCGGTCATCCAGCTCGGTCGGTCGGGGAGCGGCACGGCCGCCCCGCTCGGCGACCTCATCATGCTGGGCTCCTCGGCGCTGTTCTCGGCCTTCTCGGTGCTGGGCAAGAAGCTGGCCGCCGAGTTCGGGACCTTCACCGTGAACGCCTTCGCCTTCATGGGGGGCGGCCTGCTCGCGCTCCCCTTCGCGGCGCTGGGCTTCTGGCATGCGCCCTCCCACATCAGCCTAGTGGCCTGGTCGGGCGTGCTCTACATGTCGATCTTCCCCTCCATCTTCGGCTACCTCATCTACGCCTACGCGCTGCGCTACCTGCCGGCCTCGCGGGTGGCGAGCGTCTCCTACCTGCAGCCCATCTGCGCCACCCTCCTCGCCGTGCTGCTGCTCCACGAGCTGCCCGGGGTGGCCTTCGCCGGGGGGGCCGCCCTCGTGCTCGGGGGGGTCTGGGTGGCCCAGGTTCGCTGAAGGACGCCTTCAGGGCTCCTTCAGCTTCAGCTTGGGCTTATTGGCCTCGAGGAACTCCCGCAGCTCCTGCGCCTGCTCGAGAAGCCGCGTCCACTGCTCGTAGTAGAGGGTCACCGGGAAGCGGCCCAGGCCGTAGACGCTCACGCCCCCCTTCTCGCTGACCCTGAACTGCAGGCTCCCGGTCCGGCCCTGCCGGCTCTCCAGTTCCGCGAGTCGCGCCTTCAGCTCCTCGTACGTCGGCTCAGCCATGGAGACCTCCTTGGCCACCCCGGGTCATCCCGGTACCAGGGAGTATGGCGCGCACCTCGGGCGGACGCCCGTCGAAGCCGTGCCCTCGACTCCGGCGCCGCGGGGAGGAAGGAGCCCCGCCGACGCGAGGAGGCCGGCCGCTCGCGCGGCGCGTCGAGACCCGGGCACGCGACGGAGGAGCCGGCGACGGTCACGGTCCGTCTTGCCCGCTCACATCCCGCCTCGACGGTCGAGGTGCGAACAGGCTATCCTGACGAGCTCGGTGCGGCATCGGGGGGCGGCGAAGCGCCCTGGCGTCGTGCGCCGCGTTCACGGGGAGGCCGCGGTGGCTCGAGGCGGCCCCTCCCTTCGGAGGGCGGGCCAATCTTCAGGGTACCTCCGCCGCCGATGACGTCCCGCGGGCTCGCCTACTTCGTGGCGGTGTCCTCCCCGCTCGCCGCGGTGGCCCTGGAGGCGGTCTTCCGCGCCTACAGCGAGAACGTGCCCTACGTCCCCTTCTTCCTGGTGGTCTGCTTGAGCGCCTGGGTCGGCGGCTGGTGGCCGGGCCTGGCCTCGATCCTGGTCTCGGCCGGAGCGGGCTACTGGCTCATGCACAGCTCGGCCACCGCCGACCACGTCTCGGGGGCGCTGGTGAGCGCCTGCATCTTCGTCCCGGTGGCCCTCCTGGCCGCCCGGCTGGCCGCGCTGGCTCGGCTGGGCTTCCTCGAGCGCGAGGACCTCGCCGAGGAGCAGAGCGAGCGCGCCGAGGCCCTGCGGGTCAGCGAGCGCCGCCTGCTCGAGGCGGTGCGGGCGCGGGACGACTTCATCTCGGTCGCCTCGCACGAGTTCAAGACCCCCCTCACCTCGGCGCAGATGCGGGTCGAGTCCCTGGTCCGCAGGTGCGCCGAGGGTTCGCTCGCCAGGGACGCCCAGCTCGTGCGGGCGGTCACGGTGCTCGACCGGCAGATGCGCCGGCTCGGGACCCTGGTGACCAACGTCCTCGACGTGTCGCGCATCGGGGCTGGGCAGCTCAGTCTCGACCTCACGGACGTCGACCTCTCGGAGCTGGTCGACGAGGTGGTGGCGCAGTGGACGGACCAGCTCGAGCCGCCGGTGGCGCCCATCGCGGTGGCTGCCGCGCGCCCGGTGCGGGGGCGCTGGGACCGCGACCGGCTCGCCCAGGTCATCGTGAACCTCGTCTCGAACGCCGTGAAGTACGGGGAGGGGAAGCCGGTGCTCCTCTCGGTCGAGCGGGCGGACGCCTTCGCCCGGCTGGTGGTCGAGGACCACGGCCTCGGCATCGCGCCCGAGGACCAGGAGCGCGTCTTCGAGCGCTTCGAGCGCGCCACCCAAAGCGGGAGCGGGCTCGGGGTCGGCCTGTGGGTGGCGCGCGAGCTCGTCGCGGCTCACCGGGGGACGATCGGGCTCGAGAGCGCGCTCGGGCGCGGGTCCCGCTTCACCGTCCTCCTTCCGTTGGACCCTTCGAAGCCCGGCCTCACCACCTCCGGGTGAGCCCCGGAGGGGGCCACCGCTCCGAGTTCCACCGCGTGGTCTCGCCCCTCATGGGGCTCGTCTGCCCCGTGGGCGTCGCCTCCGGTCCCGCCGCCGCGCCGGTCCCTTTCAATGGGGCGAAGGGGTACGCTCGCGGGCGGTATCCTCTCTCGGAAGGGAAAGGGGGCCCGGGGGGCGGCGCCTCGGGCACCCAAGGGGAACGGAGGCGAGGTTCGATGTCCGAGCTGGGAGTCGCTCGACTCTCCGTGGGGGGAGAGCTCCTCTGCGCGGACGAGGTCGCCGCCCGGATCCTGGATCCCGCGCGCGGGGAGGCCGGCCCGGCCGCGCTCGAGGCCGCCCGCGCCTCCATCGCCGCCCCGGGGGCGTCGGCCGCCCCGCGGGAGTTCGAACGGCTCGCTCGAGGCCCGGGCGGCCCGTGCGTGAGGGCGATCGTGCTACCCGTCAAGGCGCCCTCGGGCGGGCTCCTCCACTTCGAGCTCCTCCTCGAGGAGCGGCCCGGGAGGGAAGGCGCGGTGGCGGGTGCGACGCCGCTGCTCGAGAGCATCCTGGAGAGCCTGCCGAACCCGGTCTTCGTGAAGGACGAGGCGCACCGCTGGTGCCTCGTCAACGACAGCCTGTGCCGGTTCACCGGGGTCGACCGCGCGACGCTCATCGGAAGGTCGGACTACGACTTCTTCCCGCGCGCGGAGGCCGACGTCTTCTGGGCCAAGGACGACGAGGTGTTCGCGTCCGGGGAGGTCCGGGAGAACGAGGAGCAGTTCACCGACGCGAGCGGGCACACCCACACCATCCTCACCCGCAAGTCGCTGCACACCGACGCCGACGGGCGCCGCTTCCTGCTCGGCGTCATCACCGACATC
>Ga0335081_10013952_pt1 | contig 12992 bp, 11 predicted proteins | sample Lox_Sample_35_FD_206713 | JGI IMG/M metagenome (GOLD analysis project Ga0335081, IMG submission 206713) | Soil microbial communities from Loxahatchee National Wildlife Refuge, Florida, United States - Lox_Sample_3.5 | ecosystem: Environmental > Terrestrial > Soil > Wetlands | place: USA...
CATGATCCATCGCCTCCGTCGCCCAGCCGAGTATCATGAACAGCGCGATGGCGATGGCATGCTGCGCGGGCGGGTTGAGATGCAATGGCAGGAACCAGACAGCCGTGGGAATCGCGAGCGTGGGAACCAGCTTGAGGACGCTGGGTCGGATGCCGATGACTCGGATTAGCGGGCGGTCTGACTGAGCATCGCCGGCGGCTCTCGATGTTCCTGCTTGCACCTAAACCTCGGCGCCGACCAGATCGCGCGAACTCTCGTCGAAGGGAACGTCGCGCTTGAGGAGCACGGCCGCCGAACGGACCCAGTAGACATCACCATGGCGCGCGGCGAACGGCTCCTCGCCTTCCTGGAGCGCGCGGATTTCCTGCAACATCAAGCGGCGCATGGCAATGATGGCGGTGTCGCTGGTACCCAAACGTTCGCGCGTGCGGTCGACAACCGGCCCCATGCTCTCTTGCAGCGCCTGGTCTTGGGCAGCGAAGCCATGAATGCCGGTCATGTTCTTGGTGCGCTGCTGATCGCGGTCGATCAAGTAGTTATTGTCTTTGTTGCGCAGCGGGCGAAGGGTTGCCGGGTCGACGCGCGCATGAATGAACGTCTCTTCCCGAATGGACTTCCAATCGTCCTCGGAGAGGGGCGAATCCGGATTCCAGGTCATGTTCCAGACCCAGCAGGTTTCGTCATCACGAGGCACCCAACAGTGGCCATTGATTGCCAGGCCTTTTTGTTGCGGGATCATCGTGTAGGCCGGCAGCAGAAACTGAGTCAAGCGCCAATAGTAGGTGTCCTCTTCGGCGTTCCGCCGCACTGAGATGGCCAGCCCGTAGTCCATTTTCTTGACCGTGAAGCGGGGCGACTTATCGAGAATGTGATATTTGGCGCGCAGATTATTACTGTTCTTGACTGCTTCGAGATAAGCGTCGGTGACTCGAAACGCCTCCAGGCTGGCGTGCAAAAAGTTCGTATGACTCGAATCGATGCCGCCCTCAACGGCTTGCAGGTAGTTGGATTCCTGGCGGCGTTTAGAAATGTAGCGGTGGTTTTCGGGAACGCGCGCCCACTCGATTTTGGGTAATTCGGGAACCGACTCAGGAGGGCCGAGATAGGCCCATACGATGCCGCCGTATTCGCGGGTGGGGTAAGCCACGGTGCGAATCTTGTTGTTGAATCGGTATTCCGGCGGCTCGTTGGGCATCTCGACACAAGCGCCGGTGACATCGAATTTCCATCCGTGATAGACACAGCGCAGGCCGCACTCTTCGTTGCGTCCCCAAAAGAGACTGGCGCGGCGATGGGGGCAGAACTCGTCCACCAGGCCAACGCGGCCTTCGGTATCGCGGAAGGCGATCAGATCTTCACCCAGGATTCGAACGCGAACCGGGGGGCAATCGGGCGTGGGAAGCTCGCTGGCCTGCAGCGCGGGCAGCCAATAGCGGCGGAAGTAGGCGCCGGCCGGCGTGCCCAGTCCGGTCCGGGTGAGCAGTTCATTTTCCTCGCGCGAGAGCATCGATCCTCCTCGTTCCGCGGCTTCTAAAGCAACGTGCGCAAGAGGGCTGCGGCCTCGCGGGGGCGGCCCTCTCCTACCAGATCATGTGCCCGATGCACGGTCTCATGCAAGCGGGCCACGGCATCTTGCGCTACTGAATTCTCCGCCAGGAAGAATCCGGTGATCGACCAGACCGCATCCAGCTCCGATTCGCGATAGACCAGGTGCTCGAATTCGGTGGAGGCTTCCAGTTGGGCGGCGATGGCCGCGAGTGTGGCCGGGGAGAAATCGCGAACCGTGACGATATGGGCTGGATTCACTCCCACGGCATCACCGTAACATGGATGGCGCCGGGCGCTCCACAGCCGCCCACCGAGCGGATGGCCAGGTCGACCTCGCTCAGGCCGAATCGGTGCGTGGCCATCAGGTGCAAGGGGAAGCGCCCGGAGGCGATGTAGCGAAGCGCCAGTTCTACGGCCGCGAAACTGTGGCCGCGGCAAGGGCGGAGAATCAAACGGCCCGCGAGCAGGTCGCTCACGGGAAACTCGTGCAGATGGGCGGAGGGGACGGCGGCAAACAGGACCGAGCCGCCCTTGCGAGTCAGGCGGATCGCGGCCGCCAGCGTCTGGCTGCCACCAGCCGTATCCACGGAGACATCCACTCCGCGGTCCGTGGTAAGGGAGCGCACGCGGTTCTCGAGATCTTCCTGCTCCACGTTAATCGCGTGATCGGCGCCCAGGGCTTTGGCCACTTCGAGCCGCGCCTGGTCCCGCAGCAATCCGCTGATGATGACGCAATCGGCGCCGGCGGCTTTGGCGGCCACCACGCAGGCTAGCCCTTGCTGGCCCGGTCCCTGGATCAGAATCGTCTGGCCAGGTCCGATGCCGCCATCGAGGTAGGTCCACTGAATGCCGTTACCGAGCGGCAGGCAGAGCGCGGCGAGTTCCGCGGGTACGTCCTCGGGTACGCGGTGGAACACCGAATTGGGATGCAGGTATTGAAACTGGCTGTAGCCGCCCCAGAGGCCCGGCGATACGGAAATCGGCGTGGTGCCGTAGCGCAGCGCTCCCGGCCGGCGCGCCTCGGTCTGTTCGCACAAGCGAAACTCGCCCGAGCGGCATAGGTCGCAATGGCCGCATGGCAGGTACTCTTCGAGCGCGACGCGATCGCCTTCCTTGAGTCCCCAGCGCTCAGTGGCGATGGCGCCCAGTTGATGGATGCGCCCGACGTTTTCGTGTCCCATGATGCGGGCGGGGCGGTTGGAGGGGTAATTGTGCCAGTCGGTGCCGCAAACGCCGGCGGCTTCGATCCGCAGCAGGCCGGCATCGGCGGGAATCTCCGGGAAAGGAAACTCCCGGATTTCGGTGGTCATGGGACCGATGGTGGCGGCGGCGCGGATCACGTCTGCCCATGATACAAAGCTACCCGGCAGCGAGTACAATCTCCAGAAGATGAAACCAATAACGATCCTTGCACTGCTCGCACTCGGCTGCCTGGCGGGCTCCGCCCAACCGGGCCAGGCGATCCTGTTTGAAGGCGCGCGCCTCATTGTCGGGGATGGCAGCCCTCCCATTGAGAACTCGGCCTTTCTGGTGGAGCATCTCAAGTTCACGCGGATTGGCAAGAAAGGCGAGATCCAGGCGCCGGCGGGCGCGGCGAAAGTCGATCTCACGGGCAAGACGGTCATGCCGGCGCTTGTTGATGCACACACGCATCTTGGCTGGCAGGTGATCAAGACCGGCAAGATCGGCGCTGATACCTACACGAAGGAGAACCTGATCGACCACCTGCAGCGCTACGCCTACTACGGAATTGCCGCGGCGCAGAGCATGGGGATCGATCCCGGCGAAATTCCCTACCAGGTGCGCGCCGACCCGGGTCCGAATGCGGCTCTGTTTCGCATCGCAGGACGTGGGATGGCCATGCCCAATGCCGGTCCTGGCGCCGATTACTGGCGGCCGGTGGCGTATGGAGTGAGCAGCGAGGAGGAAGCACGCAAAGCGGTTCAAGAACTCGCCGCCAAGAGAGTGAACCTGGTCAAGATTTGGGTGGACGATCGGAATGGCACGGTCCCGAAGCTCACGCCGCCGCTCTATCGGGCCATCATCGACGAAGCCCACAAACATAACCTGCGCGTGGCGGCGCACATTTTCTACCTGGCGGACGCCAAGGAGCTGCTGCGGTCTGGTATTGATATTTTCGCGCACGGGATTCGGGACCGCGATGTGGACGATGAAGTGATCGCTTTGTTCAAACAGCACCCGAATGTATACGTGATTCCCAATCTGCCGGAGCGCGAGACTACGGAAGAAGACCTGAAGTTCGCGGCCGAGACGGTGCCCGCGGCGGAAATCGAGAAGATGCGCCGCGCGCTTGCCGGCCGGAAGCCGGAGGCCGTGAAGCGTGCGCAGGAATTCTTCGGTATCCAGGCGCGCAACCTGGCGAAGCTCAACGCGGCAGGCGTGCGGATCGGGTTTGGCACGGACTCGAGCGCCACGATTGGATGGGCGGCGCACCAGGAAATGACGGATATGGTGGCGGCGGGGATGACTCCGGCTCAGGTGATCGTGGCAGCTACGAAGACTGCGGCTGAGCTGATGAAGCTCGATCAACTGGGAACGGTGAGCGCGGGAAAGAGCGCGGATTTCCTGGTGCTGGACGGCAATCCTTTGGACAATATCAACAATACGCGGAGGATTGATAAGGTGTATCTGCGCGGTGGGGAGTTGGATCGCGCGAGCATGCGCGAGATGTTTCTGCGCTAGCGGGACGCCGGGCAGCCCGGAACGCCCGGAACGGGCCCGTACCGGGGGTCCGTTACCGGATAACCAGGCGGCACCACTACACTGCGGCGCTCACGTCGCGCCACTCGCGGCCTTGGGACGCGGCCACGGCGCCGTGAGTCACATAACCGCGGTAGGTGTTGACGCCGGCGGAAATGGCCGGGTGATTCGCGCAGGCCCGTTCCAGGCCGAGATTCGCGAGTTCCATCAGGTACGGGAAGGTCGCATTGGTCAGCGCGAAGGTGGAAGTGTGCGGGACCGCCGCGGGCATGTTCGACACACAGTAATGCAGGACTCCGTCGACTGTATAGACCGGGTCGGTGTGGGTGGTGGCATGCGAAGTCTCGAAGCAGCCGCCCTGATCGATGGCCACGTCCACGATTACCGCGCCGCGGCGCATGGTGGCGATCATCTCGCGCTTCACCAGCTTGGGCGCCGAAGCTCCGGGAATGAGAACGGAGCCGATTACCAGATCGGCCGTGCGCAGGTTCTCGCCGATCGTCCACGAGTTCGAGGCCAGCGTCACGACCTGACTGCTGAAGATGTCATCCAGGAGGCGGAGGCGGTTGATGTTTTTCTCGATGATGGTGACATGCGCGCCCATCCCAACCGCGATCTTGGCCGCGTTCAGGCCGACCACTCCGCCTCCCAGGATCACTACGTTGGCGGGCGCCACACCCGGCACGCCGCCCAGGAGAATGCCGCGGCCGCCGTTGGGCCGCTCCAAATACTGCGCGCCCACTTGCACCGCCATGCGCCCGGCAACCTCACTCATGGGCGTGAGCAGCGGTAGCGATCCGTCTTTTTCGAGGATGGTCTCATAGGCGACGCCGTTCACCTTCGCCGTCAGCAGTTGGTTGGTCAGCTCGGGCAAGGGCGCCAGGTGCAGATAGGTGAACAGGGTCAGGTCGGGCCGGAAGTATCCGTATTCAGCCGGTTGCGGTTCTTTGACTTTTACAACCAGGTTGGCTTTGCGCCAAACATCGGCCGCGCTCTGAATAATGGCGGCTCCGGCCTGCATGTATTCGCGGTCGGTGACGGAACTGCCTTCGCCGGCGTGCGCCTCTACCAGCACTTCGTGACCTGCCTCACGCAGGGCAGTGACGCCGCTGGGCACCAGCCCCACGCGGGTCTCGTGATCTTTGATCTCTTTTGGGACGCCGATGACCATCGCAATTCCCCCGCCTCCAGATTAACACCACTAATACGTGGGGGCAACTCGCGAAGTACTGAGACGGGGCCGGAAATCCTACGTAACTTTATGGAAGAAATCGCGCCAGGAGGAGTCGAGATTGGTCCAGCGGTCGCGCTCACCCTGCTCGGTCTCGGGGACGCAAAGCGCTCCGTGGCCGGACTCGCAGAGAAACTCGGTGGTAACCGGTTCCAACACGCTCGACCAGGATCCCAAGGTGACCGGCAGCCCCAGCCATTTGAAGCAAACGGGACAGCGGCGGCGCTGATCGGCGAAGCTCCACCAGAACGCAAACGCACAAGCCGCCAGGAATAGCAGAGTGACCAGGGGCCGCGCTGGGATCGGAACGAACCGGGTGCACTCGATCCAAACGAGGGAAGGGATCAGCATCAGCAAAAGCGTTTTCGATGCCAGGAAGCGCCAGTAGCGCCAACTGTGGTGCAGACCGACAGTCTGCTGGCGCGCGACCAGAAACGCACCCACCGCGATGGCGAACGCAATCCCCAAGAGATAGCTGGGCAACTGGGAGCTGGGCAGGGGAGCCCACCAGGTTTCGGGCGCGCGCGGGATCAATTGATTGGCGCTGCGCGCGGTGCGGAACAGATCGCCGCGCAGGGCTGGCCACGTCGTACCCGGTTTAAGGCGGACGATGGCCCCGACGAGAAAGGGCAGATCCGGATCGGGCTTTGGCTCGAGGTGAAAAGGCGTCCACACGCCGATCTGCGGCGAAATCGCCCAGAATGTGTCCGGCAGCACTCCAACCACGGTGTAATCCTGGCTGTCCACGGTGATGCGGCGGCCGAGAATCCGCGGGTCTGCGTGGAAGGTGTTGCGCCACGTCCAATCGCTAACCACGGCGGTGTCACGATCGGCCGGTTGAAACAGGCGGCCTTGAGCCGGCCGGGCTCCCAATAACGCGAAGAAATTAGGGGTTACACGGCCATGCGGTGAATAGGGACGGCGCAAGAAACCGGCGATTCCCGAGATGAGCGTGGCCTTTGCCGCCCATATCGGAATGAGGCGCGGCGGCACGCCGGCAGGCTGGCCTACCGAACCGGTGTATCGCAGGGCCACCAGGCTGCCCGGATCTTCAATCGGCAAGCGTTCAAAGAGCGCGCGCGTCCCGCGGTAGCCCTGAGTCACGACGCCGAGAACGCCGAGCGCCACCAGAGCTGCCGTGAGCAGGAACCCGGGTGAGCGGAAAAGCGGGAGCCGCGTTCGCAATGCATCGTGAAAGCCGGCCCAACAGCAGGAAGCCAGCCACTCTCGTCCGGTCCGGTCTAATTCGCCGCGCTCGAGCAGGATCCATGCGTTATCCAGCATCGAATCCCATTTCTGGCGCCAAACTGCGCGGGCACGCGCCGGAACAATCCAGCTAGCCGCTCGAATCAGAAACCGGCAGATGACAGTCGGGTGCATCCCTATCCTTAGCTTAGTAGATCACCGGGCTGCGCGGTGCGAGTTTTCATCCACCACTTTGGTGAGTAACCGCGTGCGGCCGTGCCCAGATGATGTCTTTCCGCAAAACATTCGACGTGACACCGAACTCGACCAAACGGCCGAGCGCGAGAGATCCGGTGTAATCGGCGATCCGTTTGGCCTGCTGCATGTTGTGGGTAACGATCAGGATCGTGCAACTGTCCTTGAGTTGACAAATCAATTCTTCGATTTTCCCGGTGGCGATGGGGTCGACTGCGGAGCAAGGTTCGTCTAGAAGCAGCACCTCCGGGTCTACGGCCAGGGCGCGAGCGATACACAGCCGCTGCTGCTGGCCTCCGGAAAGGGTGTGGGCCGGTTGATTGATTCGGTCCTTCACTTCATCCCACAACGCGTCCCGGCGGAGGTTGTGCTGGACCGCATCTCGCAAGGCAGCCCGGCCACCCGGTTTGGTATAGCCGTGGATCCGGAGTCCGAACGCCGCATTCTCGAGAATCGACTTGGGAAACGGATTCCATTTTTGAAACACCATGCCCACTCGTTTGCGAAGTTGCGTGACGTCGATGTGCCGCACATTTTTGCCGTCGAGCAGGATTTCCCCGTCCGTGCGAGTGTGGCGCACGGTTTCATTCAAGCGGTTCAAACTCCGGAGAAAGGTGGATTTTCCGCTGCCGGAGTGTCCGATTAACGCCGTGATGCGCTTCTCATAAACCGGCATCGAGACGCCGTCGAGCGCCCGAAACTTGCCGTAGTGGAAACTCAGACGCGAAACCGAAATCGTGACGGAATCGCCTGGTTTTTGGGGCGGTGTGGTGCCGGGGTGGACGATAGGAGTTGGTGTGCCGGACGCACCGGCATTGGGCGTCTTTCGATCTGGAATCTGCATTGAGCTCGCGGGCGAGAGCTATCTTCATCATACAAGGGGTGAGCCGCTTGATTGATGTAAACTCGATTCTGGTTTGGAGGCTGGATGAATTGCAGGCGATGGTTGCCGATGGCGACGCTATTGGCGCTGAGTCACATGCTTTGGGGCCAGTGGATCAACTATCCCACACGTGGCACGCCGCGAACGCGCGATGGCAAACCTGATTTGAGCGCTCCCACGCTGCGGACGCGCGACGGCAAGCCGGATCTGTCGGGCATCTGGAACCCGGACTACTCGGCCATCCCGCGCGTGCCGCCTGGGACGATCATCATCTCATCCCAAGGGCCGGACTACAGCTTGCAGTTCTGGCGCCCCAACGCCGCTCCGATTCCGATGACGCCGTGGGCGGAAGCCATCTTCAAGGAGCGCGATCGTGTCTACGGCCTGGGCCGGCCCGCTGCCCATTGTTTGCCCCACAGCATACCGGACGCCATGCTGGTGGACAATTTCAAGATCATCCAGAACCCCGGCCTGACCATGATTCTCTACGAGGAATTCACCCGCTTCCGGCAGATCTTTACCGATGGCCGAACCCATCCCAAAGAAATGAACCCCGCGTGGCTTGGATACTCGATCGGAAAATGGGATCACGACACGTTTGTGGTGGACACCAGAGGTTTCAACGACCGGAGCTGGCTCGACGACGCCGGGCACCCGCACAGCGAGCTACTCCACACCATCGAGCGCTACCACCGCGTGAATTTCGGCCACATGAACGTGGAGGTGACGATCGAGGATCCCAAGGCGTACACCGAACCGTGGTCCGTGACGTTGTATTTCAATCTCCTTCCGGATACTGAACTGATCGAAGATGTCTGTGACAACGAAAAAGACACGCCACATATCATCGGTAGCGCGGTCTCCGATGACAAGAAGATCGGCGTCGATCTGGCAGTAGATATCCTGGCGCAATATCAAGGCTCCTATGAGTTGAAAGTACCTCGCAGTGACATTGAAAATTTTGACATCACCCTCAGCGGCCGCCGCTTAGTGATGTCCGGCGCCGCGCTTACGCCTCTCTCGCCGACGGAGTTTACCGGATCGTTCGGCAACGTCAAGTTTGTAAAGAATGCCGACGGGAAAGTTACGGGAATGATCTTAGGATGGTCATCGGGCGGCGAAGACGAATTTGTCCGGAGAGCGGTAGCGTCTCCGGCCGGCAGGAAATAGTGTGCTGCCGGCGTGGTCCACGCGATTGATGGGTGAGCTGGCTGCCGCAGATCAGCGCGCCAAGGGACTCGTGAGCGGGCTCAATCGAGAGCAACTGAACTGGCATCCGGCGCCTGGAGCCTGGAGTATCGGCCAGTGTCTGGAGCATCTTTCGATCGCGAACGAAGTGTATCTGCCGGCGATGGCAAACTCACTGGCTGGTAAGCCGGGCTCTGGAGTTCCGGAGATCCTGCCGGGGTGGTTCGCCCGGTGGTTTATCACGAGCTACATAGAACCATCACCGCAGACCAGGCATGCCCGCGCGCCGAAGAAGATTGTTCCGGGCGTGCAAGTCGAACTTTCCGTTCTGGATCGCTTCTTGCGCAGTAACGAAGCCGCCCGCCAACTGGTTCTTCAGGCGAGCGCATACGATGTAAACCGAGTCCGGTTCCGGAACCCTTTCATCCCCGTGATTCGATTCACGGTGGGAACGGGCTTTGAGATCGTTTCCAGACACCAACGCCGGCACCTGTTGCAGGCGGAACGCGTCAGACAGACGGCGGGTTTCCCGGAATAGCCGCCTCAACGGCGCTCGGCGCTTGCCGTACAATAGCGTAGCGCTCGATGGAGGGCTGCCCTTATGTCTGATACAGCGTCTCGCCCCGGAACCGCTGACGTGGTGATTGTCGGGGCCGGGTTTGCCGGTCTATACATGCTGCACCGCGTGCGCGAATTGGGTTTCACGGCGCGAGTGTTTGAGGCAGGCGGCGGCGTAGGCGGCACCTGGTATTGGAATCGTTATCCCGGCGCGCGCTGCGATGTGGAAAGCCTGGAGTACTCCTACTCGTTCTCGGAAGACCTCCGCAAAGAGTGGCGGTGGACCGAGCGCTACGCCGGACAGCCCGAGATCCTGCGCTACCTCAATCACGTCGCGGACCGCTTCGGCCTGAGACACGACATTCAGTTCGACACCAAAGTTACAGCCGCCACCTTCGACGAACACGAAAACCGCTGGGCCATCGAAACCGATCGCGGCCAGCGCGTTTCCGCGCGATTCTGCGTCATGGCGACGGGTTGTCTCTCGGCGGCCAAGATTCCCGAGTACCAGGGTCTCGAGAAATTCCAGGGCAAGTGGTATCACACCGGACACTGGCCGCACGAAGGGGTCGATTTCACCGGGCAAACCGTGGCCGTGATTGGCACGGGCTCGTCGGGGATCCAATCGATTCCCATGATCGCGCGCCAGGCCGCGCACCTTTATGTGTTCCAGCGGACTCCGAACTTCAGCCTGCCGGCGCAAAACGGGCCGCTCACGGCGGAGGTGATCGAAGACTGGAAAGAGAATGGCGCGAAGTACCGGGAACTCGCCAAGACCACGCCCTTCGGTTTCCTCGTTCAGGCGGGCGAACCCAGGCCATCCGCCCTGGAGGTTTCGGCGGAAGTGCGCGAGCGAACCTATGAAAAGGGTTGGCAGGCTGGTGGTTTCGGACCTCTGGTGTCGTTCAACGATCTCATCGTCAACCGCGAAGCGAACGAAACGGCCGCCGAATTCGTGCGCCATAAGATTCGCGGAATCGTCCGTGATCCGGCGGTAGCGCAGAAGCTCGCGCCGAAGGATCATCCGATTGCGACCAAGCGGCCCTGTATCGACACGGGCTACTTTGAGACGTACAACCGCGACAACGTGACGCTCATCGACGCGCGCGAGACTCCTATTGAGGAGATCACCGCAGACGGACTGCGAACCAGCGAACGGCAGTTCACCGTGGACAGCATCGTGTTCGCGACTGGGTTCGACGCAATGACGGGCGCGCTCAACAGCATTTCGATCCGCGGCAGAGAAGGGAAGAGTCTGAAAGAGAAGTGGGCCGCGGGTCCGCGCACCTACCTGGGCCTGATGGTGGCCGGCTTTCCAAACCTGTTCACGATCACGGGGCCGGGCAGCCCGTCGGTGCTGAGTAACATGGCCATTTCGATCGAGCAACACGTTGATTGGATTGCCGACTGCTTCGCCTATCTCTGGAACCATGGCATCGCCGCGATGGAAGCGACGGTGGAGTCCGAGAGCGGTTGGGTCGAACACGTCAACGAAGTCGCCAACCTCACGTTGTATCCGTTGGCCAACTCCTGGTATGTCGGCGCGAACATTCCCGGCAAGCCGCGGATATTCATGCCCTACATCGGAGGGCTGCCGGCGTATTGCCAGAAGTGCGATGAGGTCGCGGCGAACGGGTATGAAGGTTTTAGGCTGACGCCTTTGGGGACTGCGGCTGTGTCCAGTTCCGTGGCCGCCACGCGTAGCTGAGATCGTGCGCTCTACGCGTCGTGGTGATTGCCAGCGTGGGGGCGGGCCTTTCGGCCCGCCGCCGGGCTTCTGCCCGGCGCGCCGCGCGGAAGCGCGGCCGCAGCCCGGAAGGGCTGGCCGCACGCCTTACATCGCGAAGAACGGCCAGTCGGTTTCCAGGCCGAACATGAGTTTCCCGGCTGATTCGAACCGGCTGGCGGAGCCAAAGGCATGCTGGGTCATCGCATGCGCGTCGCGAAAATACCGTTCGAACGGATGCTCCAGGCGAATCGCGCTGGTTCCCGCGGCCTGGTGGACCAGATCGACAGCATCGGCCGCGGAGCAGATCGCGTGTGACACCGCCAACTGAATCGCGATCTTCTGTTTCTGCGCCAGGAACTGGCCTTGCGAGGCCGTGTCCCAAGCATCGCGCACCGTATCGTACAGATACGCCCGCGCGGCCCCAAGTAGCGCTTCGGCGCGTGCCACCTGCATCTGCGCCACTGGCCGTTCGGCGAGCGGCGAGCGTGTGTAGGCCGGCGTCTTTTTCAGCGCCAACGCGAGCAGCGCGTCGATGGCGGCGCGAGCCGTGCCCAGCGAAGGTGCAGCCAGCGCGGCCACCGCAAACCAAAGCGTCATGCGATACAACGGCCGGTCGAATGCTTTGGGAAGCTGCGTCAGCGGGGCCACCTGAGCCGCGCGCCACTGCGGGACGAAGACATCCTGGACTGCGATGTCGTTACTGCCGGTGCCCCGCATTCCGACCGTGTGCCAGGTGTCCAGAATGGTCACCTCGTTCTTTGGAAACGCTAATATCAACTGGATGGGAATGCCGTTCTGGTCCAGGCGCAGTTCGTCCTTGTCAAAAATGAACGCCGCGCCCACCAGCCAGGACGCGTGATTGCATCCGGACGCAAACGGCCAACGCCCCGTGACCCGATATCCTCCTTCGCTGGGCACGGCGCGTCCGGGCGGCGCCAGCGCCCCGCATACGATTGCGTCCGGATGGTTTGCAAAGATCTCGCGCGACGCCTCGGGCGGAAGCCAGGCGCAAAAAGAGGGCGCCCCCGTGGAGATCATGAGGTTCCAGCCCGCCGCGCTGTCCAGACGCGACACTTCTTCCAGCACGCGAATGGCGGTAACCGCATCCACTTCCAGGCCTCCCAGCGCTTGCGGTACGGACATCCGGTACAGGCCGGCATCGATCATCGCCTGCACCGTCGGCTTGCTCAGTTGCCGCTCACGTTCGGCATTCGCCGCATTAGCTTGAATGATGGGCGCGATGGCGCGAACTCTGTCCAATAAGGATGCTCCCGCCACTGTCGTTGCCATGGAATAACCTCCTTTAGCCGCTGCTGGCCTGAGCCGGCCCGGCGTCTGAGTCCGTTAGACTATCGACAATGCCGGCGGCGTGTCAAGGCACAGGGAGGCATTTTGCCGGCAATCGCCGCGGCGTCCGACCCGCGGTTTCGCCGGCGAACTCGCCGTGATTGGAAGGCCCGTCCTTTTGGTAACATTTCTGCGAAGGAGCCTCATGAACAAAGACGACCGGCTTTGGGCGGTTCACAAACACAAGTCGCTCAGATGGAGTCACGTTGCGCCACTGGTAGCGTTCGCGATGCTCGCGATTACCTGGGGCACCGCTTCGGCACAGCCACCTTCGCTGCCCAAGGGCCCGGCGCAAATAGCGCGTTGGTTCGTCGAGGATGTCTGGAACAAGGGCGACTTCCATCTGG
>Ga0335081_10013953_pt1 | contig 12992 bp, 18 predicted proteins | sample Lox_Sample_35_FD_206713 | JGI IMG/M metagenome (GOLD analysis project Ga0335081, IMG submission 206713) | Soil microbial communities from Loxahatchee National Wildlife Refuge, Florida, United States - Lox_Sample_3.5 | ecosystem: Environmental > Terrestrial > Soil > Wetlands | place: USA...
TCTCAACACTGTCCCGGCGGCGGCTTCGGTAATTTTGCGCGCTTCGCGCTGCTGCGCTGCGAGACAAGCCTGTTGATGACCTCAAAGCTAGAAAATCTCCGCGAGGCTTCGCATGGACGAGTTCAAGGCCCTGATGCTGTCGCGCGGCGAGGGCGGCGTGCGCGTTTCCTGGGAAAGGCTGCGCGAGGCTGATCTCATGGACGGCGACGTGACCGTGTGCGTCACGCACTCGACCATCAACTACAAGGACGGGCTCGCGTTGACCGGCAAGCTGCCGGGCATGCGCCTGCCGCTCATACCCGGCATCGACCTCGCCGGTACGGTTGTCTCCTCGACCAACGCGGAGTTCACGACTGGCGACGACGTGATCCTCAACGGCTGGGGTAGCGGCGAGCGCCACCACGGCGGCTACGCGGAGATGGCGCGCGTCAAAGGCGATTGGCTCGTGAAGCGGCCCGCAGCGTTCACCAACGCGCAAACGATGGCGATCGGCACCGCGGGCTACACCGCGATGCTGGCGGTGCTCGCACTCGAGGCGCACGAGGTGATGCCGGACAAGGGTCCGGTGCTCGTCACGGGAGCCGCAGGAGGGGTTGGCAGCGTGGCCGTCGCGCTGCTCGCGAAGCTTGAGTACCGCGTGATCGCCTCCACAGGGCGCCCGCAGGAGGCGGACTACCTGCGCGCCCTCGGCGCCTCCGAAATCATCGATCGCGCCGAGCTCGGTTCACCGGGGCGGCCGCTTGGCAAGGAGCGGTGGGCCGGAGCCATTGATGTCGCGGGTTCGCACACGCTCGCCAACGCGCTCGCCTCTACGAGCTACGGCGGCGCCGTGGCGGCAGCTGGACTCGCGCAGGGTATGGACCTCCCCGCGTCCGTCGCGCCCTTCATCCTGCGCGGGGTGACGCTCATCGGCATCGACAGCGTCATGGCGCCGAAGGCGCGGCGCGTCAAAGCATGGGAGCGGCTCGCGCAGGATCTCGATCGTGAGAAGCTCGCGTCCATGACGGCGACGCATCCGCTCGCCGACGTCCTCGCGCTCGCGCCCGACATCCTGGCAGGCAAGGTGCGCGGCCGCATCGTGCTCGGGGTCGGTTAAAGCCGTTTGCGGTAGAGGAACTCCGCGCGCCCCTCGCACACAAGATCGTCGAGCTTGGCGACCACGCGAAACCCGAGGCGCTCGTAAAGTCGCCGTGCGTGCTCGTTGATCTCGGAGGCCGCGATCCAGAGGTTTCGCTCCGCGCCTAAGCGCGCCTGCGCCTCGACCCACGCGATGGCCGCGCTGCCGAGCCCCTGGCACTGGAACGGCGGCAGCACCGCGAGAAACTGGATGTACGGCCCGCGCAACCAGTTGAGCCGCAGCCCGATGCCGCCGGCAACCCTGTCCTCCCGCCGGAAGAAGAAGCGCGGCGCGCCGGGCTCCTGCCGTGCGAGATAGCCTGCGAGCTCGTCGGCCGGATACGCGTAGGTGCGCCACGGCTCGAGCTTCGCGACGGCTTCTGCGAGCGGCCCCGCCTCGCGCTCGGTCATGGGCTCGGCGACGACGGGCGCCCCGCTGGCGAGCCCGATGTCGTGGCGAGCGGCCGAGAAAGGCGCTGCGAGGCTCATTGATGCACTGTGGTTTTGAAATCGGGGATGCGCCGGCGCGCGGCGAACACGTCGTAGCGATCGGTATCGCCGGGGCGGTTGTCGTAGCAGGACTGAGCAGCGACAGGCTCGCCGGCGTCGATCAGCTCGGAGACGGTCACGAACTCGTAGCCCATCTTGCGCAGCTTCGGGATCGCGATCGGAAGCGCCTCCGCGGTATGCCAGCCGCGTCCGTTGGCGTGGTTGAGGATGATGGCGCCGGGGTGCACGCGCACGAGCATCGCGTGCGCGATACCCGCCGCGGACGCCGTCGGCGTGGGGTCGCCGGTCGCCAGGTCCCATTGGATCGCGCGCAGGCCCTGCTCATGCACCGCTTGCAGCGAGAGCGGATTGCAGGCCCCGAAGGGGAACCGGAACAGCGTGATGCGCGGGGGGATGCGGCCCTCGGCGCCGGGGATGTCGCGCACGCATTGGTTTCCGATGAGGCGCGCGCGGATCGCCTCGTAGGAGCGTTGCGGTCCGAGGATCTCGTTGGTCAGGCGGGCACCCTCGAGCCCGCGCAAGTTCCGGTGCGCCTCCGAGTGGCTGCCGATCTCAAACAGGGGATCGGCCATCATCTGGCGCGCGCGCTCCTCGTGCGAGCGCAGCCATTTGCCGCCAGCGAAGAAGGTGGCCTTGACGTTCTCCTTGCGCAGGTAGTCGATGATGGCGCCGTCATAGCCCGCGACCTCGCCCGTCTGCTCGCAGAGATCGAAGGTCAGCGCCACCAGCTTGCGGCCGTCCCTGACCTTGACGCTGCGGACGACTCCGTTCTCCGCAACAGGCGGGGAAAACGGCGCTAGCTCCGCCGCGGCAAGCGGGGCGTCGAAGCGGCGATCGCCCTTGTGCACGATATTCTCCCCCGGCGCGGCCGCCAGTGCCGCAGGGCTCCAACAGGCGTTGATCAGAGAGCGGTCCTGCGCCGCCGCGGGCGCGGCGAGGAGCGCCAAGGCGGCGAGCGCGTGCAGGCTCCTAAGCGGGTTCGCACGCATGCAATACGTCCGGGTTCGATCCGGCATCTCGCGCCTCCGAGCCGCCGCGCGCAAGTCCGCCATCAGCGCCCCTGAAAGCGCGGCTTGCGCTTTTCCAAAAAGGCGCGCCGCCCCTCCGCGTAGTCCTCGCTTGCGAAGCACGCACTGACGGCGGCATCGAGCGCGGCGATGTCGGGCGTTTCCGGATGGCGCACGAGCTCATCGATGGTGCGCTTGGCCGCGCGCACGGTGAGTGGCGCATTGGCGGCGATCTCGCCGGCGAGCGACCGCGTCGCTTGATCGAGCTCAGGCGCCGGAACCACGCGCGAGACGAGGCCCATGGCGGTCGCCTCTGCAACCTTGAAGCGGCGTGCGGTGAACAGCATCTCCTTGGCGCGCGAGGGCGGCACGGCGGCGAGCAGCGGGCGCACCCAGCGCGCATTGTAGCCGAGCCCGAGCTTGGCGGCGGGAATGGCGAACTCGGCCTTGTCGTCGGCAAGCCGGATGTCGGCGCACAGAGCGACACCCAGACCTCCGCCGAGGCAGAACCCGTGGATCATGGCGATCGTCGGCTTGGCGCAGCGGGTCAGCGCCGTGAACGCCGCGTCGCTCAAGGCATCATAGGCTGCCGCCTTGTCGCCCGAGCGCGCGGTGTCGAACTCGGAAATGTCGGCGCCAGCCGAGAACGCCCGCTCGCCAGCCCCGCGCAGGACGATCACGCGCACATTATCGTCGCGCTCCGCCTCCGCGATGCGGGCCGGCAGGGCCTCCCACATGGCCGCGGTGAACGCGTTCATGCGTGCGGAATTGTCCGCAATAATGAATGCGATGTCGCCGTCACGCTCAAACCGCAGGGCTGCCGCGGCTTTGCTGTCTGTCATTGGAAATCCCGGCCTTGGTTCAATCCTATAGAGCGCGGGAGGGCGCCGCATTCAATCGCGCACTTCGACCCGGGCGCCGGATTGCCGGAGGCGGATTGCCGGATTAGAGCGAATTGTGCCACCTGTGCTAAGCGTTGACGAACCGGCGGCATGTTTGTACCCCGGTCAGGCGGGAGCGGCGGTGTCCGCTGCAACCCAATTAATGCGGCTCAGGAGCGGCAGATGGCAGCCAGGACGCGATCGGCGGCCGAAGGCAAGGTCAGCGCATACGACCCAATTTGGTCCGAGATCCGCAAGGAGGCTCAGGCCGCGATGGCGGCCGAGCCGGCGCTCGGCAGTTTTATCTATGCGACGGTGTTGAGCCACGACCGCCTGGAGGACGCCATCTGCCATCGCCTGGCGCAGCGCCTCGATCACTCCGACGTCGATGCCGTGCTGGTCAACCAGACCTTCCAGGCCGTGCTGACCGGCCACCAGGAGCTTGGCGCTGCCTTTCGGGCGGACCTCGCCGCGGTATTCGACCGCGATCCCGCTTGCAGCCGCTATCTGGAGCCGCTGCTCTACTTCAAGGGCTTCCACGCGCTCGCCACGCACCGCTTCGCCAGCGCGCTGTGGCACGAAGGGCGCCGTGACTTCGCGCTCTTCCTGCAAAGCCAAGGCTCACGCACGTTCGGAGTCGATATCCACCCTGCCGCCCGCTTCGGCCAGGGCATCATGATCGACCACGCGACCGGCGTCGTCATCGGCGAGACGGCCGTCGTCGGCAACAACTGCTCGTTCCTGCACGGGGTGACCCTCGGCGGCAGCGGCAAGGAGACCGGCGACCGCCACCCGAAGATCGGCGAGAACGTGCTGATCGGCGCCGGCGCCAAGGTGCTGGGCAACATCAAGGTTGGCGACGGCTCGCGCATCGCTGCGGGCAGCGTCGTGCTGACCAATGTGCCCGCGCACGTCACCGTCGCCGGTGTGCCGGCCAAGGTCGTCGGCTCGGCCGGATGCGCGGAGCCCGCGCTCGAGATGGAGCAGACCTGGGTCGACGATTTCGGCGGCCTCTAACACCTACAGCCGCGCAAAGGAGATCCCCCGTGAAACCGGAAGAGATTACCCGCCTGCAGAATTATCTGCGCAAGGTCTTCCGCACCCCCAATCTGGAGGTGCGCGCGCGGCCGAAGAAAGCCGATTCCGCCGAGGTGTTCATCGGCGACGAGTTCATCGCGGTGCTCTTCCGCGAGGAGGAGGACGGCGAGGTGTCCTACCAGTTCCAGATGGCGATCCTCGACCTCGACCTCGAGCAGGTCTAGAGGCGCCGCCGAGACCATGAGCCTCTACGAGCTCGACGGACAGCGCGTTTCGACGCCGGGCGAGGGCCGCTGCTGGGTCGCACCCACGGCGATCCTCATCGGCAAGGTAATCCTCGAGGAGGACGCCAGCGTCTGGTTCGGTACTGTGGTGCGGGGCGACAACGAGCCCATCCGCATCGGCGCGCGCTCCAACGTGCAGGAAGGATGCGTCCTGCACACGGACCCCGGCTTTCCCTTGACCATCGGTGCCGACTGCACCATCGGCCACATGGTGATGCTGCACGGTTGCACGATCGGCCGCGGCAGCCTGGTCGGCATCGGCTCGATCATCTTGAACGGCGCCAAGATCGGCGAGGAGTGCCTCGTCGGGGCGAATACCCTGATTGCGGAAGGCAAGGAGATACCGCCGCGCTCCATGGTGCTCGGCTCGCCCGGCAAGATCATCCGGCAGCTCACGGACGAGGACGTCAAGCGCTTCGGCGGCGCAGCGGGCCGCTATGTCGCCAACTGGAAACGGTTTGCCGCCGGCTTGCAGCCGCAGACCTAGCGGCACAATCCTCCGGCGGCGACGAATTCCGTATCGAGCTCAGTTGCCGTGGTCGGCGGCGGTGGCAACCGGGCTCTGCTGGGTGTCGAGGGCAACCCAGACGCGCGGGTTGAGGTAGGACTGGCGCATGACGTACTGGTAGGGCGTCGTGATCCACACCTTCACCTCCTCGCTCTTGTTGTCGAGGATGAAGTCGCCCTGCACCGTGCGCGCCGTCAGCACCGCGTGGCCTTCGCCCTTTTCGTCGCGGACGACGGTCATGAGGACAGAGCTCACCGGCCAGCCCTTCTCGATGAGCTTGTGCCGCTTCAGAAGCGCGTAGTCCTCGCAGTCGCCCCGGGTCGTCGGCAGCGTCCAGTATTCGTTGACCCCGTAGACCTCGAGATCGGTGGCGGGCGTGATCGCCTTGTTCACCTCGCGATTGACGGCATCGAGCTCCCGCAAGCGCTCGGGCGAGGCATCGAAGCGGGCTTCCGACTTCTGATCGGAGGCGCATTCCTTCGGCATCTCCTCGCAGAAGCGCACGAACCCGTGCGGGGGTTGCGCTGGTCCGAACACGCGCATGAAGGGCACGCCGATCGCGGGGCGGGTGATCGCATCGTCGGGCTGGATCGCGGAAAGCTCTTGAGCGCACACGCTCGTAGCCGCCAGCAAGCCGCCGGCAAGCACTAAGGCTCTAAGTTCAACCCGCTGCATGACTGAGACCCCGTTACTCTTTCCCTCAAGCTAGCTGATAGAGTTCGAATTCCGCTGAAGTGCCGCCGCGCGATTTGATGCAAAACTCACTATCGACGTTCATCTTTTCGAGTGATCGCATCGGCGATGCGTTTGAAGGCCTCTTCCGCATCGAGACGCTGATTAACGAATTCCACAGCGATGCCCTCCTCGTGATGGCGCACGACGACCGCGCGCTGGTTAGAGAGGATGACCTCGGAGCCGATCGCCGGCTTGATGGGGGTGACGAGCGAGACGCCTGAGCCCGACACGTCGAGCATGGGGCATTCGAGCACCGTCCCGTCCGCCAGCATGAGCGTTGCGAGGCCGCTCGTCGGCGTGCGCGGAGAGATGCGCTCGTCCGCTTCCGCGATGTCCTTCCTGCCGATGAGCAGCTGGATGCGCGCCGCGAGGTTGTCCCGCTTGCGCTGGGTCGCGGTGATCGTCATGGCGAAGCCGTCGCTGGTACGACGTACCACCATGCCCTCGAGGCCACCGAGGTGCATGAGGTAGACGATGAGCTTCTCGCCGACCGCCGGCGGTGTCGGGGTGACGAACGCCGCGCCGCCGACCGAGATGTCCTTGAGGTGGCAATCGTAATCGAGCTTGTCGGGCCGCATGAAGCGGCCCGGAAGGCTCAGCGCGAAGCGCGGATAGCGGCGCCTGTCGGGACCTCTATGCTCCGACCCCTCGGGACCAAGCGGCTGCGACGGGGCCGTACTCTTGAGCATTGAGCCTATCCTGGGATCGGCCGCCCAGCAGCGGCCGCAGCTGTCCGCGAGCCACAAGAAACGCGTACGAGGAGGCTCTGTTCCGGTCCCAACTATGCGGGGGCCCTCGTTAACGAAGGACTAACCGCCGCACCATTTTTGCAATGCCGCCTGCAACTCGAACGGCAAAGCGGGCGAGGACTGGGGGAGTCATCGCCGGTGGCCGGCTCGGGGGAGATGTCCTTTGGGGAGGCTAGGTCTTGTCCTCGGGGGACTGATGCAGGCCGCCGTTGAAGACCCGGAACTGGCGGCGCTCGCTGCGTACGATGCGGCCGCCACTGGGAGTGAGGGCCAGCGGCACGTGCGCGGGCCGGGCGAACAGGGGATTTGCCTCGCCCGCTGGCTCGCTGTCAGGATTTTCGGCAGGCCAGATGAACTCATTGGCGATCAGCCGCTTGCTGGTGAGCGGCAGGTGGCCGAGCCAACCCGGGTCGTCGAGCGCGACGAAAGAGCCGAGCACCCGGTCGAGCGTCTCGCCAGTATGGCGCAGGGGCAAGAGCAGGAGCTCGAAGGGAACCGAGGCGCGGCCCGTGGGGGCAGCTTCCAGGTGGATGAGCTCCGCGGCCCCGCGTCCAGACAGCACGGAAAATCTTCGTGTCAGTAACAGGTGGTCGTCCGGCGGCCAGCCGTCGAGGAAGTTGGTGCCGCGCAGCTCGGCCCCGAAGAGATTGCAGACCGCCGTGCCGGCCAGCCGGTAGCGGTAGGTCCTCGCGTCGATCCGCTCGAGCATAAAGGTCGACGACAGAATGCCCGAGATCTTAGCCGGCTCAATATCGAACCGCCGGGGCGCCAAATGGGTCCCGCGTACGGCGTTCCAATAGGCGTAAAGCGTCTCGCTGGTTTTGTGTTTCATGCCCATACCGCAAGAAATCCCGGCTCGGCGCACAATGGCCCCATGTCCCTCGAGTAACCGGCCGTTCCAAATCGGGACAATTTCCCCGCACCCGGAGCGGTCGCAGCGTTACGGAGCAGCATCCGTGCCATCGAGCCGGCGCAGCGAGGGCAAGCGAGAACGTGGTTGCCGCGGGCGGATTGGGCCGTTAACTCTGCGAGCATTCCCCGTATCGCTGCTTTCGAGGAGCCGCCGTGAGCCGAGACGAGCCGATCTTCAATGTGCCGGCCAGCGTGCTCGCCGTGCTCGCGCTTTTCGCCGCCGTGCACGTGCTGCTTGCCGCCATTCCGGACGATTGGAGCACATGGCTGCTCTTGGCGCTGGCCTTCATCCCCGTGCGCTATTCAGGCTTTGCCGCCGCGCTGCCGGGTGGAGAGGTCGCGGCGGTTACCTCGTTCCTCACCTACGCGGTCGTGCACGCCAGCCTTGTGCACCTCGGCTTCAATTCGGCCTGGCTGGTGGCATTCGGGGGCGCGGTGGCCAAGCGCGTCGGAGCCGCCCGGTTTCTCGTGTTTTCCGCCTTTTGCGCGGTCGCTGCCGCTGCAGCATTTCTCGCCTTCAACCGTGGCCTGATGGTGCCGATGGTGGGCGCGTCGGGAGCCATTTCCGGCATGATGGGCGCCACCATGCGCTTCCTGTTCTCGGCCTTCGATGCTGAGGGCCTGCGCGTTTTGCGCGAGAACCCCGAGGGTGTGCCGCTGATGCCGCTCGCGCGTGCGTTGACGGATCGCCGCGTGCTCGTGGTAACGGGCGCCTTTATCCTCGCCAACGTTCTTGCCGTGCTGGGGCTTGGCGGCGTGAGCGTCGGCGGGATTGCGTGGGAGGCGCACATGGGGGGCTATTTCACCGGCCTCCTGACCTTCGGGATTTTCGATAGAAGACGCGGCCTCTCCTCCGCGGATGCCGCAGCGCAAAACTGACTGTCTTGCGCCGGTTGCGGGATTGCCGCACGATGAAGGGCCGGACTTGCATCAAAGCCTCCGGCCAAAAGAAACGCTTTGGCGTTGAATGCCGGGCAACTTGATAGGGAGCCCCGGAGTTTTGCAGTTTGCGGCGGCTGCGGCGTCGCAACGCGAAACTCAACGTTGGAGGCGCCATGGGAGGAATGGCATGAATATCGCGCAAATCTTGAAGACGAAGGGCCGGGCCGTGGCGACCGTGCGCCCGGATGCCCTCCTCGGCGAGGTGATCAACAAGCTCGCGCAGAAGCGGATCGGTGCCATCGTCGTCGTCAGCGAGAAAGGCGACGTGGCCGGCATCATCTCCGAACGCGACATCATCCGCTGCCTCGCGGAGCAGGGCGAGGCCTCGCTTAAGCAGCCCGTATCGAAAGCCATGACGGCGTCGGTCATCTCCTGCCAGGAGACGAGCACCATCGACGAGATCATGGAGCTGATGACACAGGGCCGCTTCCGCCATGTCCCCGTGATCGAGGACGGCGCCCTCGTCGGCATCGTCTCCATCGGCGACATCGTCAAGAACCACATCGCCGAGGTGGAGATGGAGGTGACGGCGATGCGGGGCTATTTCGCCACCGGCTGAGCCGAGCTTGCCACGGTCAGATGATCTCAACGACGCTCTGCTGGGTACCGGGCGCGTGCCGGCGCGCGTCGATCTCGCGCTTCATGTCGCCGAGGTGCCGCTGGGTGGCGGCGACGCCGCGCGCGATCAGCTCTTCCGCCCGGTGGAAGTCGAAAAGGCCGATTTCCGACAGCCGGAGATTGATCATGGCGTCCGGCGGATCGCCGGCGAGCCGCGAGCGCGCGATGCGGTCCTGCACGATGTTGAAGGCTTCGACCATGACGGTCGAAATCCCCGGCGCCGACTCGCCTTTGCCGAACAGCTGGCGCTGCAGGAGCTGGCGCACGCCGATGCCATTCTTGGCGGTGATTGGTTGTGCCTCGGGCTCTGGCTCCGCAACCGCCTCCGGCTCGAAGTGGGGAACGATGGTGCCGCGGCCGCATACGTCGAAATTCAAGTTCACGGCAATGACGTAACGGGCCCCCAGCGCGCGGCAGACCGAGACGGGGATCGGGTTGACGAGCGCGCCGTCGAACAGCCAGCGGCCGTTGATTTTGACGGGCCGGAAGATGCCCGGGAGAGCATAGGAGGCGCGCACGGCATCGACGACGCGGCCGCGCGACAGCCAGATCTCGTGCCCGGTGCCGATCTCGGTCGCAACCGCGGCGAAGCGGGGCTCGAGCTCCTCGATGTTGAGGTCGCCCAGGTGCTGGTCGAGCTGGTCGCACAGGCGCTGGCCGTTGATGAGGCTGGTGCCGGCGAAATTGAAATCCAGGTGTCCGAAGACGCGCCGGCGGGTAAGCCCGCGGGCGAAGCTCTCGAGCGGGCTCAAATGGCCGGCCGAATAGCAGGCCCCAACGACGGCTCCGATGGACGTGCCCACGATGATGTCAGGTTTGACCCCCGCTTCGGCCAGCGCCCGGATGACGCCGATGTGCGCCCAGCCGCGCGCTGCTCCACCCCCCAACGCCAGTCCGATCTTGGTCTTTGCCATGCTCTTCACCTGCAGGCTCTGTGTCCGGCCCCTCCGGTGCAAGCGATGTGCCCCGGCTCTAAAACGGCGCGGACAAGCGGCAGTTGCGACTCAAATATAAGCGCGGGAGATTAACCCTGCACTAGTTTGGGAGCCGCGTGGCGAGAATTTCATCAATCGCTGCAGTGCAATAGCTGCATCAGCGTTGGCGATTTGGTGCGGCCAGGATCAACCGCACGCCGCCTTCGCTCGAGGGCCCGAGCGGGATCGAGCGGTAGAAGCAACTCTGGCGTCCCGTGTGACAGGCGAGACCGTCGCCTTCGACGCGGACGGACATCCAGACGACGTCCTGATCGCAGTCGGTGCGCATCTCGACGACCTTCAGGAAATTGCCGCTCTCCTCGCCCTTCTTCCACAATGCGCGGCGCGACCGGCTCCAGAAATGGCCGAGCCCAGTCTTTAGAGTCAACGCGAGCGCCTCCGCGTTCATCCACGCGAACATCAGCACCTCGCCCGTGCCGGCCGCGGTGACGATCGCAGGGATGAGCCCGTCGGCGTCGAACTTGGGCTGAAAGGCGAGCCCTTCCTCGACCTCGGCCTTGGACCCGCGCGGGGCAAATTGATGAGCCATGTGAGCTATTCTTTGGATGACTGGAAAGGCTAAGCGAGGTCGCTGGAGCTTGCCTGCACGGCGTTGAGAAAGCGGTCGCGCCAGGCGGCTTCGGTTTCGAACACGCCAGTGAAGTGTGAGGTCACCATCGTCGCCGCCGGTTGGTTGACCGCCTTGAGCGCCATGCACTGGTGGCGGGCCGCGATCATCACGGCCACCCCTTGCGGTGCGAGCGCATCCTGGATGGTCGTGGCGATTTGCGCCGTCAATGCCTCCTGCACCTGCAGGCGGCGCGCGAAGATATCGACGACGCGCGCGAGCTTGGAGAGCCCCACGACGCGGCGGCTGGGTAGATAGGCCACGTGCACGACGCCGGTGAACGGCGCGATGTGGTGCTCGCAATGGCTTGCAAAGCGCACGTCCCGCAACAGGATCATGTCGGCGTAGCCGGAGACGTCCTCGAAGGTGCGCGCGAGCTCGGCGGCGGCGTCCTCGCGATAGCCGCCGAACCGTTCCTCGAAGGCCTCGACGACGCGCTTTGGCGTATTGGCGAGGCCAGGGCGGCCTGGATCATCGCCGGCCCAGGCGAGCAGCGTGCGCACGGCGTCCTCCGCCTGCTGGCGGCTGGGGCGGCGCTCGGCCGCGGCCTTGCGCGAGCTTTGAGACGCCTCTTTCACACCACGCACTCCCAATTCGGGGCTGCACCGCTTGCCGGTACCGGATAGGGTCAGCCGACCTATATAATGGGCGAGCCTTGAGAATTGGAAAGGGCGCCGGGGCAGGGCATGGCCGATCTGGACGAGATCTACAACACGAAGCTTCTGGAGCTGGCGGCCCATATGCCGTGCTCGGAGCGGCTCAAAGCCCCCGGCGCCACGGCGACCGCGCATTCCAAGCTGTGCGGTTCGACCATCACCATCGACCTCAACATGAGCGGGGATCGCGTGACGGGCTTCGGGCAGACGGTAAAGGCGTGCCTGCTGGGCCAGGCGACGGCGGCCATCGTGGGGGGCCACGTCATTGGGGCGACAGCGGCCGAGGTGCGGGCGGCTGCGGCGGCCATGCGGGCCATGCTCAAGGAGAACGGCGATCCCCCGACCGGGCGTTTTGCCGACCTTTCGCTGCTACAGCCGGCCCGGCACTACAGGGCGCGGCACGGCTCCGTGATGCTGGTATTTGACGCGCTCGAGCAGGCGATCTCCGAGATCGAGGCGCGCGCTGCTGCAAGGCAGGGAGCCGCAGGAGCCGCACATGCCGGTCATTGACGATCCATCGGCGCTTCCCGGGCGCCGCGGCACCATCTACCCGGCGCCCTACGACAACGGCTTCGACGGGCGTTTCAAGCGCGCGCTGACGGAGGCGCTGGGGCTGACGCAGTTCGGCGTCAACCTGACGACGCTCGAGCCCGGAGCCATGTCCTCGCAGCGGCACTGGCATGTGAAGGAGGACGAGTTCGTCTACGTTCTCGACGGCGAGCTTACGCTCGTGACGGATGCGGGCGAGCGCGTGCTGACGGCGGGGATGGCGGCGGGCTTTCCCGCCGGCGAGGCCAACGGCCACCATCTCATCAACCGCAGCGCGGCGGCGGCGACGTATCTCGAAATCGGCACGCGCTCGAAGGAGGAGCACGCGACCTACTCCGACATCGATCTGCGCGGCGAGAGGCGCGACGGCAAGTTTCGCTTCTTCAAGAAGTCGGGCGAGCCCTACTGATGCGCATCGCGGCCGAGCTCCTGAAGGCGCCAATCCACGTCTATCGCTGGACGCTCAAGTCGTTTTTCGGCTGGAACTGCCGTCACCTGCCCACGTGCTCGGAATACGCGCTCGAGGCGATCGACAAGAACGGCGCCTGGCGCGGCTTTTGGCTGACGGCTGCGCGGCTGTCGCGTTGCCATCCTTGGGGCACGCATGGGCATGATCCGGTGCCCGACATCCGCGCCGAGCGCCACCCGCTCGCGCCTTGGCGCTACGGGCGCTGGGCGGCGCCGCACTCCCGCCCTTGAAGGGACGCTAGCGCTTGACTTATCGCCCCGCTCACCGCATGTAGCGGCCAATCTTACCTGCTTGGTATGCAGCGACTGAGAGGAGGCGGCCCCGTGTCCCAAATCACGCTCACGTTCCCCGATGGCGCTTCGCGCAAGTACGAGAAGGGGGTCACGGGTCTCGCGGTCGCCAAGGCCATCTCGCCC
>Ga0335081_10013954_pt1 | contig 12991 bp, 12 predicted proteins | sample Lox_Sample_35_FD_206713 | JGI IMG/M metagenome (GOLD analysis project Ga0335081, IMG submission 206713) | Soil microbial communities from Loxahatchee National Wildlife Refuge, Florida, United States - Lox_Sample_3.5 | ecosystem: Environmental > Terrestrial > Soil > Wetlands | place: USA...
GCAGAAGAACGGCGCGGTGATGAGCCATGTGCGCCTCGCGCCGCGGCCCGAGGATCTCCACGCCGTGCGCATCGCCGCCGGCGGCGCCGATCTGCTGCTCGGCTGCGACATGGTGGTGGCGGCGAGCCCCACGGCGCTGTCGCGCGTCGAGAACGGCGTCACCCGCGCCATCGTCAACTCCTATCTCGCACCGACCGCGGCCTTCGTCGTCAATCCCGACATCGATTTCGAGACGCTCGCCATGCAGCGTGCGCTGAAGGCGGCGGCGGGCGATGGCGGCGCTGAGTTCCTCGACGGCACCGGCCTCGCCACGGCGCTGATGGGCGACAGCATCGCCACCAACCTGTTCATGCTGGGCTATGCCTTCCAGAAAGGCCTGGTGCCGCTCAGCCTCGACGCGATCGAGCGCGCCATCGAGCTCAACGGCGTTGCGATCGAGATCAACAAGCGCACCTTCGCCTGGGGGCGCCTCGCCGCGCATGACCGCGCCAAAGTCGAGGCGCTGGTCCGGCCCGCTTTGCGCGACGAAGCGCCGGCGCCGCAAAGCCTCGCCGAGCTCGTCGAGCGCCGCGCGCAGTTCCTTACCGCCTACCAGAACGCCGCCTATGCCACGCGCTACCGCAGCGCCGTCGCCGCCATCGAGGCCGCGGAAAAGACCCGCGGCCGCGGCCTTATCGGCCTCGCCGAAGCGGCCGCCAAGGGCCTCTTCAAGCTCATGGCCTATAAGGACGAATACGAGGTGGCGCGGCTCTATACCGACGGCGAATTCCTGAAGAAGCTGCACCAGCAATTCGAAGGCGATTTCACTCTCGAATTCCATCTGGCGCCGCCGCTTTTCGCCCGCCGCGATCCCGTCACCGGCGAGCTGCAGAAGAGCGGCTATGGCGGCTGGGTGTTCAGCGCCTTCAAGCTGCTGGCCGGTCTCCGGCGGCTGCGCGGCACCACCTTCGACATCTTCGGCCACACCGCCGAGCGGCGCATGGAGCGCCGGCTCATCGCCGAGTACGAGGCGACGCTGCAGAAGCTGGCCGAGGGATTGACGCCGGACAACCACGCCCTCGCCGTCGAGATCGCGCGCCTGCCGGAGCAGATCCGCGGCTTCGGCCACATCAAGGAGCGCAACCTCGCGAAGGCCAAAGACCGCGAGGCCAGCCTCCTCGCCGCCTTCGCGGCTCCGACGCCGCGCGCGACGGCGGCGGAATAAGGCGCAACGCGAAGCCGCAGCGCCGCCGGTGCCCAGCCCCGCCAACAGCCGCAGCGCCGCAGAGCTGCTCGTCGCCACGCTCGAAGCGCACGGCGTCGACCGCGTCTTCTGCGTCCCGGGCGAGAGCTATCTCGCCGTGCTCGACGCCCTCTACGGCCGCCCGATCGAGGTCATCACCTGCCGCCATGAAAGCGGCGCCGGCTTCATGGCGGTGGCCGACGCAAAGCTTACCGGCCGGCCCGGCATCTGCTTCGTCAGCCGCGGCCCCGGCGCCGGCAATGCCGCGATCGCCGTGCACACGGCGCAGCAGGATGCGGCGCCCCTGGTGCTCTTCGTCGGCCAGATCGAGCGCAAGGACCGCGGCCGCCGCGCCTTCCAGGAGGTGAATTACGACCGCACCTTCGGCGACATGGCAAAGCTCGTCGTCGAGGTGAGCGATCCCGCGCGCCTCGCCGAAGCGACCGCGCGCGCCTTCCAAGCGGCACTCGCCGGGACGCCCGGCCCCGCGGTCGTCGTGCTGCCCGAAGACATGCTGACCGAGCCGACCGAGGCCGCGGTCGCGACGCCGCGTGCGCTGCCGCTCGCCGTTCCTGCCGGCGCGGTCGTGGCGGATGCGGCCGAGCGGCTGCGCCGCGCCCAGCGCCCGCTCCTCATCGCCGGCAGCCGGCTGGCGTCGCCGCAAGGCCGCGCCGCGCTCCGCGCGGCGATCGAGCGCTGGCAGGCGCCAGTGGCCGTCAGCTTCCGCCAGCAGGATCTGCTCGACAACGACCATCCGCTGTTCGCCGGGCATTTGGGCTATCTCATTCCCAAGCGTCAGGTCGACACCTACGGCGAAAGCGATCTCATTCTCGCCATCGGCACCCGCCTCGGCGACGTGACGACGCAGGGCTATGTCCTGCCTGCGGCGCCGCGCCCGCGCCAGACCTTGATCCACGTCTATGACGACCCGGCGGTGCTGGGCTCCGTCTACGAGGCCGATCTCGCCATCGCCGCCGACCCGGCTGCCTTTCTCGCCGCGCTTGCCGCCGAAGCCCCGTCGCCCAGCAGCCCGGCGCCCGGCTGGAGCGCCAGGCTGCACGGCCTCTGGACCGAGATGGCGACATGGCGGCCGGTCGCGGCGGGGGACGGCATCGTCTTCGGCAGCGTCATTGCCGCGCTGGCGCCGCGCGTCGGCGCCGACGCCGTCTTCACCACCGATGCCGGCAATTTCGGCGGCTGGCTCGCGCGCTACTTTCCGTTCCGCGCCTCGCAGCGCCTGTTGGGCCCGATCTCCGGCGCCATGGGCTTCGGCGTTCCCGCCGCGGTTTCGGCGGCGTTGCGCCTGCAGCGCCGCGTCATTTGCCTCGTCGGCGATGGCGGCATGCTGATGACCGGAAACGAGCTCGCCGTCGCCGTCCAGCACAAGCTGCCGCTGCTCGTCATCGTCTCCAGCAACGGCAGCTACGGAACGATCCGCCTGCATCAGGAAAAGGCGTTTCCCGGCAGGCGCATCGCGACCGACCTCGTCAATCCCGATTTCGCGAAGCTGGCCGAAGCCTTCGGTGCGACCGGCATCCGCGTCGAGCGCGAAGCGGAGATCGAGCCCGCGCTCGATTGGGCGCTCGCCGTGCCGGGGCCGGCCCTCATCGACGTGCAGACGAGCCTCGAGCACATTTCGGCCTTCACCACCCTCGGCGCCCTGGCGGCCGCGCACCGAGGGTAGCCTTTTCCTCCGGCAACGGGAGCGGTACCCTTTATTGCTGCCGAGGAGGTGAGCATGGCGACGAGCGAAAGCGACAGCCTCTACACCGTCGAAAGCCGCGAGATGGTGGCGGCGACGCCGGATCTGCGCATGGTGGTCCTGACGCTCGCGCCGGGGCAGGAAGTGCCCTGGCACTGGCACAGCGCGGTCAACGACCACATCATCTGCCTCGAGGGCCCGATGGTGGTGGAGACGCGGGCGCCGCGCGAGGTTTTCGAGCTCGCTCCCGGCCAGCGCTGCACCGTGCCCGCCCGGCGCGCCCATCACGTCAGCGGCAAGGCGGGCGGCCCATGCAAGTTTGCCATCCTTCAGGGGATCGGCACCTACGATTTCAATCCGGTCGGCGGCTGACACCGTAAGGTTGGTGTATTCCAGCACCGGTTAAAGCGCCCATTCGGTCGCGCTAACCTCTCTTTGAAGTAAGTGGACAGGGCACCCCTCCCCGTACCACAGTGTCGCCATTCAGCAACGAGCCGGGTCCATGCGCATCCTCAAAGTCGCGGCTTCTGCCGCCCTAATCGCCCTCGTGCCCTTCGCCGGGTCTGTCACCGCCGCCGACAACAGCGATGTCGGCCTCAATCTTTTCTCCGAGGTTTTCGAGCAAGTCCGCGCCAATTACGTCGAGCCGGTCACCGACAAGCAGCTCGTCGAAGGCGCCATCAAAGGCATGCTCGGATCGCTCGATCCGCATTCCAACTATATGGACGCCAAGGAATATCGCGAGATGCAGGTGCAGACCCGGGGCGAGTTCGCCGGGCTCGGCATGCAGGTCACGATGGAAAACGGCCTGGTCAAGATCATCTCGCCGATCGACGACACCCCGGCGGCTCATGCCGGGCTGAAGCCGGGCGACCTCATTCTCGCGATCGACAAGCAGCCGGTCAGCGACATGTCGCTGTCGGACGCGGTCGACAAGCTGCGCGGGTCGGTCGGCACGCAGGTCATGCTGACCGTTCGCCGGCAGGGCGTCGACCCCTTCGAGGTGACGCTGACCCGCGCCGAGATCCATGTCGAGCCGGTGAAATATCACATGGAAGGCCACGACATCGGCTACATCCGCATCACCAGCTTCAGCGAGCGCACCAGCAGCACGCTCGAGACCGCGATAAAGTCGCTGAAGCAGCAAGCGGGCGACCAGCTCGCCGGCATCGTTCTCGATCTGCGCAACAATCCCGGCGGCCTGCTCGATCAGGCGGTTGCGGTCAGCAACGCCTTTCTCGACCAGGGCGACATCGTTTCGATCCGCGGCCGGCGCAGCCAGGACAGCCGGCGCTTCGAGGCGCAGCCGGGCCGCGACCTCGTGCGCGGCCTGCCCATGGTCGTGCTGATCAATGGCGGATCGGCGTCGGCCTCCGAGATCGTGGCCGGCGCGCTCAAGGATCATCACCGCGCGATCCTGCTGGGGACACGCAGCTTCGGCAAAGGCTCGGTCCAGACGGTGCTGCCGGTCAAGGAAAGCGGCGGCGCCATCCGGCTGACCACGGCGCTCTACTACACCCCGTCCGGCCGCTCGATCCAAGGAACCGGCATCGAGCCCGACGTGGTCGTCGAGCCCGCGAAGATCGAGAACACGCCGACCGAAGGCCGGCTGCATGAGGCCGACCTGCGCGGCGCCCTCAAGAACACCGACGCGGAGGCGCTGGAGAAGGGGCAGGTCCCGCAAGCCAGCGCGCCCAAGCCGGCCGACCACAGCGACGCCAATACCAAGACGGTCACCACGACTCAGCCGCCACCCAATGTGCCGCCCGGGACAAAGCCTTTGCCGAAGGCCGACGCTGGTGCGCTCGATCCCAACTTGATCGGCACCGACCAGGACTACCAACTCGTCCGCGCCGTCGACCTGCTGCGCGGCGTCACCCTGTTCAAGAAACTCGCGGCGCAATAGTCGCGCGAGGCCGCGGTGCAGCTCCCCTCTCCCCTTGCGGGAGAGGGTCGGGGTGAGGGGGCGGTGGAGGCTAGCCGGAGAGGAGCGGCTCTCGCGGTTGCTGCGCAACCGCTGTCGCCGCCGCGGACGAATGCGCTGGGCGCATTCGCCTAGAGATGTGCAATCACCGCTTTGGCGGCGTTGGTGATGCTCACATCGGTGGCGGAGACGCTGATCGCCTCGTTGTACCACTGATCGACCGCCTGCATGAGCACAAGGCTGCCGCGCTTTCTAAGATCGGCACCGACAATGGCCTCGAGCGAGCGCAGCCGCGCGAAGAATTTGCGCGTTGCCGCCTTGCGCCGCTCATCCACCGATGTGGCCGCGGCAGGGCGAGGCGGCGCCGCCGTGGGACGCGGCGGCTGCGCGGCGGGACGGGGCGCCTGCCCGGCGCTGGGAATCGGGGTAGCAAGCCGCGGCGCTGCCGGCACTGGCTTTGCCGCCGGGGCGGCAGGTTTTTTTGCGGGTACCGGCTTTTTCGGCGCCGCCGCCGCCTTCTTGGCGGGTGGGGCTTTCTTCTTCTTCGGGGCGGATCTCTTCGCGGCGTCCATGCGCTTGGGCGCCGCGGAGGCCATGGCCATGGGCTTCGTGCCGGCTTTTCCGGCGTTCTTTCCGGCCGCTCGCGTGCGACGTTTCATAAGCGTCCTCCAAGGCCCTGTAAGGCCGCCATAAAATTGGAACCCGGCCCACCTTTGAGCAAGTGAAAAGCGCAAGGCAAACACCCGGCTCGGCGAAGCGCCGATCATCCCCGGTTTTGTTCACTGTCTGTTCAAACTTTTCACCACTCCGGCGGCTCGGGTGCAGAAATTGCCGTGAAGGGTATCCCCAGAACCGTCTGCAGCCTCGCCCGCCCGCCCGGAAAACGGGCGCGAGCGTCGGGTCTTTCCCTCGCGATTCTATCCGCCGCCTCTGCCTCGGCGCATTCCGCGCTGGACCCTCAGCCGGCGCCATGCCACATCAGGTAACGGGCGAAGGCCGCTCGCCATCCGCCAGTAAACACAGGCTTCGCGGGCATCGGGCAGAAGCATGCGCAAGGTCCTGGTCTGGGATGCGCCGACGCGACTCTTCCATTGGCTCGCCGCCTGTCTCGTCGCGGCAGCCTATGGCACTTGGCGATTGAACTGGATGGATTGGCACGCCTGGATCGGCGACGCCTTGCTGGCGCTGCTGATCTTCCGCCTGCTGTGGGGCATCCTGGGCAGCGAGACGGCGCGGTTTTCCGCCTTTCTGGCAGGACCGCGCCGGGTCGCTCACCACCTCGCCCGCGCCCTGCGCCGCGAGAGTGACCGCCAAATCGGCCACAATCCGGCCGGCGGTTGGATGGTGATGCTGCTTCTCACCCTCATGCTCGCCGAGGCGCTGACCGGCATCTACGTCAACAACGACGTTGCCGATGAGGGCCCGCTGACGGAACTGGTACCGGCGTCCATCGCCAATCTGATCACCGATCTCCACAGCATCCTGTGGCAGGCGCTGGTGGCGGCCGTCGCGCTGCACCTCGCGGCGATCCTCGTCTATGGCGTGGCAAAGCGTCAGAACCTGGTCCTGCCCATGATCACCGGCCGAAAGCGCCTCCCCGAGAGCATCGGCCAACCAAGGCTGGCGGGCTCAGCGCGTGCGCTGCTGCTCTTCGCCTGCAGCGCGCTTGCCGCGGCGGCACTGACCAACCTGCTGTGAGCCGCCTCAGCCCTTGGGCGGCGTCACCTGGCCGCGAATTTCGCCGGCAGGATGATCCTTGGTGTGCACATTGATATACCAGTCGCCGGCAGCGAACTGCTTGGCCTGATCGGGGGTGAGCGTCGCCTTGCCCTTGAACGGGCTCGCCGGCGGGGTTCCCTTCGTGCTCAGCCAGATCACGACCGGCCCGTTCTTGCCCTCGGCCCCGTTGTGGAAATGCGCCATCGTCGCTGGGCTCGATAGCCCGCTATAGGTGATCGTCCAAGTGACGACGCGAGTGCTAGGGTCATAGGTGAGATCGGCGGTGCCGCTGCCGCTTGTCTGCAGCGCCGGCACTTGTTGCGCGCCGCTCAGCGGCACCTTAAAGGATTGCGGCGCGGCTTGCGCCTCCCCGGTCCAGGCAATGAGCCCAAGACCGACCAAAACAAAAGCCGTCCGCCGAGATACTGCACTCATAGTCCCCTCCTCGATTGCAGCCATTTCAACCGTTCCGATGATAACAAGTTCCCGCGCCGAAGCCGCAGTAACGAACGCGCGATTTCAATAGCTTAGACGAGCCACGTCCAGAGCATCGCCAGCACGGTGGCGGCCATCACCGCCGTCGCCAGCCAGCCGACGAGCGCCAACGCGGGCGGCAGCGTGAAGGCCCCCATGACCTCGCGCTTTGCCGTCATCAACATCATCACCACCATCAACGGCACGGCGATGACGCCGTTGACGACGGCGCTCCAGAACAGCGCCTTGATCGGATCGATGGCGACGAAGTTGATGGCGATGCCGAGCATGGTTGCGACCGCGATGGTGGCATAGAACGCCTTCGCTTCGAGCGGCCGCCGCGCCAGTCCCGTCGGCCATTGCAGTGCCTCGCCGACGGCATAGGCAGCGCTCCCGGCCAGCACCGGCACCGCCAGGAGACCGGTGCCGATGATGCCGAGCGCGAAGACGGCGAAAGCGAAGGGTCCGGCGATCGGCCGCAGCGCCTCCGCGGCTTGGGCCGACGTGGCGATGTCGGTCACGCCGTGCGCATGCAGGGTGGCGCCAGTGGTGGTGATGATGAAGAAGCTGATCAGGTTCGAATAGGCCATGCCGAAATAGGTGTCGGCACGGATGCGGCGGATCTCCGCTGGCGCCTGCTGGGGCGCCGCAAGCAGCGGCTCGGCGCCCGGCGTCACACGCTCGTCTTCGGCCTCCTCGGAGGATTGCCAAAAAAAGAGATAGGGGCTGATCGTCGTGCCGAGCACGGCGACCAAGCCAACGAGATAGTCCTTCTCCCAGGTGATCGCCGGCACGAAGGTGCGCAAGGCGACCTCGCGCCACGGCACCTCGACCACCAGAACGGTGGCGACATAGGCGAGCAGCGACACCGTCAACCATTTGAGGATCGCGACGTAGCGCTCATAGCGCGAGAAGATCTCGAGCCACACGCAGCCGAGCGCAAAGCTTGCGACATAGAAATGGCTCGATCCGCCGATGACCAGCTTCAGCGTGTCGCCCATCGCGCCGAGATCGGCGCCAAGATTGATGATGTTGGCAAGCAGCAGCAGCGCCACGATCGCGCGCAGCAGGCCGATGGAATAATGTTCGCGGATATTGCCGGCGATGCCCTGGCCGGTGACGCGGCCAATGCGCGCGCTGATCTCCTGGATGGCCGCCATCAGCGGATAGCTGAACAGCATGACCCAGCCCATGGCATAGCCATACTGCGCGCCGACCTGGGCGTAGGTGGCGATGCCGCTGGGATCGTCATCCGAGGCGCCGGTGATCAGCCCCGGACCGAGCCAGGCCCAGGGCCGGGCACGGAGCGGTAAGGTCAGCGCCGGCGGCACCGCGGCCACTGCCGCAGCGGCGCTTTCCGGACGGCCGCTCGTCGTCGGGTCGGGCAGTTGCGGCACGTGCTTGCTCCTTCAGGGCGGGCGCCGTCCGCATAGGGCGAGCTCCACCGGCCCGCGATCCTAGCCGCCCGCCTTTGCGCGCGGTAGCACCCCCGGTGTCATTGCTTGCTGACCGCGACGAGCACACCGTTCGTCACGTCGCGACAACAAGCGACGGTCGGCTCTCTGTCGCAGAGATTGAGCTGTGAGTTCCCGTGCTGACGCGTCGATGCGAGACTGCGCGCGCATGCACCTCGACCTCGGAGGAGACGAGACTCGGAAGTGCAATTGGGCATAGGCTGATCCTAACGGTGAATCGAAGGGAGCGTGCCCATGGAACTCGGTCTTTTCACGATGCCTTCCCATCCGCCCGAAAGAAGCCTTTATGACGGGCAGCAATGGGACCTGCAGGTGCTGCGCTGGGCCGACGAGCTGGGCTTCAGCGAGGCCTGGATCGGCGAGCATCACACCGCACCCTGGGAGCCCCATCCCGCGCCGGATCTGCTGGTCGCGCAAGCGCTGATGCAGACCAAGAAGATGCGCATCGGTCCCGGCGGCTTCCTCCTGCCCTATCACCACCCGGCCGAGCTCGCCAATCGCGTCGCCATGCTCGACCACCTGTCGCAAGGCCGGCTCAATTTCGGCGTCGCGGCCAGCGGGCTGCCCAGCGACTGGCAAATGTTCAACGTCGACGGCATGGCCGGCGTCAACCGCGACATGACGCGGGAATCGCTCGACATCATTCTGAAGTTGTGGAGCGCCACCGAACCCTTCCATTACGAGGGCAAGTTCTGGAAGGTCGACCGGCCGCCAGACATGTTCGGCATGCTGCGGCCGCACCTGAAGCCGCTGCAGACGCCGCACCCGCCGATCGGCGTCGCCGGCCTTTCCAAGAACTCGGATACGCTGAAGCTCGCTGGCGAGCGCGGCTTCATTCCCATGAGCCTCAATCTCAACCCGGCTTACGTCGCGAGCCACTGGGACAGCGTCGAGCTCGGCGCGCGCCGCAGCGGCCGCCAACCCAGCCGCCGCGAATGGCGCATCGTCCGCGAGGTCTTCGTCGCCGACAGCGACGAGGAGGCATGGCGGCTTTCGGTCGGCAACATGATGGGGCGGATGTATGGCGAGTATTTCCTGCCGCTGCTCGGCGCATTCGGCTTCAAGGAATTCCTGAAGCATCGGCCGGATGTCGCCGACAGCGACGTCACGCCCGAGTATTGCGGCAAGCACAACTGGGTCGTCGGCTCGCCGCGGACGGTCGCCGAGCGGCTCGAGCAGGTCTATGCCGAGCTCGGCGGGTTCGGCACGATCCTGCTCTTCTGCTTCGATTACGCGGAAAACCCCAAAGCCTGGCTGCACTCGATGGAGCTTCTGGCCAAGGAAGTCATGCCCAAGCTCGCGCATCTCTAGGCGAATGCGCTTTGCGCATTCGTCCGCGGCGGCGACAGCGGTTGCGCAGCAACCGCGAGAGCCGCTCCTCTCCGGCTAGCCTCCAGCATCCCCTCACCCCAACCCTCTCCCGCAAGCGGGAGAGGGGGAGGTGCCCGCCGCGGACGGCCTCGCTGCGCGAGGTCGCCTAGAGCCGGCGGCGATAGAGCGCGATGAGACGCTCCCAGTGGCGCTCGGCGCTGGGCTTGTCGTAGATGCGGCGCTGCGGGAAGGCGAAGCCATGATGGACGCCGGGATAGATCTCGAGCTCGCCCGGATTGCCGGATGCTTGGAACAAGCGGCGCAGCTCCTCGACCATCGGCATGGGCGCCAGATCATCGTGCTCGGCGCAGGCGATGTAGAGCTCGCCCTTGGCTTTGCCGAGAGTGAGATGCGGGCTTTCGACGGCATCGCTGACGAGCCAGGTGCCATAGAACGATGCCGCGGCGGCGATGCGGTCAGGATAGCGCGCCGCGGCGGCGAGAGCGTAGGGCCCGCTCATGCAATAGCCGTGGCATCCGACCGGCCCGCGCTTCACATGGTCGCGGCCGTCGATGAAGCGGAGCATTGCCGCGACATCCGCCATCACCGGCGGAATGGTCATCTTGGTGCGGACCGCGCGCATCCGCTTATGCTCGGCGCTGCCGTGCTCGAGCACATCCGGCCCGTACGTCGTGTCGCGCCCGTAGCGGTAGTAGAGGTTGGGGAGCAGCACGCAATAGCCGACGCTGGCGAGCCGGCGCGTCATGTCGCGCAGCTCCTCACGAATACCCGGCGCATCCATCAGGAACAGCACCGGCGGATAAGGGCCGCCGCGCTCCGGGCGGCAGATGAAGGTCTCCATCGCGCCATCCGCCGTGGCGATATTCAGCGTTTCCTCGATCACCAGCCCCTCCCGCTTCGTTGCTCTTTGCGTCGCCGCTCAGCTTAGCCGTGCGCGAAATCGGTGTGAATTCGCTTGCGGAAGGTGCCGCCCGGGGCTGCAATGCCTCTGCAAGCAGGGAGAGAAGACGATGAAGGCGGTGCTGCTGACCGGCCATGGCGGGCCGGAGATGTTGCGTTATGGCGATGCGCCCGATCCCGTCGCGGGGCCCGGCGAGATCGTGGTCGACATCCACGCGGCGAGCGTCAATGCGGCGGATTACAAGGTCCGGCGCGGAACCGGACGCTACAGCGATATCCGCTTCCCCCACATCCTCGGCCGCGACTTCTCGGGCGTGATCAGCGCGATTGGGCCAGGCGTCGCCGATGTCGCCATCGGCGATGCGGTGTTCGGCGTGACGGACCAGGGCAAGGAAGGCGCCTATGCCGAGAAGATCGCCATCAAGGCGGCGATCGTCGCGAAGAAGCCCGCCTGGCTCGGCCATGTCGAGGCGGCTGCCCTGGGGCTCATCAGCCTCACCGCGCTCTGGGCGATCGAGGATACGGCGCGCCTCCGCGCCGGCGAGACCATCTTGATCCAGGGCGGCGCCGGCGGCGTCGCCGGCTTTGCGATCCAGCTGGCAAAGCATCTCGGCGCCACCGTGATCACCACCGCCAGCGCGGGCAATCACGACTATGTCCAGGGGCTCGGCGCGGATCGGGTGATCGACTATCAAACCGCGGATTTCACCGCCACGGTCCGCGACTGCGACGTAGTCTTCGATACCGTCGGCGGCGATGTGCAACTCCGCTCCTACGCCGTGCTGAAGCCGGGCGGCAGGCTGGTCTGGATCGCGCCGGCGCCGGAAGGATCGAAGCCGCCACGCCGGGATGTCGAGATTCTGCGTCCGGCGGTCACCCGCGACCGCGCCCATCTCGAACGCATGCTGACGCTGCTCGAACAGGGCGCGATTCGGCCGCCCGCGATCACCCGCTTCAAGCTCGCCGATGCGGCCGAGGCGCACCGCATCAGCGAGGGCCGTCATCTCCGGGGAAAGCTCGTCTTCGTGGTCCGCTGATCGCGAATCCTCAGCCGGCCGATCGGCAAGCGGGCGGGACAAGCTGCTCGAAGTCCCTCGCGAGCCGGCAACCCTCGCCCCCCGGACCCGGCTCGTCTCCCCGGTCCCGCCCCGCCGCTTCGCGCTCGAACTCGGTGGCGAGCTCGAACAACGCCTCAACGATGATCGGGTCGTGCGCCGTCAAAGCAAGCCGGCGGAAGAACGCCGCTTTCTTGCGCAATTGATCCGGCGACATGGAAGCTCACTCCTCTACCGCGTGTCGACCAAACGAGCGATGGTCTGGGTCAGGGCCGCCGCGTCGAGCGGTTTCGTCAATACGGCCTGGGCGCCGAAGGTCTCCATCGCCTTGAGCAAGAAACCGTCGGGGCTGCGGTCGCTGCCGCTGATGGCAATGACGGGAAGGGTCGGAAAGGCCTGTCGGAGGCAGCGCAGCAACTCGATGCCGTCCATGTCCGGCATATAGATATCGGTTATGATCAAGCTGACGGGCTGGTGCTCGATATAGCCGAGGGCGGCGGCGGCCTTGCCAAACCCGATGGCCGCGTAGCCGCTGCGCGTTAGCATCGTCTCGACGAGAGCGAGATGATCCGGGTTGTCGTCGATGACGACGATGGCAGGCTGCGTGTCTTTGGGCACGCCACTATGAAGCGAAAAATCGCGCGCCAGGGAAAGTGGGCAAAGGGCTAGCGGATGCGTGCATCGGTATGGGAGCCCACCAGCGGCGGGCCGATGCGCCCATACTTTTGATTTTCCAGTCCCATACCGGGCGCTTGCCGTCCGGACGCGACGATTGGGGTAAGCTCGTGGTGATCGAGGCGATAGGATGACGCAGGACGTGCTGCAGTTCAGCCTCTATTTCCTGCAGAACGTCGCGCTCCTCGTGCTGGGAGTGCTCGGTTACGGCTGGCTGCGCGAGCCGCTGTCGGCGTGGCCGCGTTGGGCGCGCGAGCCGGTCGAAGGCCTGATCTGCGCTGCCCTGGCGTTGCTGGCGATGGCCGACCCGCTGTGGTCGCGCCCGGGCATCCAGATCGATCCCCGTTACGCTATTATCATGCTCGCGGTGCTGTTCGGCGGTCCTGTCGCCGGCGGCGTCGCCGCTTGCATCGCCGCCGGCGCCCGGTTCTGGATCGGCGGCTTCGCGGCGCCCATCGGCATCCTCTTCATTGCGGCTACCTATTTCGCCAGCGTCGCCCTAAAAGCGCGGCT
>Ga0335081_10013955_pt1 | contig 12988 bp, 11 predicted proteins | sample Lox_Sample_35_FD_206713 | JGI IMG/M metagenome (GOLD analysis project Ga0335081, IMG submission 206713) | Soil microbial communities from Loxahatchee National Wildlife Refuge, Florida, United States - Lox_Sample_3.5 | ecosystem: Environmental > Terrestrial > Soil > Wetlands | place: USA...
AACTATTCCTCAAATTCGAAGGTCTGGGCCCGCTCCAAAAATCTGCGCGAGATCGCGCCGAGTGTCTGGCGCAAGCGGGCTTCTGTCCGCGAACCGACGACTCTCAGGACGGATTTTTATCCTATCGATTTATCAGTGGCCGGCCGTTCATGAAGGCCGATATTTCAATCACAACTCTCGAGCACATCGCGAAATACTGCGCATTTCGTGCGAGTGCATTTCGAACTTCTCACGACAATGCCGAGCCGCTTTACAACATGCGGCGAGCCAATATCCAAAATGAGTTCGGAATTGCTTGGAACGGGGAGTTTGAGCGCCTGCAGACTCAGACTCCCATTCTGACTGACGGCCGCATGCAACCGCATGAATGGATCCGCTCCACCGATGGATCAATCTTCAAGACGGATGCGATCTCCCACGGGGATGATCACTTTTTTCCTGGCCCGTGTGACATTGCCTGGGACCTGGCCGGTGTGGCGGTGGAATGGAGCTTGACATCCGACACACTTGAACTTCTGCTGGCACGCTTTCGCCAATTGACAGGCGATGATGTCCGGCCACGCTTAACGGAGTTCTTGCTGGCTTATAGCGTCTTCCGCTTGGGCTATTGCAAAATGGCTGCGGAGAGTGAAAACGATCTGCAGGAGCGAGCCCGACTCGAGAAGGCTTATCGCCGCTATCGCGGCTACGCAGGAAAACATCTGGCTCGGCTCTGGCCCGGCGCTAATGTGCATCCATTCCGGCGGGCACCGTCGCAGTCTGTATGCCACTCGCTTGAATGAGCCTGCCTATGGCCGGAGCAACCACCAACAACAACTGTGCCTTCGGTTTCGCGGCAGCATTTGCGAAGGCGATCTCCTGATCGGTCCACTCCTGCGGAGCAGATTGTGCGTGATCGATGTATTCGAGAGCCTCCAAACCGGCAGCGGCCAGAGCGTACAAATTCAAGGACAGCGGAATAGTTTCCTGTAGAAGCTCCGACGTGCCAGTCAGCTTCTGTAAACGGTCCTGGCTGTCGCGCCAGCGCTCGAGCCTGATTCGGATTTGCGTTTCCACTGCTTTTTGACTTTTGTCGACGATGAATGCCTCCACCAGGTTTGCGAATGCGCGTGCTTCCATGCTCTCTGGATGAGCAGCATCCACTAGCCGGTTCAAAGGCATCAAGCTGGTTGCTGGAACCGACGCAAGCTCCTCGCGCGTGTAGTCCTTAACCGGTTCGACCACGTCCGCGAGCGCTTTCAGGTCGGCAATTTGAGCGCCTCCGGCAATGCGCCTCAACATCAACCGATAATAAGATTGATGCTTCAGACCCACCCATTCGAGCCAGTCGCTCGTTGCATCAAGCCGCGTGTACATGGAGTTGACATCCGTCACGTTCTGGGGAGACCACAGCCGCTCCGCGACCGCCGCCATTCTCGGCCAGATACGCGAATCGATGGTCTCCGGTGAAACATACTCCGACCACATGCACGCCTCGCCGCCCAGGATTCGAGCTTTTTCATCGGGCTCCAGCTCAGCCGCTGCGCCACCGAGAGGATCAACTGCATAGTGCCGCGCGGCCGGCCACATCAGATCAAGGTAATAGCCGTATGAGAGCAAACCGCGATATCCTTGCTGTGCCGCCTGCGCAAGCGAAGCCTGCCCCCGCCACGACTGGACAACGATATCTTTCGGCAGGTCGGGCTGCATGATCTCATCCCACCCGATCATGATTTTTCCATGCCTAGTCACGATCTTCTGCACACGCCGGGTGAAATACTTCTGAAGCTGCTCATTGCTTTCCAGGTGGTGTGCTCTCTTAAATTTCTGAATGCGGGGATTGTCGTCCCAGAACTTCCCGTTTACCTCGTCACCGCCGATATGAAAATACCGGTCGGGAAATAGCTTGGCCATTTCGCCAATAAATTTGTTGAGGAACTTGTAAGTTTGCTCCCGGGTTGGATCCATTGCCGGACTGAGCACTCCCCAGGTGCGGGCGATCTCGAAAGGCCCCGGGCCACTGGCAAGCTTGGGATACCCCACCAGCCAGGCGGTGCTGTGCGCGGGCATATCGAACTCGGGAACCACGCGAATGCCGCGGTCCGCTGCGTAGGCGATAATTTCACGCACCTGCTCTTGCGTGTAGTAGAACCCGTCAGAGCCCATTTCTTGCAGCTTGGGAAGCTTCCTGCTTTCGACCCGGAATCCCTGGTCATCCGATAAGTGCCAGTGAAAAACGTTGAGCTTGACCGCGGCCATCCCATCCAGGTTTCGCTTGAGGACCTCCATTGGCTCGAAATGTCGAGCCACATCAATCATTAGCCCGCGCCATTGAAAACGCGGACGATCCTGAATGGATATCGCTGGAATCGTGAACCCCTGCGGCCCCGTCTGCACCAACTGAAGAAGTGTTTGCAGGCCACGCATAGCTCCTAACGTAGTCGACGCGTTCAGCGTCGCGCCCGATGACGTTACCTCAAGTGAGTACGATTCATCCTCCCCCAATTCCGGCACTGACTTGCTGCGTCGCGCACAGTGCACCGTCAACGTTGCAAATCCCGAATTAACGATCTGCGTCGCCAACGCCGGGATTCCGGTTTGCCGCTGCAGGCGATTTAAGAAAATCTCAATGCTTTGGCGAAGGCGGGGATCGGAAGGACCGCCGATCTTTACAGAAAATGCCGAACCTATTACCAACTGTCCCGAGCCCACCTCCATTTCGGCGGGCATCGGCATCAGGGCCGGTGTGAGAGGCGTTTGTGCACGACAGATTCCCAGCAGACTGATGGTTAACCCTAGCACTGAGACCAGTCGCAAAGCTCCTCCATTGCAAATAGGCCGAAGCGGCAGGATAGAGTAAGCGCGCTCTCAATGCCAACTGAGTTTTCATCGCACGTGCTTCGTTCGGCAAGTCTCGTTCGCTAACATGTAGGCATGCCATCGCGAGATCGTGTCACCGTCTCTTCCCGCGCAGCGAAGCGGCTGCGAGATGGTCATGTCTGGGTTTATCGATCGGATATCGTCTCAACGGACGGCGCGGGACCTGGCTCGGTCGTGAGCGTATCAGATGAGCGCGGCAGGTTTTTGGGTACCGCACTGTACAGCAGTGCCTCTCAGATCGCTGTTCGCATGTTTTCGACGCAGCGGGTGAATGATTTTTGCGCACTGCTGCGCGAACGAATTCAGCAGGCAATCGCCTATCGCGAGCACGTCGTCCACAACACGGAAGCTTATCGCGTTATTTTCAGCGAAGGTGATTTCCTTCCCGGGCTGATCGTTGATCGCTACAACGACGTGCTTTCCATGCAGATTCTCACTCAGGCTATGGATGACGAATCAGTTCGTGAAACGATCATCTCCGAACTGACTGAGAGCATGGGTCCTGTTTCGATCGCCGAGCGCGTGGATTCGCGAGTCCGCGAACTGGAACAGCTTGCCCCACGCAGCGCCGGACTGATTAAGGGTGAGCCAGCCTCGACAGTTTTCACCATGAACCGCATCCGCTTTCACTACGATGCCATCGCGGGCCAGAAAACCGGAGCGTTCCTCGATCAGCGCGAAAACTACGTCGCGGCGGCTGAGTATGCTCATGGCGAAGCCCTGGATGTCTTCTGCTACCAGGGAGGCTTCGCTTTGCACATTGCCGAACACTGCTCGCGTGTCACTGGTGTTGACAGTTCCCGCCCGGCGCTGGAAGTTGCTGATCGCAACGCTGCCCTCAATGGACGCGAAATCGAATGGATCGAGGCAAATGCTTTCGATCTGCTTCGGGACTATGCTGACGCTGGCCGGCAATATGACTTCATCGTTCTCGACCCTCCCGCCTTCGCCAAGAGCAAAGCCAGCCTTGATACGGCGCTCAGAGGCTATAAAGAGCTAAACCTCCGTGCGCTAAAGATGCTCCGCCCGGGAGGGATCCTGGTCACCTGCTCCTGCTCTTACCATGTGAGTAGCCCGGATTTCCTGCAGGTTGTCGCTGAAGCTGCTCGCGATATTCACAGAAATCTCCGCCTGTTGGAAAACCGTACGCAGTCGCGCGACCATCCGATTCTTCTGGGTATCCCTGAAACGGCTTACCTGAAATGCGTGATAGCTACTGCGTAAGCGACTGATTAAGCGATACATCTATAGATTGACAATAGTACGCTCATATTTTATGCTTCGTTTACGCTAATTGGTACATCTAATCGGAGTGGGAAGTAACAACCTAGTCCCTAGCCAAATTTGAAGGAGGATTTTGACCATGACAGTTTTGACCCGTTGGGACCCCTTCCGGGAGTTTTCAACCTTGCAGGACCGCATGAATCGGCTGTTCCAGCAATCCTACGGCGATGGCCGCGAGGAAGCGCTGACCACCAGCACCTTTGCTCCTCTTGTCGATGTTTACGAGGATGAGCACAACGTAACTCTTAAGATCGAAGTACCTGGCATCGATGAGAAAGACATCGATGTCCGCGTCGAGAACAACACTCTGACCGTTCACGGCGAGCGCAAATTCGAAAAAGATGAAAAGGAAGAGAACTTCCGCCGCGTGGAGCGGCAGTATGGCAGCTTTACCCGTTCGTTCACGCTACCGAACACGATCGATGCCGAGCAGGTGAAAGCCAACTATGACAAGGGTGTTCTGAAGATCACGCTTGCCAAGAAGGCCGAAGCCAAGCCGAAGCAGATCAAAGTCAACGTGGGCAGCGAAAAGGGCGAGAGAACGCTCGAAGGTAAGCCTACCAAGAGCGCAGCTTAATGAGAGGGCACGCGGGGATGGCCTTCGGCTGTCCTTCGCAGTTTCGGGAGGCGGCAGAACTGACCGCCTCCTATTATTTTGGTTTTTGGCTATTGGCAATTGCCATTTAGCATTATGGTTTACCGCCAATCGCGAGCTGTGAACTTGCAGTGTTGGAGTTTTTATGGCAATTCGTTGGGACAAATTCACGGTAAAAGCGCAGGAGGCCGTCCAGCGGGCGAACCGGCTCGCCGCCGAGCACGGTAATCCTGAGTTGCTGCCGCTGCATTTGCTGGCAGCTCTGCTTGAGGATAAAGAAGGCATCGTTCCCCCGGTGCTGGAAAAGATCGGCATGGGGCCGCAAGCGGTGCTGAACGACGTTTACAAAGAAATCGAAAAGCTGCCCAAGGTCTCAGGGGGAGCGGCTGAGGCTTCCCTTTCGCCCGCGGCAAATCAGCTGCTCGATCAAGCTTTCAAAGAAGCTGCAAATTTCAAGGACGAGTACGTCTCGACCGAGCATTTATTGCTGGCGGCGACTCAGCTCAAGCAGGATGCCGCGCAGAAGATTCTGGCCAGCCACGGCGCGAGCTACGACGCCATTCTGAAGGCCCTGACTACGGTTCGCGGCTCGCAGAAGGTAACAGATCAGAACCCTGAAGCCAAGTACCAAGCTCTCGAGCGCTATGCTCGCGATCTCACCGAGCAGGCCCGCCGCGGCAAGCTCGACCCAGTCATTGGCCGCGATGAAGAAATCCGCCGCGTGGTTCAGGTGCTCTCCCGCCGCACGAAAAATAACCCGGTTCTGATTGGAGAACCCGGCGTTGGCAAGACGGCAATCGTGGAAGGTCTCGCGCAGCGCATTATTTCCGGTGACGTTCCCGAGGTTCTTAAGAACAAGCGCGTCGTAGCCCTCGACCTCGGTGCTATGCTTGCTGGCGCAAAATACCGCGGTGAGTTTGAAGATCGTCTTAAGGCCGTGCTAAAGGAAATCGAAGACTCGCAGGGCCAGATCATTCTCTTCATCGACGAGTTGCATACCCTAGTCGGCGCCGGCGCCGCCGAAGGTGCGATTGACGCTTCCAATATGCTCAAGCCGGCACTGGCCCGCGGGGAGCTGCGCGCAATCGGCGCGACGACTTTAAACGAATACCGCAAGCACATCGAAAAAGATGCCGCGCTCGAGCGCCGCTTCCAGATTGTGTTTGTGGGCGAGCCGAATGTCGAAGACACCATTGCCATCCTGCGCGGCCTGAAAGAGCGCTACGAAGTTCATCATGGCGTGCGCATCAAGGATTCCGCCATAGTGGCTGCAGCTACGCTTTCGCATCGCTACATCTCCGACCGCTTCTTGCCGGATAAGGCGATTGATCTCATCGATGAAGCTGCCGCGTCACTACGCATTCAGATTGATTCTCTGCCCACCGACATCGATCAGCTGGAACGCCGTGCTACGCAGTTTGAAATTGAGAAGCAGGCGCTGAAGAAAGAAAGTGACCCGAATTCGAAGGAACGGCTTGCGGTGATCGATCGTGAGCTCGGTGAAATCCGTGAGAAATCAAACATCCTGAAAGCCAACTGGAAAAAAGAAAAAGACCTGATTGCCCGTTCTCGGCAACTGAAGGAGAAAATCGAACAACTGAAGATTGAGGAGCAAGCCGAGGAGCGCAAAGGCAATCTGCAACGGGTGGCAGAAATCCGTTACGGCCTGCTTCGGCAGGCTGAGGACGAACTCGCCAAGCTCACCGGGCAGATTGAGAAGAGTCCCACGCGCATGTTGAAAGAAGAGGTTGATGAAGAGGACGTGGCGCGAATTGTTTCCAAGTGGACGGGGATACCTGTTTCCAAGATGTTGGAAGGCGAGGTCAAGAAGCTCATCAACATGGAAGATCGGCTGCGCCAGCGCGTTGTCGGCCAGGACGATGCGCTGCAGCGCGTCGCTAATGCGATACGCCGCTCGCGCGCCGGCTTGAGCGATCCTAAGCGGCCTATCGGGTCATTCATTTTTCTCGGCCCAACAGGCGTCGGCAAAACCGAACTGGCGCGCGCTCTCGCCGAGTTTTTATTCGATGACGAGCACTCTATGGTTCGCATCGATATGTCTGAGTACATGGAGAAGCACGCTGTATCACGACTAATCGGCGCGCCTCCGGGGTACGTTGGATACGAAGAGGGTGGACAGCTCACTGAGCAAGTGCGGCGTCGGCCTTATGCGGTCGTGTTGTTCGACGAAATCGAAAAAGCACATCCGGATGTCTTTAACATCCTCCTGCAAATGATGGACGACGGCCGTTTAACCGATGGCCAGGGCCGGACGGTGGATTTCCGCAATACGGTGATCATTATGACCTCGAACATCGGATCGTCGTTCTTGCAGGCTGAGGGGCTGCGTTCGGACAAGGAGTTTGAAGAAGCCTCGAAGCAGGTGATGAATGCGCTGCACAGCCACTTTCGCCCAGAATTCCTGAACCGGGTGGATGACATCATCGTGTTCCGTCCGCTGGGGAAAGAGCAGTTGGTGAAGATCATCGAACTGCGGCTCGAAGACGTTCGCCGCTTGCTGGCGGAGCGCAAAATCTCGATCGAACTGACGGATGCAGCCAAAGAACTGCTGTTCGCGCAGGGTTTCGACCCCAATTTCGGGGCAAGGCCGCTGAAACGAGCGATTCAGAAACTCGTGCAAGATCCTCTCGCCCTGAAGATTCTGGATGGGGAAGTCCTGCATGGCGATCATGTCATCATTGACGCGGATCGGCGCGCAGGAAAGTTGACGTTCGAGGTTAGCTCCCGAGTCGGTGAGAAACAAAGAGCGAAGATAAACAAATAAATTGAGCAGGAGTGGTCGTCAGACAGTATATCTTACCACTTTTGCGTCATCACCAACTCGCCATTCTCTACGCGGATGCTGCCGACATTGTCAGGTAATTTTAATTGCTCGCGCTGCTCGGCCAATTTCTTCTGCAGTTCTGAATTGACCATTGAAATAGGAATATTCAGATCGCCTACTTTGAACTCGGTCGGCTGGAACGTCACATATCCGTCGCTCGATCCCAGCAATCCGGCCAGCGTGACATAAACATCGTGTCCATGAATCTCGGTCTGGAACTGCCCACGCGTCATGTTTCCGTCAAAGCTGATCTGATAGTCCTTGATCTGCGCTTGTCCCGGCTCTATCGGCGCATTCACAGCTGGCGCTTGCGACGCGGCGGCCAACGACTGGGCGGCCTTCGATAGCATCGGTTCATCTGAGGGTGGAATGCGGCCTGCTGCCTCCATCAGTTCGCCCGTCACTTCCGCACTGGTGAAATGGGCTTCCGCGGGAGTTTTACCTGGTTCGCGTGGCTTTGCGAATTCGTCCAGCTTATGCTCAAAAACTTTGGCATTGAGCGCTTCCAGTTTCCTCGGGATCGGATTCGCAACCGGTTCAGGTCTTCTCAATGCCACATACACTGCGATCAGTGACAGTCCGATTGTGACCATGCTGAGCATGCGGTAGAGCTTCATGTTTCCTCACTTAGAGGGGAAGGGCTGCTCTTTAATGCTAACCAGCGTGGAAAGCTGAGTTCAGATGACGAAAGGGACTGTCCTAATGGAGGGGTATATGTCTCCGCACAAACGGCCTCGATCTTGTTATTCCGACTGAGCCGAATCCCCAAGCTTCTTCTTCACCAGTTCGTTCACCAACTGCGGATTGGCCTTCCCCTGGGACGCCTTCATTACCTGTCCCACGAAAAAGCCAAGCACAGTTTTCTTGCCCGCGCGATATTGCTCCAGTTGCTTAGGATTCGTGCTTATTACTTCGTCAACCATCCTTTCGATTCTCGCAGTGTCGGTAATCTGTTGCGGTTTCTCGTTCTCGTAAACCTGCGGGAAATCCTGGTTTCGCGCGAAACTCAGGTCATAAAGGTCCTTGAGCATCTTCCCGGAAATTGCACCCGTTTCGACCAGATCAGCCGACAGAGCGACGCCCTTCATGGAAATCGGCGAGTTTTCGATTGCCAGCCCTCTAGCCTTTAAACGGCCCGCAAGTTCACTCTGTACCAGATGGGCGACCCGCTTGGGATTCGTCGCCTGCCCCGCCGCAGCTTCAAACTGATCCGCCAACGATTTCGTCGCGCTGAGTACGACCGCGTCTTGCTCCGTGATTTCATACTCTGAAACAAACCGTCGCCGGCGCGCTTCCGGCAACTCAGGTAGCAACTTGCGTATTGCGGCTTGCCACCTTTCATCGACACTCAGCGCCGGCAAATCGGGCTCGGGAAAATACCGATAGTCATGCGCTTCCTCTTTCGAGCGCATACTGTAGGTCTTGCCTTCTTCCGAGTTGTAAAGCCGCGTCTCCTGCACGATGCGGGCACCGGACTCAATTACCCCAATCTGGCGATCAATCTCATACTCCAGCGCGTCGCGAATAAAGCGAAAAGAATTGACGTTCTTGATTTCTGTTTTTGTCCCAAACCGCTTCTGTCCGCGAAGGCGAACGCTCACGTTGGCATCGCAACGCAGGGATCCTTCCTCCATATTGCAGTCGCTCACCCCGGTATACAGGATGATCTCTTTCAATCGGGTGAGATATTCGTGCGCTTCATCCGGCGATGCGATGTCCGGCTCGCTCACGATTTCAATCAGTGGCACGCCGCTGCGATTCAGATCGATGGCGGTGCCGTCCTCCGCGTCCGGAAAACCCCCATGCAGACTCTTGCCGGCATCCTCCTCGAGATGCAGCCTCGTGATGCCAATCTTCTTCGGGGTTATACCGCCAAGCTCAATCCAGCCGTGCTCAGCTAGCGGTTTATCGTACTGGGAAATCTGATAGCCTTTCGGCAAATCGGGATAAAAGTAATTCTTGCGGGCGAAGACCGAATCTTCATTAATCCGGCAGTTCAGCGCCATCCCTGCCAGAGTTGCAAACTCGACCGCTTTGCGGTTGAGCACTGGCATAGCGCCCGGTAAGCCGAGACATACTGGACACACATTCGTATTCGGAGGATCGCCGAAGCGGGTCGAGCACGAGCAAAAGATCTTGCTGACGGTCAGGAGCTGGACATGCACCTCCAGCCCGATCACCGGCTCATACTGGGCGCCAGCCGCTGAATTTTCAATCGCGGGTGACATGGATTGCGGCCGTTGCGACCTAGCCTTCCAGCCTGGCGCTCATCGTGATGTTCGCTTTGAGCACCTTGGAAACCGGGCATCCGGTCTTTGCATTTTCAGCGGCTTTTTGAAATGCAGCGGAATCCGCGCCGGGAACGTGTCCCACCACGTCAAGATGAACAGCTGTAATGGCCCAACCGGAGTCGAGCTTTTCCATGGTCAGATTCGCCGTAGTTTCGATGCTGGCTGGCGCGAGGTTCGCTCCGCTCAGTTGCGCTGACAGAGCCATCGAAAAGCAGGCTGCGTGCGCAGCCGCGATCAACTCTTCCGGATTCGTCCCTGGAGTATTTTCAAAGCGGGTACCGAATGAATACGGGGTATTATTCAGCGCACCGCTGGCGGCGGAAACCACACCCTTTCCATCTTTCAGTCCACCTTTCCACACTGCACTCCCTTTGCGTTGCATGTTTTTCTCCTGAACTGGATGACTCTTCTATTTTAGAGGCAGAAGAACATCATGGGAATGTTCGCGGACCGCTCCACCCAAACCGTCCACAGAAAGAGAAAAGCCGCGAACTTTGCGGCTTTGTGGGTCGACCTGCTTGACGCCTTACCGATGTTTGTCGCGTGCGAGCCCTCAACGGAAGAAAAAGCCTCAGCTCACTCGCCGAGGCTTTACGAAACGGGATTCCTTATCGGCTGGCCATCGCTGGTTCATGGTGCGACTTGAACATCGCCAGGCGGTTGTTGATCTCATCCCAGTTCACCACATTCCACCAGGCGGCGAGATACTCTGGACGGCGGTTCTGGTATTTCAAATAGTAAGCGTGCTCCCAGACATCATTGCCCATGATGGGGAACAATCCCTGCGAAATCGGGTTGTCCTGATTCGGCGTTGACATCACCTGGAACTCGCCGTTCGGCTTGCCCACCAGCCAGGCCCAACCGCTGCCGAACTGCTTGGCACCGGCGTCGTTGAACTTGGCCTGAAAATCCTTGAAGCTGCCGAAGCTTGTGTTGATCACTTCGGCGATGGCGCCCTTGGGATCGCCCCCGCCTTGCGGCTTCATGATCTTCCAGTACATGGAATGATTCATGTGTCCGCCGCCGTTATTGCGCACCGTGGTGCGAATGTCCTCAGGAATAGCATTCAGGTCGCGAAGCAGTTCCGCCACTTGCTTTGATTGCAGTTGCGGATATTTTTCCAGGGCGGCATTTAGATTTTTTACATAGGCTCCGTGATGCATGTCGTGATGCAGTTTCATGGTCTGTGCGTCGATTGTGGGTTCCAGCGCGGAATAGTCATACGGCAAGGGTGGTAGCTCGTAGGCCATTGTTCTTCCTCCAGAAGCAAGGGATGATGGATTCAATGCGAACGATTCAGGCGTTTTAAGCGGCTACAACCGGGTTCGCTTTTCTATTGTGCTTGAAACCGCTAGTAATTGCACGTTGCGTACTGGAGCGCATTCAGCAGGCGATCTCCGTCAAGCCATCGAAGACAGATGAATGTGAGGGGCAAATCGATGTTTCTCTTTTGTGCAGGCTAACGCTGAAGTTCTTTTCATCGGCTGAATCAACTTGCTCCTCAGCGATTTGCATGCGCTTTGCGTTCTGTTCTCGCTGGGCTAACGCCTCATTGAGCTGCTTCACCAATTCCAGAAGTTTCTTAGGGTCCTGCTCGCGGCTGGCTGCTTCCGACAAGTCTCTCCAGTCTTTGCACATAGCGTTGCCCTCCATTTGCTAAGACGACACAGGGTCTCGTTTGCAATATCCAAGCACTGCATGTGCGGTTCCAACCCGCGAGTGCTCGGAAATTCATGCACTTAGCACCGCACCGGAGTGAGCGCACATCTGTGACCGGGTAATAAGTTCTCGCCGACTCTGGATGGACTACTTTCGGCCAAGGAAACGTATTCGCGATTCAAACGTTCGTCCTACATATGTGCTGAAGGTTAGAAATTGCGGCGAATTGATATCATTGTTTACGATCAGATAATTTCTGCGGTCAGTAATATCATCAAACCCGCCGCGCAGTGCCCAGTAGTATCCGAAGGCATGAAAGCGTTTTTCGACCTGCAGGTTTAGGGTGAAGTATGTCGGAAAACGATATGAATCGGGCCGTCCATGGAGTTGCTGCTGATCGGTGACTGCATCAAATGCAAAACCGTTGCGGATCTCGCTCGAATAGGCGAGATCAATCTTGTGGATCCATGGCAAGCTGAAAAATGGTATGTAGCCCCAGGTGAGAAAACGATTAGGCACGTCCCACGGAAACGGACCTGCAGCCTGCGGAGATAGGATTGGGCTATCGACATTGAAATTGAGCACCTGATTTGAGCGCGTACTCGAGCGAATATACGAACCCATGATCAGGTAGTTCTCGCGAAAGTTGCGGCGCAGATCGATCTCAAATGCGCGATAGAAGTCCTTCCGCGTGCCCTGTAAAACGTACTCCCCGCCGGCCGCGCCGTTCACCGTGTTGTAAACGAAATCATGCACACCGTCTCTTTGCCCATATTGAGTCTTCAGATAGATCGCGTACGGCAGTTTTTGCTCCAGCCCAATGCTCCAGCTGATAAACCGGGGCGCCCGCAAAGTGCTCCGATCAACGGAGAATGTCGTCAATACCGGATCAGGGGCTGCGACCTGCGTTCCCGTTAAATTCGTCGGATCACCCAGCGAATTGAAGAAATAATCCGTTCGAGCGCCCGCATAAGGCCGTGCAATCAGAATGATGTAAGTCGAGTCATAGAGAACATCCACGCCTGCGCTGATTTTGGTGTTGCCCTGCTGGTCGAAAACGTAGGTCCCGGCTAATCGCGGCGAGAATAGAGGGCGCCTGACGATCTCATCCCAGTCAAAACGTACCCCGGGCTCGACCAGCAGGCGATTTGTGATTAACCATCGATCCTCGGCAAATCCGCTGGTTTCGACATTGTTGGTGACCGAATACTGTCCTCCGGAAAAAGTCGAATACCTCGAACAGGGAGTGGGAATAACGGGCTCTCCATTTCCACCCGTGGCGCACGCCGCTGCGGCCGCTCCTTCGCGAATAAACGAGGCCGGCTGGCGCGCAAATTGTGAGCCGTAGTTTATGCGATCCAGGTCGACGCCGATTTTTACATTGTGTGTCCCGTGCCACTGGTGGGAAGGAAAATACAAATTCGACAACACCTGATATCGTCGAGCATAAGTTTG
>Ga0335081_10013956_pt1 | contig 12988 bp, 8 predicted proteins | sample Lox_Sample_35_FD_206713 | JGI IMG/M metagenome (GOLD analysis project Ga0335081, IMG submission 206713) | Soil microbial communities from Loxahatchee National Wildlife Refuge, Florida, United States - Lox_Sample_3.5 | ecosystem: Environmental > Terrestrial > Soil > Wetlands | place: USA: Florida...
TCGGCCGCCGCGGCGAGGCGCGCGCGCACCGGCGGCTGTCGCGGCAGATCGAGGGAAAGCCGCGCTGGGGGCTGGATCTGCTGCGCGAAGCGTGGGATTGGCTTGTGAGGGGATGAGCGAGCCGCTTCCTGCGCCTGAAGAAACTCTGCTGCCTCCGCCGCCGCCCGGCCCCGGCACGCTGGGCGCGCTGCGGCCGCCGTGGCTCAACGTCTTTCTCTTCCTGCTCACCTTCGCCTCGGCCTTTCTCGCCGGCAGCGCGCTCAACGACACGCAGCTTCCCGAGCCGACCCGCGCCGAGATGTGGCGCCACGGCTTCGGCTTCTCCGCGGCGCTGCTCTTCATCATGCTGACCCACGAGATGGGCCACTTCGTGATGGCCCGGAAGCACCAGGTGGACGCGACCTGGCCGTTCTTCATCCCGGCGCCGTTGTTGTCCATCATCGGCACGCTCGGCGCAGTCATCCGGCTGCGCGCGCTGCCGCGCAACCGCACCGCGCTGCTCGACATCGGCGCCTGGGGGCCGCTGGCGGGGTTCATCGCCACCATACCGGTGTTGATCCTCGGTTTGAAATTGTCCACGGTGGTGGCGGCCGAGCCGCCGTCGGCGCGCTGGACGCTGTTCGAGGCCGGGCTGACCTGGTTTCAGACCGGCCACTGGCCGGCCATGCGCGAGGCGTTCGATCTCGGCCAGCCGCTCGGCATGCAGCTCCTGCAGCAGCTCGTCGTCGGCGACCTCCCCGCCGGCAAGACGCTGGCGCTGCACCCGGTGGCGGTGGCCGGCTGGTTCGGCTTTCTGCTCACCGCATTGAACCTCTTGCCGCTCGGGCAGCTCGACGGCGGGCACGTGCTGTACGGCGTGTCGCCGCGGCTGCACCGGCTGCTCGGACCGCCGCTCGCCGCGGCGCTGCTCGCCCTCGGCGTGTTCACCGCGTTTCCCGGCTGGATCATCTGGGGCCTGTTGATGGGCCTCGGCCTGGGCTTCCACCCGCGGCTGGCGCAGCCCGAGGAGCGGCTGGACGGCCCGCGGCGCGCGCTGGTGCTGGTCTCGCTGGCCATGCTGGCGCTGTCGTTTTCGCCCGTGCCGCTGGCCCTGCTCGCGGGGTAAAGAAGCAGGGTGGCCGATCTGCGCGAGGTCCTCGCTCCCGGCGGCGCGCTCTCGCGCGTTCTGCCGCAGTACGAGCTGCGAGCGCCGCAGCTGGAGATGATGTCGCGCGTGCAGGACGCGCTGGCGAGAGGCCGCGCGCTGGTGGTCGAGGCCGGCACCGGCACGGGCAAGACGCTCGCGTACCTCTTGCCCGCCGCGCGCAGCGGGCTCAAGGTGGTGGTGAGCACCGCGACCAAGAACCTGCAGGAGCAGCTCGCGGAAAAGGACGTGCCGCTGCTCCTGCAGCTCGGCGTCGACGCGAAGTTCGCCTTCCTCAAGGGCCGGCAGAACTATCTGTGCCTGTGGCGCTACGACCAGTTCCTGCGTGAGCCGACGTTCGCGGTGCGCGAGGAGGCGAAGCTGTTCGAGGGCATCGCGGCGTGGGCCGAAAGGACTTCCACCGGCGATCGCGCCGAGCTGGCCGACCTGCCGGAGAACCTCGCCTCGTGGCGCGACCTGTCGGCCACCGCCGATCAATGCCTCGGCCAGCAGTGCCAGCACTACGACCGCTGCTTCGTCTTCAAGATGCGCAAGGCGGCGGCGGACGCGGACGTGGTGGTGGTCAATCACCACCTGTTCTTCGCCGATCTCGCGCTGCGAACCTCGAGCGCGGGCGATGCGGGCGCCGCGGTGCTGCCGAAGTACGACGCGGTGATCTTCGACGAGGCGCACGCGGTGGAAGAGGTGGCCACCGAGCACTTCGGCTCACAGCTGTCGAGCTTCCGCGTCTCCGAGCTGGGGCGCGACGCGCTGAAATCGGTGCAGAAGAAGCCGCTCCTGCTCGAAGCGGCCGGGCTCGCCTCGCAGCTTCTCACGCACGGGCGCGAATTCTTCGACGCGATGGCCACCAGCGCGAGCGGCGATCGCTTTCCCATCCTGCCCGGAATGCTCTCGCCCGCCGAGCCGGCGCGCAAGAAGCTCGCGGAGCTCGTGCGCGCGCTCGGCGCGGCCCTGTCCAACAAGGAGGACGAGGAGCTGGCGCTGCTCGAGCGGCGCTGCCTGACGTTGAACGCCGATCTGGCCGAGTTCAGCGATGACGCCGACGACGAGCAGATCCACTGGGCCGAATCGCGCGGCGGCCACCTGGTGCTGCACTCCTCGCCCATCGACGTCGCCGGCATCCTGCAGGACCGGCTCTACGACCGCATCGGGCCTATCGTGTACACGAGCGCCACCCTCGCCATCGCCGGCCGCCTCGATTACTTCGAGCAGCGCATCGGGCTGTGCGACGGGGACGGCCCCCTGTTCCAGATGGAGCACGCGGTGCTGCCGAGCCCGTTCGACTACGAGAAGCACGCCGCGCTCTACCTGCCGCAGCGCATGCCCGACCCGCAGGACCCCGGCTTCACCGAGGCGGTGGCGGGCGAGCTGCGCGAGCTCCTCCCGATCACCTCGGGCCGCGCCTTCGTGCTCTTCACTTCGCTGAGGAACATGCGCGCGGTGCACGCGCTGCTCGCGAACGAGCTACCCTGGCAGGTGCTGCTGCAGGGCGAGGCGCCCAAGCAGCAGCTTTTGAAGCGTTTTCGCGACCGGCCGAGCGTGCTGTTCGCCTCGCAGTCGTTCTGGGAGGGCGTGGACGTGCCGGGCGACGCGCTCAGCCTCGTCGTCATCGACAAGCTGCCCTTCGCCTCGCCGGGCGAGCCGATCACCGCCGCGCGCATCGAGCGGCTGCGCGCGTCCGGCGGCGACGCCTTCTACGGCTACCAGGTGCCGCAGGCCGCGCTCGCCCTCAAGCAGGGCTTCGGCCGGCTCATCCGCACCGCCACCGACCGCGGCATCGTCGCCGTCCTCGACGCGCGCATGACCCGCAAGGGGTACGGCCGGCTGTTCATCGAGACGCTGCCGCGCTGCCGCATCTTGCGCACCGCCGAAGAGGCGAGCAGGTTCTGGGGCTCCTGAAAGGAGCCGCCATGCCTTCGTTCCGCCTCGGCATCTACGTGTTCAAGGACGTGGAGATCGTCGACTTCGCCGCGCCCCACGGCGTGTTCTCGGTGGCGCGCCGGTTCAACCCGGAGCTCGACGCGTTCCTCATCGCCGACGCGATGCGGCCGGTGCAGGCGCAGGCGGGGTTCACCGTCTTGCCCAACTACTGCTTCAGCGATCGGCCGGCGATGGACGCGTTTCTCATTCCGGGCGGCTACGGCACGCGCCAGGAGCTGAACAACGGCCGGCTGCACGAGTACGTGCGCAGCCTGCCGGACTCGACGCTGCTCACCTCCGTCTGCACCGGCTCGTGGATCTACGGAAAGATGGGCCTGCTCGACGGCGTCCTCGCCACCAACCGCAAGGAGCCCGACAAGGTCGAGCAGACCCCTCCGGGCATGACGCCCATCGATCGGCTCGCCGTCATCGCGCCCAAGTGCAAGATCAGCCGCGCCCGCGTGGTGGACCAGGGCCGCATCGTCACCGCCGGCGGCATCACCTCAGGCATGGAGATGGGCTTCCACCTCCTGAAGCGCGCCGGCCACGACGACAGATTCATCTCGGAAGTCGCCCGGGTAATGGAGTACTCGGCCGCCTGGGAGCTGTACAGGAGCGACCGCGCTTCTTGATCCCGCTGCAACGATCTAGAGTCGACCCATGGCCGAGGGAACGGGCGAGCAGGAGCCCTTCGACATCCCGGACGTGCTGCCGCTCTTGCCGGTGCGCGACGTGGTGGTGTTCCCCGCGCAGATCGTGCCGCTGTTCGTCTCGCGCGAGATCTCGCTCTCGGCGGTGGAGGCCGCGCTCGCCAGGGAACGGCTCTTGTTCGTGGTGGCGCAGCGCGATCCGTCGGACGAGGCGCCGGCCGCGCCCGAGGGCGTGTACGGCCTCGGCACTTGCTGCCTGATCCTGCGGCAGCGCAAGCTGCCCGACGGGCGCGTCAAGGTGCTGGTGCAGGGCCTGGTCAAGGCCACGCTCGAGAGCGTCGCCGAGCAGCGGCCGTGCACGCGCGTGCGGCTGCGCAAGATCCACGAGCTGCCCTTTGCCGAGCAGGGCGACATCGCGCTCGAAGCCGAGGCGCTCGCGCGCAGCGTGAAGACGCACCTCGAGAAGCTCATCGCCACCGGGCGCGGCATCTCGCCCGAGCAATTGCTGGTGATGAGCGGCGTGCAAGACCCGGGGCGGCTCGCCGACCTGTGCGCGTCGTCCTTGCAGCTCAAGCCGCACGAGGCGCAGGAGATCCTCGAGATCCTCGATCCGGTCGCGCGGCTGCGGAACATCCACGACCGGCTGGCCAAGGAGGCCGCCCTGCAGACGATGCAGGCGCGGCTGCAGTCGCAGGCGAAGGAGGAGATCAGCAAGACCCAGCGCGACTACTACCTGCGCGAGCAGCTGCGGCAGATCCAGCACGAGCTCGGCGAGCGCGACGAGAAGGCCGAGATGGTGGCCGAGCTGCGGCAGAAGCTGGAGCGCGCCTCGTTGCCCGCGCACGCCGCGGCGGAGGCGCAGAAGGAGCTGCGGCGGCTCGAGGCGATGTCGCTCGATTCGGCCGAGAGCGCGGTGGTGCGCAGCTACCTCGACGTCATCTGCGAGCTGCCGTGGAGCCGGCGGAGCGCCGACGAGCTCGACCTGGCCGAGGCGCGCCGCATCCTCGACGACGACCACCACGGGCTTGCGAAAGTGAAGGAGCGCATCCTCGAAGTGCTCGGCGTGCGCAAGCTCAAGCCGGAAGGCAAGAGCCCGATCCTGCTCTTCATCGGTCCGCCCGGCGTGGGCAAGACTTCGCTGGCGCGCAGCATCGCCCGCGCGATGGGCCGCAGCTACGCCCGCGTGTCGCTCGGCGGCGTGCGCGACGAGGCCGAGATCCGCGGCCACCGGCGCACCTATGTCGGCGCCCTGCCCGGCCGCATCCTGATGGGCATCAAGCAGGCGGGCACGGTAAACCCGGTGTTCGTGCTCGACGAGGTGGACAAGCTCGGCAGCGACGTGCGCGGCGACCCGTCGTCGGCGCTCCTGGAAGTGCTCGACCCCGAGCAGAACCAGGCGTTCAGGGATCATTACCTCAACCTGGATTTCGATCTGAGCCAGGTCTTCTTCATCGCCACCGCCAACACGCTCGACCCGATTCCGCCGGCGCTGCGCGATCGCATGGAGGTCATCGAGCTGGCCGGCTACTCCGAGGAGGAGAAGCTGGCGATCGCGACCCGGCACCTGCAGCCGAAGCAGATCGCCGAGCATGGCCTGAAGCCCGAGCAGCTGGAGCTGCCGCCGCCGACGCTGAAGAAGCTCATCCGCAGCTACACGCGCGAGGCGGGCGTACGCGACCTGACCCGCGAGCTCGCGGCAATCTGCCGCAAGGCCGCGCTGCAGGTGGCCGAAGGCCGCGCCCAGCACGTGCGGGTGGGTCCGGGCGATCTCGAGCGGCTGCTCGGCGTTCCGCGCTACGTGCCTGTGCCGGCCGATCTCGAGGAGACGCCGGGCGTGGCCACCGGGCTCGCCTGGACGCCGTGGGGTGGCGACGTGCTGCGCATCGAGGTCACCGCCATGCGCGCGCAGCGGGTGAAAGGGCTCATCCTCACCGGCCAGCTGGGCGCGGTCATGCAGGAGAGCGCGCAGGCGGCGTTGTCCTACGTGCGCACGCTCGCGCCCACCTGGGGCGTGGCGCCGGACTTCTTCGACCAGCATGATCTCCACCTGCACGTGCCCGCCGGCGCCATTCCCAAGGACGGGCCCAGCGCGGGGACGACGATGGCCGTCGCGCTCGCCAGCCTGCTCACCGGGCGGCCGTGCCGGCGGCGGGTGGCCATGACCGGCGAGATCACGCTGCGCGGAAGGATCTTGGCTGTAGGCGGCATTCGGGAGAAACTGCTTGCCGCCGCACGGGCGGGCCTCACGTCCGTTTGCATCCCGCAGGCAAATGCGCGGGAGCTTTCGGAATTGCCGGCCTCGCTCACGCGGAAGCTCGGGATCGTGGCGATCTCGACGCTCGACGAACTCTTCGCCCACGTGCTGGTGGGCGGAGCGCCTGGGGACGGGGCGAGGGCCCGCGTGGCCGTCGCGACTGCAGGGTGAAACCAAGGTGCAGTTCAACACAGGGCAGCGCGAGCTCACGCTGAAGATCGTCTATTACGGACCAGGTCTGTCCGGGAAGACGACGAATCTTCGCGCGTTGTACCAGCGCATCCAGCCGCACCTGCGCGGCCACCTGATGACGCTGGACACCGCCGATGATCGCACCCTGTTCTTCGATACCCTGCCGCTCGTCTTCCGCGCCGGGAACCTCAAGGTCAAGCTGAAGCTGTTCACCGTGCCGGGGCAGGTGATGCACAACTCGACCCGCCGCATCGTGCTGCAGGGCGCGGACGCGATCGCGTTCATCGCCGACAGCCAGCCGAGCAAGCGGCAGGAGAACTACAAGTACTGGCTGAACATGGTGGAGAACCTGAAGGCCAACGGGCTGGCCATCGACACGCTGCCGAACGTGGTGCAGTGGAACAAGAAGGACCTCGGCGACGAATCGACCGTCGAGGCGATCGAGAAGATGCGCAAGGAGGGCAAGCAACCGGTGTACGAGGCGGTGGCGGTGCGTGGCGAGGGAGTGGTCGAGACCTTCCTCGGACTGGTGGATCTGACCTTCGACCAGATCGACAAGCACTACCTGCTCTCGGAAAAGCTCGGGCTCGACCGGCGGCAGTTCCTCGAAGAGGTTAGAAGGTGCCTGGTCGATCCGCCTGAGACGGAGAAAGACAAGAAGAACTGACGTGGCCGAGAGCATCCTCCAAAAACAGCTCGTCCTGGGCGAGCTGCTCGATCTGCAGAGCTTCACCAACGTCTGCAAGACGTTCGTGGAGCTCTACAAGATCGGGCTCAAGGTCTTCGACGCGCAGGGGACCAAGCTGGTGGACATGAAGGTCGCCTCGGGCGACTTCTGCGCCTACATGTTCACCGGGCCGAACGGACGCCGGCTGTGCACCGAGACGGTGACGCACATCAAGGTGCGGCCGCTGGAGACGCAGCCGAAGCAGCCGGAGCAGGCCATCGCGGTGCGCAACTGCTTCAGCGGGCTGCGGTACCTCATGCTCCCGATCGTGTACGAGGGCGACATGCTCGGCCGCATCATCTTCGGGCCGTTCATGCCGGACGACGTGGGCGATCTCGGCAGCGACCTGAAGGCGCTCGAGGGCGAGTTCGACCTGCGCAAGGCGAAGGAGCTGATCGACCGCATCCGGCGCGCGCCGGAGAGCACGGTGCGGCGCATCATGGAGCACTTCGCGCGCATCGTCGACGTGCTGGTGTTCACCTCGCACAAGGCGATGATCTCCTCGCAGCTGCACATCGAGAGCGTCACCGAGAGCTACCGGGAAGTGCAGGAGAAGAACAAGCGGCTGACCGAGGCGATGGAGCGGCTGCAGGAGCTCTCGCGGCTGAAGTCGAACTTCCTCGCCACCGTGTCGCACGAGCTGCGCACGCCGCTGACCAGCGTCATCGGCTACTCCGAGATGCTGCTCGCGGGGCTCGCCGGCGACCTGAACGACGAGCAGAAGGATTACCTCAAGACCATTCTCGAGAAGGGCGAGTCGCTCTTGCGGCTGATCTCTTCGATCCTCGATCTGTCGCGCATCGAGGCGCGCGGCGTGCAGCTGCAGCGCAAGGCCGTGAACCTCGACGACATCGTGCAGAGCGCGATGGAGTCGGTCCTGCCGCAGAGCCTGAAGAAGAACCTGACGGTGAGCTCGAGCCTGTCGCCTTCGGTGAAGAACGTGGTGGTGGACGGCGACAAGATCCGCCAGTGCGTGGTGAACCTGCTCTCGAACTCGGTCAAGTTCACGCCGGCGGGCGGGGTCATCACGGTGAAGAGCGGCCCGGCCGAGCGCGCGCCCAACGGCGCCGGCCCATTCGGCAACGCGGGGTACTTCCAGATCTCGGTCACCGACAACGGCATCGGCATCCCGCCCGAGCTGCAACCAAAAGTCTTCGAGACGTTCTTCCAGGCCGACTCGTCGGCGTCGCGCGAGTACGGCGGCGCGGGGCTCGGGCTGTCGATCGTCAAGAGCTACGTCGAGGCGCACGGCGGCGAGATCGCGGTGGCGAGCGAGACGGGCAAGGGCTCGACGTTCACGATGATCCTGCCGATCGAGCCGCCGGGCCAGGGCCTCGGGCTGCAGTAGCCCACCTGAAGGACCTTGAGGTTTGTAAGGTTCGTAAGGTCTGCAAGGACCTTGAGATCCTGGAGGTGCCTTGGCTTCCGAGTTCGACCTGATCGAAGCATTCCTCGCCCCGTTCGGCGGGGGACAGGGCGTGGGGAGCGATTGCGCGGCGGTGCGCGTGCGGCGCGGGTTTCAGCTCGTGGCCACGACCGATGCGGTGGTCGAGGGGGTGCACTTCGATCTGCGGCGATTCGCGCCCGAGGACGTCGGCTGGAAGGCGCTGGCGGTCAACCTGAGCGACCTGGCCGCGGCAGGTGCGCGGCCGCGCTGGTTCCTCTGCGCGCTGGGCGTGCCGCGCGGGATGCGATCGGCGCAAATTGCCAGGCGCATGGCGCGCGGGATGGCGCCGCTGGCGCGCAGGTTCGGCTGCGCGCTGGTGGGAGGGAACGTGACGCGGGCGGCACACTGGTCGCTCACGATCACGGCGCTCGGCGAGGCGCGGCGGCCGCTGACGCGGTCCGGCGCGCGGCCGGGCGATGCGCTGGTGGTGGTCGGGGCGCTCGGAGACGCGGCGGCCGGGCTGAAGCGGTTTCCGCCGGCGGCCGGATCGAACGCGCAGCGGCGGCCGGTGCCGCTGGTGCGCGAGGGGCTGCGGGCGGCCAGGGTGGCGCGCGCGTCGATCGACGTGAGCGACGGCTTCTTGCAGGACCTCGGCCACCTCTGCCGGGCGAGCGGCGTGGGCGCGGTGGTCGAGTGCAGCGCGCTGCCGCTCGGCAAGGCCGCCCGCGCGCTGCCCGACGGAATGGAGCTGGCGCTGAGCGGCGGCGAAGACTACGCGCTCCTCCTGGCGGTGCCGACGCGGCGGGCGCTCGGGTTCGGCCGCGTGGTCGGCCGCTTCACGCGGTCGCGCGAGATCGTGCTCACCGAGCTGGGCCAGCCGCGGCCGCTGCCGCGCCAGGCGGGGTTCGATCACCTGCGATGACGCCGATCGCCGAGCGGATGCACGCGCAGCACCTTGTGCGGCCGCTGCGCAAGCCGGCCGAGGTGGTGCGCTGGTTCGGCGCGATGCAGGCGCAGGACTACTACGGCGCGCTCTGGGCGGTGGGGCTGCGATGCGCCTCCGCCACCGAAGCCGCAGTGGAGCGCGCGCTGCTCGAAGGGGGCATCGTGCGCAGCTGGCCCTTGCGCGGCACGCTCCATTTCGTGCCGGCGGAGGATCTGCGCTGGATCCTGTCGGTGACGGCGGCGCCGGTGCTCGCGCGGGCGCGCCGCCGATTCGAGCAGCTGGGCCTCGACGACGCGACGTTCACCCGTGCGCGGCGGACGCTGGAGCGCGCGCTCGACGGGCGCGAGCTGACGCGGGCGGAGACCTATCGCGCGCTGCAGCGGGCGCGGGTCTCGACCAGGGGGCAGCGGGGCATCCACATCGTCTGGCGGCTGGCGCACGACGGGCTGCTCTGCTTCGGCGCGCGACGGGGAAAGCAGCAGACCTTCACGCTGCTGCGCGCGCCCGGCCGGCGGCTGGCGCGCGAGGAGGCGCTGCACGCGCTCGCGGAGCGCTACTTCCGCAGCCACGGGCCGGCGACGCTGCAGGACTTCAGCTGGTGGACGGGGCTGCCAGCGCGCGAGCTGAGGCCGGCGGCCGGCGCCATCGGGCGCGATGGCGGGCCGCCGCGGCGGTTGCCGCCCGTGCGCCTTTTGCCGGCGTTCGACGAGTACCTGGTGGGATATCGCGATCGGTCGGCGGTGCTCGATGACCCGCGGCTGGTGAACGCGGGCGGGGGAATGCTCGCGCCGGCGGTGGTGGCGAACGGGCGCGTCGTCGGCACCTGGAAACGGACGCTCGGCCGCAAGGGGGTGCTCGTGTCGGCGCGGCTGGTGCGGCGGGTCGATCTGCGCGCGGAGGCGGAGCGTTACGGCGCGTTTCTCGGGCTGCGTGCTTCGGTGGACGCCGCCGGCTGACGCGCTCCAGCGCAGAAGGCGGCGGATCGGTTGATCCCGCCGTGTCGCCGGCTTAAATCATGCCCCCCGCCCCGCGCACTTGCGCGGAGGCGGTTGTGTGCTTTGGAAACGATTCCTCACGCATTCACCGCAGAGCGGCCGAAGGGAAGCGCGACGGCGCTCGAGGAGTTGCTGGCGGCGTTCCGCGACGGGTCGCGCCACGCGCGGGCGCGCGGGGTGTTCGGGGCGGCGAGAGGGTTTGCGCTCGCGCGGCTGGCGGAGGCGAGCGGGCGGGCGTTGATTTGTGTGGTGGCGGATGAGGAGGCGGCGGATGGGCTGGAGGAGGATCTCCGGTTTTTCCTCCGCGGCGACAGCTCGGACAAAAAAGCACGACCGGTCGTACGAATTCCGGCCGACGAAGCGCTGCCCTACGAGGGGTTGACCCCCGACCGCCTGGTGGCCCAGGAGCGACTTTCTGCTCTGTATCACCTGCTGATGGACGAAGCACGACCGGTCGTGCTTTTTTCGGTCAGATCGCTCGCCCGGCGCGTCCTGCCTCGCGACGCCCTCGACCGCCGCTCCCTCCAGCTCTCCCCCGACATGCAGCACGACCGCGACGAGCTCGCCCGCAAGCTCACCGCCGCCGGTTACACCCGCACCCCGGTCGTCGAGGACCCCGGCACCTTCGCCATCCGCGGCGGCGTCTTCGACCTCTGGTCGCCGCTCGACCTCCAGCCCGCCCGCCTCGAGTTCTTCGGCGACGTCATCGAGAAGATCCGCGCCTTCGACCCGCAGACGCAGCGCACCGTCCGCGAGCTCGCCGGCGTCAACGTCTGCCCCGCCCGCGAGATCGTCCTCGACGACGAGGGCCGCAAGGCCGCCATCGCCACCGTCCGCGCCGCCGCCGACGCCGTGGAGACCCCCAGCCGGCAAATCCGCGAGCTCATCGACGAGCTCGCCACGCACTCACAGGACGACGCGCTCTTCGCCGCCGGCCTCGCCGCGCTGCTCCCCGGCTTCTACCCCGGCGGCCTCGCGCCGCTCACCGAGTACCTGCCGAAGGACGCCATCTGGGTCCTCGACGATCCCCTCGAGCTCGAGCGCCAGTGGGGCGACCTGTGGAGCGAGCTGCAGAAGGCCTTCGAAGAATCGCGCGCCAAAGGCGAGCTCGCGCTGCCGCCCGAGCAGCACTTCCTGCACGAGCGCGACGTGCGCCCGGTCATCGAAAAGGGCCTCTTGCTCGAGCTCTCCGGCCTCACGCTGGGCGGCGCGGAAGCCGCCATGGGCACCGCCGAGATCGACTTCGAGCTGCAGCCCACCGCGGACCTGCGCGGTGAGATCGCCACCCACCACGGCGAGGACGGCGCGCTGCAGCCGCTCGTGCGCCGCCTCGCCGACCTGCGCGAGCGGGGCGCGACCGCGGTCATCGCCTGCCACTCCTCGGCGCAGGCCGAGCGCACCCGGCGCCTTTTGCTCGACCGCAACCTCATGGCGCAGATCGTGCCGCTCGACCAGGCCACCTGGTCGCCGCACGTGCACGCGCACCTGGTCACCGGCGAGATCAGCCAGGGCTTCATCGACCTGCACGCGCACTTCGCGCTCTTTTCCGACGAAGACATCTTCGGCCCGCGCGCGCAGGCGCGCAAAGCGCCGCGCCGGCCGAAGACCTTCGGGCAGGAAGGCGCCGATTTCCGCGACTTGAAAGAGGGCGATCTGGTGGTGCACGTCGAGCACGGCATCGCCCGCTACGACGGCCTCACCCGCCTGTCCGTGCGCGGCTTCGCCGCCGATTTCATCCTTCTGCAGTTCGCCGGCAAGGACAAGCTCTACCTGCCCGTGGGCCGCCTGCGGCAGATCCAGAAGTACACCGGCGGCGACGCCAGCAAGGTCAAGCTCGACTCGCTCAAGAGCAAGACCTTCGAGAAGCGCAAGGCGCGGATCAAGGAAGAGCTGCTCAAGATGGCCGCCGAGCTGCTCGACATCTACGCCGCCCGCGCCGCGCACGAAGGATTCGCCTTCAGCCCGCCCGACGTGATGTACCGCACCTTCGAGGCCGACTTCGAGTTCGACGAGACGCCCGACCAGGAGAAGGCGATCGAGGACGTGCTCAAGGACATGCAGCAGAAGAAGCCGATGGATCGGCTCGTCTGCGGCGACGTCGGCTACGGCAAGACCGAGGTGGCGCTGCGCGCGGCCTTCAAGGCGGTCGAAGACAAAAAGCAGGTGGCGGTGCTGGTGCCGACAACCGTCCTCGCCGCGCAGCACTTCCGCACGTTCAGCAAGCGCTTCAAGGACTACCCGATCACCGTCGAGATGGTCTCGCGCATGCGCGACGAGAAGACCATCCACGAGACCCTCACGAAAGCGCGCGAAGGCAGGGTGGACGTGCTCATCGGCACCCACCGGCTCCTCTCGCAGGACGTGGCCTTCAAGGAGCTGGGCCTGGTGGTGGTCGACGAGGAGCAGCGCTTCGGCGTCAAGCACAAGGAGCAGCTGAAGAAGCTGCGCAAGCTGGTCGACGTGCTCACGCTCACCGCCACGCCCATCCCCCGCACGCTGCACATGGCGATGATGGGCGTGCGCGACCTCTCCATCATCGGCACCCCGCCGGTCGACCGCCGCGCCATCCGCACCTTCGTCAGCAAGTTCGATCGCGAGGTGATCAAGGAGGCCATCGAGCGCGAGCTCTCCCGCGGCGGCCAGGTGTTCTTCCTGCACAACCGCATCGAGACCATCGCCGGCGTCTACGACTACCTGCACAAGCTCCTGCCGCAGGCGAAGATCGCCATCGCCCACGGGCAGATGGCCGAAGGCAAGCTCGAAAAGGTGATGA
>Ga0335081_10013957_pt1 | contig 12987 bp, 11 predicted proteins | sample Lox_Sample_35_FD_206713 | JGI IMG/M metagenome (GOLD analysis project Ga0335081, IMG submission 206713) | Soil microbial communities from Loxahatchee National Wildlife Refuge, Florida, United States - Lox_Sample_3.5 | ecosystem: Environmental > Terrestrial > Soil > Wetlands | place: USA...
CATCTGGTCACCGTCGAAGTCCGCGTTGAACGCGTGGCAGACGAGCGGGTGCACCTGGATCGCCTTGCCCTCGACGAGCGTCGGCTCGAACGCCTGGATGCCGAGGCGGTGGAGCGTCGGCGCCCGGTTCAGCAGCACCGGGTGCTCCTGGATGACCTCCTCGAGGATGTCCCAGACCTCGCCCTGCATCTGGTCGACGTGCCGCTTGGCCGCCTTGATGTTCTGGACGATCTTCCGCTCGACGAGCCGGCTCATGATGAACGGCTTGAAGAGCTCGAGCGCCATCAGCTTCGGCAGGCCGCACTGGTGCAGCCGCAGGTGCGGGCCGGCCACGATGACCGAGCGGCCGGAGTAGTCGACGCGCTTGCCGAGCAGGTTCTGGCGGAAGCGCCCCTGCTTGCCCTTGAGCATGTCGGACAGCGACTTCAGCGGCCGGTTGCCCGGGCCGGTGACGGCGCGGCCGCGGCGGCCGTTGTCGAACAGCGCGTCGACGGCCTCCTGCAGCATCCGCTTCTCGTTGTTGACGATGATCTCCGGCGCGCCGAGGTCCAGCAGGCGCTTGAGCCGGTTGTTCCGGTTGATCACGCGCCGGTAGAGGTCGTTCAGGTCGGACGTCGCGAAGCGGCCGCCGTCGAGCTGCACCATCGGGCGGAGTTCCGGCGGGATGACCGGGATCGCCTCGAGGATCATCCACTCGGGCCGGTTCTCGCTCGTGATGAACGCGTTCACGACCTTCAGCCGCTTGATCGCGCGCTGCTGCTTCTGGCCCTTCGAGGTGCGGATCGTCTCACGGAGCATCGCGGCCTCGGCGTCGAGGTCGAGGTCCTTGAGCAGGTCGCGGATCGCCTCCGCCCCCATGCCTCCCCGGAAGTAGACGCCGAACCCGTACGGCGAGCCGAAGCGGTCCTTGAGCTCGCGGAAGATCTGCTCGTCGTTGACGATCAGCTTCGGCTCGAGCTCGCGGAAGAGCTGCCACGTCTGCTCGAGGCGCCGCACCGAGTCGACCGCCGCCTCGCGGGCGTCCTCGCGGCGCGACTCGATGTCGAGATACATCTCGCGCACCTTGAGCGCCCACTGGACGATCGCGTCGAGATCCTCCTTCTGGATGCGGCCGTCGGTGCGCAGGCAGAGGTCGTTCGCGAGCTCGCGCAGATCGGCGTCGGGCGCCGCCGCCTCGAGCGTGTCCTTGAGCAGGCCGTTGCCGAGCTCGCGCGCCTTCTCGAGGTTCTTGAGGTCGACGCCCGAGACGAGCGCCTGGTCCTCCTCGCCCAGCTCGGCGCCGGTGAGCAGCCCGTCGACGATGCGGTGGATGTGCTTCGTGACCGCGCCCTTCTTCGAGCCGGTCGCCTTCTCGGCCTCCGCCTCGAGCGGCGCGATCGCCGCCTTGATCTGCTCGGCCGCCGAGCCGACCGCCTCGATCTCGCGCGGGGCGAGCCGGCGGTCGTCGCGGATCGCCGAGTTGCGGACGAGCTCGCGGATCTTCTTCGAGTCCTCCGTCGTGATCTGCGGGACGAGCTCGACGAAGAGGCCGCTCACGAGAGCGCGCGCGTCCTCGAGCGACGGGAGCGCCTGCTCCTCCGCCCAGTTGGACAGGCCGCGGCCCCAGAAGTCGTCGTCCTCGTCGAAGTTCCGCTCCTTGCCCTTGGCGAAGTAGTCGCGCCGGCGGGCGAGCCGGTCCTCGAGCGCAGCGAGTGCCTCGTCGCGGTCGACGTCGATCCGCTCTGCCTCGGCACGCACCTGGTCCTCGAGCTCGTTGAGGTCGGACGCCCGCTTCTCGGTGTCGACCGCCGTGACGATCGAGGCGGCGAAGTAGAGCACCTTCTCGAGCTCGCGCGGGGCGATGTCGAGGAGGTAGCCGATGCGGCTCGGCACGCCCTTGAAGAACCAGATGTGCGAGACGGGCGCGGCGAGGTCGATGTGCCCCATGCGCTCGCGGCGCACCTTCTGCCGCGTCACCTCGACGCCGCAGCGCTCGCAGATGATGCCCTTGTAGCGGACGCGCTTGTACTTGCCGCAGTAGCACTCCCAGTCGCGCGTCGGCCCGAAGATGCGCTCGCAGAAGAGGCCGTCGCGCTCGGGCTTGAGCGTGCGGTAGTTGATCGTCTCCGGCTTCGTGACCTCGCCCGAGGACCAGTCGCGGATCTGCTTGCTCGACGCGAGCCCGATGCGGATGGCATCGAAATCATTGATGTCGATCAAATCTCGCCTTTCGTTCTTGGTTTTTCCCGCCCGAAAATCGCCAGATCTTCGGGCGTCTAGTCTTCGAGTTCCAGGTCGACGAGATCGGGCTCGCCGAGCGGGCCGATCTCCGCGTCTGCGTCCTCCTGCGACTCCTGCTCCTCGGAGACCTCGACGTCCTCGAGGTCGCCGAGCGCCTCGTCGGCCGGCAGGCTCAGCTCGCCGTCGGAATCGACGCGCTCCTGTCCTTCCTCCTGCTCCTCGGCGGTCGGCTCGCGGCCGACGGCGCGGAGCGAGCCGGGCGAGAGGTCGATGCCGAGCTCCTCCGCCGCGCGGAGCAGCTCGTCCTCCTCCTCGCGCACCTCGACCTCGCGGCCCTCGTCGGAGAGGACGTGGACGTCGAGGGCGAGCGACTGCATCTCCTTCAGGAGCACCTTGAAGGACTCGGGGATCGACGGCTCGGCGATGTTCTCGCCCTTCACGATCGCCTCGTACGCCTTCACGCGCCCGACCGTGTCGTCGGACTTGATCGTGAGCATCTCCTGCAGCGTGTACGCGGCGCCGTAGGCCTCGAGCGCCCATACCTCCATCTCGCCGAAGCGCTGGCCGCCGAACTGCGCCTTGCCGCCCAGCGGCTGCTGGGTGACGAGCGAGTACGGGCCCGTGCTCCGCGCGTGGATCTTGTCGTCCACGAGATGGAGGAGCTTGAGGATGTACATGTACCCGACGGTCACCTTCTGCTCGAACGGCTCGCCGGAGCGGCCGTTGTAGAGGACGGTCTTCCCCGAGCACTGGCGCCCCGCCGGCCGCTTCGGGTCGATCACGAACTGGATCGGCGAGTCGGGGTTCTGCTTCGTCCACTCGATCAGCGCCTCGTCGACGTCGGCCGGCGTCGCGCCGTCGAAGACGGGCGTGGCGACCGCGGTCGGGTTGCCGCCGTTGATCACCTGGCGCCGGTGCCGCCAGTCGACCTCGCCGTTGTGGCTGGCCGGAGCGCTTCCGTCCTCGCCGAACACGCCGTGCGCGGCCGCCCAGCCGAGATGCGTCTCGAGCACCTGGCCGATGTTCATCCGGCTCGGCACGCCGAGCGGGTTGAGGACGATGTCGACGGGCCGGCCGTCGGGCAGGAACGGCATGTCCTCCTCGGGGACGATCTTCGAGATGACGCCCTTGTTGCCGTGCCGGCCGGCGAGCTTGTCGCCCTCGGCGATCTTGCGCTTCGTCGCGACGTAGACGCGCACGAGCTCGTTCACGCCGGGCGACAGGTCGTCGCCTCCGTCGCGCGAGAACGTCTTCACGTCGATCACGACACCGCCCTCGCCGTGCGGCACCTTGAGGCTCGTGTCGCGGACTTCGCGCGCCTTCTCCTTGAAGATCGCGCGGATCAGCTTCTCCTCCGCCGTCAGCTCGGTCTCGCCCTTCGGCGTCACCTTGCCGACGAGGAGGTCGCCGGCGCCGACCTCGGCTCCGATCCGCACGACCCCGCGCTCGTCGAGCTGCGAGAGCGACTCCTCCGAGCGGTTCGGGATGTCGCGCGTGATCTCCTCGTCGCCGAGCTTCGTCGAACGGGCGTCGATCTCGTACTCGTGGATGTGGATCGACGTGAGGATGTCGTCCTTCACGAGCCGCTCCGAGATCACGATCGCGTCCTCGAAGTTGAAGCCCTCGAACGGCATGAAGGCGACGAGCAGGTTCGCGCCGAGGGAGAGCTCGCCCTGGTCGGTCGAGCTGCCGTCGGCGAGCACCTCGCCCGCCTTCACCTTGTCGCCCAGGCGCACGATCGGCTTGTGGTGGATGAGCGTGCCCTGGTTCGAGCGCATGAACTTCGTCATCGAGTACTCGTCGCGCCCGTCCCTCGTCTCGACGACGACCTTCTCGGCGTCGACGTCCGCGACCGTGCCGGCGCGACCCGCCACGACGACGTCGCCCGAGTCGACCGCGGCGCGGTACTCGAGGCCGGTGCCGACGAGCGGCGCCTGGCGCACGAGCAGCGGCACGGCCTGGCGCTGCATGTTCGCTCCCATGAGCGCGCGGTTCGCGTCGTTGTGCTCGAGGAACGGGATCAGCGCGGTCGAGACCGAGACGATCTGCGCCGGCGAGACGTCCATCAGGTCGACGTCCTTCGGCGCCGCCGTGACCGCTTCGCCCTCGGACGAGCGGCACAACACCGTGTCGTTGACGAACTTCCCGCTGCGGTCGAGCTGCGCGCTCGCCTGCGCGATCACGTACCGCGACTCCTCGACCGCGTCGAGGTAGACGATCTCGTCGGTCACCTTGCCGCTGCGCACCTTCCGGTACGGCGTCTGGATGAAGCCGAACTCGGAGACCGTGGCGTACGAGGCGAGGTAGCCGATCAGGCCGATGTTCGGGCCCTCCGGCGTCTCGATCGGGCACATGCGGCCGTAGTGCGTCGGGTGGACGTCGCGCACCTCGATCGGCGCCCGCTCGCGCGTCAGCCCGCCCGCGCCGAGCGCCGAGAGGCGGCGGCGGTGCGTGAGGCCGGCGAGCGAGTTCGTCTGGTCCATGAACTGCGACAGCTGCGAGGAGCCGAAGAACTCCTTCAGCGCCGCGACGACCGGGCGGATGTTGATGATCGTCTGCGGCGTGATCGTGTCGACGTCCTCCGTCGTCATCCGCTCGCGGACGACGCGCTCCATCCGGTAGAGGCCGACCCGGAACGCCTCCTGGATCAGCTCGCCGACCGTGCGCAGCCGCCGGTTGCCGAAGTGCTCGTACTCGTCGAGGTCGTTCGCGATCGGCGCGCGCGACAGCGTCATCGCCTCGGCCGCGAAGTCCTTCGAGTCCTCGGGCAGGCCGAGCTTGACCGGGAGCTCGAGCAGCTTGCGGACGAGGGCGACGATGTCCTCGGTCGTGAGGACGCGCGTGTCCTCCGGCACGTTCACGCCGAGCCGCTGGTTCAGCTTGTAGCGGCCGACCTTCGTCAGGTCGTAGCGCTTGGGGTCGAAGAAGAGCGCGCGCAGGAGGTTCCGCGCGTTGTCGAGCGTCGGAGGCTCGCCCGGCCGCTGCTTCTTGAACACCTCGATCAGGGCCTCCTCCTCGCGCGTCGAGGGGTCCTTGTCGAGCGTCGCCACGATGTACGCCGAGTTGTCGAACAGGGCGAGGATCGCCTCGTTCGTCGAGGTGTCGAGCGCGAAGCCGGTCGACGGATCCTCGGCGGGAAGGGCGCGCAGGAGCGTCGTGATCGGCAGCTTCCGCTTCCGGTCGATGCGCGCGTAGACGACGCCCTTCTTGTCGATCTCGAGCTCGAGCCACGAGCCGCGGCTCGGCATGAGGTTCGCCGTGAAGACCTGCTTCGTCGGGTCCTTCGGCTCCATGAGATAGGCGCCCGGCGAGCGGACGAGCTGCGTCACGATCACGCGCTCGGTGCCGTTGATGATGAAGGTGCCGTGCTCCGTCATCATCGGGAAGTCACCCATGAAGACGGTCTGCTCCCGGATCTCGCCCGTGTCCTTGTTCACGAAGCGGACGGTCATCGAGAGCGGGGCCTGGTAGCTGAGGTCCTTCTCGCGGCACTCCTTGATCGAGAACTGCGGCTCGCCGAAGCGGTAGGCGCCGAACTCGACGGCGAGCGAGCCGGTGTAGTCCTCGATCGGCGAGATGTCGTCGATCGTCTCCCGCAGCCCCTCGTCGAGGAACCATTGGAACGAGGCCTTCTGAATATCGATCAGGTTGGGTAGGTCGAGAACGTGCTCGAGCCGGCTGAACGACTTACGAGCGCGGGGCAAAACGACCGTCGTGGTCAAGAAGAACAGCCTCCCTTGGGACGTGCGAGAACAGGCAAGAAAAAGCGGTCAGAGGTGCGAGCGGGCGGAACGTCGGCGCAACCAGCCAGGGTACCGGAACGACCCCCCTTACCGCAAGGCAAAGCAGCGGCGGGAGCCGATTGGGCCTCGAACTGTAGCGAGGGTCCGACGCAGCGGCAAGCCGAGACTGGTGCCTCGTCGATGCCTTACTTCAGCTCGACCGTCGCGCCGGCCTCTTCCAGCTGCCCCTTGATCGAGTCGGCCTCCTCCTGCGCGACGCCCTCCTTGACCGGCTTCGGCGCCGAGTCGACGAGGTCCTTCGCCTCCTTGAGGCCGAGCCCGGTGACGGCGCGGACGACCTTGATCACCTGGATCTTCTGGCCGCCCGCCTCGGTGAGCACGACGTCGAACGACGTCTTCTCCTCGGCCGCAGCGCCGTCGCCGCCCGCGGCGGGCGCGCCGCCCGGAGCCGCGACCGCGACCGGAGCGGCAGCGGTGATGCCCCACTCCTCCTCGATCTTGTTCTTCAGCTCGACCAGCTCGAGGACGGACATCTTGCCGAGCTCGTCGAAGATCTTGTCGACTGCCATCTTCAGCTCTCCTCTTGTTCTTCGGCGGCGGACGCTGCAGCGTCCGCCTGTGTGGGCTCTTCCTCCGGCGCCTCCGGCGCCGCCGTCTCGTCGCCGCCGAGCTGCTCGATCCTCGCGTCGATCAGCCCGACGAGGCTCTGGAGCGGCGCGTCGAGCAGCGCCGCGAACGTCGTGAGCGGCGCGACGATGGCGCCGAGCACCTGGCCGCGCAGCACCTCGGCCGGCGGCAGCTTCGCGAGCGTCTCGACCTCCTCCGCGCTCATCGCGCGGCCCTGCATCACGCCGCCGCGGATCGCGAGGACGTGCGTCTCGCTCGCCGTGTCCGCGAGCGCCTTCGCAGCAGCGACCATGTCGCCGTCGGCCTCGAGGAAGGCGATCGCGCTCGGCCCGTCGAGCAGCGTGAGGAGCGCGTCGGCGCCGGCGGCCTCGGCCGCCCGCCGGGTCAGCGTGTTCTTCACGACTCTGAAGCGCGCGCCGCTCGCGAGCAGCCGCGTCCGCAGCTCGTCGATCTGCGGCATCGTCAGGCCGCGGTAGTCGGCGACGAGGAGCGTCTCCGCAGCCTGCAGCCGCCGGGTCAGCTCGTCGACAACCTGTTGCTTTTGATCCTTCTTCATCGCACCTCGGCGGGTCTTCTGCCCTCGCAGGGAGGACTGCCAGCGGTCTTCGGCGGGTCAGTTGCTAGGCCGGAACTGTAGCGGCCTCCTGCGCCGCTCCGTCCAGCTCCTCGACGATCCCGCGCGTGCGGGCCGGATCGACGTGGATGCCGGGGCCCATCGTGCTCGTCAGCGTGATCTGCCGGATGTAGCGGCCCTTCGCCGCCGACGGCTTCGCGCGGACGATCTCGTCCAGGACGGTCGCGTAGTTCTCGACGAGCGCGCGCTCGTCGAAGCTCTTCTTGCCGATCGAGACGTGGACGTTCGCGCCGCGGTCGGTCCGATACTCGAGCTTCCCGGCCTTCGCGTCGGAGACGGCCTTGCCGACGTCCATCGTCACCGTGCCCGTCTTCGGGTTCGGCATCAGGCCGCGGGGCCCGAGGATGCGGCCGAGCCGGCCGACGTTCGCCATCTGGTCGGGCGTCGCGATCGCGACGTCGAAGTCGGTGAAGCCCTCCTCGATCCGCTTCGCGAGATCGGCCGAGCCGACGACGTCGGCCCCGGCCTCCTCCGCCTCGCGGGCCTTGTCGCCCTCGGCGAAGACGGCGATCCGCACCTCCTTGCCGGTGCCGTGCGGAAGCATGAGCGTCCCGCGCAGCTGCTCGTCGGCGTGGCGGACGTTGAGACCGAGGCGAAAGTGCACCTCGACGGTCTCGTCGAACTTCGCCCCGTCCATCTGCTTGAGCAGCCGGACCGCCTCGACCGGCGAATAGACCCGCTCGCGCTCGAAGAGCGCGCGGCCGGCGTCGTAGCGCTTGCCTCTCGCCGCCATCACAGGTCCACCTCGACACCCATCGAGCGCGCGGTCCCCGCGATGATCAGAGCCGCGTGCTCGACGTCGCGCGCGTTCAGGTCCTGGAGCTTCGTCTCCGCGATCTGCCGCACCTGCGCGCGCGAGAGGCGCCCGACCTTCTCCCGGTTCGGCTCGCCGGAGCCCTTCTCGAGCCGCAGCGCCTCCTTGATCAGGACGGCGGCCGGCGGCGTCTTCGTGATGAACGTGAACGAGCGGTCCTCGAAGACGGTGATCTCGACCGGGATGATGCGGCCGTTCTGGTCGGCCGTCTGTGCGTTGAACGCCTTGCAGAACTCCATGATGTTGACGCCGTGCTGGCCGAGGGCCGGCCCGACCGGCGGCGCCGGGTTGGCCTGCCCGCCCGGAATCTGGAGCTTGATCAGGGTGAGAACCTTCTTCGCCATCAGCTTCCTCAGTCGAGTTTCTTGACGTTTTCGAATCCGACCTCGACCGGCACCTGCCGCTCGAAGATGTTGACCATCACCTGGAGCTTCTGCGCGTCCGAGTTGACGTCCGTGATCTCGCCGTCGAAGTCGGCCAGCGGCCCGGACGTGATCTTCACCGACTCGCCGAGCTGGTACTCGACGACGGCGCGCGTCGCCGCCGCCTGCGTGGAGCCCGTGTGGAGGATCCGGTCGACCTCCGGCTGCGAGAGCGGCACCGGGGTGGTGCCGGCGCCGACGAAGCCGGTCACGCCGGGCGTGTTCTTCACGACCGTCCAGGCGTCGTCGTTGAGATCCATGTTCACGAGGACGTAGCCCGGGAGGACGCGCTTCTCGGCCTGCACCTTCTGCCCGTCCTTCGTCTCGATCACCTGCTCGGTGGGGACGACGACGCGGCGGAAGCGCTGCCGCTGTCCCATCGACTCGATCCGGTGCTCGAGGTTGGCCTTCACCTTGTTCTCGTGCCCGGAGTAGGTGTTGATCACATACCAGCGGAACATGTCTCTCCTAGTGCAGCAGGACGTGCTGGACGACGTAGCGCCAGAGCTCGTCGTTCGCCCAGAGGTAGAAGCCGACGATGAGGCAGGCGACGAGGACGACGGCGGTGCCGCTGACCACCTGCGGCTGGTTCGGCCACTCGACCTTCCGCAGCTCGGCCACCGCTTCCTGGACGAAGCGGACGCCGGGGATGCCGCCGCCCGGCTCCTCGAGCGGGGCGCGGCGCGGCGCGGGCTGCCGGGGCTCCGGCTCCGGCGTCCCGTCCGTCGGGGCCGGCGGAGTCGGCGGACGGCGCGGCGGCGTGCCGGCCGCCTGGGCGCGCCGCTGCCGGCGCTGCTGACGCGTCTGCCTGGCCATGTCCGCGCTAGCGCGTCTCCCGGTGCAGCGTGTGGCAGCCGCACCAGCGGCAGTACTTGCGGAACTCGACCCGGTCGGGCGAGTTCCGCTTCGACTTCTGCGTCTGGTAGTTCCGCCGCCGGCACTCGGTGCAAGCGAGCGTGATTGCGACTCTGACTCCGGTTGCCATCTCTTCTCTCGTTCCGAGGGACGCGCTCCAGTAGCGCCGGGTGGGCTCGAACCACCGACCTCTGCATTATGAGTGCAGCGCTCTGACCAGCTGAGCTACGGCGCCTCGCGCGGCCGCAGTGTAGCGGACGGCCCTCGCCGCCTCCGACCATGGAATCCTCCTCGGAGATCGCCTCCTCGGGGTCGTCGGCGCATTGCCGGAAGGAGGCACGCCGGAGCTGCTAGATGGTTGCCAGCGCGCGCCTGAGCACGACTGCGAACGGGACGTCGTACGCCGCCCGCGAGTCGGGTGGCAGCAGCCGGCGTAGCGAGACCCAGCCGAAGGCGTGCGCGAACCGGCCGAGGCGTTCCGCGAGCTCGAGCGCCGCCGCGAGCCCGTTGCCCCACGGCTCGAGATAGGCGTCGCGCAGCTTCGCAAACCAGGGATCCGCCGGCGGGAGGCCGTTCGCCTCCTCGAGGAAACGGAACGTGACGACGAGCGAGACGAGCGCAGCGTCCGGTCGGGCAGCGATGCCGGAGGAGCCGCATCGCGTTGCAGCTCCGCGTAGCGCGGAAGCAGCCGCTGCCACAGCTCCGGCGGATTCTCGAGCTCCTCGAACGACACCCCGGCATCGACCGTGAGCAGCCAGCCGAGCTCCGCGTCGCAGGCGAGAACGCGAGGCAGCAGGTCGGGCCAGCGCCGCGCGAGTCCCGCCACGAGCTCCGCCTCGAAGGCATGGCTGCGAGCGGAAGCCTTGAACCAGACGACACCGTCCGCGGTGGGGATCCTCGCGGTCGTCGCCCAGACACGATCGCGGACGATCACCGGCGGCCCCGCAGGCCGGCAGTGGGCGGCGATCCATTCCTCCGGAACTACGAGTGCGCCTCGACGAAGTCGAGCGTGCGCCGCCAGGCGTCGTCCGACGCCGCCTGGAACTCTTGCTGCTTGCGGTCGAAGAAGCTGTGCGGCGCGCCCTCGTACTCGACGAGCTCGTACTCCTTGCCGGCCTCGCGGAGGGCGTGCTCGAACTCGACGTTGTCCTCGTGCGTGATCGCCTGGTCGGCGCCGCCCTGCAGGGCGAGGATCGGCGCCTCGAGCTGCGGCACGAGCTCGATCATGCGCGACGGCCGGCCGTAGAAGCCGACCGCGCCGGCGAGGCCGTGGCCCGAGGCGGCCGCCGCCCACGAGCCGCTGCCGCCGAAGCAGAAGCCGACCGTGAAGACCGCCGTGCAGCCGAGCCCGCGCAGATGGCGGACGCACGCGCCGACGTCGGCCTGCACGTGCTCGTGCGTGAGCTGCTGCACGAGCGGCATGTAGTCCCAGTCGTCCGGCCGCTTCTCGACGCCGGCCGTGCGGCCGAAGTAGTCGAAGGCGACGGCGGCGTGGCCACGCTCGGCGAAGCGGAGGGCGAGCTCCTCGTAGAAGCGGTAGAGGCCGCGGACGTCGGGGAGGATGACCACGCCGGCCCGGACGCCCTCCTCCTCGGGCAGGGCGCGGAAGGCCGCGAACGTGTTCCCGTCCTCGCTCTCGAGGGTCAGGTCGTCGTGCGAGACGGCGGCGCCGGCGATGCGCGGGATCGGCGGCTCGGAGTCGAGCTCGAAGCACATGCGCCGGAGCCTACGGAAAGGAGGCCGCGCCTGCGCGTCGTACCCTGCGGCCGTGGACGATGAGTCGCACCGCGAGGAGATGAACGCCGCGATCCGCGCCCAGCGCGAGCGGGGCGCCGTCCCCCGCTCGATGCTCCCGCCCGAGGAGCCGGAGCCGCCGGCCGCTCTCGAACCCGAACCGGAGGAGCCGGACGAACCGGCCGAGCCGGGCTTGGTGGCCCGCCTCCTCCGCCGCCGTCCGTAAGGCGCCGGCCGCCGCCGCGTTCACTCTAGGAGCATGGCCAGCCGGGGTCGCCGCCGCGCCAGGGGGTCGAGGTGGAAGCGCCGCCTGAAAGTCGCGGCGGCGCTCGTCGTCACCGTGGTCATGGCGTACGTCGTCGGAACGGCGATCGCCGGCCCGTTCTTCTGGTACCCGTGCAGCCTGAACGACCTCGAGGCCCGCGGCGAGGGCCACGCGAGCATCCTCTACGCGAGCGACGGCACGAGGCTCGGCGTGCTCGGAGCGAGCCGGGACCGCATTCCCGTCGCGTTCGCGCAGATCAGCCCGGTCATGCGGCAGGCGATCGTCGCGATCGAGGATCGGCGCTTCTACAGCCACGGCGGCATCGACTACCTCGGCATCGCCCGCGCGCTCACCGACGACGTGCGCACGGGCTCGATCGCGCAGGGCGGGTCGACGATCGAGCAGCAGCTCGTCCGCAACCTCTACCTCTCGCCGCAGCAGACGATCGGGCGCAAGCTCACGGAGGGGTGCCTCGCCGTGCAGCTCAGCCGCGAGTGGAGCAAGCAGCGGATCCTCGCCGCCTACCTGAACGACGTCTACTTCGGCCAGCAGGCGTACGGGATCGAGGCCGCGGCGCAGACGTACTTCGGAATCCACGCCCGGCGACTCGACCTCGCGCAGTCGGCGCTGCTCGCCGGGCTGCCGCAGGCGCCGTCGGCGTACGACCCGCTCGTCGACCCGAGGGCGGCGCGGACGCGGCGAGCGGAGGTGCTGCGCGCGCTGCTCCGGAGCCGCGACATCTTCCGCGCCGAGTACCGGCGGGCGCTCGCGAGCCCGCTCGGCCTCCGGCCGGGGAAGGCGCAGCCGCCGCCGAGCGAGTCGTACCTGACCGACTTCATCACCTCGCAGCTCGTCGCCCAGTACGGCGCCGAGCGCGTCCGCCGCGGCGGCCTCGCCGTGTACACGACGCTCGACGCGCGACTCCAGGCCAAGGCGACGCACGCCGTCCTCGACACGCTCGACCGGAACGGCGATCCCGCAGGCGCCGTCGTCTCGATCGATCCCGCGACCGGCCGGATCCGCGCGATGGCCGCGGCCGAGACCGGGAGCCGGATCTCCTTCGACATCCCCGCCGACGGGCAGCGCCAGGCCGGCTCGACCTTCAAGGCGTTCGTGCTCGCCGACGCCGTGCAGCGCGGGATCAACCCGTGGACGACGCTCTACCTGTCGGCGCCGTTCGCCGGGCCGGACGACTGGCACGTCCAGACGTTCGAGCGCACGTACTCCGGCCGAATCCCGATCGCGCGGGCGACCCTCCTGTCCGACAACACCGTCTACGCGCGGCTCACGCTCGACCTCGGACCGAAGTCGGTCGCCGTCGTCGCGCACCGCATGGGCGTCCGCTCGGAGCTCGAGCCCGACCCCTCGATCGGCCTCGGCTCCAACGCTGTCAGCCCGCTCGATCTCGCGAGCGCGTACGCGACCTTCGCGGCCGGCGGCGTCGCGCGGCAGCCGACGATCCTGACGAAGGTCCGGTTCCCGGACGGGCACACGGAGCAGGCCGCGAACGGAGCGGCGAAGCGCGTCCTCGATGCGAGCGTGGCGTCAGCCGTGACGAAGGTGCTGGAGGCGAACGTCGAAGCGGGAACCGGCACGGCTGCGGCGCTCGCCGGGCGGCCCGCAGCGGGCAAGACCGGGACGACGACGAACTTCGCCGACGCCTGGTTCGCGGG
>Ga0335081_10013958_pt1 | contig 12987 bp, 9 predicted proteins | sample Lox_Sample_35_FD_206713 | JGI IMG/M metagenome (GOLD analysis project Ga0335081, IMG submission 206713) | Soil microbial communities from Loxahatchee National Wildlife Refuge, Florida, United States - Lox_Sample_3.5 | ecosystem: Environmental > Terrestrial > Soil > Wetlands | place: USA: Florida...
CCACTCTACCTTTTCTTTGGCAAAGAAGAGTTCCTGATTCAGGAGGCTCTGGATATCATTATCAAGGAGGTTGTTGATCCCGCTTCTGCGGACTTCAACTTCAACACTGTTTACTGTCGCGACACATCCGCCGCGGAAATAGTGTCGCTTGCGCAGACTTTGCCGTTTATGTCCAAAAAGAGACTTGTCGTTGTAAAAGAAGTCGAAGCTTTCAAGGCTGCCGATCTCGAAGAACTCGTTCTCTACCTCAAAGACCCGTCTCCTGCAACATGCCTGATTATGGTTTCCGGCCAGGGAAAGTATGAAAAAAAATCCGTTGTTTCTGCCGTAGAAGCGCATGGTGCCGTGGTCCGTTTTTATCCACTTCTGGAACGGGAAATTGTAGGGTGGATCGAAGGCTGGGCCAGGATGCGGGGTCTATCTTTGCAGCACGACGCTGCTCAGTATCTCTGGCAGATTATCGGTAATGACCTCCAAAAGATCGTCAACGAACTTCAAAAAGTGGAAATTTATGTCAAAGCGGGAGAGACTGTCACATACGAAGACGTTAAGACCGTGGTCGGCGATTTTCGAGAATACACCTCATTTGACCTTGCCGCTGCTGTGGGGCAAAAAAATATAGAAAAAGCGCTCCTAATACTTTCGCGCCTGATTCAGGAAGGGGAGGCGCCGGTGGGTCTGCTGGGCTCGATTGCTTGGAATTTCCGAAGGCTCCTTCAGGCAAAGGCCATGGAAAAAGCCGGCATGGGGCCCGACGAGATCCTGAGAAAGCTGAGGGTGATTTTTCATCAGACCGCCATTTTTAAGGAACAGTTGAGACGTCATACAGTTGATGAGCTAAGAGGGTTTTTTCCTCTAATGCTGTCGACGGACAGGGCTCTTAAATCGAGCAGTCTCAACGGCAAATTACTTCTGGAGCGAATGATTCTGAAGTTGTGCGGGGTATAGCGAACAAAGAAAAGTACTGCACTGGATACTGGTCAGGGAGAAAGGTAAAATGAAAATCCCCCCGCGGCCTTTTCATATAAAAGGATATGGGGGGATTAATTGTTTTCGGGGACATCTCAAGCTGCCGTGATTTTGCTTACCTTCGTGGAAAGGCGCGAGATCTTTCGGGCCGCCGTATTTTTATGTACAATGCCCTGTGAAGTCGCCTTGTTGTAAGCCTGCATTGCCTTGGTCAAGGCTTCCTTTGCGGCGTCTGCTTTTTTTTCGGCAGCGGCCTGTTCTACTTTCTTGGTTATCGTCTTGAGCGCGGATTTCATGGATTTATTGATTAGATGTTTTTTGTCGGCCTGTTTCTGCCTTTTAATCACGGATTTGTGGATTGCCAATTCTTGCCTCCTTTGGGGTTAAAAAGAACTTATTCTTTTAACATAAAGAGGAGCGGACTGTCAAGAAAAAAAACCTTTTCTTAACGGCCGTTTTCTGATAAAGTTACCCCTTGCCTTATTAAGTTTATCCAGTTACCTGAGGTGGATCTGCATGTCCGAAAAGGCGAAGATCGCCAAAGCGGCCGGTGTCATTGGCCTCGCGACCTTGGCAAGCCGCATCATGGGCTATATCCGCGATATGGTCATGTCTTGGGCTTTCGGCACCGGTTTGGCGGCCGATGCTTTTTATGTTGCCTACCGCATTCCGAATCTTCTTCGCGAGCTTTTGGCCGAGGGATCTATGTCCGCGGCCTTTATCCCGGTTTTCACGGAAACGCTCACCAAGGAGTCCCGAGAGAGTGCACATCATTTGGCTAATACGGTTTTCGCAAGACTTCTCATCATCCTTATCGTTCTCACAGGACTGGGCGTTCTTTTTGCGCCCTCTGTGGTGAAGGTCGTGGCGTGGGGTTGGGCGTATAAGGCCGAACATGACAAGTATGTGCTTGGAGTTACCCTGACGAGGATCATGTTCCCGTATCTCCTGTTTATCGGCCTCACCGCGCTGGCCATGGGCATGCTTAATTCCCTCCGATCTTTCCTCATGCCGGCGCTTTCGCCGGTCGTGCTGAACATCGTGATCATTATCGCAGCAGTCTTGAGCTTAAAGTTCATGGCTGACCCGATACTCGGCGTGGCTGTCGGCGTCGTTCTTGGCGGTATTTGTCAGTTACTTATACAGGCTCCGGGCCTCCGGAAGCAGAACATGATGGTGCGCTTCCAACTGGAGCCGAGCCATTCCGGTGTAAAAAAAATCGGCAGATTGGTGCTGCCGGTATTCCTGAGCTCTTCGGTGAATCAGTTCAATATTTTTATTGGCACCATTTTCGCGTCTTTCCTCACAACTGGGAGCATTTCCTACTTGTACTACGGCATGCGGTTCATTCATTTTCCCCTGGGCATATTCGGCATTGCCATCGCCACAGCCGTGCTTCCTTCCATGTCTGCCCAGGCAGCGCGGCGTGAAACGAGGGAATTCCGCGATACGCTGTCGCTCGGCTTGCGGCTCGTTTTTTTTATCATGTTCCCGGCCATGGTTGGTATAATAACCCTGCACGTGCCGATCGTCAGCCTTTTGCTCGAACACGGCCAGTTCGACCGGCTCTCGACTCAGGGGACTGCGGCTGCTCTTCTCTATTACGCCGTGGGGCTCTGGGCATTTGCGGGAGTACGCATCGTGGTGCAGGCGTTTTACGCCCTCCAGGATACAAAGACACCTGTTGCCACCGCCATAGTAGCAGTCTTCGCCAATATCCTTTTAAGCTTCTCTTTTGTCAGATGGACCTCAATGGCGCACGGAGGCCTTGCTCTGGCCACGTCGCTGGCGGCAATGCTAAATATCAGCCTACTCACCTGGCAACTCAGGAAAAAGATCGGTCGCATGGACGGAAGACGAATATTTGAGTCTCTGATGAAAATTATTCCCACCTCCCTTGCAATGGGTGTGATCGGCTGGTGGGTAAGCATAAACCCAGTCTGGGACAAAGGCGGAAATACGCTCGTAAAGGCCCAGCTCCTAGGGGGCGGCATAGCTGGGAGTATGACGTTCTACCTTGTCGCAATGTGTATCCTAAGAAGCGAAGAATTGAAATTCATGTGGGAAATGGTGAGGAAAAAGAGACAAGGGTAGGTTCAGGGTGGTTTCAAAGCAGTACCGACGAAGGAAATTCAGACTCCGGAAGGGGTACTAAAAATGATCCTTATGCGACTTGTTGTAGGTCCTCTGCAGGTGAATTGCTTCCTCCTCGCGGACGACAAAACCAAAGAAGCGGTGGTTATCGATCCGGGTGACGACGCACAGGAAATTCTGAAAATCATTAGGGAGAAACGGCTCAAGGTCAAGTATATTATCAATACTCATGCCCATTTCGATCACGTCGGCGCGAATCGGGCCATCAAGGAAGCAACCGGCGCCGAACTCTTGCTGCACGAGGACGATGCGGCCGTGCTTGCCACAGTATCGAGCCAGTCCCGTTCCTTCGGCATGAGTCCCGTTTCCTCACCAGCGCCCGACCGGCTCCTGAAGCACGGAGATGTCATAACTGCCGGGAAAATATCTTTGAAAGTATTGCATACGCCCGGTCATACACCAGGTGGTATTAGCCTCCTGGAAGAAGGGCTAGTTTTTACGGGAGATTCGCTGTTTGCAGGCTCCATCGGGCGGACGGATTTTCCTGGAGGCGATCTCCTGACGCTTTTACATTCCATCAGAACGAACCTCATGATCCTCCCGGACGATACCAAGGTCTTCTCCGGGCATGGTCCCGCCTCTACCATCGGCGACGAACGCGCCGAAAACCCCTTCCTGAACAAAGATTCCGGATTTGAATAAATTCGGTTTCTCTTGAGGTTTATCAATTACTGTGGTAGTATAAAAGATTATTGATGAGCGATGAAGGGGGGGTACCTTTCCGACTTCTCTGCCGATAGCTCATCATTGAATCATTTTTATTATGAAGGAGAAACTTAATGGTTGTCGGTCCCATACGTGAAGGCCTCACCTTTGATGATGTCCTGCTTTTACCTGCGAAATCAGATGTCCTACCGAGGGACGTGGATGTCCGGACGCAACTTACGAAGAAGATTCTACTGAATATTCCCCTCGTGAGTGCCGCGATGGATACCGTGACCGAGGCAAAGCTTGCCATTGCCCTGGCGCAGGAAGGAGGTCTAGGATTCATTCATAAGGCGCTTCCCATTGATGTGCACGCCGAGGAGATTGACAAGGTAAAAAAATCGGAAAGCGGCATGATCATTGACCCCATCACGATCTCGCCTGATGCAAAGATCTCCGATGCCCTAGAGGTCATGAAGAAGTACCGCATCTCCGGTGTGCCTGTGACAAAGGGACACAAGCTTGTAGGCATTCTGACCAATCGCGACCTCAGGTTCGAGACCCGATACAGCCTCAAAGTGTCAGAGGTGATGACTAAAGAGCACCTCGTGACAGCTCCGCTCGGCACCACGCTTGAAAAAGCCATGAAGATACTTCAGAAGTATAAGATCGAGAAGCTGTTAATCGTTGATAAAGACAACAGTCTCAGGGGTCTCATCACCATCAAGGACATAGAAAAGAAGATTAAGTATCCGTACGCTTGCAAGGACAAGCTCGGAAGATTGCGTGTGGGCGCCGCTGTCAGCGACCGGGATTATTCCGAGCGAGTTCCGGAGCTGATCAAAGCCGGCGTGGATATTGTGGTGGTCGACACGGCGCACGGACATTCGCAGGGTGTTATCGATGCGGTAAGAGGAATTAAGAAAAAATATCCGGACCTTGATGTAGTGGCGGGCAACATCGCTACAGCAGCCGCAGCCAGGGACCTGATCAAAGCAGGCGCTGACTGCGTGAAGGTCGGCATTGGACCCGGTTCTATCTGCACGACACGGGTCGTTTCCGGCGCAGGGGTGCCGCAGATCACGGCGGTCATGGACTGCTCCCGGGAGGCAGACAAGGCCGGCATCCCGTGCATTGCCGACGGCGGCATCAAGTTCTCGGGAGACATAACTAAGGCGCTGGCAGCCGGCGCATCCCTCGTCATGATCGGCGGACTCTTTGCGGGCACCGAGGAGAGTCCGGGAGAGACCATCTTGTACCAGGGGAGGAGCTACAAAGTCTACCGCGGGATGGGCTCCATAGGCGCCATGGAACGGGGAAGTAAGGATCGCTACTTCCAGTCTCATGAGGAAGAGCGCTCGAAGCTGGTGCCGGAAGGCATCGAAGGCCGCGTCCCGTACAAGGGAACTCTCGCTGCAAGCGTGCACCAGCTTATCGGCGGCGTACGATCCGGCATGGGCTATTGCGGGTGCGAAAACCTGAAAGCGCTGAAAGAGAGCGCGCAGTTCATCAGGATTACGAGCGCTGGCCTGCGCGAGTCGCATGTCCATGATGTAGTGATTACTAAGGAAGCACCGAATTACCGGTTGGATTAGACCCATTGTAGACTGTATAGATAGGGAATCATAATACAAGTGAGAAATTCAGCTGTTACAGGCAGGAACATGAATGATGTTAATGCCGTTTCCATCAGAAAAGCTCGGAGCACAAAGAGCGAGAAAGCTTCAGTCACTGGCGGTCATGAAGGCTTTACCCCATGCAGTCAGGACATGACCATCTGTGGCGATTGTGAAGGGAACAGGACAAAGAAGAAGTGTCCGCGTCTTAAAGAGTGGCTGGCGAAGAAAGAATATTGATTGGGCGGCGACTCCCATATGATCTAAAATTCAACACCCTGGGTGAAGACGAGCTCAGGGCGTTCTTGTTTAAATTGAATGATAAAATTAAAATAGGCATCAGCTCGTGTCTTCTCGGGAATGACGTACGGTATGATGGAGCAAATAAGCTTGATCATGATCTGCGGGATACGATTGGACAATTTGTTGAATGGGTGCCAGTGTGCTCGGAAGTGGAAGCGGGTCTGTCCGTGCCGAGGGAGGCCATGCACCTTGTGGGAGATCCGACCACTCCGAGGCTTGTAACAATATTTACCGGCGTCGACCACGGTGATCGCATGGCTGAGTGGGCAAAAAAGAAGCTTCTTCATCTGGAAAAGGCTGGCATCTGCGGGTTTGTGTTCAAGGCCAGGTCGCCCAGTTGTGGCTTGGAGGATGTGAAAATCTATTCCCGGTCAGGGACAAAGCACAGAAAAGGCGCCGGAATCTTCGCAAAGGCATTCATGGACCATTTCCCCTCCATCCCCGTGGAAGATGAAGAGGGGATGCGGAATGCTGCCATCAAGGAGAATTTTTTCGAGCGAATGTTCGTATATCATCGATGGCGAGAGTTTAAAACTCAGGACGGTACAGTTGAGGGACTAATGCGATTTCACGACTCGCATAAACTCCTGATAATGTCCCACTGTATAAGGCATCTTAGAGAACTCGGCGCGATCGTCAATGGAACCAAACGGAAACGTGCTGTTTTATTCGGGAGGTATGAGCAGGTCCTCGTAGCTTGCATGCGGTTTCCTGGAACCGTGAAGAAACACACGATTGTTCTGCAGCACCTCGCCGGTTATTTCAAAAAGCAGTTGATCCATGAGGATAAAAAGGAATTGCAAGAAGTCATTCTCCGCTACCACAGGGGGCTGGTCCCGCTGATTATTCCGGTTACCCTCATCAGGTATTACGCTAGTAAATACGACTTACCCGATCTTAAGCAGCAGTACTATTTGAATCCCCATCCGATCGAGTTGATGCTGAAAAACCATGTCTGAAGACAGTCTTTTTGCATCTTGCTGCCGGCATTCCGGAAAACTTTTCGTTTGATTTTATAAGCTTGTGATGTTATTATTTTCGATACTGCTAAAAATAAGTGAACTATCACGAGGTTCCCCTTAAAAATTGACATGATGAAAAAATGGTTTGGAAATGTTATAGCATTAACCAAAAAGTTCGGCCGCTTTGTCTGGGAAAAGTTCAAGGTCTTTTGGTTCACGATTGCCGTACCGTGGCTGGAAAATCTGACGCCTAAAAAAGCCCTCAAGCTGCTCGGTATCGCCGTCGTTGCAGGTGTTATTTTCCTCGCCTTTCTGTTCTTTATCTTGTCCTTCGGACTGCCCACGATTGATTCTCTCAAGGACTATAAGCCGAGCCCTGGAACAATTATTTTTGCAGAAGATGGACGCGTGCTCGGACAGATCAGGATCGAGAAGGGCGTCTATGTGCCGTTTAAGCGGATCCCGAAGTTTATGGTGAAAGCGCTGCTGGCAACTGAGGACCCCCGATTTTACCAGCACGGTGGAATCGATTTTCGCGGGATCATGCGGGCCGCACTGAAAGACATCATTTCCGTCCAGCTGAAACAGGGTGGCAGTACTATTACACAGCAGCTCACAAAAGTGGTGTTCCTGTCTCCGGAACGGAAGTTCAAGCGGAAAATCAAAGAAATTATTCTCGCTCGACGGCTCGAAAAGGAGCTGACCAAGGATGAGATTCTCGAACTTTATCTCAATAAAGTCTATTTCGGTCACGGCGCATACGGGGTCCAGATGGCGGCCAAGACTTACTTCGGCAAAAACATCTGGGAGGTTAACCAGGCCGAAGCCGCGCTGCTGGCTGGTCTGCCCCAGTCTCCCATGGCGTATTCGCCTTACGGCGACATTGACCTGACGAAGCTGAGACAATCACATGTTCTCAAAAGGATGGTAGAGGAAGGGTACATCAACGAAGCCCAGGCAAAGGACATCTATAACCAGCCCCTCAACCTCGAAAATCTGCGGCTCAAGGAGGAAGTGGCACCCCACGTCGTCGACTACATACGGAAGTACATTGAAAAGAAGTATGGTTCTGATAAGCTTTACCAGGGTGGGTTCAAGGTCTATACAACCATTGATTTCGATCTTCAGCGCACTGCGGTTATGTCACTCCGAGAAGGGTTGCGCGCCATTGACAAGCGGCAGGGTTTTCGGGGGAAAGTGGGTTTCAAGCAGCTCAAATCAACAGCAATTCAGTGGAACTCTCTCCGCGTTATGGTTAAACCTGGCGAGAGTTTTAATGCACACGTTCTTGCTGTTGATGACAACGCCATAACCGTCAAGGGCCGCGGTCTCGTGGGATACATTATGCGTGACGACATGGCATGGGCGCTCGTAAAACAGAAGAGGAAAAAGGACGATCCCGTGGAGTTCAAGAAACCCCAGGATATAGTTCAGCCAGGTGACATTGTCAAGGTCAGGTTCAAGGATTTCGACAAAAAGAAGCAGGTCGCGTCCTTCGTTCTGGATCAGACACCGCTTGTGGAGGGTGCTGTGGTCTCTATCGAGCCCTATACCGGATATGTCCGCGTCATGGTCGGCGGCTATGACTTCGTTGAGGGTGGTTTCAATCATGCCACCGATGCAAAGAGACAACCGGGCTCTTCGTTCAAACCCTTTGTATACGGAGCGGCGCTCGAAAACGGGTTTACTCCGGCATCGATTCTGATGGACCTGCCGGTGATACACGAGAAGAGCGAATATGAAAAGAAAACTTGGAAACCGGAAAACTATGATGAGCGATTCCTGGGTCCCATGCGCATGCGTACGGCGCTCGCTCTCTCACGCAACGCCGTGACCGTATCCCTACTCGAAAAGATCGGGCTTGAAAAGGCCATCGACTTTGCCCGCAAGGCCGGAATCACCAGCCAGATCAATTATGATTACACTACGGCCCTGGGCTCCTCGGCGGTTACTCCGATGGAACTTACGTCGGCTTATGCTACCTTTGCTTCGCAGGGCGTGCGAACTGAGCCGATTCTCATAAAGAGTATTGTGGATGGTGGTGGAGCAGTGCTCGAGAGCTACGATCCTCAACCCGTGGAAGCAATTGATCCAACTACCGCATGTCTGGTAACGAGTCTCTTAAAGAGCGTGGTTCAGGAAGGAACGGGAAAGGGTGCCATGGCTCTCGGCAAACCAGTTGCGGGAAAAACAGGAACGACAAACAACTTCGTGGATGCCTGGTTTATCGGATACGCCCCGAGCATCGTAACCGGCGTCTGGGTCGGGTATGATAACCCCCAGGCTTCTTTGGGCGATAAAGAGACCGGCGCACGGGCCGCGCTACCTATCTGGATGCCGGTTATGGCAAGGGCGTTGGCGGATAAACCGCCCGATGATTTTGTCCAGACCGCAGATATCGTATCCGTGAAAATAGATCCTGAGACGGGGCTCCTGGCCCGGGAGGGGCAGGCAGACGCCATCACTGATGTGTTCCGCCGCGGTACCGAGCCCACCCAGTATGCTGACATAAACAAGAAAAAGACCGATAAATTCTATCTTTTCGACCAAGGCGGCTCCGAAGATGCAACGAAGAAGCAAGTTCCTGAAGACGAAATTTCCGACTAGATAGATAATGAACCATAAGTAACTGAGCCAGGATGGCATGAAGTGGACGAAAAGCGGCCGGGGAAGGTAAATTGAATGGATTATAAAACAACGCTGAATCTGCCGAAAACCGATTTCCCCATGAAGGCAAATCTGAAAGATCTCGAGCCTCGCCTCATTGAGAAATGGCGGCAGGAAAACATATACGTCCAGATCCAACAGCACTCGGAGGGTAAGCCGACCTATATCCTCCACGACGGGCCTCCTTATGCGAACGGCCACATCCACATCGGGCATGCGCTGAACAAAACCCTAAAGGACATCATTGTCAAGTTCAGAACCATGGAAGGGTTTAGGAGCCCCTACGTACCAGGTTGGGACTGCCATGGCCTTCCCATCGAGCATCAGGTCCTCAAGAACCTTGGCCCGAAAAAAGAAGGAATGAGCCAAAACGAAATCCGGAAACTTTGCCGCGAATATGCCGAAAAATTTATTGGTATCCAGCGGGAGGAATTCAAACGGCTGGGCGTGTTCGGCGATTGGGACAATCCCTATCTCACCATGGACCCTTCCTACGAGGCTGCCATCGTTCGTGAACTGGGCAAATTTGTCGGTGCTGGAAGCGTCTATAAAGGGAAGAAACCCGTGTATTGGTGCGGTTTTGATGAAACAGCACTCGCTGAGGCGGAAGTCGAGTACGCTGATCAAGAATCGCCTTCCGTGTTCGTGCGATTCGAGCTTCTCGATGCGGCGAAAACGCTCCCGTCGCTGAGTGGGAGAAAGGCAGCAATCGTGATCTGGACTACCACACCTTGGACGCTCGTCGCGAACCTGGCTATTACGCTCCATCCCGAGTTTGACTATGCGGCAGTCGAGCACAAGGGGGCGGTGCTTATCCTGGCTGCTGGCCTTCTGAAGCAGTCGATGGAAAAGTTCGGCATCAAGGACTACCAGATAATCGAAAAGTTCAAGGGCCGGAAGCTTGAAGGTCTGAAAGCACGCCATCCTTTTCTTGACCGCGATTCCCTCGTGATCCTTGGTGATCACGTGACTCTCGAAGCCGGCACGGGAGCTGTGCACACCGCTCCCGGCCATGGTCAGGAAGACTACGAGGTGGGGATCCATTACGGCCTCGATATCTATGCTCCCGTCGATTGCAAGGGACGGTTCACGAAGGAAGCTGGCGAGTTCGCGGGCCAGCAGGTGTTCAAAGCGAACAGGGGCATCATTGAACTGCTCAAAAGCAGGGGAGCGCTCATGGCGGAGGAAAAGATCGTTCACTCCTATCCTCATTGCTGGCGATGCAAGAATCCGGTGATTTTCCGCGCGACCGAGCAGTGGTTCATCTCGATGAGCAAAAATGATCTCCTAAAGAAGACCATCGAAAACATCCACAAGGTCGCCTGGGTGCCGGTCTGGGGTAAGGACCGCATTCTCGGCATGATGGAGAATAGGCCAGACTGGTGCATTTCGCGCCAGCGTGCGTGGGGTGTGCCGATCATCGCCTTTACCTGTAAAGCGTGCAACGAACTCGTACTCGATTTTAAGATCATAAACTACGTAGCGGATATTATCGAGAAAGAGGGCGCCGATGCGTGGTTCGTGAGAAGCGCGGCGGAACTGCTTCCGAAGGGGACGGCATGCAAAAAGTGCGGCAGCAATGACCTTGCGAAGGAGATGGACATCCTCGATGTATGGTTCGACTCGGGCGTGAGTCATGCCGCAGTCCTTAAGGACCGAAAAGAACTGTCCTGGCCTGCTGATATGTATCTTGAAGGCAGCGATCAGCACAGGGGATGGTTCCAGTCGTCGCTACTCACGTCGGTCGCAACCACGGGCAGGGCTCCGTACCAAACGGTGCTGACGCACGGCTTCACGATGGACGGATCGGGCAAGAAGATGAGCAAGTCCGCAGGCAATATCGTCGCGCCACAGGAAGTGATAGACAAGTTCGGCGCCGAAGTGCTCAGGCTCTGGGTTTCCTCGGTCGACTACCGGGACGATCAGAGGATATCGCAGGAAATTCTGTCTCACCTTGCCGAGGCTTACCGTAGAATAAGGAATACGAGCCGTTATCTTCTTGGCAATCTTGCCGACTTCGATCCCGCCGCGGACCGTGTTGCTGACAAGGAACTCCTTGAGATCGACCGCTGGGCACTTCATCGTTTACAGAAACTCATCCAGCGCGTGCGGAAGGCTTACGATGATTTCGAGTTCCATATCGTGTTCCACTCCATCCATAATTTCTGTGCGGTGGACATGAGCGCCTTCTATCTCGACATTTTGAAGGACCGGCTCTATACCGCCAGGGCTGCATCCGTCGAAAGGCGGTCTGGGCAGACCGCCATGCATGCGATTCTATCAGCTATGGTCCGTCTCATGGCGCCGGTGCTTTCTTTTACTGCTGACGAAGTCTGGGGATACATGAAAGACGGATCGCCTGCAAAGAGCGTATTTCTGCAATCATTTCCGCATGAAAAGGGAAAATATATTGATAACGAGCTGGAAGCGCGATGGGAGCGTCTCATCACGGTCCGAAGCGAGACTGCAAAAGTTCTGGAAGCTCTCCGCCGTGATAAAAAAATTGGCCATTCTCTCGACGCCGCTGTCAGAATCTATGCAGAAGCGCAGCTATTGGACTTCCTGAAGGGCTACAGACACGATCTCGCATTCATCTTTATCGTCTCATCAGTAGAAATCGCAAAAGAATCCGATGCGCCGTCCGATACCTATACGAGCGATGTTGTCAAAGGGCTCAAAATTGCAGCTGGTCCGGCAGGGGGCGTGAAATGCGGCCGCTGCTGGATGTACAGCGAAACCGTAGGTCGGGACAAGGACCATCCCGGGATCTGCGACAGATGCGCATCGAACCTGTAGCGAAATCAGCCATCCCCTCATCTCAGCTTTACACTTCGAAGAGGACAGTGGGATATTCTTAGATGCTATAAAATTGTTTTCTCAAATCAGGAGTAAGATGAAAAACAAATATCTCTGGGTCGGTTCCATTGTCGGTATGATCCTGCTGCTCGATCAGGTTACGAAGTACATAATTGAAAAACATGTCCGCTTGTTCGAGGTCATTACCGTCATCCCGGGGTTCTTCAATATCACCCAGGTGCGGAACAAAGGCGCGGCATTCAGTCTGTTCGCGGGTGCTCCCGAGGAGTTCCGGAGTCTGTTCTTCACCACGGTGACCATCGTGGCTATTGTGGTGATCGTGCTCTTGATCCGAAAAACCCACGGGCGTCTGCTGTTGGTGGCGCTTTCACTCATTGCCGGCGGTGCAGTCGGCAATCTCATTGATCGTGTGCGCTACGGCGAGGTGGTGGATTTCATTCAGTGGTACGTCAAATCCTATTACTGGCCGTCGTTCAACGTGGCGGATTCGGCAATTACTGTGGGTGTCTGCCTGCTGGCTGTTGATATGCTGTTTCACAAGCAGGATAATGCCGGGAGCAAGCAGCCGACGAACCAGTAGATGGCTCCCGCGGATGTGATCTGTATTTTAAGATGGACCGTGTCTTCCCGGAGCTCTGCGCAATTAAGGAATCCCATGCATTCAATCCTGCTTGAAATACCCCGGATGAAATTTCTGGGCTGGGTCGTCGGTCCCGTACCGATTAGGTGATAACGTCCAAGACATCGTGGACAGATTTTACGCTCAGGACATCGTGGACTCTTGTATTTTACTTGATATCAGCATGGGTACAGGGAGATGCATTTAACTGCATCAGCATTAGGCGAAATCGCCT
>Ga0335081_10013959_pt1 | contig 12987 bp, 12 predicted proteins | sample Lox_Sample_35_FD_206713 | JGI IMG/M metagenome (GOLD analysis project Ga0335081, IMG submission 206713) | Soil microbial communities from Loxahatchee National Wildlife Refuge, Florida, United States - Lox_Sample_3.5 | ecosystem: Environmental > Terrestrial > Soil > Wetlands | place: USA...
GCGCGCTGGCGCAGCGGGCAGCCCGGCCTCACGATGAGGCGTCCGTTACCTGTCCGGAGAACCGGGCGTCCGCCCGGTCTTGTGCGTTAACGCGGGACAGATACGCGGTTTCGAGCGAGAAAAGGAGATTAGGAGAACAGGTCATCGTCGCTTCCCAGGTCCTGTTTCTATAGGCGCAATCGATCGAACGTCCAGAGAGTTAAGAGAGTAAGGAGGAGGACCCGACATGGCAACCCCTGACGCATCCTCAGTTGCAGGCGGAGCCCAGCTCAACCGGTGGTGGCGAGTGGTGGGCGGACTCTTGATGAACCTGGCTCTGGGCTCGCTATACGCCTGGAGCGTTTTCGTGGCTCCTCTCGAAAAGGAGTTCGGCTGGAAGCGGGCGGATACATCCGCAGTCTTCACGTGGGCCGTCGTGGTCTTCGCCATCGCCTTCATCGTCGCCGGCAGGCTTCAGGACAAGCTCGGGCCTTTCATGGTCTCGATCATCGGCTGCATCCTGCTGACGGCGGGCTTCATCCTCTGCATGTGGACGAGCAGCCTCACGTACCTGATCGTCTGCTTCGGAATCCTCGTCGGCATCGGCAACGGCTTCGGCTACGCGACGCCGATTCCGGTCATGTCCAAGTGGTTCCCGGACAAGCGCGGCCTGGCCGTCGGGCTGGCCGTCGCGGGTTACGGCGGCGGTTCGGCCATCTTCGGACCGCTCGCGAACCTGTATCTCATCCCGACGTACGGCTGGCGGGCCACGTTCGCCATCCTCGGGGTCATTTTCTTCGTCATGACCCTCGTCGGCGCGTTCCTGCTGAAGAACCCTCCGGCCGGTTATCAGGTGCCGGGCTGGGTGCCGGCGTCGAAACCGAAGTCCCTGGCGACGACATACGAGTTCACGCCGGGCGAAATGTGGAAGACCCCAACGGCGTATTTCATGTGGATCGCGTACTGCCTGGGCTGCGCTGCCGGCCTGATGGTGATCAGCCAGCTCATCCCGTTCGCCAAGAGCGAGGGGATTCCCGGCGCCGCTCTCCCCGTCATCGGCCTCGTCATCGGCGCGGCGGGCAACGCCTCGGGTCGAATCCTCTCCGGCTGGATGTCGGACGCCATGGGACGCCTCAACGTCCTGCGCCTCATGATCGCTATTTCGGCGATCTCCATGCCGATTCTCTACCTCACCGGGAGCAACGTCGCGATGCTCTACGTGATGGTCTTCATCGTCTACTGGTGCTACGGCACGCAGCTCTCGGTGAACGCCTCGACGACGGCCGACTTCTGGGGCACGAAGAACGTCGGCATCAACTACGGCATTCTGTTCACCGCCTGGGGCGTGGCTGGCTTCATCGGACCGCGGATCGGCGGGGTGCTCTTCGACAAGTACAAGAACTACCAGGCAGCCTTCTACACGGCGGCCGCCCTGGCGGTCGTCGCGCTCATCTGCGAGTTCCTGGCGAAGAAGCCGGCACCGCCGACGGCGGCACACGCCTAGCGGGGCGGGTGCAGGTCGCGACACCGAACGCTTTTCGACAACGGACAGGAGACAGAGAATGGCTGACACGACGTTTCCCAAGCACAAGGTCCTGCCTTGGCCGGCGGTCCCGATCCCGACGCCCGACGAGGTCTATGCCGGGATGACGGATCAGGCCAAGGAGTATCCCCTTTCGCTCGAGAAGCAGCTCAGGCAGAGCGAGAACTTCAAGAAGCCCGAGAACCTGACGACGGTCCGGGTCCTCGACCTGAGCAAGGGGATGATCATCGGCAACTGGGCCTCCTCGATGCTCTCGGAGCTCGGCGCCGACACGATCAAGTGCGAGCCGCCCGACGGCGATCCGTTGCGGTGGCAGACGCCGTTCGGGCGCAAGGAGTACATGTTCAAGGACGCCGAGACGGGTGAGCCGATCGGCCTCCACTTCCTCCACGAGATGAGGAACAAGCGGTCGGTCACGCTGAACCTCGAGAAGCCGGAGGGGCGCGAGCTCCTCAAGAAGCTCGCCGTCCACGTCGACGTCCTCATCGAGAATTACCCGCCGGGGCAGTTCGACGCGTGGGGCATCGGCTACCGGCAGCTCAAGGAGATCAACCCGCGCCTCGTCTACTGCTGGGTCGGGCAGAAGGGTCAGTGGGGCCCGTCCAAGGACAAGCCGGGCAACCTCGACCCGACGGCACAGGCCGCCTGCGGGTTCGTCCACGGCACCGGCCTCCCCAAGGAGTTCGGCGGACGTCCAACGCGCTCGGCGCTCTGGGTGGCGGACCAGGTGGGCGGGACCTCCGCGGCCATCGGGATCCTGGCGGCGCTCCTTTATCGCGACAAGGTCTCGGGCAGGGGCCAGTTCATCGAAGCAACGGCAGCCGAGGCCATCATCCGGATCCTCGACTACAACTGGGGCTGGTACGGGTTCGACGGCAGCATCCGCCCTCGCTACGGGAACTGGGACCTCGCGATCAACATCTACGCGGTCAATCCCTGCAAGGACGGGTATTTCATGGTGGGCGGCGGACACGACCGCCTCTGGTACCGGATCTGGCGGACGGTGGGCCAGACGCGTCCCGACCTCGAAGACGAGATCCTGGACGACAAGGCCCTCCGGGCCGTCACGGCGAGGCTCCCGCACCTGCGTCAGGTGAAGACCTACACAGTCCTCGCCGACTGGCAGAAGGACCACTCCCGCGCAGATGCGATGCACCACCTGCTCGCCCAGCAGGTCGCGTCCGGCGGCGTCAACTACATCGACGAAGTCGCCGAGGATCCGCATTTCAAGTACCGCGGGCACGTCGACGAAATCGAGGACCGGCTCTACGGGAAAGTTCTCTACGGCACGAGCCCGGCGATCGCCAGCGAGTGTCCGGGACGGCTGAAGTGGATCGGCCGGCCGCTCGGCTACGACAACGAGGAGATCTTCCTGCGTCTACTCGGGATCGGGCCATCGGATCTCGCGCAGCTCAAGAAGCACGGCGTGGTCTAGGTCAGGGAATTAGGAGGCACAGACGATGGCAACACCCGACTTCGAGACCTATTGTCAGCAGCTTTTCGACCACAAGACCGCAGCCGGTAAGCCGGAGGTTCTGAAGGGAATTCGCGTTCTCTCCTGCACGCAGTACATCCTCGGTCCTTCCTGCGCGGCCTACCTGGCCGAGCTGGGAGCCGAGGTCATCAAGGTCGAAACGCCGAGGCGCGGCGAGCCGATGCGTCACACGACACCGTTCAACGAGCCTCTCCTCTTCCCGCTTTCCCGCTGGGTGCCGGAGGCGGGGACGGGCCTCGGCTTTTTCGGGGCGAACACGAACGAGGAGTTCATCACTCTCGACTTCCACCGTCCGGAGGCGAAGGCGGCCATGCTGGAGCTGGCGTCCAAGGTCGACGTCTTCGTCCAGAACTTCCGGCCCGGAACGTTCGACCGGTGGGGGATGGGCTATCAGCATCTCTCCAAGGTCAACCCGCGCCTCATCTACCAGTGGCTCGGCGGTTTCGGCGGCTGGGGCCCCGGACGCGTCCGGGCCTCGTACGACATCCTCGGCCAGGCCATGGGTGGAGCGTTCGGGATCACGGGCGAGGCCGCCGACCGGGGCGGGACACCCGCCAAGCACACGATCTGGCTCGCCGACTACTGGGGCGGCATGATGGCGGCGGTCACGATCCTCGCGGCGCTCTACTGGCGAGACACGGTCTCGGGCAAGGGGACGTTCATCGAGTACTCACAGGTGCATGGCGTCCAGAGACTGCTCGAGTACTCGCTGCCTCTCTACGGCCGTTACGGGATTCGGCGCGAGCGGTGGGGCAACTGGGACACGGAGCTCTGCCCGCACGGGATCGTCCAGTGCGGCAAGTCGTCCTATCCCAGCTCCCAGAACCCGCAGGAGAAGGAGGTCGGCTACATCCTCGTGACCGCTCACACGGACGAAGACTTCAAAAAGCTGTGCGACGTGATCGGGGCGAAGGACCTCGCCACGAAGTTCGCGAAGCACGACGAGCGCGTCAAGGCCGAGAATCAGGGCTTCATCTACGATGCCATCGAGGCCTGGGCGAAGGACAAGACCAAGGAAGACGTCGCGGCGCTCCTCGACAAGGCGGGGATCAACAACCAGCCGGTCTGGAACGCCAAGGAAGTCTCCGAGCATCCCCACTGGAAGCTGCGCGGGGCGGTCCAGTGGTACGACGACCCGATCTACGGCGACCTCCACCATCAGGGGCCCGCCTTCAAGATGTCCGAGACGCCTCCTCGCCTGAAGTGGGCGCTGAAGCCCGTGGGAGCCGACAACGAAAGGGTCTACGGACGGCTCCTCGGGTGGTCGAAGTCGAAGCTCGCGAAGATGGAAGAGATGGAGGTGATCTGAGATGGCCATCAACCAGGGCCTGGTGCTGACGTGCGCCAAGTGCTCCACGAAGAACTTCCTCGACCCGTATCCGTTCTGGAACTTCAGCGGCAACACGAAGTGTGCCGGCTGCGACACGATCTATGCCGTGTCGTTCGTCAAGGGTCAGCAGACCAGCGGCCCGACCCCCGGTTCCGGGAAGACCGACCTGCTGCCGGGCTACGCCGAGGACAAGACCGGCACGCCCATAACAGGTGACAAGATCCGACCGGCACCGCAGGCGCGACCCGATCCCTTCAGCGGAAAGCAGAAACACATAAAACAGAGCCTCAGGGGAAAGCCGGTCAGCGGGAGTCCGCTCAAGAAGGAAGATCTCGTCGGAAGCCGTGCCAGGTTCATCGCGGACCTGCACAAGGCCTGAGGAGGAGAACCGCCGTGGCAGAGACAGCGCAGAAGAAAAAGGAAGAGTCGACCTACAAGTGCTGCGAGTACTTCGAGGCGGCACTGGACCCGAACATCCTCAAGGCGTACCTCGGGTACTGCAAGGCCCGCGCATGGCCTTTCACCGTGATGGTTCCGATCGGCGGCTTCGACAATGAATGTCCCAAGCCCCCGATCAAGAAGAAAGCGTAAGTCGGCGAGGAACGAGCGTGGCGGGCCTCCGTGAGGAGTTCGAGCGGCGCTACGGGCCACTCTGGGCCGGGGCGTCGTCTCTCTCCATCGAGGGTGTCACCCACGAGCTTGGAGATCTCATGCAGCGGATCGGCTTCGGCTTCGAGGGACTGAAGGTCATCGACGCCCCCGCGGTCGAAGCCGGCCATTACGCCATTCGTTTCTTCGACAGCGAGGCGAGGACCATCGTGTGTCTGGAGCTGGGGGCGAACCTCACGATTCTGGAGGAGCATCGCGTCCACATTCACGAGTGGCTCGGGGAGGCCTACTTCGAGACGGAATGGCAGGTGAACTGCCCCATGGATGTCTGAGAGGAGACACAATGAAAGTCAAATTTTACTATTCCAGCAAGGACAAGCCGGGCGAACAGTATCCGTGCAACATCGCGGCCTGTCTGGAGAAGGTCAAGACGTTGAAGGGCCTCGGCGAAGAGGCCGAGGCCATCGACGTGGCCGGCGTCGAGGATGTCTTTCGCTTCTATCACGCTGCACTGACCGGCCCTCCCGCGACCGTCCGGGCCGTCTTCGGGATGAAGGGCGCGCTCGAGGCCGACTTCGGTCGCGCGACGCCCGCCGTCCTCGTCTTCGGCGACCCGAAGGACCGCTATCCCACCGATGCCTACCCGCGGCAGGACCAGGCTCGGGGTGGCCTCGTCGGCTGTGAGAAGGCCCTGGCCGACCTCGCTTCGACGCAGGGGGAAACGCATTGAGCACGATTCCCGCGAATTACCTGCCCCCGAAGGAATATCAGCCCCAGCGGATCTACAAGCTCGAGGAGTTCGCGAGCTATCCCGATCCGCTGAACAGCACCGAGGAGCTGCTCGACCGGCAGATCGCGGCCGGACGGGGCGACAGCCGTGCGATCCTTTTCGCAGACAAGGTCATCACGTACAAGCAGCTCCTGGGGGCCGCCTGCAAGATCGGCAATGCCCTGAGGAAGCTCGGCGTCGAGGAAGGGGACCGGGTCATGCTCCGGTCGCCGAACGTTCCCCCCGCCCTGTTCACGAACTTTGGCGCCCTGAGGCTCGGGGCCGTCATGGTTCCGACCTCGCACATGCTGTCTCCCAACGAGATCGCCCACATAGCCAACAACGCCGAGGCGAAAGTCATCGTGGTGGCGGCGGCGTTCGCGGAGGGAGTCGTCAAGGCGCGGCCGAATCTCAAGACGGCCAGGCACGTCATCGTCTTCGGCGGGAAGCCTGAGGAGCTGAAGGCGCAGGGGCTTCTCTGTTACGAGGAGCTCGTCGCGAACGAGCCGCCCGCCTTCGACCCGGTCCGCCGCCCGCGCACGGCGGTGTCCGTGCTTCTCTACACATCGGGAACGACCGGCATGCCCAAGGGGACGGCCCACTACATGGAAGAGGCGCTGATCGTGCCGGATACGATGGGAAAACACGGGTGGAACGTCCAGCCCCAGGACGTCCTCTGCGGCCCGGCTCCCATTTCGCTGGCGGGCGGGTACTCGACCGTGGCGACGATCCCCTTCCGGTTCGGCGCCGCCGCGTCCCTGATCCCGAAGTTCACACCCGACGGGCTCTTCGAGCAGATCCAGAGCCACAAGGTGACGATCCTGAGCGCCCTCCCGACGGCGTATCGGAAGATGCTCGAATTCGCGGGCCCGGACAAGAAGTACGACCTGTCGACCCTGCGCGTTCTGACGGGAGGCGGCGAATCGCTGACGGCCAAGACGTACCAGGACTGGAAGAACCGCTTCGGCCAGGAGATCTACGAGGGTCTCGGCACGACGGAAATGATGTACGTCTTCGTCTCGAGCGTGGTCACGCGCAAGGTGAAGCCGGGGGCGATCGGAACCGCGGTCCCCGGGTACGAGATCCAGGTCATCACGGAAGACGGCAAGGTCGCGAAGCCGGGAGAGCTGGGGAGGCTCTATGCCCGCGGGCCGACGGGGACTCTCTACTGGCGCCCGCTCGAAGAGGGCGGGAGCCTCCTCGAGAAGCAGAAATCGCTCATCCGCGAAGGGTGGGTGCTGGTCGGCGACTTCTGCACGATGGACGAGGAGGGATATCTCAGCTTCGTCTCGCGCCAGGAGGATCTGATCAAGAGCTCCGGCTACCGGATCGGTCCCGAGGAGATCGAGGACGCGCTGCTCAAGCATCCGGCCGTGGCCGACGCGGGCGTGATCGGGATCCCGGATCCCATCCGCGGGCAGAACGTCAAGGCCGCCGTCATCCTGAAGCCCGGCTACGCGCCGAGCGAGGAGCTGAAGCAGAAGCTCATCGACAGCTGCCGGGATCACGTCGCGATCTACAAGCTGCCGCGCATCGTGGAGTTCGTCACGGAGCTTCCGCGAACGCTGCAAGGGAAGCTCCTTCGGCGCGTTCTCAGGGACAAGGAGCCGGTCCAGGCGAAGTAGAGCGGACGTCGTGTCGCGTGCGGAGCACCGCGAGGATCTGATCTAACATCCCGCGCCGTGAGCCCGATGGTCCTGCAGGCCGTCGTATCCGGCCTCGCCCTCGGTGCGGTCTATGCCGGGATCGGGGCTGGCTGTTCGCTCATTCTGGCCACCGGACGCCTGATGAACCTCGCCCACGGGGAGTTCGTTCTCGCGGGTGGCTACGCTCTCTTCGTCCTGTGCCAGGGATTCGGCTGGCCGTGGCCCGCCGCGCTCGCATTGACGGTTCTCGGCGGCGCGCTTCTCGGATCCGTTCTGCCCCCGCTCGTACGCCGTTTGCCCCGGCGGGAGGTGGACGGCCTCGCCTTGACGCTCGGCGTGGCCTTCGTCCTTCAGAATTTTCTTCTGCTGGGCGCGAGCGCGACCTACCGCGTGCTTCCGGGCGGAGCCTGGCCCGAGACGATCGCGCTCGGGCCAGCGACTCTCAGTCGGGTCGCGCTCATGGCGGCCGGCGCAGCGGTCGCCGGCCTCGTCGGTCTCGACCTCTGGCTTCACTCTTCCTGGACGGGCTCGGGGCTGAGGGCCGTCAGCCAGTCGCGACCCGCCGCGGCGAGCCTGGGCATCTCGCCCGCGCGGATGGAGTGGGTGGCGTTCCTCGCCGGGGGAGCGATCGCGTCCAGCGCGGGCGGACTCGTGCTCCTGACCCGCTTCCTCACGCCGGGGGAGGGCCCCGCCTGGACGCTCGTGGCGCTTGCCGTCGTCTTCCTGGGCGGGCGGCCCCGGGCGGGCGCCCTCCTGGCCGCGGGGGTCGCGCTCGGAGTCGTCGAGTCTCTCGCGACGGTGGTCGTGGGAGGCGGCTGGCGCGAGATCGTGGCGAGCGGGTGTGTCCTCCTCTGGCTGCTTCTCCCCGGCGAAACGGCCCTCGCCGATGCGTGAGCGGCGGCGATTCCTTGTCGTGTGGGCGGTCGTTCTGGGGGCCGGCGGCATCGCCATTGCGGCCCTGGACCGGTACGGGGTTCATGTGGTCGCCTTCGGCCTTCTCTACGCCGCCCTCGCAACGAGCTGGAGCTTCATGCGCGCCGCCGGGCTTTTTTCCTTCGGGCAGGCGGCGTTCTTCGGGGTGGGTGCGCTGACCCAGGCCTGGCTCGTCGCAGTCGAAGGGGCCTCCCCGTGGCTGGGCCTCTGCGTGAGCGCGGCGGCAGGCGCCGTGGCGGCCGTTCCGTTGATCCCGGCCCTTCGCCTCTCTCCATCGAGCTTCGGCCTCGCGACGCTCGCTTACGCCATTCTTCTGAAGGGTCTGGCCGGGAACGCTCCGGCCTTCGGGGCTGAGGGCTTCCTTCTCCCCAGGACTCCGGGATTCGACGGGCCTGCCGTCCCGGTCGTCGTGACGCTGGCCGTGCTCGTTCTGGCCGTCAGCCTCGCCTACGAATCGTTCCTCGGCCGGCCGAGCGGCAGAGCGGCCGCCGCCGTTCGCCAGTCCCCCGAGACGACGCTCAGCCTCGGTATCGGCCTCGTTTCCGCGCGCTGGGGCCCGTTGACGGCGAGCGCGGCGACGACCGCGATGACAGGCGCTCTTTACGCCCACCTCGTCGGAAGCGTCGAGACGACGGTCGTCTTCTCGCCGAGCTTTTCCGTAATGCCGCTGGTGCTCGGAATGCTCGGTGGGGCGCTCAACCCGCTTGGCGGACTGGTCGGAACGCTCGTCCTCTTTCCGCTGGACGAATTTCTCTTCAGGCCCGCCCTTCCACAGGCCCACGCGCTGGCCTATGGCCTCGCGTTGTGTGGCCTGCTTCTTCTCAGGCCGGAAGGACTCCTCGGCTCGAGGACGCCGCGGATCCCCGCCGCTCCCGTCTCGTCGCGAACGCCCGGCGGACCATGTCGGCTGGACGTTCACGGCCTGACGGTGCGTCGCAATGGGACGACGGTGCTCCGGGACGTGAGCTTCGCGATCGAGCCCGGGCAGATTCTCAGGGTTCTCGGAGCCAACGGCGCTGGCAAGACGTCTCTTCTCCTGGCGATCGCCGGGAGGCTTCCTGCCGTGGGTGGTGCGGTCCTCCTGGGGGACACGCCCTCTCCGCGCGGAGCGGCGTCACGGGCCCGGCGCGGTGTGGGCCGGACGTTTCAGGCGCCGAGGCCGTTCCCGGAATGGACGGTGCGTGAGAACGTCGCCCTCGCGGCAGAGCGCGGCGGAGCCCCGGGACAGGTGGAAGAGCTCCTCGACGAGCTCGACCTCTCTTCGCTTTCGGCCCGCCCGGCCGGCCAACTGAGCGTCGGGGAGGGGAAACGCCTGGAGCTCGCGCGCGTGCTCGCGCTCGGACCCGGGCTCCTGCTCCTCGACGAGCCTCTGGCGGGGCTCAGCCCGGCAGCGGCCGAGCGCGTTTCCAGCGCCATCGAGCGGAGGCGTCGCGAGGGCGCGGCCGTCGTGTGGGTCGAGCACGGCCCGGCCGCCGGCACCTTCGCGAGCCGGCTGCTCGTCCTCGAAGGCGGGGAGATCCGCTTCCTCGGCTCCCCCGGGGCCTGGGACGCGGCGCGTGAGGCGCGGTCCTGATGGTTCGCCTCGTCGCGCGCGAGCTTGCGGGCGGCTATTCCGGAGTCATCGTCTTCTCGGAGGCGAGCTTCTCGGTCGAGTCCGGTGAGATCCTGACGGTTCTCGGCGCAAACGGCTCCGGCAAGTCCGCGCTGCTCGAGACCCTGCAGGGCCTCCTCGCGCCCCGCCGCGGCACGATTCTTCTCGATGGCGAGAGCGTGCAGGACCTGGCACCGGAGGCGCGCGCCGCGCGCGGGATGAGCCTGGTCTCCGACCGGCGCCGGCTCTTCGCGGACATGACGGTCGACGAGCATCTGCGCGTCGGCGCTTTTCGCGCGGAGGCCCGTGGCGGCTGGCGCCGCCGCGCGCTCGAGGTCCACGGCATCTTCGCGGGATTGCCTCGCCGTCGCCGCGTCAGACCGGCAGGCCTGAGCGGAGGTCTCCAGCAGCAGCTGGCGCTCGCGAGGTTCGGCATGTCCTCCCCGCGCGTCTGGCTCCTTGACGATCCCCTTCAGGGGCTCGACGAGGAGACGGCCGGACGCGTCCTCGAGTGGATCCGGGGGGCGGCCCGAGGCGGTGCCGCCGTGATGCTGACGGGTCAGCACATCCGGGCTCTTCTCGGCGTGGCGACGAAGGCCATGTTCCTCGAAGAGGGCCTTCTGTCGGCGATCCCCGCTGGTGCGGAGGGCTTCTCGGATCCGCGCGTGCGCCAACTCCTCTGATGCGTGCCAGAGCGGGAGTCATGTAGTGGGGAGGATGTCGAGCTTCGAGATCCTCGAGCGGCACCTGGAGTACCGCTGGACCGGGCCGCGCCCCGGCGACGCGCCGTCGATCGTGTTTCTTCACGAAGGGCTCGGAAGTGCCGGGATGTGGCGGGACTTTCCCGACCGTCTGGCCGCGGCGACCGGCTGCGGCGCCCTCGTTTACAGCCGTTCGGGCCACGGCGGATCCGGTCCCGCGCTTGGGCCCCGGCCGGTCCGCTACATGCACGACGAGGCGCTCGACGTGCTCCCCGCGGTCCTCGGGCATTTCGAGCTCGGGAAGGTCGTGCTTTTCGGGCACAGCGACGGCGCGTCCATCGCGCTCATCCACGCCGGCGCCCGTTCGGGCTCCGTCCGCGCGCTCGTCGTCGAGGCCCCGCACGTCTTCGTCGAGACCGTGAGCATCGCGGGGATCGAGCGGATCACGGCGGATTACGGGACGTCGAGCCTCAAAGAGCGGCTCGCCCGGCATCACGGCACGAACACCGACTCGATGTTCCGGGCGTGGTCCGGCGTATGGCTCAGTCCCGAGTTCCGCGAGTGGAACATCGAGAAGTACCTGCCGGCGATCGAGTGCCCGGTGCTCGTCGTCCAGGGCGAGGACGACCAGTACGGCACTCTGGAGCAGGTCGACGCGATCGTGAACCAGGTCAGGGGCCCGGCCGAATCGCTGATCCTCCCGCGTTGCGGCCATTCCCCGCACTCGGAGCGGCCGGAGGAGGTCCTGGCGGCGGCGGCGGGATTCATAAAGAAGACTCTCGACAACGGGTAAAGAGAAGATTTCTTCGAAGGTGAAGAGAGCGGCGGGCCTCTCTACCTTCTAAGAAATCTCTCTTTATCCCTGTCCCTTGGAACCCAAAACGACCCTGCTGTCGACGACCGTCAGCCCTTTCTCGTGCACGATGACCGGGTTCAGGTCCATTTCGTCGATTTCGGGGTGTCGCGCCACGAGACCGGAGACCTGAACGAGAAGCTGGCGAAGCGCCGGGACGTCGGCGGGCCTGCCCCCGCGCACTCCCTCGAGCAGCTTCGCTCCCCGCGTTTCTCCGATCATCTCGGCCGCGTCTTTTTCGGAGAAGGGAACGATCCGGAACGAGACGTCATGGAAGATCTCGACCAGGATGCCCCCCATTCCGAACATCACGGCGTGGCCGAACTGGAGGTCCCGGGTCACGCCCACGATGATCTCGAGCCCCCGCCCGGCCATGGCGCTGACCAGCACGCCGCCATCTCGCGCTCCGAGACGCGCCGCGATGCCGGCCAGATCCCGGAATGCCTTCCGGACGCCCGCCTCGTCCTTCACGCCGAGGAGGACTCCACCGACGTCGCTCTTGTGCGTGACGTCCTCCGAGTTCAGCTTCACGGCGACGGGATAGCCGAGCGCCCGGGCGGCGGCAACGGCCTGCTCCTCGCCTTTCGCCTCCCGTGACGGGACGACGGCGACCCCCTCGCGTGCCAGAAACGCCATCGAGTCGGCGGGGGAGAGCGATTTCGCGGTCGAGGCCGAAGCCGCAGCCGGCGGGCCGGCCTCGGGCGCGCGGGGAAAGCGACGATGCGCGAAGCGGACGTGGCAGGAGTACGCCTTGACGGCGCGGTCCGGCGTGGGGAAGACGGCGACGCCCTTTTCGTGGAGGAGAAGCCGTTCGGCGCGCTCCACGTCGGCGCCGCCGAGATACGCGACGAGGTCGGGCTTCCCGGGCTCCAGGGCCTTCGAAGCGCCGGGGATGGGATCTCCGAAGATCGTCAGGACGACGTCGTAGTGCTCCCGCGCCGTCGCGATGACGTCGCGAAAGCGCTCCGCGTCCCCGTCGCCCGTGAGATCGAGCGGGTTCCCGACGATGAAATGGGACGGCAGGACCTCACGCAACCGCGAGGCCAGAGGAGCGGGCAGGGGGCTGATGCGAAAGCCGGCGTCCGCCGCGACGTCCGTCGCGATGATCGCGGATCCTCCGGAGCTCGTGACGATGAGCATCCGCGGTCCGGCGGGAGCCGGGACATACGCCAGCGCCTTCGAGAAATCGTAGAGCTCCTCGAGGGAGGCCGCCCGGTGGATGCCGAATTGGCGGAAGACGGCGTCGTAGATCTCGTCCTTTCCGGCGAGTGACCGGGTGTGCGACTCGGCGGCCTTGCGCCCCTGTTCGGTCCGGCCGGCCTTGAAGATCACGATGGGCTTGCGGCACGCCCTCACGGCGGACAGGAAGCGCGGAGCGTCCCTCACGCCTTCGATGTAGAGCGTGATCACCTTCGTGTTCGGATCGGCGGCGAAGAACTCGATCAGGTCGGCCTCGTCCACGTCGATCCTGTTCCCCATGCTCACGAACGCCGAGAAGCCGAGCCTCTCCTCGGCGGCCCAGTCGATGAGCGCCGCCC
>Ga0335081_10013960_pt1 | contig 12986 bp, 9 predicted proteins | sample Lox_Sample_35_FD_206713 | JGI IMG/M metagenome (GOLD analysis project Ga0335081, IMG submission 206713) | Soil microbial communities from Loxahatchee National Wildlife Refuge, Florida, United States - Lox_Sample_3.5 | ecosystem: Environmental > Terrestrial > Soil > Wetlands | place: USA: Florida...
TGCCAACCGCTCGTTCCAGGTCGGCGCCTTTCGCGACGCAGGCCGCAGCGTCCCCGTGGTCGCCGGCCAGACGCTTCAGGGCGTGCCGGATATCGATCTCCTTCTGCTCACGGCGCGCGACGGGCGCCCGGTCTATTTGAAGGACGTCGCCGACGTCGTCGTCGGCGCCGCGCAGCCCGACAGCCGCGTCTGGACCTTGACGCGTGCGGCGGATGGCGCGCTCCTCGATCGCCCCGCCTTGAGCCTCGCCTTTGCCAAGCGCCGCGGCGCCAATGCCGTGGCGGTCGCGGACGCGTTACTGAAGCGCCTGGACGCCGTCAAGGGGCGGCTCGTTCCGGCCGATCTCGAGCTCTCCGTCACGCGCAATTACGGTGAGACGGCGAGCGACAAGGCCAACGAGCTGCTGTTCCATTTGGCGCTCGCCACGGTCTCGATCGTCATTCTCATCACGCTGGCGATCGGCTGGCGCGAGGGCGTCGTCGTCCTCGTCGTCATCCCGACCACCATTCTGCTCACGCTCTTCGCCTCGTGGCTCGTGGGCTACACGCTCAACCGCGTCAGCCTCTTCGCGCTCATCTTCTCGATCGGCATCCTGGTCGACGACGCCATCGTCGTCGTCGAGAACATCGTGCGGCACTGGCGGAAGGAGCGCGGCAAAGACCTCGTGCGTATCGCCGTCGAGGCCGTCGCCGAGGTCGGCAATCCGACCATCGTCGCCACCCTCACCATCGTCGCCGCCCTGCTGCCGATGATGTTCGTGAGCGGCATGATGGGTCCTTACATGAGCCCCATCCCGGCCAACGCCTCGATGGCGATGCTCTTCTCCTTCTTTGTCGCCGTCGCGATCACGCCGTGGCTGCTTTACCGCCTCGCCCGGCGCCACTATGGCGGCGCCGAGGGCGGGCCGGCCGAGAGCGACGGCCATGACGAGGGTGCGTTGGGGCGTCTCTATCGCCGGGTGGCGGGTCCGCTGCTGACCGGGCGGCGGCGCTCGCAGATTTTCCTGCTCTCGGTCGGCGCCGCCACCGCGGCCGTCTGCGTCCTCTTCGCGACCAAGGACGTGACCGTGAAGCTGCTGCCGTTCGACAACAAGTCGGAGCTGCAGGTGGTGATCGATCTGCCCCCGGGCGAGACGCTCGAGGCGACGGAGCGCGTGCTCCGGGCCGCCGCCGATCGCCTGAAGGACCTGCCCGAGCTGACCTCGATGCAGGTCTATGCCGGGACCGCCGGTCCTTTCAACTTCAACGGCCTGGTGCGGCATTCCTATCTGCGCCACGGCCCCGAGCAGGGCGAGCTGCAGGTCAACCTCGCGCCCAAGGGCGAGCGCTCGCGCGGCAGCCATGCCATCGCGCTCGAGGTGCGGCACCGGCTCGCCGGGCTTTCCGCTCCCGGCGGCACCATCGTCAAGGTGACGGAAGTCCCGCCCGGACCGCCGGTTCTCGCGACGCTCCTCGCCGAGGTCTATGGTCCCGACGAAAAGACGCGGCGGGCCGCCGCCGGGAAGGTGCGCGACGCCTTCCGCTCCGTCGACTTCATCGTCGATGTCGACGACACCTTCCATCCACCCGGTGAGCGCCTGCGCTTCGCCATCGATCAGGAAAGCCTGGAGTATTTCGGCGTCGAGGAGCGGGCCGTCTACGACACGATCGCAGCGCTGGTCGGCGGCGTGAAACTCGGTTACTCGCAGCGCGGCGGCGGCGCGAAGCCCGTCGAGATCGCGATCGCCCTGCCGAAGGCCGCGCTTTCCTTCGGCGAGCGGCTGCTGTCGACGCCGGTACCGGCCGGCGGCACGTTGCGCGAAGGCCGGAACGTCGAGCTCGGCGACGTCGTGGCGGTACGCCATGAGCCTGGTTCATACCCGCTCTATCGGCGCGACGGCCGCTTTGCCGAGATGGTCACCGGCGAGCTTGCCGGGCGCTACGAGGCGCCGATCTATGGGATGCTGGCGGTCCAGGACAGGCTCGCCGCGATGGATTGGGGCGCCGCCGGGCCGCCCGCCATCGCCTACCACGGGCAGCCGCTCGACGAATCGCACGCGACCCTGCTTTGGGACGGCGAATGGGAGGTCACCTATGTCACGTTCCGCGACATGGGCGCCGCTTTCGGCGTCGCCATCCTCGGCATATATCTTCTCGTCGTTGCGCAATTCGGCTCGTTCCGCCTGCCGCTGGTCGTGCTCGTGCCGATCCCGCTGACCCTCATCGGCATCGTGCTCGGTCACTGGCTCTTGGGCGCGCCCTTCACCGCGACCTCGATGATCGGCTTCATCGCGCTTGCCGGCATCATCGTGCGCAACTCGATCCTTCTGGTCGATTTCATCCGCCATCGGCTCGCCGAGGGCGCGGCGCTCCGCGACGCCTTGCTCGATGCCGGCGCCACGCGCTTCAAGCCGATCCTGCTCACCGCGCTGGCGGCGATGATCGGCGCCGGCTTCATTCTCGCCGACCCGATCTTCCAGGGTCTGGCGATCTCGCTGGTGTTCGGTCTGGCCTCGTCGACGGCGTTGACGCTGCTCGTGATACCCGCGATCTATGTCTGGCTGCGGGACGACGGCAAGCCGCCTCGAACCATACCCCGATGATCGGAGGCGATTTTATGGACAAGCCCAGAACCGCGAGGACGGCGACGGACGCGCTTCACGTCGTCTGCCCGCATTGCGACACAGTGAACCGCGTGCCCCGCTCGCGGCTCTCGGCCGGCGGACGCTGCGGCGAATGCCATCGCCCGCTCTTCGACGGGCATCCCATGGCACTCGACGCCGCCCGCTTCGACCGGCACTTCGAGAAAAGCGACGTCCCGCTGCTGATTGACTTCTGGGCCGCCTGGTGCGGCCCCTGCCGTGTCATGGCGCCTGAATTCGCGCGCGCCGCAGCACGCCTGGAGCCGCGGCTGCGCCTCGTCAAGGTCGATGTCGACGCGGCGCCAGAGCTCGCCGAGCGCTTCGGCGTGCGCAGCATTCCGACCATCGCGCTCGCGCTGCATGGCCGCGAGATCGCCCGCATTGCCGGCGCGATGTCGGCGGCCGACCTCGAAGGTTGGGCGCTGGGGCATGTCGCACACGATCACTGAAGCGCGCGCGGGCCGAGAGAGCGCGCGATCCGGGGCGTACTTTCCAGCACGCGCGCCGAGTCCCGCGCGATGTCGCCAACAACTTGGCTCTCGCCGGAGCGGCGTGGAGCGGCGCCTTCGGCCTCTTCGTGCCGCTCTGTGCGCGCGCCCTGACATCACCGTTCCGGCCGCTCCCGGTGTCATCCTAACCCCAGCCCCGAAGAGGCTCTGATGGAGCAGAAGAAAGCGTACAAATCGTTTCGCTACACGGTCCAAACCGCCTGGAGCACCGCGCGGCGCGGTTCGCTTTCGGCCGCCGGAAAACCGATTGTCATTGTCGGCAGCCCGCCGGAGTTCAAAGGCGAGGCCGGCGACTGGGCGCCTGAGGAGCTGCTCGTGGGTTCGCTCAATACGTGCATGATGCTGACGTTCCTTACGCTGGCCCAGGCCCGGGGCGTGACCCCGGCCGGCTACGAAGGCGAAGCCGAGGGCCTGCTCGAGAACGTCGAGGGCAAGTACCAGATCACGAAAGTCGCGGTCCGACCGCGCGTGACCCTCAAGAGTGACGCAGATCTCGAGCCCGCGCGCAAAATCATGGAGAGCGTGGAAGCCCATTGCTTCATCGCAAATTCCATCAAAGCGGCGGTCGCGCTCACCGCGGAGTTTGTCGTCGCTTCGTCGCCAGCGTGAGCAAACGCCGCCGCGAAGGTTCGCACCGCTGGATCACGTCGCTGCTGCGGGAAAGTAGACCTTGAACGTCGTGCCGCGACCAGGCGCGCTCCTCACGTCGATATGGCCGGCATGCCTAGCCACGATGCCGTGCACGACCGAGAGGCCAAGGCCCGTCCCCTCACCGACGTCTTTGGTGGTGAAGAACGGATCGAAAATGCGGGCCGCGGTCATCTCGTCCATGCCGCATCCGGTGTCGGCAACGGAAAGGCAGATCCATTCGCGGACGCCGGCGTCATCGCCGGGCGCATCCTTCCGGGCGGTGGAGAGGCCCAGCGAAATCGTGCCCATCGCGGCGCCGATTGCCTGGGACGCATTGGTAACGAGGTTCATGACGACCTGGTGAAGCTGATTGGCGTCGCCCAGAACCGGTGCCACGGGCGCGATGCTTACCTCGAATCCGATCGTCGCCGGAACGCTGGCTCGGAGAAACTCAACGGCCTCGCGCAGCACGGCGGCGACGTCGACGGCCGTTACCTTCGCCTTGCTCTCTTCGCGACTGAAGGCCAGGATGCGCTTCACGAGATCGCGCGCGCGTTCGCTCGCATTGGCGACGGCCATCAGGTTTCGCTGCTCCCGGCTGCCGTCCGGGAGATGCTTGGCTGTCAGCTTCGTCAGCGCCACGATCGGCACCAGCGTATTGTTGAGATCATGAGCGATGCCGCCGGCGAGCGTGCCCAAGGCTTCGAGTTTTTGCGCCCGCCACCGCAGCTCCTCCTGCTGGCGCTGCTCGGTTACGTCATGGCACACGGTCAGCAGCAGTTCCTTCTCTTCAAACGTGAATATCTCGGCTGACACCGAGTAGTCGCGCGCTTCCCCGCCTTCGGACAACTTCAGAGAGATGATTTGGGGCGTGCCGCCGTTGCGCCGACTATTTTCAAAAACGCGCTTGCGGAGAGTCGGATCGATCCAGACGCCCAGATCGAAGACCGTGCGGCCCACAACCTCCTCGCGCCGCCGTCCGCTCAGCTTGAGGAAGGTCTCGTTGACATCGATATAGCGGCCCTCGTCGAGCGTCGATAGGGTGACGATGTCGGGATTTTCATGAAAGACCTTGGAAAAAAGTCGCTCAGAGCGCCGGAGCGCCTCCTCTGCATGCTTCCGCGCAGTGATATCGGTCAGCCATGAGAGCGAGGTGGGCTGACCGTCCCAGGTCGTGGCTGTCGCATTGCATTCCATCCAGCCGCTCGATCCGTCGGCGCGCAAGAAGCGATACTCATATTGCTGCGGCGCATGCCGGTTGGACATGCGCGCCTTGCCGCGGCCGATGACCATCTCGCGATCGTCGGGATGAACGTAAGGGGCATAGGCGCCCGTTTTGCGGAACTCTTGCGCGCTGTCGTAGCCGTGAATCCGCGCGAGCGCCTGATTGACGTAGAGCATCTCCTCGGCGGTGCACACAAGGACGCCTTGCGGTGCTTTGTCGAGGACGGTCTGCAGCCGCGCTTGTGTGGCGCGAGCGAGAACCTGCTCGTCCCGCGCGACCGCGTGCACTGCTGCTCCCTGCCATCCCTTACGCTGTGCCATGTCCCATTGCCGCGCCGCTGTAACGAGGCACCTCGGCGCACCGCAGTTTGCCGCCCCAAGCGTTCCTAACATGGCACCCGTTAGGGGAGTGTTAAGGCTCTGGGAAGTGGGTGAGCGCCGGCGCCGACGCCGTGCTAACATGCCAAAACACAGTATCGAGATCGGCTCGCGGCGTAATCGTGGCACAGCTCGTCCTTCCAACCGGCGTCGCGCGGCTCGTTAATCGCGCGGTCCTGACCGCTACCCTGGCTTTCGGTGCTGCCGGTCTCGCGCTCCTCTTCGCGGTGGCGCTGGTCGAGCGCGACCCGTCCTTTGCCGCAACGAGCCTCATCTATGGCACCTCGCTCGCCGCCTGCGCGCTCTGCTCTTTCCTCTACAACATGCTGGAGGCGGCGCCGCGGCGGGACTTGCTGCGCCGCCTCGACCACGCCGCGATCTTTCTTCTCATCGCCGGCACCTACACGCCCTTCGCGGGCGGCATCCGCGGCCTCTTCGGCATCAGTCTCCTGGCCTGGGTCTGGGGGATAGCGCTGGTCGGCGTTCTCCTGAAGCTCTTTGTCGGCAAGGCTTTTGAGCGCGGTTTCGTCGCGCTTTATCTCGCACTCGGCTGGCTCGCCGTGACGGCCGGCCGCGACGTGGCAAGCCTGCCGGTCGTGCCGCTCGTCCTGCTCGGTATCGGCGGCATCGCCTACACGGTCGGCGCCCTCATCTATGCGCGCGACATCGGCCGCTGGACGGATCCCGTCTGGCATAGCTGCGTGCTCGCCGGCAACGTCATGCATTTTCTCGCCGTCATCGCGCTCGGTCTTCTGCCGGTGCTGTCTGCGAGCGCGTCCTAGGACGCCCGCGCATGGCTCAGTCCCCCGCACTATGACGCGCAGCACCGCGGCGACGCCGCCCGTTACGAATCCTATTTCGCCGGATGGACCGGACGATGCGGCAGAAGCTTGCTTTCGTCGGCGCCCATTTCCTGCTCGATCCCGGTGCGCGTGTCGCGGATATGGGCTGCGGCTCGGGCTCGGGAAGCTACGAGCTGGCGCTCCTCAATCCGCAGATCCACGTCATCGGCGTCGACATCAATCCGGAATCGATCCGCATCGCCGCCGAGAAGTTCCAACGGCCCAATCTCGAATTCAAGGTCGGGGACGTCGCCGAGCCGATCTTCGCCGCAGCGCCGCTCGACGGCGTGTTGAGCTCGTCGACGCTTCACCACGTCTACACCTTCAACGGCTACAGCCGCGACGCGGTGCGCCGCGCGCTCCGCAGCCATCTCCAATGCCTGCGCGAGGACGGCGTCTTCGTGCTGCGCGACTTCGTCAGGCCCGCTCGCGACGCCTATGTGCTGCTGGAGCTCGCCGACGAGCGGAGCCGTGGCGCTCTCGTGGCCGAGCTCTCCGACGCCGACCTCCTGCAGCGTTTCGCGCGCTCGGCGCGGCCGCTCGACAAGGCGCGTGGACCCGGCTTCTTCCTCGAGGAGGTCGATGCCCTGCGCCCGGGAACGCGCCTCTTTCGCCTCTCGCACAATTGGGCGGCGGAGTTCGTCCTGCGCAAGGATTACCGGCGGTATTGGGACGTCGAGCTCCTCGAGGAATACACCTATTTCACCGCCGATGAATTCGCCGATGAGCTGGCGCGGGCCGGCGCGCGGCTCGTCTCGGCCGAGCCTTACTGGAATCCGTGGATCGTGAAGCACCGCTTCGCCGGCAAGTTCCGCATCCTCGACGAGAGCGGGCGCGACCTTGGCTGGCCGGCGGCCAATTTCGTCGCGGTGGCGCAGCGCGCGCGCAGGGGTGCGAGCCTCCGCCTCGCCGAGCGCCGTCCTTCGGAAACGCCGCCCGCTTTTCTCATTCTGGAATCGATGACCGGCGGCGCCGAGGGCGACGCCTGGGATCTCGTCCGTCGGCCGCATCCGGTCTGCGATCTCCTGCCCTGACGAATGGTCGATGGCCGCCTCCGCGTCATCGCGCGGCATGGCTATCCCCGGCCGATCACTTGCGCCGTGCCGCGCGGACCCGCGATGATCGATGGCAGCCGTTGGGGGGGCTACTTGATCGAGCCGGTGGCGGGCATGGTCGCGGCCAAGGCCGCGCCGGAGGCGGTAGCCGCGCTCCTCGCCGAGCGGGTCGGCATCGCCCGCGACGCGATCGGCACGCCCGAGCCGGGCCTTACCTACTATCCCTCGCCCGGCGGCATCGACGAGGTGGTGCAATCGCTCTTCGTCCCGGTCTCGGCCCCGGTTTCGGCGCGGTCGATCGCGGCGGCCTTCTCCGGCTTCAGCACCGCGGGCCAGCTGCGCGAGTTCGATGCGCAGGATCTGCTGCGCGCCGCGCATGTCGGCGTCCTCCCCGCGGCGCGTCTCGAGATGAATCTCTACGCCTTGATGGCGCGGCTCGGCATTCCGCCCGATCCCTTCATTGGCGAAGCGATCGAGCCGCCGGCGGCGGACCCCGACCCCGCTTCCCTCCGCGGTGCGAGTCTGGGCGCGCTTCTCGCCAGGCCCGGCGTCGCGCCCTTCCAGCCCAGCGCCCCGCCCGCGCAGTATCTTCGCCTCGTCCGTTCCGTCTTCGCCGACGAGACCGATGAGAACGGCCTGCCACGGACGCTCGCCGAGCATGAGTTCGAATTCGTCCTGCCGCGCCGACGCAGCGTCAACACGGTGGTGGCGCTGCCGCTCCTCGGCGCGAGTGAGCTGCGCATCGGCCTCGAGACGCGGCTTCTCCCGGTGCCGCAGCGCCATCAAGGCGATGCCCGCATCCCGACAGCGCCCGCCTGGCGCCTCGACCGCGACATCGCCACGCTCGCGGAGGCGCGGCGCTTCATCGCCGCGACGCTCGGCGTCGAGACCGGCGACGTCGTCCCGCTGGGCGCCGCCTATTTCCCCAGCGCCGGCATTACGCCCGAGCGCGTTCATCCCTTCGTCGTTCGCCTTTCCGGAAGCGCGAAGGCGCTGCCCTATGACTTCGTGCCGCTCAGCGAAGTCCGTGCGTCGCTCGATCAACTGCGCGATGGGCATCTGCTCGTCGCCGCGTTGCGCCTGATGCACGCGCTGGGTCTCGTGGCCGAGACTAGAAGCTGCCGGAATGTTCCGCCGAGTGCTTGAGCAATTGGCTGCGGTATTGCCCGGGCGAGAGGTCGAACCAGCGCTTGCAGGCGCGAAAGAAACTGCTCTGATCGGCGAAACCGAGCAAATAAGCCGCTTGCGCGAGCGTGAGGTGGAGTCGCCCGAGATATTGCTCGGCAAGCTCGCGCCGCGTGTCGTCGAGCAGCTGGCCGAAAGACGTCGCTTCCTCTTCGAGGCGCCGCTGCAGCGTGCGCTCGCTCATATGGAGTTCGCCGGCCACCTCGTCGCGCCGCGGCTCGCCGTCGGGCAAGCGGCGTACGATCACCTCTCGCACCCGATAGCTGGTCCGAGCATGATCGAAGTGCTTGAGGTACTCGCCGGCGAAGCGGTCGTGCAGCTCCGCGAGCAGCGGGTTGGAGGTGGGGAGCGGCACGGTCAGGTCGGTGCGGGCGAACAGCAGGCTGGCGCGCGGCGCGTCGAACGATACTGGGCAATGAAAGGCCGCCCGATAGGGCGCGAGATCGACCGGCGCGGGATACGGCAATTCGGCCGCCAGCGGATAGACCGCGCGTCCGCTGATCCAGCGGCAGAAGCCGATCACCGTGATAAGGATGAACTCGACGCGCTGCCGTGGCACCGGCCGATCGCCGCCAAAAAGCACGAATGTCAGCCGCCACCCGGCGGGCTCTTGGCTCATCGTCAGCGTCAACGCGTCGCTGAGGATGAGTAGGTAGCGTATGAGGCGCTCGAAGGCGCCTTGCAGGTTGGCGCATGACATCATGGTGTAGCCGACCACGTCGAAGCTTGCGGGCCGCGCGACGTAGTGCTGCGCGACCCCGATCGCCGGATTCCCCGATCGTTCGGCGGCAAGCTCCCACACGCGGCTGATCTTTTCCGTCTGCAAGCGCGCACCCGGAGCCTCGAGCGCCGCAGGGTCGATCCCGGCGGCCGCGAGCAGGGCGCGGACGTCCATGCCCTCGGCGGCAAGCATTTCCGCCATGCCTTTCACCCAGATGGCAGCGGTCATCGGTTTGCTCATCCCTCGCCCCTCCCAGCGGCGCAGGCTGGCCTTCTGAGGCCAATAGATTGGCCGCCGCGGTCACTGACACGGCGCGGCCTGACATTTAGCATTCCCAGTGTAAGGGGCTGCTCAGACCCGGAGATCGGTCTCGCCGCCTCTCGCCGCACCTTCGGCAGCATGCCACGGAACCGCAGCTGGCGGCGTTGTTTTTCGCGGGACGAGGGAGGGGAAATGTCGAACAGGCACTGGCTCGCCGCTTATGGCAAGCGAATTCCGGCCGAGGTCGACCCGGACGCGCATGGCTCCGTGTTGTCGATGCTCGAGGACGCCATGAAGCGCTTCGCGGGCAAGCCCGCGTTTCGCTGTTTCGGCGAGACCCTGACCTATGCCGATACCGACCGGCTGTCGCGCGGCTTTGCCGCCTACCTGCAGGGGAAGCTTGGCGTGAAGAAGGGCGATCGCATCGCCGTGATGCTGCCCAACATCCCGGCTTTCCCGCTCGCCATGCTGGGGATTCTGCGCGTCGGTGCGGCCCAGGTAAACGTCAATCCGCTCTACACGCCGCGCGAGCTCGAGCATCAGCTGAACGACGCCGGCGTCGAGATCATCGTGATCTTCAGCGGCGTCTCGGCGACGCTCGCCGAAATCATCGGCAAGACCTCGGTCAAGCAGGTCATCAGCGTGGGGCCGGGCGACGGCACTCGCGCGTCGCTTCCTGGTCCACCCGTTGACACCCGGCTTCGGAACGTCGTCGCACTCTCGGACGCCCTTGCTCACGGCGCGGATCTCGCCTTCGCGCCGGTGCCGTTGCAGGGCGACGATCTGCTCTTCCTGCAATATACCGGCGGGACCACAGGGCTTTCCAAGGGCGCAGCGTTGTCGCATCGCAACCTCGTCGCCAACACCGAGCAGTTCAAGGCCTTCATGCCGGATGCGTTGCGCCCGGGGCAAGAAGTCGTCGTCACCGCGCTGCCGCTCTATCATATCTTCGCGCTGATGGTGAACTTCATCACCTACTACTCGATCGGTGCGGAGAACTGGCTGGTTCCCAATCCACGCGACATGAGCGGTTTCGTCGAGATCCTCCGCCAGGCGCGCTGCACGATCTTTACCGGAGTCAACACGCTGTTCACCGGCCTCTTGGCGCACCCGCGGATCGCCGATGTGGATTTCTCGGGGCTGCGCGTCGCGATCGGCGGCGGCGCCGCCGTGCTGGCCACCACCTCGGCGAACTGGAAAGCGCTGACCGGGAGGGACATTCTCGAAGGCTACGGCCTCTCGGAAACCTCGCCGATCCTCGCGCTCAATCCGATGACGACGGAAGGATTTTCCGCGACGGTGGGCCTGCCTTTCCCGTCCACGGACGTCAAGCTGCTTGATGCGGAGGACAAGGAAGCGGGGCTCGGCGAGCCGGGCGAAATCTGCGCCAAGGGCCCGCAGGTCATGGGTGGCTACTGGCAGAAGCCCGAGGCCAACGCCGCCGCATTCACGGCCGATGGGTACTTTCGCACCGGCGACATCGGTGTGCTCGACGAGAATGGGTTCCTCAAGATCGTCGACCGCAAGAAGGACATGATCATCGTCTCAGGCTTCAACGTCTATCCAAACGAGGTCGAGGCGGTTGCGGCGGCCTGCGCCGGCGTCGCCGAATGCGCTTGCGTTGGCAAGCCGGACGCGAAGACCGGCGAGGCGGTGAGGCTCTTCGTGGCCAAGGCGCCCGGCGCGACCATCACCGAAGAGGACGTGATCGCCCACTGCCGGCGGGCGCTCGCGGCTTACAAGGTGCCGAAGGACGTACGTTTCCTGGACGCCCTGCCAAAGTCGAACGTCGGCAAGATCCTGCGCAAGGACCTGCGCGCCATTCCTTGAACCGAGGGCCAGCACCATGGCGATACCGCAATACAGCATGACGACAGCCCCGCAGTTCGCCGGCCGAGAGCTGGGGACCTCCGACTGGATAAGGGTGGACCAGGACCGTATCGATCGCTTCGCAGCCTGCACGGGCGATCGGCAGTGGATCCACGTAGACGTCGAGCGCGCCAAGCGCGAAAGCCCCTTCGGCGGGCCGGTGGCGCACGGCTACCTCACCCTGTCGCTGGTCGCCGCGATGGTGATGGAACTCGGTGTCATTCCGCCGGATGCCGCAACGGGGCTCAACTATGGTTTGGACAAAGTGCGCTTCATCGCACCCGTCAAGGCCGGAGCACGGGTGCGCTGTCGCGCCAGTCTTGTCTCGGCCGAGCCGCAAGATGCCGGGCGGATGCTCCTCAAGCTGCAATGCACGCTGGAGATCGAGGACGAGGCCAAGCCCGCGCTCGTCTCGGAGATGCTCTGCCTGCTGGCAGGCAAACGCGGTGCTGCGTGATGGGGAGGAGCAACCGTGGTAAATGAGACCCGTGAAGCCGAGGCTTCAGATACTGATATCCGCGAGCAGGCGGCGCAGCACACGCTGGCAGCCAATCCGCTGGTCGGGGTGCGCGCCCGGGACCTTCTCGATTCGACGCGCGTGCTGATCGGCAAAATGATGAAAAACCCCGGAGTGGTGGCGCAACAGTATCTGTCCTTCCTCGGCGAGATCGGCCGCATAGCGACCGGCGGCTCGGAGCTTCAGCCCGACGCCAAGGACAAGCGCTTTGTCGATACAGCTTGGAAGGAGAGCGCTGTCTACCGCGCGCTCGCGCAGTGCTACCTCGCCTGGGGAGGAGCGCTTAACCGATTTGTCGATGAGGCGAAGATGGACAAGCGCGATGCCGAGCGCGCGCATTTCGTCGTGTCGCTCTTCGTCGACGCGATGTCCCCGACCAACTCGCTCGCAGGCAATCCCGCGGCGCTGAAGAAGCTCGTCGACACGGGCGGCGCGAGCCTCGCGCACGGCCTGGAGAATTTTGTCGGAGACCTGGTGCGGAATGGCGGCCTGCCGGCGCAGGTCGACCGACGGAAGTTTGCCGTGGGAAAGAACCTCGCCACGACGCCGGGGGCGGTCGTCTATCGCAATCCGGTGATGGAGCTGATCCAGTACCGGTCCACCGGAGAGGAGGTGCACCGCCGGCCGCTCCTCATTGCTCCGCCACAGATCAACAAGTTCTATATCTTCGATCTGGTGGCCGACAAGAGCATCGTTCAGTTCGCCCTGAACGGCGGCCTGCAGACCTTTGCCATCAGCTGGAAGAACCCCACGCCGGGCGAAAGCCACTTCGGAATCGACACCTATGTCGAGGCGATGGAGGAAGCCGTCGACGCGATGCGAGAAATCACCGCGAGTGAGGACGTCAACATCTGGGGCTCGTGCTCCGGAGGCATCACCATGTCGGCTTTCCTGGCGAACCTTGCGGCACGCGGCGAAACCAAGGTCCACAGCGCCACCGTCGCGGTCTGCGTGCTCGACATGGCGGTCGCGCAGAACACCACGGCTGGAATTTTTGTCACTCCGGAATCGATCGCCGTGGCGAAGAGCGCCTCGCAGCTCGCCGGCGTGGTCGAAGGGCAGGAATTGGCGCGCATGTTCGCCTGGATGCGGCCCAACGACCTCATCTGGAACTACTGGGTGAACAACTACCGGCTCGGGAATGCGCCGCCCGCCTTCGACATCCTCTACTGGAA
>Ga0335081_10013961_pt1 | contig 12986 bp, 11 predicted proteins | sample Lox_Sample_35_FD_206713 | JGI IMG/M metagenome (GOLD analysis project Ga0335081, IMG submission 206713) | Soil microbial communities from Loxahatchee National Wildlife Refuge, Florida, United States - Lox_Sample_3.5 | ecosystem: Environmental > Terrestrial > Soil > Wetlands | place: USA...
GCAGGGGATACTATCATTATCGAAAGGCGGAATCAATAGTTTTGTTGACGGACGGTAAACGTTTTCGCACGAACGCCTGAAGTTTCAGTTGTAAACGGCGAAGCGGCAAACTGTTAATTCCGCAGATCGATCAGCTTAACGGGCCCTTCTGGCGAGCATGCCGGGGCGGTGTAAAATCGGGCTTTAATGGTATCTCGACGCTTGTTTGCGTTAGCGCTTTCGATCGGCCTGCCGGCCTTGGCAGCCCAGCCGGCTGCCGGCGGCCATTCCGGAAATGGATACGTGGATTCGAATGCGTGTGCCACGTGCCACCGGGAGATTGCGGCTAACTACGCGCGCACCGGTATGGGGCGGTCGTTTTTCAAACCGGCCAGCGCCAACACAATCGAGGACTATGCCGGAGCTCCCGAATACTATCACGCCCTTTCCGACAGCCACTATGCCATGACGATCAGGAACGGGCAATATTTCCAGCGCCGCTGGCAACTGGACGGGGACGGCAACCAGATCAACGTGGAGGAATCGAAGATCGATTATGTGATGGGCTCGGGAAATCATGCCCGCTCCTATCTGCATCGGACCGAGCGCGGAATGCTGATCGAACTGCCGCTCGGCTGGTATCCCGATCACGGCGGAGAATGGCGCATGGTGCCCGGATCCGATACGCCACATCCACAGACCCGCCGGTTCATTTCCTACAAGTGCATGTTCTGCCATAACGGCTATCCGAATATCCCGCCGGCCAACCAGGAGCCGGGCAGCGATCCGGTGTTTGTTGGCGAACTGCCGCAGGGGATCGATTGCCAACGGTGCCATGGCCCGGGCAGCGAGCACGTGCGGACTTCGGGGCAGGCAAGCATGGTGAATCCGGCAAAGCTGGACCGCGAGCGCCGGATGGAGGTGTGCATGCAGTGCCACCTGGAAACCACCAGCGGCCGGATTCCAGCGGTGCTGCAGCGATTCGACCGCGCGACGTTCTCCTACATTCCGGGACAGCCGCTGGCGGATTTCGCGATCTCGTTCGACCATGCTCCCGGCACCGGGCACGATGGCAAATTCGAAGCCGTAAGCTCGGTCTACCGCCTGCGCCAATCGCGCTGTTTCCTGGAAAGCGCGGGCAAGCTGGAGTGCCGCACCTGTCACGATCCGCACCGGATTCCACGCGGAAGTGAAGCACTGAGGGAATATTCGCGCGCTTGCCTTGGATGCCACACCGCGCCTCATCCCGCGGGCGTCTCGGCCACGGCGACGGACTGCATCACGTGCCACATGCCGAAGCGGCGGGTGGACGATGCTCCCCATGTGATCATGACCGACCATCTGATTCAGCGGCGCGCGCCGGCCAACGCTCTGGTGGAATTCGCCGAACGGCCCGCGGAGGAATATCACGGCGAAGTGGTGCCTTACTATCCTTCGCCGCTGCCGGACACTCCGCGGAACGCTCTATACCGAGCCGTGGCGCAGGTGGGGCTGGCAAACAACCTGGCAGCAGGGCTGCCCGAAATGGCGCGGCTCGTCGGCGAGATCAAGCCGCCAGAAGCGGAGTTCTACCTGGTGCTGGGCGACGGCTGGAAGGGCGCGGGAGAACCGGGGGAAGCTGCTGCCGCCTACCGGCAGGCGCTGGCAAGGGAACCAGCTTCGGCGCGAGCGTTGCGTGCGCTGGCGCAGGTGGACTCCGCGCACGCCGAACAGCTTCTGGCGCGCGCGGTCGAGGTGGCGCCGGACGATCCGGAATCGTGGTTTCGTTATGGAGTGCTGACCTCCTCGGCGGAGCGCATTCAGAAGGCGATCGCGCTCGATCCATGGCTTCCGGACCAATCGCGCAGGCTGGCGGAGGTGACGCATGACGAGCGGGCCCTGAAAGACGCCCTGCGAACCGATCCCTTCGATGATGCGGCCTGGGATTTGGGCGGACGCATCATGGCCGAAAAAGGAGATTTCGCTACCGCATTCTTCGATTTCGCGCGCGCCATCAAGCTCCGTCCTTCCAGCCGGTATTTTTACGATTACGCGCTGGCGCTGGTGCGCGCGGACCGGTTCGACGACGCGCAAAATGAGGCTGCCATGGCGGTGCGCGCGGACGCCGGTCTTGCCGAGGCGCATGAGTTGCTGGCCGGGCTATACGCCAGGAAGCAGCAACTGCCGGAAGCGGCGCGGGAATATGCGGCCGTGCTGGCGCTGAAACCCTCTCTGGCGCGCGTGCAGTTGCGCCTGGGAATGGTGCTGGCGGCCGAGGGGGATAAGCAGGGCGCAGCGGCCCATTTCCGCGAGGCATTGGCGGGCGGCGACGCGGGAGTGGCGCGCCAGGCTGCCCAGGCGCTGAGGGAGATGGGAATCCAGTAACCATGCGACTTTTGTTTCTGGCGGCCGTGCTCGCTGCCGCCGCCCAGGCTCCAGCGGTTCGCTTCATCGATATCGCCGCGTCAGCGGGCCTGACCGTTCCCAATACCTTCGGCGGCAAAGACAAAAAGGAATCGATTCTCGAAAGCACGGGCACCGGCGCGGCCATCTTCGATTTCGATGGCGACGGAGCCAATGACATTTTCATCGCCAACGGGCCGCCGTCGCGTTCGCAGCTATATAAGAACGACGGAACCGGCCACTTCAGCGACGTCGGCCAGCAAGCGGGCCTGACGCGCGTCGGCTGGGCGCAGGCGGCATGCGTGGGCGACATCGATAACGACGGCCATCCCGATCTGCTGGTGACCTATTACGGCCACAACAGTCTCTACCGCAATCTGGGGAACGGCAAATTCCAGGACATCACCGCGCAAGCAGGTCTGCCAGTGACCGGCAACCGCTGGGGATCGGGCTGCGCGTTCCTGGACTACGACCGCGACGGTCTGCTCGATATCTTTATCGCCAACTACGTGGACCTCGACCTGGCCCATGTTCCGAAACCCGGCAGCAGCAGTAGCTGCGAATGGAAAGGGATAGCGGTTTGGTGCGGGCCGCACGGTCTTCCGCCCGCTCATAATGTGCTTTACCACAATAACGGTGACGGCACTTTCACGGATGTATCGGCGAAAGCGGGCATTCTGGCGCCCGGTGCGCGTTACGCCCTGGGTGCGGTCAGCGTGGATTTCGATAACGATGGCTGGCCCGATATCTATGTTGCCTGCGACCAGACGCCGAGCCTGCTCTACCGCAATAACCACGACGGTACGTTTGAGGAGCGCGGCGATGCCGCGGGCGTTGCGTATAATGCCGATGGCCAGTTGCAGGCCGGCATGGGGATAGCCGTGACGGATTACGACGGCAACGGCTTCATGGATATTGCCAAGACCAATTTTTCGGGCGACCGGCCTTCGCTTTACCGCAATGAAAATGGCAGATTTTTTGAGGATGTGTCGGAGATGGCAGGGCTGGGGCGCCATCAGCTTCTCGGCTGGGGTATCGCGTTTGTGGATGTGGACGAAGACGGGTGGCCCGACCTGGTGATGGCCAACGGACACGTCTACCCCGAGGTAGACCGCTCCCCTATCGGCGAGACCTACCGGCAAAAGACGCTGCTGTACCGCAATCTCGGCAATGGACGTTTCGCCGACATCACGGAATCGGCGGGTCCGGGTTTCGGCCCAGCGAGGCCGTCGCGCGGGCTTGCCATCGGCGATTTGGATGGCGGCGGCAGGCCGGAAATTTTGATCGTGAACATGAACGACAAGCCCACGCTGCTGAAAAACGTGGGGCCGCGGCAGAATGCGATTGCGATTACGCTGACGGGCACGCGTTCGAATCGCAGTGCGATCGGCGCCAGTTGCACGGTGGAAGCGGGCGGCCGGAAACAAATGGCGGCGGTGGTGAGCGGCGGCAGCTTTTTCTCGCAGAATTCCTTCACCCTCTACTTCGGGCTGGGCGGGGCGGAGAAGCTAGATCGCATCGAAGTGCGCTGGCCGGCAGGCGAAACGCAGGCATGGACGGGCGTGGCTGCCAATCGCACCGTTGAATTGACGGAAGGGAGCCCCACCGTTGCCGGCCGCGCCTGGGTGAAGCGTTGAACACGGTCACTCGTATTTCAGCGCAGCCAGCGGATCGATTCCACTCGCCCGCCGAGCCGCGGCAAGGGTTGAGGCCAGTGCCACCAGTGCCAGCACGGTAATCGCAGCGGCGGCGGTCTCCATATCGGCCGGCGTCACTCCGAATAGCTGTGAATCGATGTAGCGGCTCAGCACATACGCGCCGGGAACGCCCACGGCGAGGCCCGCTGCCAGCAGAATCAGCACCTCGCGCATCACCAGCCACAGCACCCACCCGCGCGGCGCGCCCAGCGCCATTCGCAAACCGATCTCCCGGGTTCGCCGTGCCACCACGAACGCGGTCACGCCATAGAGGCCAAGCGCGGCCAGCACCGCGGCCAGCGCGGCAAACGCGGCCGACAGGGAAGCCACCAGCCGTTCGGTGCTCAAGGTTTCGTCCAGTTGATTCTCCAGCGTTTTCATATCGTAGATCGGCATCGACCCGTCAAGCCTCCCCACAATATCGCGCATCGCCGCGAACATCGCCGCCGGCGGTTTGGAGGTTCTTACGTAGAAGGTGACGGCCGCGGGACTGGCCGATTCCAGATAAGGCAGAAACACCTGCCGCCGCACGCCGGCGCGAGGACCACCGAACAGCGAGTTCTCTACGACGCCCACGATACGTATGGCGGGCCTGGTGGCGGGACCGTGGCAACAGCCGATGAGCCGGCCGACGGGATCCTGGCCGGCAAAAAAGTGCGCCGCAAATTCGCGGTTAACGATGGCCACGGTCCACGGCTGCGGATCGCTGCCGCCATCCACCCGGTCCCGTTCGTCGAAATCGCGGCCCTGGAGCACAGGTATGCCCATGGCATGCCAATATCCCGGCGACACCAGGTTATAATACGCCTGCATGTCTTCTCCGGGCTCGGCGAGATGATTTTCCACGACGACCGTCAAGTCCCACTCATGGCCGTTCAGCAGGGGCCACATGGCATAGCCGGCCGCTTCCACACCCTGCAACGCGCGAACCTGGCGCAGCAGATCGCCGTAGAAGTTGCGCGTGCGCACAGCCGTGTAGCCGTTCTTTGCCGGGTCTACCTGAAACGAGATCAGGTTGCGCGTGCCCTCGAACCCCGTGCGTATGCCTTTCAGGTTGGCGAGCGTGCGGGTGAATAGTCCAGCCCCCATGAGTAGCAAAAACGAAAGCGCAATCTGGGCGGTTACCAGCGCCTTGCGGAGTTTCGCCGGGTTGCCCGCGCCGGTCACGGCACCTGCCAGGTCTTTCAGCGTGGTCAGCAGGTCGGGCCTGGTCGCCTGCAACGCGGGCGCCACGCCAAACAGCAGCGCGGTGGTAAATGCCACGCCAATACTGAAGAGAAGAATGCGCGCGTCGGGATCGGCGCGCAGCATCAGAGTCGCGCCGTTGGCTGGAAGCATGCGGAGCAATCCGCGGGTAGCCGCTCCGGATAACGCCAGGCCGAGCGCCGTGCCGGCCAGTGCCAGGAGCATGCTTTCCGCCAGCAGTTGCGCCATGAGAGACTTTCGTCCGGCGCCGATCGCCAGGCGCACTGCCATTTCTTTCTGCCGCACCACCGCGCGCGCCGCCAGCAGGCTGGCGACATTCGAGCAGGCAATCAACAGGATCAGGCCCGCCATCGACATCAACACCACCAGCGCCGTGGAGTACTGCCGGCGCAGGCCGGAGTAGCCGGTGGCCGCGGTCTCGACCAGCACCGAGCGGTTCATGAACCGTTCCCGGTCGTAGCGCGAGATCCTGCGCAACGCCGATTCACCCGCTTCCTGCTGAAGGATCTGGTGGAACAAAGGCTGCAAGGACGCGCGTGCCGATTCGGCCGTATATCCCTTTTTCAGCCGGGCGAAAATCTGCACCCATTGGCTGCGGCGGTTTCCCAGGTCGTCGCGGCCGGGAGTCATCAGCGGCGCCATCAGGATCGGAACGCGGATATCGGGCGAGCTGGCGGGGTCCAGGCCGGCGAAACCCGCGGCGGACACGCCCACGATTTCCATTGGAAAGGCGTTGACCAGGATCTTCCGGCCCATAACGTTGGGATCGCCCGCGAAGCGCCGCAGCCAATACTGGTGGCTCAGAACGACCGAAGGATGGCCTTTGTAAATCCGATCATCCGCCTCCGGCGAGAATAACCTGCCAACCGCCGGCGCTACGCCCAGCGCCTGAAAGAAATTGCCCGAAACCAGTTCCGCGGTGACCCGCTCCGTGCCTCCGTCAACCGTGATGGAAGATGGAGTTTCGAAGCGGCAGAACACAAAATCGAAAGCCTGGGCGTTGCGCTGGAAATCCTGGTACATCGGATAAGAAGCCGCGCGCGGACCGATGTTGTTGCCGAAATGCGGGGATGTCGACCAGATCATGACGAGCCGCTCGGGCTGCGCGACCGGCAGCAGTCGAAGCACGAGCTGATCAAGCAGCGTGAAGATGGCGGCATTGGCGCCGATGCCAAGTGCAAGCGATAAAACGGCGGCCGTGGTGAACAACGGATTCAAGCGCAGTTGGCGCGCGCCGTAGCGCAGATCGCGCCAAAGTGTTTCGAGCGATTGCACCGTCCGCATCTCTCGCCGTGTCTGCCGCAAGAGAGTGCGGTTGCCGAATTGACGCCGCGCCGCTAAATCGGCCTCGGCGGGCGTCATGCCTTGTTGGATGAATCGATCCGCCAGCAGGCGCAGGTGCACGCGCAACTCGTCGTCGAATTCGCGATCGGCGGCGAGCTTGGCGAATAGACCTCTCAGCTTCGCCGCCACAACACGGAGCTGCGCAATCACGTTACTTCTGCCCCTCCAGACTCAACACGCGGCCGATCACGCCCGCGATGCGCTCCCAGTTTTCGGTGGCGCGCGCCAACTGTTTCCTGCCGCTCTTCGTGATGGAGTAAAACCTGGCTTTGCGGTTGTTGTCCGAAATGCCCCAATCGGAGGCGATCCAACCCTGTTGCTGAAGCCGCAGCAAAGAGGTATACACAGTGCCCTCGTTCAGTTGCAGCACTTCCTGGCTCAACTGCTCGATGCGGCGGGCGATCCCGAAGCCATGCAGCGGCCCCAGGGCTTCCAGGGTCTTCAGGATCATGAGATCGAGCGTGCCCTGCAGGACCTCCGATCTTCCTTTGGCCATTCGATAGAAGAGTAGCATGACTCCTTTGGAATGTCCATAGGTCGGCGGCAACGCTCGGGAACGCTATGGCAACGGGATCTGGCGTTGCAGCAGATGGAGGATGTTGCCGTCAGGGTCGGCGAAGAACACGAGGGAGTTGCCGCCTTTGGTGGATGGCTCGGTCAGGAATGCAACACGGCGCTCCTGTAGTTGCTTGACCGCCATTTCGAAGTCGGCAACGGTGAGGGCCAGGTGGCGGAGGCCGGGATCCTGCATGCCGGCCGCGGCGGTGGCCGGACCCTTGGCTTCGATGACTTCGATCATCGATCCGTCGAGAGCCTTGAGAAACAAGGTGCGGCTGCTGGCGGAGCGGTAATTGATGGTGAAGCCCAGCGTATCGACATACCACTGAGCGAGACGTTCCGGATCGGGCGACGCGATTGCGGTGTGTTCAATCCCTGTGACCATAGAGCGCGATTGTAGCTTAATGAGTCATCGCGTATACAACGTAGTCCACGCCGATGCGGATTCCCATGGCGGAAAACTGCTGCGGGTATTCGGGATTATCGGCGTGTTCCCAGGAATCTCCCAGGTCCATATCGTTACAGATGGCTACTATCAGCCGGCCCTTGTTGTCATAGATGCCGCGCCAATGCGGCTCGTAGCCATCGTATTCATAGGTGCGATGCGAACGTACGAACTGCTCGCCCGGCACCTGATACTTGTTATCCAGGTCGTAAACGGTGTGGAAGATGGGATCTTCCTTGGGGATGTCGACGATGGGGCGGTCGGGAAAGACGCGCTGCATACTGCTGGTGAAGACGGCCCACTCTTCCGTGCCGTGGAAATCGTCGCACATGAAGAAGCCGCCGCGATCGAGAAACTCGCGGAACGCCTTGACCTGTGCCTCGGTGAGATTCCAGTGGCCCACCTCCACGGCGTATAGCCAGGGCCAGTCGAATTGGTCGCCCTCGTCCAGATTGATGGGCTGTTCCACGCTGCGGGCGTGAACGCGCGTCAGGCGGCGGACCGCCTGCGAAAAATGCCGGTCGGACCGTGGATAGCCCATGGTCCAATAAACTCCTCGGCCGCCGTGCTGCCAGGGAATATCGCGGCTGCCCCATCCGCCGCGGCGCCCGTAACGGCCGCCGGCGTGCACGCCCACCGCGTTGGGATACATGAGGCGCGCGAACACCCATTCGGTTTTCTCCTGATAGTCGGGAGGGATAGGAAAATCGTTGTATTCGAACGCCGGGAATTCCGGCCACGTGTGAACATGCTGCTGCTTGACGGCGAAGACCCCGGCCGGCGCCATCATGCCGCCCACCGAGAGCCCCAAAAAGGCGCGCATCCGCATACAATTTCTATTTGGCCATTGTGGCATGAAACCGGAGAGACGGGAGGGTTAATGAGTCCAAGCGCAAGCCAGTATCCTGCATACAACTACATCATCGGTTTCGCGGGGACGAACGGCATGGCAGCGGCGATGGGCGGATTTTCCGCGGTTTCCGGTTTGCTGACGTTCCCGATCCAAAAACACGGTGACAAGATTATCGGTCTGCGCAAAATATCCGACGTAACGCTCAAGCGGGGTGTCGTGGATTCGTCGAGCTTGTGGAGTTGGATTTCTCAGGCGCGAACTGCGGGCGGCACGAATCGGCGCGACGTGATCGTTATTCTTCGCGATGAGAGCGACAACCCCGTGCAGGGGTGGAAACTGCGCAACGCGAGTCCGGTGAAGTATACGGGTCCGACGCTTGCCGGAAAAGGCGGCGGCGACGTAGCCATGGAGGAACTCGTGCTATCCGCGGAGGGGATTGAAATCGTGCCTCCCCGCTGAAAAGACGGCGAGCCGCGAAGTAACATTAAGGTCTATGTCTCAGTGGCAGTTGCTATGCAGGTGGGCATATCGAGTCGTCTTCGTATTGGCGCTGTTCGCCGGGGTTGCGGCGGGGCAGAATGCCCTGCTGGTGTTGAACGATGTGAACCTGATCGATGGCACCGGCGCGCCGGCCAGGCCTCACGCGCGCATCGTCATTTCGGGGGAGCGCATTCAGAGGGTCGAAGACGCCTCCGTTGTGATGCCGGGCGGAGCCACGGTCTGGAACCTGGGCGGCATGACCGTCATCCCCGGGTTGATCGACGCGCATGTCCATTTGACGTCGTCGCCGGCCGAGGAGGCCCGAATCGAAACCATGCTGCGGTTCGGATTGTTGGGAGGAGTAACTTCCGTGCGCGATATGGGCGGCGACGATATCGTGCTGGCCGAGTTGGCCCGCCGCTTTGCCGCAGCCAGGCAGCCGGGGCCCCGCATCTACTATTCGGCCCTGGTGGCCGGACCGCAGTGGTTTGCCGATCCCCGGCCGAAGGCAGCTTCGCACGGCGGTGTTGCCGGCGAGGTCGCCTGGATGCGCGCGCTCACTCCCGAATCCGATATGGCCGCGATCATTGCCGCCGCCAAGGCGACCGGCGCCACCGGTTTGAAAATCTACGCCGATCTTCCCGCCAGCCTGGTGGAGCGCGTCACCCTGGAAGCGCACCGCCAGGGACTAAAAGTTTGGAGCCACTCGGCTGTCTTTCCAGCCAAGCCCAGCGAAGTGGTGCGGGCGGGCGTGGACGTAGTCTCGCACAGCAACTACCTGGGCGCGGAAGGCATGAACCAGCCGCCGGCTTCCTATGAGCAGGCGCGCCGCGGTTTAGGCATCGACTACTCCCAAAGCCCCGTGGAGGGCGAGGCGATCGGCGCGCTGCTGCGCCTGATGATCGAGAAGGGAACCATACTGGACGAGACCCTGTTCGTGACCAACGCCGGTAAGCGCAGCGCCGACGATCCGGTGTGGAAGTGGACAGCGGCGGTGACGCGGAGGGCACACCAACTGGGCGTGCGGCTGGCAGCCGGGACCGACAGCTTCGGCAACCCCGCGCGCGATGCCATGCCGAACATCCATCGCGAAATGCAATTGTTGGTAGAGGACGCAGGCCTGTCGCCATTGGAGGCAATCCGCGCGGCCACCGGCGAGGCGGCGCGTGCAATCGGCGTGGAGAAGTCGTACGGAACCGTGGAACCCGGAAAAATTGCGGACCTGGTGATTCTGCGCCAGGATCCTTCACTCGATATTCGCAAAACCAGCGACATTGCGGCGGTGATCAAAGGCGGAGTAGCTTACCAGCGCTGAGGCCTTACGTTCTCACGCTGCCGGCGAACTCCAGATGGAGTGGAGCACTCTGCGCCAATTCTCTCCCAGGATCAGCCGGATGTGCTCATCGGTGTACTTGCGGCGGATTAGAGCCTCAGTCAGCACGTAGATCCGTTTTTCGCCGGCCAGGTCGGCTACAGCTTCGCGGTGGTGGACGCGATAGCGTTTGTCCGCACTACGCAGCATGTTCGCCAGAACCTCCGGTGAACCCAGGTCGTTGCTCTCCAGGCCGAAATCGCTGCCGATGCCCACGTGCTCGATGCCCACCAGGCGCGTCACGTAATCGATGTGATCGACCACATCGTCCACCGTGGTTGGTTCCTTTTCCTTAACCATGAAGCTGATAAAGTTGATCCCCATGGCGCCGCCCGATTGCGCCATGCGGCGGATGGCCTCGTCGGTCACGCAGCGCGGATGTCCGGAATTGAGCGCGCGGCAGTTGCCGTGGGAGATGACGACCGGGCGTTTGGATATGGAGAAAGCGTCCAGCATGGTACGATCGCCCGCGTGGCCGCAGTCCACGGCCATGCCAACCTGGTTCATGCGCTCGACGATTTTCGCTCCGAATTCGCTGATGCCGTCATCGTGCGGCTCGAACGCTCCATTGCCCACCAGGTTGCGGAAGTTGTAGGTCAGTTGCGAAACGCGCTGACCCAGTCCAAAGAACGTGTCCACGTCCTCGGGGCGTCGAAAATGGGCGGCGTTTTGCAGGCCGAACAGGATGCCGTAGTGCCGCGACGTCTTGGCGCGTTCGAAATCGGGCGCCGACCCGATGCGCAGCAGGCGATCCGGGTATTGCGCGATGAAGCTGTTCCAGTCCGCGAAGAGGCGAATGGTGTTTTCGTAGCTCTCGGCGCCTTCGCCGAAGTTGATGGCGTTAATACCGGAATCGAGAAAGCGCTGAAAATCCGCGGCGGTGAAGGCACCCGGCTTGGCCAGCCAGTCGCGCAGTTTGGGACGCTGGTCGGTTCGATAGAGAAACTGATTCAACATATCGACGACCAACGACTCCCTCACCAGCCGGATGGCATGCTCGGAGAATTCCTGCGGCGATTGGGCGAAAAGGGTGAAGCGCCCGCGATTGAAGAACGGCGCGGCCACGGTGGCGGCGCCCAGGTTCCGGAGGAGGAGGCGGCGCGTCGTCCCCTGGGATTTCGGTTTCTCCATTTGTGCCAGTCTAGCAGGGCGGCTGCTACCGCAACCCCTCCACCTTTACGAATTCCGCTGGTGCCAACGCTCTGCGCGTCATGCGGCCCAGAAACATCGCGCCTTTGAAGTAGTAGAGCTTGTTGATACGGACGCCGATGGAGGAATGGCCCGGGCCCTGCGGCGCGAATTCAACCGCGCTTGCCTCCTGCTCCACGCCATCCACGTAATTGCGGAACTCATGGCCGTCGTAGACTTCGGCGGCGTAGTGCCACGCGCCCAGCGAGTGCAGTTTGGCGCGGTCGATCAGGGTGCGGGAACGAGCCGCGTCGGCGGAACCGACGAAGCTGTCCAGGCACCACTGGCCACCGATTACGCGAATTTCAAAGAGCATGCGGGCCGTTCGATCGCGGCCGGTGGCGGCGTCGCGTTCCTGTAAATGAAAGAAGCGCTGCTCCGGCTTTCCGCCGGCGTCCGGTCTGAAAATTACTTCCCAGGTGAATGCCCGCGCGCCTGCCAGCGGGTGCGCGTCTATGAATAAGGCGTCATCCACGCCATTGAATTCCACCGCCCGGCCGGCCGGGGTGTCGATCAACCGGGGGTGGCCCAGAACCGTGACGGCATAGCCGCCAATCCGCTCGAGGTTATCGAAGCGCCAGACCTCGCTGGCGGCGGAGCCGTCGGCGCCCCATAACCACCAGCCGCCGGCAGCTGCTATCCCCAAAACCGCCAGGCGAGCTACACTTTGTTTCAGCATGTCTGCCACCCGCATACTTTCGTATCATGCCACTCCGGGCGAGCGCTTCCGCGACGGGTTTGAGCGCCGAATAATTCACAGCAATGATCTCATGACCGTGGTGCTCGACGTCGATAACGGCCCGTGGACGGCCCCCGACCCGTATCATTCGCATCCCCACGAACAGATCTCGTATGTCGCCGAAGGGGAAATTCTATTTTTGGCGGAAGGCGAGGAGCCGCGGCGGCTGGGCGCCGGCGATCTGTTCGCGGTGCCGTCGGGAAAGCCGCACAGCATTCAGCTTCTTTCGAAACGTGCGCGGCTGGTGGACACCTTTAACCCGATCCGGGAAGACTTCCTGAAGACGGGCGGCTGAACGCGGGACCTCTTTCGCAACCCTAAAATCATCCCAAACTGCGCCGATAAGAAAAGCGATGCCGAGCCGAGTTGTACCCAACGGCGCGCTCGTCTTGTGCGCCTTTTTGGGGGTGGTGAGTGGCCCCCTCGCAGGCCAGGTCCGAGTTGATTTAGACAAGGTGCATCCGAGGGATCGGCTGGCGGCCCGCATCGATGATCGGTCGCGAACTGCGCTGGCGGGCAATCGTCATCCGCTGGCACGGCGCGAGTTCGATTTGGGCCGTGTGGCGCCGGACACGCGCATGGAGCGGATGACCCTGGTGCTGTTACCCGACGAGACGCAGCGCCAGGCGATGGAAGATCTGCTCCAGGAGCAGCAGGACCCTCAGTCGGCACTCTATCAGCATTGGCTCAGTCCGGAGGAGCTCGGGGCACGGTTCGGTGTATCGCAAAACGATCTGGCCGGT
>Ga0335081_10013962_pt1 | contig 12986 bp, 13 predicted proteins | sample Lox_Sample_35_FD_206713 | JGI IMG/M metagenome (GOLD analysis project Ga0335081, IMG submission 206713) | Soil microbial communities from Loxahatchee National Wildlife Refuge, Florida, United States - Lox_Sample_3.5 | ecosystem: Environmental > Terrestrial > Soil > Wetlands | place: USA...
GCGATCCTGGAGCCCGGCAAGGAGGACGAGCTCCGCAAGGTCCTGCTCCATCGCTAGGACAAGCTTTCCCTCGTGTCGGGCGTCCTATCTCTCATGAGGTCGAGGCGGGCCGCAGCCGCGCTCGTGCTCGCCGCGCTCGTCGCGGCGACGGCGGCCGGCGCCGCGCCGCGACGTCCTGCGGCGACCGGCAACGACTGGACGCGGTTCGGCTGGACGATGTCGCGCACGAGCGCGCCGCCGTTCGCGACCGGGATCACGGCGGCGAACGTCCACTCGCTCGTCCGCAGGCAGGTGCAGCTCGACGGCACCGTCGACGCGTCCGCGATCTACCTCCACGGCGTGCAGGTCGGCGGCGCGGCGCACGACACGCTCTTCGTGACGACGACGTACGGGAGGACCGAGGCGATCGACGCCTCCACCGGAGCCGTCCTCTGGCGCTTCACGCCGCCGGGCTACTCGTCGTGGGCGGGCTCCGCGCAGATCACGACCGCGACGCCGGTCGCCGACCCCGGCCGCGCCTACATCTACGCGGCGTCGCCGGGCGGGACGATCTCGAAGCTCGCCGTCGCCGACGGTCGCGCCGTCTGGACGACGTCGATCACGCGGCTCCCGTCGCGCGAGAAGATCGCGGCGTCGCTCAACTTCGAGCAGGGCCACGTGATCGCCACCACCGGTGGCTACATCGGCGACGCGCCGCCGTACCAGGGCCACGTCGCGGTGATCGACGCCGCCTCCGGCGCGCTGCTCCACGTCTGGAACTCGCTCTGCTCCAACCGCACCGGGCTTCTCGACCCGTCGAGCTGCGCCGCGAGCGACTCCGCGATCTGGGGACGCGCAGGCGCGGTGATCGACCCGTCGAACGGCAACCTCTACGTCGCCACGGGGAACGCGCCGTGGGACGGGCGCACGAACTGGGGCGACTCGGTGCTGCGCCTGTCCGCCGACGCGACGAAGCTGCTCGGCAACTACACGCCGACGAACACGGCGCAGCTGAACGCGAGCGACCTCGACCTCGGCTCGACCTCGCCGGTGCTGCTCGGCGGCGGCTACCTCGCGCAGGGCGGCAAGGACGGGATCATCCGGCTGCTGAGCATCAAGCGGATGAGCGGCACGGCGCCGCACAAGGGCGGCGAGCTGCAGACCGTGTCGACGCCGTCGGGGACGGATCTGTTCACGGCGCCCGCGGTCTGGCGTACGGCGTCGGGGACATGGATGTTCGCCGCGGACAACGGCGGCACCGCCGCGTGGCGGTTCCGCAGCGGCCGCCTGACGCAGCTCTGGAAGAACGGCACCGGCGGCACGAGCCCGGTCGTCGCCGGCGGCCTGCTCTGGGTCTACGACCCGGGCGGCGGGCTCAACGTCTACAAGCCGCTGAGCGGGAAGCTCGTGGCGACGCTCCCGTGCGGCGGCGGCCACTGGAACAGCCCGATCGTCGTCGACGGCCGCGTCGTCCTGCCCGAGGGAAACGCGAACGACCACGCGACAACGGGCGTGCTGGACGTGTGGCGCATTCCCAGCTAGGCCGGATGATCGAGCCTCCGGCCGCGAATGCGGCCGGCTTCAGGGGTTTCACGCGTGCCGGAATCCGCGCGAGCGGATTCCGGCGCTCGCGCTAACTAGCCCGTGCGTCTTCGCCGGACCTGCGGCGCTTGCGAGCCGAGGGCGGCGTACGCGAGGGCCTGCAGTGACTCGTTGAGCGAGGCGAGCTCGCGCGTCAGGCGGAGGAAGTTCTCGTCGTTGTCGAGCCGCTTGTTCATCTTCGCGAGCTCGTCCCCGATGCGGTCGAGCCGCTCGAGGAGGACGTCGAAACGGCGGTCGGAGAGGTCGGCGCGCTCCATGCGGAAAGCTTAGACCGCGGCGGCCCGGGCGAGCTCGTCGCGGCTCGCGACGACGACGGCGCCCTCGCCGAGCGCCCGCAGCACCTCGTCCCGCGTCCCGACCGTCTCGACGCGGCGCGCCGCGCCCGTGTGCGCGAGCGCGATGTCCGCGAGCTCGCGCGGCGCGTCCGTGAACGCGCCCATGCGCGCGCCCGCCGCCTGCAGCCGGCGGAGTAGAGCCGTCGTCTCGGCGCGCGGCCGGAAGTACACCGGCGCGCGGTCGGCGGCGAAGCGCTCGAGCAGCGGCCGCCAGTCGCCGAGCCGCTCGTCGAGGATCGCCGCCGCGGCCTCGCGATCCTCCGGCAGGTCGAGCTCGACGTGCGTGCGGCGCGACGCGTCGTCGACCCAGTCGCGCCACAGCGGGCGCGTGTCGACGAGCACGGCGTCGAGATCGAGCGCGAAGGAGGCCACCGGGGACGATGGTAGACTCGCCTCCGCAATCGGCGAGCGGTAAGGGAACTCCGGTGCAAGGCCGGGACGGTCCCGCCGCTGTAAGGGGAGACGCTTCTCCGCCACGACGCCACTGGGCCAGCGGGCCTGGGAAGGCGGCGGAGGAGGGAGCCCCGAGTCAGAAGACCTGCCGCCCGCCGCCGGAACCGAACCCCTCGCGGAAGGAGGATTCGTGCTTCGCCGTTCCCTCATCGTCGTCTCGGCGTTCACGGCCGTGCTCGTCCTCGCCGGCGGCGCCGCCGCCGCGCTCGTCCACATTCGCGTCGAAGGCAAGACGCTGACGATCTTCGGGCCGACCAACCCGACCGAGGTCGCGTCGACGCCGCTGCAGGCGCTGCAGATCGCCGCTCAGGCCGGCGAGTTCTACGCGCACGTGACGGCCTCGTCGTTCGGCAACTACGTCGACCAGATCGGCTTCTATCCCGCCTCCGGCGACTCGGGCTGGGTCTTCAAGGTGAACGGCGTGTCGCCGCCGGTCGCCGCCGACCAGCTGCAGCTGAAGGACGGAGACGTCGTCGAGTGGTACTACGCGACGTTCGGCCCGAACGGCGGCCCGCCGACGCTGACGCTGAAGCCGACGGCGAAGGGCTGCTACTTCGCCACCGGCCAGGACGACTCCGGCGCGTCGGCGGTGCCGGCCGGGCTCGTCTACCACGTCGACGGGCGGACGATCTCTGCGCCCGCGGGACGCGTCTGCCTGACGAAGACGCACGGGCTCGTGTGGGCGACCGCGCCGGGCGCGATCCGCTCGAACCGCCTGCCGTGATCCGCTCGGGTCTCGTCGTCGCCGCCGCGGCCGCGCTGCTCGCCGGCTGCGGCGGCGGCGCGGGCTCGGGCAGGGCGACGCTCTGGGTGACGCGCGACGAAGGCGCGCACGTGCTGCTCGTCCGCACGGTGCCTGCGGGCGAGACGGCGATGCAGGCGCTCGAGCGCTCTGTGAAGATCTCGACCCGCTACGGCGGCCGCTACGTCGAGTCGATCGACGGCGTCTCCGGGTCGATCGGCTCGGAGCACGACTGGTTCTACTTCGTCAACGGGATCGAGGCCGGCCGCGGCGCCACCGAGTACCGGCTCCATCCCGGCGACGTCGAGTGGTGGGACTACCGCGACTGGGGGAAGGTCGGCGAGACGGTGCCCGTCGTCGTCGGCGCGTTCCCGGAGCCGTTCCTCCACGGGTACGGCGGGAAGGTGCGGCCCGCCGTCGTCGTCGGCCCTGCGTCGGCGGGCGCGCGGGCGCTCGCACGCGTCGTGCACGGGCGCGTCGCGGCGTCGGCGCCCGCGGGCGCGAACGTGCTGCGCCTCGTCGGCGGGCCGCACCGGTTCACGGCGCGCATGCTGTCGAGCGGCGCCGTCGAGCTGGACTTCTCCGGCGACGCGGCCGCGCTCGCGCGCGATCCGTCGCTGTACCGCTACCGCTACGAGGCTCCGTGAGGCCGACCGCCGCAGCCGCATTGCTGGCGGCGCTCGCCGTCGCGGCGCTGCTCGCGCAGCAGCTCTGGTCGGTCGGCGCGATCGCGCTCGTCCTGCTCTGCGCGTGCCTTCGCGCGGGGCGGCGCGCGCGGCCGTACCTCTGGGGGACGCTGTTCAGCGCCGGGTTCGTGTTCCTGCTCTCGCCGCTGGTGCAGTCGACCGGGTGGCATGTGCTCTGGAGCGGTCCGAACGTGCCGGTGCTCGGGCAGCTCGACGTGACGACCGAGGAGCTGCGCATCGCGGGGCTCAACGCGCTCCGGCTCGCGGCGGTCGGGCTCGCCTTCGCCGCGTATGCGCTGCTGCTCGACCACGACCGGCTGATCGCGGCGTCGACGGGGCGGCGCTCGGTGCTGGCGGCGGCGCTGGCGACGCGGCTCGTGCCGACGTTCGAGCGCGACGCCGGCGGCCTCGTCGAGGCGCTGCGCGGCCGCGGGCTCGCGCCCGAAGGGCTGCGCGGGCACGCCGCGCTCCTGTCGCCGCTCCTCGCCGGGTCGCTCGAGCGCGGGATCAACCTCGCCGAGGCGATGGAGGCGCGCGGGTTCGGCCGCGCCGGCCGGACGCGGCTGCCGTCGCCGCCGTGGAGCGCGCTCGACGTCGGCGCCGTCACGCTCGCCGCGCTCGTCGTCGTGGGGGCGCTGTGGCTCTAGCCGTCGTCGAGGATCTGACGTTCTCGTACCCGGACGCGGCGCCGGCGCTCGACCGGGTCTCGCTGGAGATCGAGCCGGGCGAGGTCGTGCTCGTGCTCGGCCCGTCCGGCTCCGGCAAGTCGACGCTCGTGCGCGCGCTCGCCGGGCTCGTTCCGTGGTTCCACGGCGGCCGGTTCGCGGGCCGCGTCGAGGTGGTCGGACACGACACGCGGCGGGCGCGGCCGGCGGAGCTTGCCGGCGTCGTCGCCACCGTGTTCCAGGACCCGGAGGATCAGATCGTGCTCGCGCAGGTCGAGGCCGAGGTCGCGTTCGGGCTCGAGAACGTCGGCACGCCGCCGGCCGCGATCCTCCCGCGCGTGGGCCGCGCGCTCGACGCGGTCGGCGCGGCGCACCTGGCCGGCCGGCGCGTCGTCGAGCTCTCCGGGGGCGAGCTGCAGCGCGTGTGCCTCGCGTCCGCGCTCGCGCTCGAGCCGCGGCTGCTGCTGCTCGACGAGCCCACGTCGCAGCTCGACCCGGACGGCGCCGAGGCGTTCCTCGAACGCGCCGTCGCGAGCGGCGCCGCCGTCGTCGTCTCCGAGCAGCGCCCCGCCGCCGCGCTCCGGCACGCCGATCGCGTCCTCTTCCTCGACCGCGGCCGCATCGTCCTCGACGCCCCGCGCGACGAGGCCGTCGCGTGGCTGGACGAGCACCGTCCCGCCTGGACCACCCCCGCCCCAAGTAACACAGTGTTACAAGGGACGGCGGGGGAGATGGTGGCCCGCGTCGGCGGCGCGCGGTTCGCGTACGGCGGCGGGCCGGAGGTGCTCGGCGGGGCGTCGCTCGAGCTGCGCTGCGGCGAGGTCGTCGCGCTGACCGGGCCGAACGGGTGCGGGAAGACGACGCTCGCGAAGATCGCGGCGGGGCTGCTCGAGGCGCAGGGCGGCACGGTCGAGCGCGCCGGCCGCGCGGCGTTCCTGCTCCAGGATCCGGGGCGCTACCTCGTCCGCGAGACCGCGCTCGACGAGGTGGCGCTCGGCGCGGGCGTCGAGCGGGGGCGGCGCGCGCTCGAGGACGTCGGCCTCGCGTGGGCGGAGCGGACGCATCCGCGCGACCTGTCGAGCGGCGAGCGCGAACGGCTCGCGCTCGCGACCGTGCTCGTGACCGAGCCCGACCTGCTCGTGCTCGACGAGCCGACGCGCGGCGTCGATCCCGAGCGGAAGGCCGAGCTCGCCGCGCTGCTCCGCGCGCAGGCGGCGCGGCGCGCGACGCTCGTCGTCACGCACGACGTCGTGTTCGCGCAGGAGGCCGCCGACCGCGAGGTCTCGCTCGGCGCGGAACGGGAGGCGCTCGCCGTTGTTGCGTAGCCGCGCCGCCCACATCGCGTTCGGCGTCGCGCTCGCCGCCGCGGCCGGAGTCGCGTTCGCGACGCACGCGTCGGCGCTCGCGCTGCTCCTCGCCGCCGCGGCGCTCATCGTCGGCGGCGCCGCGTGGCTCGACGGCGGCCCGCAGTCGGCGAAGGAGGTGGCCGTGATCGCGACGCTCGCCGCCGCGGCGGCCGCCGGCCGCGTCCTGCTCGCGCCGATCCCCGACGTGCAGCCGGTGACGGTGATCGTCGTCGTCACCGGCGTCGCGCTCGGCCTGCGCGCGGGGATCGCCGTCGGCGCGTCGGCCGCGTTCGTCTCGAACTTCTTCCTCGGCCAGGGGCTGTGGACGCCGTGGCAGATGCTCGCCTGGGGCGCCTGCGGCGCGATCGGCGCGTGGCTCGCGCCGCTGCTGCGCCGCCGCATCCCGCTCGCGGTCGCGTGCTTCCTGCTCGGGTACTTCTACGGCTTCGTGCTCGACGCGTGGAACTGGTACGCGTTCTATCCGCACACGTGGGCGTCGTTCCTCGCGCGGCAGGCGGCGGGCTTCCCGTTCGACACGGCGCACGCCGTCGGCAACCTGCTGCTCGCGCTCGCGGCCGGGCCCGAGCTGCGGCGGCTGCTCGAGCGCTACGACCGGAGGCTGCGGACGGAGATCGTGTGGGCCTGAAGATCGCCGTGCTCGCGGCGGCGAGCGTGCTCTCGTTCGTCCAGGGCCGCGCGCAGCCCGACGGCGGCTACGCCGAGCCGGGAGGGACCTCGACGGTCGGGCTGACCGCGACCGCGGTGCTCGCCGTCAGCGCCGCCGGCGCGACCGCGCCGGCCGCCGCGCGCGCGTACCTCACCGCCCACGAGACGGGCCTCACGCCGACGGAGCTCGAGCTCGCGACGATGGCGGAGGCGGTCACCGGCGGCGCGTCGCCGTCGCTGCTCGCCTCGCTGCGCGCGCTTGCGCGCCCGGGCGGCGCGATCGGACCGGCGCTGAACTCGACGATCTGGGGGATCCTCGCGCTGCGCCAGGCGGGGCAGCCGGTCGCACCGGCAACCGTCTCGTATCTGCAGAAGGCGCAGTCGCGCGACGGCGGCTTCGGCTGGGCGAAAGGGATCTCGCCGGACAACGACGACACCGCCGCCGCCGTCGAGGCGCTCGCCGCCGCGGGCGTGCGCGGCGCGATCGTCACGCGCGCGCTCGCGTACCTCCGCGCCCGCGAGACGAAGGACGGCGGCTTCGAGCTGCAGCCCGGCGCCGGCTCCAACGTCCAGTCCACCGCGTGGTCGATCCAGGCGTTCCTCGCCGCGGACGCGAAGCCGCCGGCCGCCGCGTTCCGCTACCTCGCGCGGATGACGCGCGCCGACGGCAGCCTCCGCTACTCGGCGCGGTACGCGACGACGCCGCTGTGGGTCTCCGCGCAGGCGCTCCCGGCGCTCGCGCGCAAGCCGTTTCCGCTGCGCTAGAGTCCTCGGCGGCGCGCGCTGCGCCTCCTATGACGGACTGACGAGACCCAACCCTGCGTTTCCGCCCGCTCTCGTCAGGAGGTCCGCAATGCGCGCATCCGGCACGCTCGCCGCGTCCGGCATCTCGAAGTCGCACGGAGCCGACGTCGTCCTCGCCGGCGTCGATCTCGTCGTGCCGCCGCATGCGCGGATCGGCCTCGTCGGCCCGAACGGCGCCGGCAAGTCGACGCTGCTGCGCCTGCTCGCCGGAGAGGAGCCGCCGGACCGCGGCGCCGTCCGCCGCAGCCCGCACGGGCTCGCCGTCGGGCACCTGCCGCAGGAACGCGACCCGCTTCCCGGCGAGACGCTGCTCGCGTACCTCGCCCGGCGCACCGGCGTCGCCGCGGCGGCGGAGCGGATGGACGCGCTCGCCGCGCGGCTCGGCGCCGAGCCGGAGCTCGCCGGCGAGCACCACGACGCGCTCGAGCTGTTCCTCGCGCGCGGCGGCGCCGATCTCGAGCCGCGGGCCGCGGCCGTGCTCGCCGAGCTCGGACTCGCCGTCGAGCTCGAGCGGCCGCTCGCGGCACTCTCGGGCGGCGAGTCCGCGCGCGCGGCGCTCGCGTCGATCCTGCTCAGCCGTTTCGACGTGCTTGTCCTCGACGAGCCGACGAACGACCTCGACTTCGCCGGCCTGGCGCGGCTCGAGCGGTTCGTCGACGCCTTCGACGGCTCGATCGTCGTCGTCTCTCATGACCGCGCGTTCCTCGACCGCACGGTGACGAGGGTCGTCGAGCTCGACGTGTGGACGCGCGGCGCGCGCGAGTACGCCGGCGGCTGGAGCGAGTACCAGGCCGAGCGCGGGCGGCGGCGCGCGCGGCAGCACGAGCGGTGGGAGGACTACGTCGCCGAGCGCGGGCGGATCGAGGAGCAGGGCCGCCGCATGCAGCAGTGGGAGGAGCGCGGCTACGGCCAGGGCCGCAAGAAGAAGAAGTCGAAGGACGTGAAGAAGGCGACGGCGAAGCGGCTCGATCGGCTCGAGGCGGTCGACAAGCCGTACGAGCCGTGGCAGCTGCGGCTCGGTCTCGCGCCGGCGGCGCGCAGCGGCGACGTCGTCGTCCGGCTCGAGCGCGCGCGGATCGAGCGCGGCTCGTTCGCGCTGGGGCCGATCGAGCTGGAGGTGCGGTGGGGCGACCGCGTCGCGATCCTCGGCCCGAACGGGAGCGGGAAGACGACGCTGCTCGACGCGCTGCTCGGCCGCGTTCCGCTCGCGGCCGGATCGCGGTGGGCGGGGCCCGGCGTCGTGCCCGGCGAGCTGGAGCAGCGGCGGAGCCTCTTCACCGGCGGCGTCGCGCTCCTCGACGGCTTCGTCGCCGCGTCGGAGCTCGAGCCGGAGGAGGCCCGCACGCTCCTCGCGAAGTTCGACCTCGGCGCCGACGACGCGCTCCGCGCGGGCGCCACGCTCTCGCCGGGCGAGCGCACGCGCGCCGCGCTCGCGCTGCTCTCCGCGCGCGGCGTCAACTGCCTCGTCCTCGACGAGCCGACGAACCATCTCGACGTCGAGGCGATCGAGGAGCTCGAGCGCGCGCTCGCCGGCTATCAGGGCACCGTGCTGCTCGTCACCCACGACCGCGTCTTCCTCGACCGGTTCGGCGCAACGCGGACGGTCGAGCTGTAGCCTCGCGTCGTGGCGACCGCCTCGATCCTGACGATCGGCAACGAGCTCGTGTCCGGCGACGTCGCCAACACGAACGGCTCGTGGCTCGCGAAGCGGCTCGCGCCGCTCGGCGTCGCCGTGCGGTCGATCGCGTCGCTGCCCGACGAGATCGAGACGGTGGCCGAGTTCGTGCGCGCCGAGTCGCCGCGGGTCGACTTCCTGCTCGTCACGGGCGGGCTCGGCGGCACGCCGGACGACCTGACGCGCGAGGCGATTGCGCACGCGTTCTCGGTGCCGCAGGAGGAGGCGCCGGAGCTCGCGGCCGCGCTGCGCGCGCGCTTCACGCGCGACCCCGAGTACGCGGCGCGGTGGGCGCTGCTCCCGCGCGGCAGCCGTCCGCTCGAGAACCCGCTCGGCGGCGCGCCGGGGTTCGCGATCGAGAACGTCTACGTCATGCCCGGGCTGCCCGCGGAGATGGAGGCGATGTTCGCGTCCGTCGCGGAGGAGTTCCGGCGCGGCAGTCCGATCGGCGCGTGGCGTCGGGTCTACCGGACGCGCGAGAGCGTGATCGCGCCGGTCCTCGTCGAGTTCGGCGAGCGCTGGCCGGATCTCGTCGTCGGCTCGTATCCGACGTTCCTCGACACCGGGCCGGAGGTCGAGGTCGTCCTCAAGTCGGCGGACGCGGACGAGCTCGCCGCGGCGTCGGCGTGGCTCGGCGAGCGGATCGACCGGCTCATCGGATCGTGAACTGGTCTTGACTTTCCCCGGCGCCGGAGGATGATGCCCCGGTAGCTCTCTAGGGGAGGGGAGAACCGATGAATGGGAAGCGCCTTGCCGCGTTCGCCGCGGTCGCGCTCGTTGCGGCGATCGTCGGGACCGCCGGAGCGGGCCTCTTGCACCGGGTGGCGACGTCGCCGCTCGGGTCGAAGGTGACCGTCCACGGGCAGTGGACGATCATCGTCCGGAACAAGCAGCACAGGATCGTCGCCCGCCGGCACTTCGAGAACTCGCTCGTCTCGACCGGCGCGGGAACCATCGCGCAGCTTCTGACGGGCAACGTCGTCGAAGGCAGCTGGGGCGTCAACGTCACCTTCGGCGCGATCGTCGACCAGTACAACTCGGCTTCCGACTCGCCGCCGTTCTACAAGAACCTCGTGGTGACGGCGCCGACGAGCGGGCCGGACGTGAACAAGGTCGTCCTCTCCGGCACGGCGACGCCGAGCGCGGACACGACGATCACGCAGGTCGACACGTACGTCGGCACGTGCCCCTTGCCCTCGGCCGGGGCACATTGCACCAACACTCCGGCGGCCCCACAGTTCACGCACAAGGCACTCGACGGACTCAACGGCGATCCGGCCGCGGTGCCGGTCGCAGCCGGACAGCAGGTCGCGGTCACCGTCAAGCTCAGCTTCTCGTAGCCAGGAGGTAGCGGAGGGCTGAGGTGACCGGACGAGGCCGCCGGGGCGCTGCTGCGCTCTGTGCCGCGCTCGCCGCGCTCGCGGCGGCGTTCGCGTGCGCCGCGACCGCGCGGGCGGACGCGCCGCCGCCGATCTCGATCTCGATCGACGACGGGGTGACGGCGTCCGACAGCGGCACTGCGCTGCCGCCGGTCGTCGTCGGCACCGGCGAGTCGGTCTCGACCGACGACGGCGCGATCTTCCGGCTCGCGATCACGCTCGCGCATTCCGAGGGTCTCGCCGTCGCGGACGACCCGTCGTTCCTGCTCGGGATCCTGCTCCAGAGCGGGGAGCCGATCGCCACCGCAGACCTCGTCAACCTCCTGCTCGGGATCCGGCTCGCGGACGGCGAGACCGTGTCGGGCCAGGACGCCGTCTCGCTCCTGCTCGGCATCCGCCAGTCCGACGACGAGACGGTCTCGGTCACTGACGCGGCGGCGCTCCTCCTCGCGATCAGGCAGCAGACGACCGAGCCGGTCTCGGTCGGCGACGCGGTGTCGGTCACGCCTCTCGTCGTGCAGACGACGACGTCGGTCGCATCGTCCGCGTCGCCCGCGCTCGCCGGAACGCCGGTCACGTACACGGCGACGGTCACGACCGCCGGCGGGAAGCCCGTCACGGCGGGGACCGTGACGTTCAGCCTCGATGGCGGGACGGCGCTCGGCTCCGCCTCGCTCGGCTCGAACGGCGTCGCCGTGCTCGCGACGACGGCGCCCGCGCTCGGCTCGCATACGGTGCAGGCGTCGTACGGCGGCGCGCCCGGGTACGCCTCGAGCTCCGGGACGACGACGCAGGGCGTCTGGGACTTCGCGCTCTCGCTCACGCCGACCGACGTCACCGTGCAGCGAGGCGGCACGGCGACGTTCACGGTGAGCGCGACGCTCGTGCCGGGATCGGCGGCAGACGGGCTTCCGCCGCTCACGCTCGCGGCCTCGCAGGGCGTGCTCGGCCAGACCCAGCTCGCGGTCCCGGGCTCGACCCAGCTCCTCGTGCCGACAGGCCCGACGTCGCCGCCCGGCCGCGGCGACATCACGGTCACGCCGCTCGGTGTCGACGGGCACGGCGCGACGGCCCACGTCTACGTCAACGACCCGCCGGTCCCGAGCGCGGGCGGGCCGTACTCGGCGAACGAGGGAGCGACGGTCGCACTGCACGGGACCGCGACCGACGCGGACGGCGACACGCTCACATACTCGTGGAACGTCGGCGGCGCGACGGCCACCGGCGCGGATGCGACGATTACCGCGCCGGACGGCCCCGCGACGGTGCCCGTCACGCTGACGGTCTGCGACGACCACGACGCCTGCTCGACCGCGTCGACCACGCTCGCGGTCGCGAACGTTCCTCCCGTGGTCACGCTGACGGCGACGCCGTCGCCCGTCGACGAGGGCGGCACCTTCACGCTCGCCGCGGCGATCACCGACTCGGCGGCCGACGTCGCGGCCGGCTTCTCGATCGCCTTCGACTGCGGAAGCGGCACGTTCGTCGCGTCGACGACGCCGTCAAAGGCCTGCCCCGCCGTCGACGATCCGGGAGTCACGGCGCGCGCCCGCGTCACCGACAAGGACGGCGGCACGACCGTCGCCACCCTCGCCGTCCCGATCCGCAACGTCGCGCCGACGGTGAAGATCACAGCGCCGTCGCCCGGCGCGGTCGTCTTCGCCGGCACCCACGTCTCGCTCTCCGCGTCCTTCTCCGATCCGGGAGTCCGCGACACGCACAGCGCCTCGTTCTCGGTCGCCGGCTCGACCGTCCCGGCGACGGTGACGGAGTCCGGCGGCTCCGGAACGGCGACGGCGACGTGGACGCCCGCGGCGGCCGGCATCGACACGCTGACGGCGAGCGTCCGGGACAACGGCGGCGCGGTCGGCTCGGCCTCCGAGCCGCTGATCGTGGCCGACCCCTTCGGCGTGACGACGGGGCTCGGCCGGATCGGGCGGTTCCGCGACCACCTCGGCTTCGCGTTCGACGCGCGCTATCCGCGCGGCGCCGCGACGCCGACCGGCACGGTGCTCGTCGAGGGCCGCAGCGTCGCCTTCCACGCGACGTCGCTCGCTTGGCTCGTCGTCTCCGGCCGGACGGCGACGCTCCAGGGGACCGGCGTCGCGAACGGGAGCGCCGGCTGGTCGTTCCGGCTCCAGGCTGTCGACGGACGCCCGAACCTCTTCGCGATCCGGATCTGGAAGACCTCGACGGGCGCGGTGCTCCTCGACACCGGTGCGCCGCAGCCGCTGACCAGCGGCGATCTCTCGGTTCGGCCCTAGCCGGCGCGGTCGAAGAGCGCCGCGGACGGGAGGTAGAACGCGGCGATCGCGAACGTGAGGAACACGCTCGCGAGCGGGCTGAAGATGGCGACGACGAGGCAGGCGACGTACATGGGCACGCCGGGGTCGAACGCCCGGTCGATCGCGCGGAGTCGAGGGTCCGGCACGTCCTCGGCGATCAGACGGCGGCCCGTGCGCGCATACCGCCACCACAGGTTGTAGAGGATCGACATCGCGACGAACGTCGCGTCGTACGCGTACACGGCCGCCTGCTCGCCGGGCTTCCGGAGGTAGTCGGCGACGAGCTTCGTGGGGAACGGCAGGAAGGCGACCGTCAGCAGCAGCAGGATGTTGATGAAGAGGAACGTGCGGTCGACGCGGGCCATCTTC
>Ga0335081_10013964_pt1 | contig 12986 bp, 11 predicted proteins | sample Lox_Sample_35_FD_206713 | JGI IMG/M metagenome (GOLD analysis project Ga0335081, IMG submission 206713) | Soil microbial communities from Loxahatchee National Wildlife Refuge, Florida, United States - Lox_Sample_3.5 | ecosystem: Environmental > Terrestrial > Soil > Wetlands | place: USA...
TGCCCTGCCCTGTATTGTGCGTCTCATCTCGAGAGTCGATGCTACTCTGCAAGTGATGAGCCCGTTGTGGTTTCCCGAGCGGTTCATGCTGGTTGTGGCAAGCGAAGGTCTGAGCAAACCATGCAAGCTGATCTGGCGTAGCGAGCGACGGATCGGCGTGGTTTTTGATGAGCTCCGAGCATGTGCAGAGGGCGAGGCGGAAGGCCAGTCCATCGGAGCACCGTCGTAGGCGCGGCGCGTCCGCTAGGTGAACAAGCCGTAATTCTGCGGCGCTGAGTTGCCGGGGGCTCTTCCGCCAAGCTCCGCACGATCGCGACATGATGCTACGCGTTCACGTCGCCATCGGGCTTGGCATATTCAAAAAGCCCCGTGCCACGTGCCAGAACAATTGCCGGTTGATCGCAAGCACCACCGAATGTGCGGTGCCGGGCAGGATAGCGAACTGGCGATCGCCATTCGGAAGCTTGTTGAAGAACTCCTCGAGATCGGGGACGGTGGCAATGCCATCATATTCGCCCCGCACCAGCAACACCGGCGCCAGCACCTTCTCGGGGGAAACCACGGGCAGGTTCGCGGTCATGTCAAGATAGGTGCCGGTCGGGATCTCGTCGCCAAACTGCATTTCGACATCGGCCAGGGCCTCGATGGCGGCGGGATCCGAGGTGCCCGGCTTATCGCGGGTCGCGATTGAGCGGATCATGTCGCGGTCGCGTTTGCGCATGTTGTGGGTACGATAATAATCGACCTGCTCGGCGCGTTTTTTCAGCGTCGGCGAGCCCTCGCCCTTATAGGTGAAGGCGGCGAACACCAACCGGTCGATCCGCTCAGGCGCCGCCATGGCATAGGCGCCGGCGCGCAACGCGCCAGAGGACTCACCGATGAAATGATATTTCTTCTGGCCGGTCTCCTTGACCAGCACCTCGGCCGCGGCCTTCAGGTCTTCCACCCCGCTCGCGATATCGGAATTTCCGGAAGTGCGGCCGGACCTGCCGTAATTCTCGTGGTCCATGGTCCAGCAATCGAAGCCGTAGCGGGCGAACTCGTTCATCACGGAATACTCGCCCTTGCCCGGCACATGCAGATCGAACACGCGCGACGTGACCGATGACCCGTGGACGAAAAAAACCACCGGTCGCGCCGGCTCGCCCAGCTTGGGCTCGCCCAACCGCTTGCGGAACATCCACAAGGGGACGTCGCCTTTCTTCGCCCAGTACTCCTTGCTCCAGATTTCGCTGCCTTCGACGGGAGCACTCTGGGCGGATACTGCGTCCGCGACCGTTCCCGCGATCAGGCCCAGGCCCGCACCCTTGATGACGGCGCGCCGCGCCACCGGAAATTCGGATCGGATCATGGCGTTACCCCGCAAGCTTTAGTTTTCGATCGATAAATTAAGTCTAGCAGTGACGACGGGCCTTTAAAAGCGCGTTTGCGCCGCAAGGCAAAACACCATCGCGCGATCTTGCGAGGAAGAAGCTGACTTCGGTTTCAAGCGGCGTTAGTCTTCGCGCCTCGCGCGAAACGGAAAAGTAAACGTAGCCGCAATCAGGGAGGACAGCTGTGAGCAGCAATTTGACTGAAGCCGAACTCGCCGCGTTGATGCCGTCAGAGCTTTGCCAGTACAAGACGCCGATCCCGACCCAGATTGTCTCCAGCGATGAATTTTACCCCGACCCGCAGAACGAACGGCAACGCGAGGTCGAAGCGCGGCTGCTTGCGATGGCCGACGAACTCGGGGGCCAGCAGGGTTTGAACCGGCGCCGGTTCTTCCAGACCGCGGCCGGCATGGCCGCCTCCTTCGTGGCGATGAACGAGGTCTATGGTCCGATCTTTGATGTGACGAAGGCGGAGGCCGCGACCCCCGCAATGGCCGAAGAACGCGCCGCCGCGCTGAAGGACCAGTTCATCATGGACATGCACACGCATTTCCTGCGTGACGACACCCGCATCATGACCTTTGTCGAGATGCGCAAGGCTGTCGGCAAGGCCGGCTGGAACAGGGAGCTCACCGATCACGAGCAGACTATCGAGGATTTGAAATTCAACAACTACAAGAAGGAGATGTTCCTCGACTCCGACACCAAGATCGCGCTGATCTCGTCGGCTCCCTCCGATATCGAGCAAGACTGGTTCCTGACCAACGAGCAGATGGCGCAGGCCCGCAAGCAGATCAACAATGAAGCCGGCACGCGGCGCGTGTTCTGCCACGCCATCTTCACGCCGGGTCAGCCCGGCTGGCTCGACAAACTCGACGCGGCGCTCGCGCTGAAACCGGAATCCTGCAAGGGCTACACCATCGGCGACAACACCCACAAGGACATCAGCCGCTATCCCTGGCGCATGGATGACGAGAAGGTCGCCTACAAGGGCTATGAGAAAATGGGGAAGGCCGGGATCAAGAATGTCTGCGTTCACAAGGGCCTCTTTCCGCCGGGCATCGAAAAGCAGTTCCCGAACCTGCGCGGCTATGCCGACGTCGACGACGTCGGGCAGGCGGCAAAGGACTGGCCGCAGCTCAATTTCGTGATCTACCACTCGGCCTACCGCCATGTCGGCGGCGATCCGAAGGTGGCACTCGCCGAATTCCACCGCACCGGCCGCATTGCTTGGACAAGTGACCTCGCCGACATCCCGGCGCAATACAGCGTCAGCAATGTCTATGGCGACGTCGGGCAGTTGTTTGCGACGACGCTGGTGGCGGAGCCGAACGTCTGCGCGGCATTGATGGGCATCCTTATCAAGGGACTTGGCGACGACCACGTCTGCTGGGGCACGGATGCGCTGTGGACCGGCGCGCCGCAATGGCAGATCGAGGGCCTGCGCCGGCTCGAAATCCCCGAGGACATGCAGAAGAAATTCGGCTACGCGCCGCTCGGTGCCGCCGACGGTCCAGTGAAGACCGCAATTTTCGGCGGCAACAATGCCAAGCTCTATGGCATCCAGCCGAAGCGCGCAATGCTGGAATTGAAAGGCGATCGCTTCGCGCTGATGAAGGCGCGATACGAAAAGACCGGTCCCGAGCCATCCAACACGCGTTATGGCTATGTCGTGCCGAACGGCGCGATCGATCACAACGTGTTTGCGTAGCCTGCTCCGTCATTTGGGAACACGCGCTTCGCGCCTGGACTGGAGATTGCGGGAGCGAGATTCCGGGTCCGAGGTGAGCGCGCCCCGGAACGACATCGTCACTTCGCCTTCGGATTCCGGTGCGCGGGAGCGATCCAGAATGCCATCCCCGGCTTCTCCGCCCGCTTGATGTCGTGCGGCATCAAGGTCCCTGTCGTTCCCGTTGTCGCCGTTTCGCCATCACATCCGGATTAACAACGTTGGTCGGCGTCCCCGCGGCATAGGCAACGATCTGATCGAAAATATCGGTGAATTGGATCTCGTATTCGTCCCGCGAGACATACCCGATATGAGGAGTCGCGATGACGTTTTCCATGTTAAGCAGGGGATCGCTGGTGTCGCGCAACGGCTCCTTCTCGAACACATCGACCGCGGCAAGGCCGGGTCGGCCCGCGCGCAACGCATTGACGAGCGCATTCGGCTCTATCAGCGGCGCCCGGCTGGTGTTGACCAGGATCGCGGTCGGCTTCATCCGCGCCAGATCCTCGGCCTTCACGATGCCGCGCGTGGCGTCGACCAGCCTCATGTGCAGCGAGATCACATCGCATCGCTCGAAAAATGCCGCCTTGCTTGCCGCGGTCTCGTAACCGTCGGCTCGCGCTTTCGCCATCGAAGCATCGCGCGCCCACACCAACACCTTCATGCCGAACGCCTTGGCATAGCCCGCGACGACAGCGCTGATCCGGCCGTAGCCATAGACACCGAACGTCTTGCCGCGGATCGTCGATCCGACGCCGAACTGCCAGTTGCCGGCCTTCAGCGAGGCCACCTGTTGCGGGATCATGCGCGCGGCCGCCAACACCAGGCCCCAGGTCAGTTCGGCCGTGGCGTAGGACGGCGTGTCCGCATGCTGGCTGGAGGAGACGACAATGCCGAGTTTTGTGCAGGTGTCGATATCGATATGCGGATAGACGCTGCGCTGGCTGATCAGCTTGAGCTTCGGCAGGCGCTCGAGCAGCGGCGCTCGAATCTGCGTACGCTCGCGGATCAGGACCAAGGCCTCGGTGTCCTTGAGCCGCTCGGCGAGCTTGTCTGTGTCCTGGACATGGTCGTTCCAGACCGTCACGTCATGTCCGCTAAGCTTCTTGAAGCAGTCGAGCGTGCGCACCGTGTCGAAATAATCGTCGAGGATTGTCACCTTCACGATGCGCCTCCCTTGCTCGCTACTTCACCGCCAGCAACTCGACGTCGAATATGAGCGTGGCATTCGGCGGAATTGCGCCGGGAAAGCCGCGCGCGCCGTAGCCGAGCGCGGGCGGAATGATCAGCGTGCGCTTGCCGCCCACTTTCATTGTAGAGATCCCCTCATCCCAGCCGGCGATCACCTTGTGCTGGCCGATCGGAAACTCGAACGGCTCGTTGCGATCCACGGAGGAGTCGAATTTCTTGCCCTTCTGCCCGTTCTCATAGAGCCAGCCGGTATAGTGCATCACGCAGATCTGCCCCGGCTTTGGCGATGCGCCGGTGCCGACCTTGGTGTCGATGATCTGCAAGCCTGAAGCCGTGGTCATGGCTGCTCCTGTAGTCTGGGCCGATGCGCACAGGGGCGCAACAATGAGGAGAGCGAAGAGGATCGCGAGGATCGTAAGGCGAAAACGTCGCATGCTTTGGCATCCCTTTTCATTTCGGATGAGATCGTAGTGGGCGCCGCGCCGCTCAATAGCCCAGCGCACAGCCGTCCTTGCGCGGGTCGGAGCCGCCGGTCAGCGTGCCCTTGTCCCAATCGATCCAGATCGCCTGCCCGCCGCCGAGCGGCGCGACCAGGCTGGTGGTCCTGTGCCCGAGCTTCTTCAGGCCTTCCACCGTTGCGGCCGGCACGCCGTCCTCGAGCTGATAGACACCTTCATAGTGCAGGCCGCGCGGCATATCGATCGCTTCCTGAAGATCGCAACCGTAATCGAGGATGTTGGTCAGCACATGGCTCTGGCCGGTCGGCTGATATTGTCCGCCCATCACCCCGAACGACATTTGCGCGCGGCCGTTCTTCGTGGCAAGTCCGGGAATGATGGTGTGCAACGGGCGTTTGCGCGGCGCGATGCAGTTGGGATGGCCTACCTGGATGCGGAAGCCGCCTGCGCGGTTCTGGAGGAGCACACCGGTCTTGTTGGAGACGATCGCCGAGCCGAAGGCATGCGCGATGGAATTGATAAAGGAGCAGACGTTGCGGTTCTCGTCGACCACGGTGATGTAGATCGTCGAAGGGTTCATCGGTGGTGCGACGTTCGGCAACTCGAGCAGCCGGTCCATCCTGATCTTGCCGACCCATTCGTCGGCAAACTTCTGGGCCAGGATTCTCGGCACGTCGACATCGACCTGCGCGGGATCACCGATATATTGCTCGCGCATCATGTAGGCGACGCGCGCGGCTTCCGCCTCGAGATGAAACCGCTCGACGCTGAGGGGGCCGAACTTCGTCAGGTCGAACTGCGAGAGAATGTTGAGCATCACCAGCATGGTGATGCCGGGCCCGTTCGGCGGGCACTGCCAGGCATCGAGCCCTTTGTACATGGTGCCAATCGGCGAGGTGGTCTCGGTGGTGTGGGCGGCGAAATCATCGAGCGTGTGCAGACCGCCGATGCCGCGCAGCGTCTCCACCATGTCCTCCGCGACCGCGCCCGTGTAAAAAGCTGAGGGACCGTCTTTTGCGATCGCGCGCAGCGTCTGGCCGAGCTCGGGCTGCCGCAGCACATCGCCTGCGAGCATGGGCCGGCCATAGGGTAACAGATAGCGCTGGGTGTTGGTGCCCTTCTTCAGTTTCCCGTACTGGTTCTTCCAGTCGAAGGCGATGCGCGGGGCGACGATATAGCCTTCCTCGGCCGCCTTGATCGCGGGCTGCAACAGCCGGTCAAGACCGAACTTGCCGTGATCGCGCAGGATCGTCGCCCACGCATCGACCGAACCGGGGATCGATACGGCATGCGCCGAAGTCAGTGGCACCGCGTGGATGTTTCGCTCCAGATACCATTCGACCGTGGCCGCCGCAGGCGCGCGACCACTTCCATTATAGGCCGTGATCTTGCCCTCGCCTCTGGGTTGGACAAGAGCAAAGCAGTCGCCGCCAATGCCGGTCGATTGCGGCTCGATGACGCCCAACAGTGCGCAACCTGCGACCGCAGCGTCGGCAGCCGTGCCGCCTGCCTTCAACACCTCGATGGCCGTGAGCGCGGCCATCGGGTGCGAGGTTGCCACCATCGCGTTCATGGCGTGGACCGTCGAGCGGCCGGCGAGATGGAAATTCCTCATGCAAAATTGCTCATTGTGCTGTTTTCAGTTTTTCGGCAGGCGGGGTTACATGACATATTCGTGCCCGCCTTCGCAATGGCTGGTATACCAGAGCTGACCATCAGATTTGCAAGGGTACACTGCCTGCCTGCTAGACCGCCGTCATGTCCTACAAAGTCGCTGCCTTCTATCAATTCGTCCCGCTCCCGGACTTCCGGGGGCTACGCGAGCCTTTGCGGGCAATCTGCGCGGAGCACGGCCTGAAGGGCAGTGTGCTGCTCGCGCAAGAAGGCATCAACGGCACGCTCGCGGGACGCGCCGAAGCAATCGCCATGCTCGTCGATGAAATGCGGCTCGGCGCGTTGTTCGCCGGCCGGCTGAACGCCCTTGAGCTGAAATTCTCCACCGCCGAAACGATGCCATTCCAGCGGCTCAAGATCCGACTGAAGAAGGAGATCGTTACACTCGGCGATGCAAGTGCCGATCCGAGGCAGCAGGTTGGGATCTATGTCGAGCCCGCCGAGTGGAATGCGCTGATCTCCTCTCCCGACATGCTTCTGATAGATACCCGCAACGCATTCGAGGTCGCGCTCGGCACGTTTGAAGGCGCGATCGACCCGAAACTGAAGAGCTTCGGTGCGTTCAAGGATTTTGCCGCGCGCAGTCTCGATCCACAGAAGCATCGCAGGATCGCGATGTTCTGCACCGGCGGCATCCGCTGCGAAAAGGCGAGCGCGCACCTGCTCGCGCGTGGTTTTGCCGAGGTCTATCACCTCAAGGGCGGCATTCTCAGATATCTCGAAAACATCCCGGAATCCGAGAGCCGTTGGCGCGGGGAATGCTTCGTGTTCGACGAACGCGTCGCGCTCGGCCACGGCTTGCGGGAGCGCGCGAAGGAGGCTTCTCATGAGTGAGAAGGAGCTCGGCGAGCGGATCGAAGTGCTGGAAGCGCGGTTGATGTTTCAGGAGGCGACGATCGAGACGCTGAATGCGACAGTGACGGCGCAATGGCAGGAGATCGACGCTCTGAAGCGGCGCGTCATGGCATTGAGCGAGCAGATCGCCGAGGCCGAGGCTGACGCGCCGGCACCGGCGAATGATCGCCCGCCGCACTATTGACTGGTTGACGTGATTCAAGCCCTAGTTGCGAAGTAGACCGCAAGCCCGACGATGATCGCGACAATGATGCACCAGACGACGGGCGTCGTCCGCTTCGAGCTGCCGCTGCGCGGCGAATCGTTCGCGGCGTGATTGAACTCGCTGTCGGCCCGGCTCATCGCACGCTACCGAAACGCTGCCTTGACTTTTTCCCAGAGCGAGGGGTCCTTCGCATGCCGATCGCGGTCGGTGTCGTCGTGATGATGACGGCGAACCGAGTGCGTCGGCTGCGTCGCACTGACGGGGTCGGACGCCGGAAAACTGTCGATCAGACCGGCTTCAAGACGCGCGTGCATTTCGGCGTCCGCCAATTCCGCGGCATGCGGATCGTCGGCGTGCTTGTCATGGGGCGCGGGATCAAATTTCTCAGCCATTTTTGTGCCTCCAAGCCGAGCTAACGCACCGGATTCGGAGGGGTTCCCGCGCTCGCCGTGGCAGGGTATCAGGATCAAATACCGCTTCGCCTAGTGCCGCCGATCTGAAGTCCCTGACTCACCCCCGGGAAAATCTCCTCAGGGACTTCAGATCGAAAGCGGCAATAGGATCAAAGATTTGCTAGTGCCCTTTGCTTTCCGAAGTTCGTATAAGAGGTTGCTGCGATGTCTCTTGGAAAGCGGGCACCAGTGTCCCGGTTCTGACATTCTACCATGTTGCGGCACGTTCGTTTACGAACGTCAGAACTAAAGGGACACTAGCAAAGATATGATTCTAGTGCGGTTTTGGATTTGACATTCGCGTGGAGGACTAGCCGATATACTGAAGCGAATGTCAAATCCACCGCACTAGCAGGAACCCGCTTGACCCAGACATCCCCCGCAAGGTCTTTCGTCGATGTGCTCTCTGGCCACCGGCAGCGCGTGCCGCCGATGTGGATGATGCGACAGGCCGGCCGCTACCTTCCCGAATATCGCGAAGTCCGCGCCAAGGCCGGCGGCTTTCTTGATCTGTGCTTCACGCCGGAACTCGCGGCCGAAGTCACGCTGCAGCCGATCCGCCGTTTCGGTTTCGACGCAGCCATTATCTTCTCCGACATTCTGGTGATCCCATATGCGCTCGGCCGCACGGTGCGATTTGAAGTCGGCGAAGGACCGCGGCTCGATCCGCTGGACACACCCGCAAAAATCAGTGCGCTTGCACGGCAGGCCGATTTCACAAAACTCGAGCCGGTGTTCGAAGCATTGCGGCGCGTGCGGAGCGCGCTTGCGCCGGAAGTGGCGCTGATCGGCTTCTGCGGTGCGCCCTGGACGGTCGCAACCTACATGGTGGCAGGCCAAGGCACGCCGGATCAAGCGCCGGCGCGAATGATGGCCTATCAGCATCCGGACGCATTCTCGAAGATCATCGACGCGCTCGTCGGGAGTTCGATTCTCTACCTGCTCGGGCAACTCGAGGCCGGCGCCGACGCGTTGCAGATTTTCGACACCTGGGCGGGCATACTGCCGCCGCGCGAATTCCTGCGCTGGTCGGTCGAGCCGACCCGCCGCATCGTCGAAGGCGTCCGCGCGAAAGTGCCAGATGCAAAAATCATCGGTTTTCCTCGCGGCGCCGGCGCGCTGCTCGCCGACTATGTCGAGGCGACAGGGGTTGATGCCGTCAGCATCGACTGGACGGCCGAACCTCAGATGATCCGCGAACGGGTGCAGAGCAAGGTCGCCGTGCAGGGCAATCTCGATCCGCTGGCGCTGATCGCCGGAGGTAGCGCGCTTGATCGCGCGATCGACGATGTGCTCGCGAACTATGCCCATGGCCGGCTGATCTTCAATCTCGGCCACGGCATCCTGCCGGAAACGCCGATTGCGCATGTCGAGCAGATGGTGAAGCGCGTGCGGGATTATAAAGGCTAGTCACACCGGTCGACTGCGCTCGATGACGTCGGCTGCGCCCTTGGCGAGCAGATCGAGCCCCACTGCGCGGCCGAGTTCGCGCGGACGGTTCGCAGGCCCGTTGCGAGAAGCTTCGATAATCCGGCTACCCGCATGATCCAGCACCGAGGCCGCAAGCGACATCTGGCCGCCCTCGACTTGCGCAAATCCCGCGATCGGCGAGTTGCAGTGCCCATTGAGCACCCAGAGCACCTCGCGCTCGGCGTCCGCGCAGGCATGCGCGGTTGGATCATCGATCGAAGAGAGCAGCCGCCGCGTCTCAAAGTCCTGCGCGGCGCACTCGACAGCGACAATGCCCTGGCCGACCGCCGGCAGCATCTCTCGAATTGAGAACTCATAGGCGATGCGGCTGCCAAGCCCGACGCGCTCGAGCCCGGAGCGCGCCATGATCAGCGCGTCTGCCGGCCCGACCGCGCCGCCGTCTGGCAGCTTCTGTTTTTCGCCCTGGTCGAGCTTGCGCACGCGCGTGTCGGCCGCGCCGCGGAAGTGAATGACCTCGATCGCGGGATAAAGCCGCCTGATATAGGCCGCACGGCGCACCGCATTGGTGCCGACTTTGAACCCCCTGCCCCGCGCGCGCTTGATATCGTCGGTCGCCAGTCCTGGCCGAAGTACCAGCACGTCGCCGGGCGCTTCGCGCGCCAAGGTCGCGCCGATCACCAGCCGAGGTGTGTCCTCATTGCCCGGCATGTCCTTGAGCGAATGCATCGCGGCCTGAAGCTCGCCTTTGAGCACGGCCTCGCGGATTTGCGCGACAAAGGCTCCGCCCTTGCCGCCATGCGGCAGCAGTTTTCCGACCTGGTCGGTATCGCCAGTCGTCTCGAACTTGACGATCTCGACATCGATAGCGGGGATGGCAGCCTTCAGACGGCGTGCGATCTCGTCCGTCTGCGCCAGCGCCATCGCGCTCTTGCGTGTACCGATCCGAAAATGCGTCACCCAATGCGCTCCCGTGTCACCGCGCATCCTCCAGGATCATATCGGAAGCCTTTTCTGCAATCATGATGGTTGGCGCGTTGGTGTTGCCCGACATCAGGTCCGGCATCACCGAGGCATCGACCACGCGCAAGCCCTCGACACCGCGCACGCGCAAACGCTGATCGACCACCGCGAGCGGATCGCTGCCCATGCGGCAGGTCGAGGTCGGATGATAGACCGTGCTGCCGGTATTGCGGCAGAATTCCAGCAGGTCCTCATTGCTGGTCATATCCGAGCCCGGATAGACCTCGCCCGAGCAATATGCCTTCAGCGCAGGCGCGGCCAGAATCTTGCGCAAGATGCGGATGCCGTCGATGAAGGCGGCGCGATCGGTTTCGGTTGCGAGATAGTTGATACGGATTTCAGGCGGCACTGTGGGATCGGCGCTTCTGATCTTGAGCGAGCCGCGGCTTTCGGGGCGCAATTGACAAACGGTCGCCGTAAAACCTGAGAAAGGATGCAGTTTCTCTCCCATCTTATCGGTCGAGAACGGGATAAAGTGGATCTGGATATCCGGCGTCGCAAGCCGCGGATTGGTCTTGAAGAACGCACCCGAGGTGCCCGCGGCGACCGTCAGCGGCCCACTACGGGACAATGCATAGCGCGCGCCGGCTATTACCCGTCGTACTGGATGGTTGAAGATATCGTTCAGTGTGATTGATTTCGTGCAGCGCATCACAATGCGGACTTGCATGTGATCCTGCAGATCATTGCCCACGTCCGGGGAATCGAGCACCACGTTGAGGCCGTGGGATTTCAACAACTCCGCCGGGCCCACGCCGGAGAGTTGCAGAAGCTGCGGCGAATTATAAGCGCCACCCGACACCAGCACCTCTTTGCGCGCCCGCGCCGTGCGCAAGCGACCGTTCTGGCTGTATTCGACGCCCCTCGCCTTTCGCCCCTCGAACAAAATGCGCCGCGCCAGCGCAGAGGTTTCGATGCTGAGATTGCCTCGCTGTTTCGCTGGACGCAGATAACAGAACGCGCTGCTCGCGCGGCGTCCACCCCGCGTGGTAGTCTGGAAAAACCCGGCACCCTCCTGGGTGACGCCGTTGAAATCCGGATTGAAGGGAATGCCGCTTTCGACCGCCGCTTTGACGAAAGCCTCCGACAGCGGGTCCTCATGCCGCCAGTCGGAAACTGACAACGGACCGCCGCTGCCATGATAATCGTCGGCGCCGCGTTGCTGGTTCTCCGCCTTCTTGAAATAGGGCAGCACATCGTCATAACCCCAGCCGACATTGCCGCGCTGGCGCCAGCGATCGTAATCCTCGTGCTGGCCGCGAACATAGAGCAGCCCGTTGATGGAGCTCGACCCGCCCAACACCTTTCCGCGCGGCTGGAAGACCTGCCGCCCCTTCAAGCCCGGCTCCGGTTCGGTCTGGTACATCCAGTTGACGGTCTTTTCCTTGAATAGTTTGCCGTAGCCGATCGGCACGTGAATCCAGATATTGGTATCCTTTGGCCCGGCTTCGAGCAGCAGCACCGAATGCTTGCCGTCGGCCGTCAGCCGGTTCGCCAGCACGCAGCCGGCGGAGCCCGCGCCGACGATGACATAATCGAATTCGGCGGTTTCGCCCGCATTGTTATTGTTCATCAGACTTCCTCGCTCAACCCGCGACCGGCGACGACCAATAGCCCGTGTAAGTTGCGCGTGAAGTGACCACGCGTGGGCATCATGCGAAGTGGGCCAGTCGAGTGGGAAGAGGTAGCGAGGGGTCACCAAACGGTCAATTGCAAAAAGCTTGCTTTTCCATTGACGATGGCGGAAGCGCGAAGCGACAATGCGCGCAAAATCAGGAGGAAATCAAACAATGACCGTCTTACGCCGCCCTGCTCTGGCGTTGCTGGCCATCGCCGCGCTGCTGACTGCATCGACCGCCGCCCGCGCCGAAACCATTCGCGTAGGCCTGCCGACCAAGACCTACTGGCCCACGACCGTTGCCGAGACCGCAGTGCGGCAGAAAGGAAGGCATCAGCGCGGAGCTGACGATCTACCGCTCCGGTGCGGAGACATTCGAGGGCATGGCGGCGGGCGCCGCCGACATCATCCTCGATCCGCCCTCGCTGGTCTCAGCCGGCCGCAAGAAGGGGGTCATGAGCAAGATCGTTGCCAACGCCTCGATGGGCAATTTCGGCTGGCAGTTGATGGTTCCGGCGAAATCGACCCTCGCTGTGAAGGACCTCAATGGCAAGAAGGTCGCGATCACAGCGGCTGGATCGGGTTCCGACCTTCTCGCGCTCTGGACCATTCAGGACAGGAAGATCGACTTCACCCGCGTGCCCGTCGGCGGCGGCGGCCTGGTGCCGAATCTGCTCGCGGGCAACGTCGACGCCGCTGTGGTCTACTCCCCCCTGAGCTTTCAAATTCTGAAATCGGGTGAGGCGAAGACCATTCTCGACTATGCCACCGCGGTGCCGCCGAACCTCACCGCAGGCTGGATCGTCATGGACAAATTTGCGACCGAAAAACCTGCCGTGGTGCAAAAGGCGCTGAACGCGCTCTATGGCGCCGTGCAGTTCATGCGCAGCAACCGCGATGCGACGATCAAGCTGATCGCAGACCTCTATGAGATTCCGCCAGAGATCGCTGCGCTCGAATACGATAACTCGATCATGAAA
>Ga0335081_10013965_pt1 | contig 12985 bp, 11 predicted proteins | sample Lox_Sample_35_FD_206713 | JGI IMG/M metagenome (GOLD analysis project Ga0335081, IMG submission 206713) | Soil microbial communities from Loxahatchee National Wildlife Refuge, Florida, United States - Lox_Sample_3.5 | ecosystem: Environmental > Terrestrial > Soil > Wetlands | place: USA...
CCTTTAGCTCTGACAATAACGAAGCGAGAGACATCCAGATGGGTTGAGAAGCTGCTGGAGTCTGCCGAGGTCGTCGCGCCGGTTCGTAGTCCTTGCGGCGACACGGTCTTCTCGACCGTCAGCTACCCGGCACAGGTGCTGTGGGATTTCGAAAATCCGCTTCACCCCCCCAAGCAGTTCGTACTACCCCAAACCGACGCCCTGGTAAGGATTAAGCGCGCCGGCGAGCACCACGAAGTTGGGGCAGTCTACGATGATGCCCGTCGAATCCTCTTCAACGTGCGGAACTGCGACGCAAGGGGCATTGCGTTTCTGACGCGAATGCACGAGGCGGAACCGGCAGATGATTCGTACCTTCGCCGTGCCCGCAACCTCACCATCATCAGTCTTTCATGCACGACTCCATGCCCGCTTGGGTTCTGCGCGTGCTCCGATTCGGGGCCCTTTCTGCGCGGTGATTACGACATTCAACTGACCGATCTCGGTGAGAGCTATCTGGCAGAGGTCGGCACGGAAAAAGGCGCGGCGGCAGCGTCGGGCATGCCGGACCTCTTCCGGAAGGCTACGGAAGGTGAAGTATCACAACGTAAACGGCTCGAAGCAAAGGCGAGGATGCATTTCGGGAAGGAGACCTGCCACTTCGCCTCGGCCGTGAGACGCATTTCCACCGGACGCGTGCCGGACGCTTTGTGGGAAAAGATGAGCGACTGGTGCCTGGAATGCGGTGGATGCAACCTGATTTGCCCCACCTGCTACTGCTTCAGCGTCAAGGATCTCGCCTGTGATGGAGGCTGGACCCGTTGCCGTCTCTGGGACTCCTGCCAGTATGCCGCCTTCACACTCGAAGCCTCGGGACATAACCCGCGTGAGGCTCGAAAACAGCGGATGAAGCGCCGTTTCTTCCACAAGGTCAGCGCCCAGTACTACCAGCGCGACGGAAAGGTGGGGTGTGTTGGCTGCGGGCGATGTATCAAGGTGTGCCTGGGCGCTACCGACATGCCGGCGGTGGTCGCGGCGGTGAGGAAGGGACAATGGCATGAGTGACCCATTCCTTCCCGATGTCGCGCGCATCGTTGGCGTGGCGGATGAGACGCCCGACACCAAGACGTTCGCTTTGCGCTTCCGCGAAACGAGGAACGGGAATGCCTTCCAATTCCTCCCGGGTCAATTCGTGGAACTCTCGGTGTTTGGTTATGGAGAGGCTCCCTTCTGCATCGCTTCCAGCCCAACGCGCCCCGACACTCTGGAAACCACGGTCCGGCGCACTGGACAACTGACCGACGCCCTGCACCGGCTGGGAAATGACTCTGAGGTTGGCATTCGGGGCCCGTTCGGCAACGGCTTTGACGTGGAAGCCGCGCGCGGCAAGGACCTGCTCTTTGTGGGCGGCGGTATCGGACTACCCCCACTGCGCAGCTTGATCTGGAACGTGCTCGATGAGCGCAATCGTTTCGGGAAAGTTATCATTCTTTACGGAGCGCGAACGCCGCACGACCTGGTCTATAAGGACGAACTGAGGGAGTGGGCCGAGCGCCCCGATGTCGAGTTTCGGGTCACGGTAGACCTGGCTGAGCCGGGCTGGACCGGCACTGTGGGCGTAGTCCCGGTCTTGTTTGATAAGATAACCCTCCATCCGCAGTCCACGCTGGCCTACGTTTGTGGCCCGCCGGTCATGATCCGGTTCGTGGTTCGCGATCTCCTCGAGCGTGGTTTCAAGGAAGAAGCAGTCATCTCGACGCTTGAGCGCATGATGCAGTGCGGCATCGGCAAATGCAATCACTGCGCCATTGGTCATCGCTACGTGTGCCGCGACGGCCCGGTGTTCAACTCTGGCCAGATCCGGGAGTTGGTGGAGTAAAAGAACCAACCCGCGCTTCGGCAGAGGTGGTGCCATGGATCTCCGCGAACAGATCGCCCGCCGAATTCACGGCAACGTGGTCATCATGGGCATTGGGAATCCTTGCCGCGGCGACGACGCCGCCGGCAGCCTAGTTGTCCGGCAGCTCCGCGATCTTCCCGGGGTGTGTGCGATTGACGCCCAGGACGTTCCAGAAAACCACTGGCGCCAGGCCGTGAATCATCGGCCCGACACCATCGTGCTGATCGATACCGTGAATCTGGATTCGGCGCCAGGCTCTATAGCGGTGCTGGACAAGGACCAGATTGCGGGGCACTGGCCCAGCACCCACCGCATGCCCATCAGCGTGCTGATGAGCTACTTCGAGCGCGAAACCCATGCCGGCATCTTCCTGATTGCCATTCAGCCCCGTCAAACCGAGTTTTTGCAGTCGGTCAGCGCAGACGTGCAGGTGAGCGTCGCAGGCGTGGCCGACGTGTTGAACAATGTTCTCGCCACCATGCCGCGCAAGCCGGACGCTGCCGCCGGCCATTTGAAGGGAGTGACCCGTTGATGGCCTCGGCCACCGTCCTCATGTTGATCCTGCCCGCGGCGGGAGCCCTACTTTGCGTGGCTCTCAAGAGAGGTGTTCGCCTGACCGCGACCCTGATCGCCGCTACGGCCACCGGTCTGGCGGTCGGGCTCACATGGTCTGCTTACGGTACCAGCTACACCGGCATGCTGGGGTCGCTACCCTGGCTGCGCGGCATTGTGAATGAGCCCGTCTTTGGGATCTTGATCGATCCTTTGTCGTCTTTGATGCTGCTGGTTGCGGTACCCATCGGACTGCTCACCGTGCTGTATTCCACGTCGTACCTTAGTCGCGAGAACCGTGAGCATCCCGTAAACCGCGAGCATTACGGCCGCTATTATTTCTGGTTGATGCTATTCATCACCAGCATGGTGGGGGTGGCGGTTTCGCCCAATTTCCTTCAGTTCTTTGTATTCTGGGAGCTGACCACCCTATGTTCCTGGGCGCTGATCTCTTTTCACCACAACGAGCGCAGCTTGCGGGCGGGATTCAAGGCCATCCTGATGACCCACGTGGGAAGTGCTTTCTTCCTGATCGCCATTCTCATCATTTTCGCTCGGACAAGTTCGTTTGAGTTTTCAGCTCTCGGCAGGCTGCCCGCCGGCTTGAAAACCTGGGCTTTCTTGTTCCTCATGATTGCCTCCTGGGCGAAGGCGGCTCAAGTCCCCTTTCACACCTGGCTGCCGGACGCCATGGAGGCGCCCACCCCGATCAGTGCGTATCTCCACGCCGCCGCCATGGTCAAAGCCGGCGTCTTTCTGATGGCCCGGACGGTGAGCAGCGGCTGGGACGTACCGCCCACGGTCGCCCTGATCCTAGCGGTCATGGCCCTCATCACTATTCTGGTCGCGCTGTCCTTTTACTTCGTGCAGGACGATCTGAAGCGCCTGCTGGCCTACTCGACCATCGCGCATCTCGGCTACATTCTGCTCGGCATTGCGCTGGGCGCTCTCGGATCAACGCTGGCGTTTCGGGGCGCCGTCCTGCACATCATCTGTCACGGTTACAGCAAAGCAACCCTGTTCTTCTGCGCGGGCGTCATCGCGTATGCCACCGGGACGCGGAGCATTTCAGCACTGCACGGCCTGGCGCGGAACATGCCCCTCACCGCCACGGCTTTCTTCGTCGGACTTCTGAGTGTTACCGGAGTCCCACCGCTGGCCTGCTTCTGGAGTAAGTTCATGATCCTCTCCGGCGCCATGCGTCTTCACGGTCCGATCGGGCCGATCATCCTGGCGTTCGTTCTTTGCGAAACCCTGGTTTCCTTCGGCTGGATGCTCTATATCGCACAAAAGATATTTCTGGGCGCTCCCCTTCCCGCGGTACAGGTCAGCGATGATCCGCCCTGGCCAATGAACGCTACCTTGATCGTGCTGATGATTGGCTGCGTCGCGGCCCCGCTAGTGGGCATGCCGATAGTGCGGTTGATTGGGGGATAGCATGATGAATCCGGCTCGCCAAGTCGAATTCAGCATCCTGGTTCTGGTTGCCGGGTCAATGGTGAGCCTGCTCCTCGCGCGCCGGCGGAAGCTGTGCGGTTGGGTGAGTTTCGCCGTCATCTCTCTTGCGGGCGTGAACATCGGGCTGGCTGTGGCCGGGGCCCTCACGGCAGCCCCGCGTGAACACACGCTCCTTTCACTACCGCAACTCGGTTCACGTCTCACGCTGCGCGTCGACCCCTTGAGCGCCATCTTTCTGGCCGTCGTTGCCTTGATCGCACTGCTGAGCACACTGTACTCCGTCCGCTATATGGAGCACTACCCGCATGACGGCGTGGCGAAGTTCTTCCCCATCTTCCTGCTCTCGGTCGCGAGCATGTTCGGGGTGCTTGTGACCGCAGATTTCCTGTTTTTTCTCGTCTTCTGGGAGTCCATGACGCTGACGTCATACTTCCTGGTGACTTTCGAGGGCGACAGCGCCGCCAGCCAGCGGGCCGGATTGAAGTATTTCATCATCACCCACGGTGCCACGCTGTGCATGGTGGCCGCGGCCTTGTTGCTCTGGAAGACTTCCGGCTCTTTCTCCTTCGACGCGATACGGCGGAGTCTGACCGCACTGCTGAGCACGCAGCCTCTGCTGGCTCACACGGTCATCTTTCTCTTCTTCATCGGATTTGGCACCAAGGCCGGAATTCTGCCCATGGGCGATTGGCTCCCCGATGCCCATCCCGTGGCCCCTTCCGGGATGAGCGCGACGCTCTCGGGAGCGCTGGTCAAGCTCGGAATCTATGGATTGGTTCGTCTCTTCTGCTTTTTTGTGGTTGCCTCGCCGGCACTGCGGATGTGGGGGATTTTCCTCGCCGTGGCAGGCACCGGATCGCTGTTCGTCGGGAACCTCACGGCGCTGCGCCAGAACGACAGTAAGCGGCTGATGGCTTTCTCTACCATCGGACAGATCGGCTACATCTGCCTGGGCCTGGGCGTGGGCGTCTACTGTCTCACTGAGCATCCGGCGCTGGCTGCGGTTGCACTCGCGGGCGCGATTCTTCATGTCGTGAACCACGCTTGCTTTAAGTCATGCTTGTTCCTTGGGGCCGGTTCCGTGCTTTTTCGCACGGGCCAGCGCGACATGGATCGCCTCGGTGGCCTCGCCGGCTCGATGCCCTACACCGCCGGCAGCACGGCCATCGCTTCCTTGAGCATCGCAGGTGTGCCGCCTTTCAGCGGTTTCGCCAGCAAATGGTTGATCATCGCCGGATGTTTGCTGGCGGGAATGCGCTTCCCGCTGTTTCTGGTGTTGGGTCTGGTGGCGCTTTTCATTTCGCTCGCCACGCTCGCGACGTACCTCAAGGTGATTGCCGCCGTCTTTTTGGGCCAGGCGGATGATGGCCGTCGGGTGCAGGAAGCGCCGGCGTCGATGATCGTGCCCCAGGCTGTGCTTGCCGGCCTCTGCATCGTACTGGGCGTCTTTCCGCAGCTTGCTTTGCGATACATCGGGCACGCGATCTCGGCCCTGACTGGGCTGCCGGCGGCCGGGGTGGACGCAAGCCGAGCTTGGGGCGGCCTGTTCCTCACCGACGGTTCAGCAGTCGGATTCTGGTCACCCCTCGCCCTGCTTGCGGCCTTGGCAATCCTGGCGTTGACCGCCTACGGCATCGAGCGCGCCGGCGGGGCTCAGGTGAGAAAAGTGCCGGTGTGGTACGGCGGCGAAGAACTCAATTCGGCGCTGGTCCGTTATCCGGCGAGCAGCTTTTATCTGCCTTTTGAGAACGCATTCCAGGGAATCTACCCCGGCGGCAGCGTACATGCGCCGAAATTTCCGGCGCCCCTTCGCCGCGCCCTCGATTTTGACCGCTGGCTGTATGGGCCGGCCGCTAACGGCATTGATAGAGTCGTCGATCGCGTGAGCCGCACGCAAGCCGGAATCCCTCAAATTTACCTTTTGTGGATCGTGATTGGAGCGGTCATTCTAACGGCGCTCATGCTGTTGTTCAGAGGCTGAGGACCTCGCCATGCAAGTTACAGAACAGCTAACCCTGAGCCGAATCGTGGAGGTGATCGCCGCGCGTTGTGACGGCGCCCACATGTCGGCCGCGCAGCCTCAGCCCGATACCCTCCAAATCGCGATCGACAAGCAAGCCGTGCCGGCCGTTGTAGAAGCGCTCGTCAACGGTTTAAAGGCGCGCTATATGGTTTCGGTGGGAACAGATCGTAGGTCTTTCACCGGCGACTTTGGAGTCTCGCACCTTTTCTCGCTCGATCGCGATCATATCTACGTTTTGCTCGAATCCGCCGTCGCCGAAGAAGACCTTTGCATCAGATCGATCACCCCCATCGTTCCCGGCGCCAATTGGGCGGAGCGCGAATTCCGCGACGCCGTTGGAGTGCGCCCTGAAGGGCATCCGGATCCGCGTCGCCTGCTGCTTGCGGACGACTGGCCGGAAGGAGTCTACCCGCTTCGCCGAGACGTTCCCTACAACTACCGGCCCCCGCCCGCTGAGCACGTCCGGCCTGAGCTGCACGAGCCTCCGGCCGGAACCAGTGTTGTTCCCATCGGGCCTTTCTACCCTGTTTTGGAGGAGCCTGCGCACTGGCGTCTGTTCGTTGAAGGCGAGACAATCGTCGGCTGCGATATCCGCAACTTCTACAATCACCGCGGCATTGAAAAACTTGGCGACAGCGTTTTGACCTACAACGAAATCCCCCACCTGGCCGAGCGCATATGCGGAATATGCGGATTCATCCATTCCACATGCTACTGCCAGGCGGTGGAGAAAGCCGCGGGCATCGAGGCGCCGCCGAGGGCGCGGTACATCCGGACCCTCATGCTGGAGCTGGAGCGAATCCATTCACACCTGCTCTGGTTGGGCATCGCGGGGCACATCATCGGTTTCGACACCGTGCTCATGCAGACCTGGCGGATTCGCGAGCCCGTGATGTGGATCTGTGAAGAGATCTCGGGCAACCGCAAAACATACGGCATGAATACGGTCGGCGGGCTGAGGCGTGATTTTCCTGATCACCTCAAGCCCAAGCTTTTCGAGATCCTGGCCGAGGTGGAGAGGGAGTCTTTCGCGGTTCGAGATGCGATTGTGGGCGATACCATGCTGCTGGCGCGCACCAAAGGAGTAGGCGTCCTCACGAACGACTGGGCGAAGAAGATCTGCGCCGTGGGGCCGCCGGCGCGCGCTTCGGGCGTCGCCATCGACGCGCGCATCGATCATCCCTATGCGGCTTACGGCGAGTTGCCGCCTCACATCGCCACTCAAGAGGCGGGTGACAACTGGGCGCGCGTCCTCGTGAGAGTTGACGAGCTGCTGGAGTCCATCCGGCTGGTCCGCGAGGTTCTCGCGGCCATTCCGCCGGGCCCGATCTGCGCCAAGATCAACCAGGAGATACCGCCCGGCAGGGTTGGAGTGTCGGTGGTGGAGGCGCCACGGGGCGAAGCTGTCCACTTCGTGCTCACCGGCGGCGACAACCGGCCCTATCGATGGAGAGTCCGTGCTCCAACCTATCCCAACCTTCAGGCGCTGCCGGCCATGATCCAGCACGAAACCATAGCCGACGTGCCGATCACTCTGGGAAGCCTCGATCCTTGCTTCTCGTGTACCGAGCGGCTGGAAACCCTCGATCGAAAGACGCAGCAGGTTCGGATCTACTCCCAGGCTGAGCTCCTCGAGCTCTCCCGAAGGACGGCTCGCGGCAGGGGGACGCTATGACCGCCTGGCTCGCGCGGACGCTGCTGCTTTGTCTACTGAACGTCGCGCTCGCGCTGTTCTTGTCGCCGCTCGGCGAGGGCATCATGCGCAAACTCCGGGCGGCCATCCACTCGCGGAAGGGGCCCCCGGTCACTCAGCCCTATTGGGACCTCTTGAAGCTGCTGGGCAAGGAGGATCTCCGAACCACTGGCGGAGCGGTGTATGCCATCCTGCCCGTTGTCACTCTAGCTTCAGTACTGCTGCTGGCGACGCTGATCCCGATGGGCGCTGCGCCGCCGCTGGCCTTCGCCGGCGACATGATTGTGGTGCTCTATGTCGCCGCCATGAGCTCGGTGCTGATCATGGTGGCGGGATTCTCGAGTGCCAGTCCCTATGCCTCCGTCGGAAGCTCCCGCGAAATGATGATGCTGTTGTCCGTCGAGCCTATTTTGGCCGTCGCCCTAGCCGCGGGAGCCTTCAAAGCGGGCACCCTGGCACTGGGCGGCATTATCGACTGGCAAGTGCGAAACGGCCCGAGCATCAGCCTGGCCATTGGGGGCTTAGCCTTTTTCCTCGCTCTCCAGGCCGTGGCCGGCAAAATGCCGTTCGACATCGCCGAGGCCGACCAGGAAATCATGGGTGGCCCGCTGGTGGAGCAGAGCGGACCGCGGCTCGCCTTGTTCCGCTGGGCCCTGCTGACCAAGCAGCTTTTGCTCGCGGTGCTGCTGGTGGAAGTGTTCTGCCCCTGGCCGCGTTTTGGAATCTACCCGGTCGACCTGATCGTGACGGCCGCGAAGGTTCTGGCTGTGCTGGTACTGGTTGAGATCGTTGACGTGGTCAATCCGCGTCTCCGCATCGATCAGGCCATTGGCTATTACATGCGCGTGGCGGTTTCGTCCCTGGCGGCCCTGGCGTTTGCCGTGATTGGAAAGTAGCTGGAGGTTGAGGTGTTCCTGAGTAAGTTGCGCGAAGCGCTGATCTGCCTGAAAGCAGGGCGCGTGACCCTCGCCTACCCGTTTGCTCCCCACGAACCTAAACCCGGGTTCCGCGGCAAAATCACCATCGATGCCGACCTCTGCTTCGGATGCGGCGGATGCGCCAACGTTTGTCCGGCGGGCGTCATTGTCATTACGGACCGGGATCAGCTCATGCGAACGCTTGAGTTCTTCTGGAGCCGGTGCACTTATTGCGGCAAATGCGAAGAGGTCTGCCCGGAGGATGCCATTCAGCTCAGCCAGCAGTTCGAAACCGCCACCGACGCTCCCCAAGACATGTACATGCGTCTGGACGTTTTCATGGGCCCCTGCCAGAGATGCGGCAGGTGTTTCCCGCCGCCCACGGCGCTCGACCGGATGATGAAGACCGGTTTCAGGGACGGTTTGCGGCGGGGAAGGACTTAGTTCAAGGTTGCGCTATGCACCCCGAAGCGCTGCACGCCAGTTTGATCGAGACTCTCAGCCTGACCATGTTGATTACTTCGGTGGCGGCGGTTGAGATGCGCCGGCTCCGATTTTCAGCCGTGGCCTATCTCTGCCAGGCGCTCCTGATGGTCGCCCTGCTGCTGAGCTTTGCCGCGGTCAACCGGGCCCTGTATTGGTGGGCGGCCACCGCTCTGATTACGAAAGTCGTCCTCACGCCGTGGTTCCTCTTTCGCGCGCTGCGCGGAGCGGATGATCGCGAATTGAAGCCCGTTATCGGCTTTGGCCCCTCGGTCGTCGTGGCCTCTCTTCTGATGGTCAGCTTCTTCCACCTCACCCACAGCCGCGTCGAATGGCTCGCGCCGAGCGAACTGGCCCGGCTCGAGATCTTTAGAACCAATCTGGCCGTCGCGTCCACGGTTTTTGCGCTGGGCCTCTACGCCGTGCTGACGCGCCGGGATGCCATCAAAACCGTGATCGGGCTCTGCCTGCTCGAAAACGGGGTCCACCTCAGCCTGGTGAGTCTGGCGCCGGGACTGCCGGAAACCGCGCTCTTCGGCGTCGCCACCGAAGTGGTGGTGACGGTCTATCTGCTCCTGTACGTGATTGGCGGCGTGCGGCAGGCGTTCGGTTCCACCGACACGTTCAGGCTGAGCGAACTCAGGTGGTGACCGAAAGGAACCGGCGCGAGCCGCGGAGATGAACATGGCTGGAGCCACCCTCACCGAGACCTCCCTCCTGCCGGCGCTGGTATTTCTTCTGCCGTTGTTGGCGGGCGTCATTGTGTTTGCGGCGCGGCCCATGGGCCGCGTTTTTCAACAGTGGATGTCCGTTTCCACCGCAGCGCTTGTCGCCGGATTGGGTGCCTGGATGGCGCGCCGGATTATGCACGGCGCGGTCCTCACGGCCTGGCACAATGAGCTCCGCGTGGACAGCTTGAGCGGATTGATGGTGGTTATCATTTCAAGCATCGGATTGCTGGCCTCGGTTTACTCCGTCCGTTCCCTCGGCGAGCACGGACCCGCGGGCCTGACCGACAGCCGCTTGCGCAGGTTTTACGGCCTTCTGCTGTGGTTTCTTGGGACCATGCTGTGGGCCTCGGTGACCAACAACGTGATTATGCTCTACGTCGCTGTTGAGGCCAGCACCCTCACCTCGGGCCTGCTGGTGGCCTTCTATTGGGATCGCCGCGCGCTGGAGGCGGGCTACAAATATCTGATGCTGCTGACGATCGCGGTTACCTTTGCCTTATTCGGTTGCGTTCTGCTCTACGCCGGCGCCGCTGACACCGGAAAGCTCGGCGGCTCCCACGCCCTGCTCATCAGCGACATCCGCAACGTCGTGCAACTCATGCCGAGGGGCACAGCGGCGATTGCGGTCGCGTTCCTGGTGATCGGATTCGGCACCAAGGCCGGCATTGCCCCGTTTCATCCCTGGCTCGCCGACGCGCATGCGGAAGCGCCCAGTGCCATCAGCGTGCTGCTCTCAGGAGTGATGATCGAGATGGCGCTTTATGCCATGGCCCGCACCGTCAGCATTTTCTATCCGTCGTGGCCCCAGGTCACGCTCTTCCTGGTGGCGCTCGGAGCATTCACCATGCTCTTCGGCATCATCCTCGCTTTTAACCAGAACGATCTCAAGCGATTGCTCGCTTATTCATCCGTGAGCCAGATGGGCTACATCTTGGCCGGCATCGGCCTCGGAAGCTACCTGGGATGTTACGGCGGGCTGTTCCACCTGCTGAATCACGCCCTCGCGAAATCGCTGCTCTTTATGTGCGCGGGGGCTGTGATCTGGGCCACGGGAGCGCGACGTATCAGCGACCTCGGCGGACTCAGGACGCGAATGCCCGTTACCAGCGCCTGCTTCTTCATAGGAGCTTTGGCGCTTGCGGGCTTCCCGCCGCTCAATGGTTTCTGGAGCAAGCTGACAGTCTATCTGGCCCTTGCCCGGGCCGGGCTCTGGTGGGCGGCAGCGATTTCGATCCTCACGAGCATTCTCACCATGGCGGTTATGGTTCGCACCGCCTACCGGGTGTTCTGGGGCGAAAAAAACGCTACGGGCACATCGGCCTTGACGGTGAAGCAGGTGCCGGCCCGCATGGGGATTCCCATGGCGATCCTGGCGACCGCGTGCGTCCTGCTCGGGATCGCTCCTCAACTCCCGTACCCCCTGCTGAATCACGCGGCAGCGGCGTTGGCGGCGATAGGACGGTGAGGTCTTCGGGCAGGCTGCGGGAAAATCCGTGGCGGGATAAAGGGCGCCGGGGCGGCGGCGCCCCTTGAGGTGCTGAGATGTTCCGACAACTCTGCAAGAAGGCGTTCGGAAAAGCGCTCTGGGTGTATCACGCCAACACTGGAGCCTGCAACGGCTGCGACATCGAGGTGATCAACGTCCTAACACCCTACTACGACGCCGAGCGCTTCGGCATCAAGCTGGTAGGATCGCCGCGGCACGCCGACGCGCTTTTGATTTGCGGCCCGGTCACCCGGCAAGTGGCGCCGGCCCTGAAACGGTTGGTCGATGCCGTCCCCAACCCAAAGCTCACTTTTGCGGTCGGCTCCTGCGCGGCCGGAGGCGGCTGCTGGTTTGACACTTACAACGTGTGCGGAGGCGCCGATAAGGTGATTCCCGTGGACTTTTACATCCCGGGTTGTCCCCCCAGGCCAGAAGCCATCCTGTACGGCGTGGCTCTGGCACTGGGTCTGGTGCCCAAGAAAGTCGCGGAGGAGAGGTTGCGTCAGGAGACCCTCGAGGAGCTGGCGCAGGGCAAGTGTGTGGTGGCAAAGAAGTGACGGGGCGAAACGCCGGCGGGTGGCGCCTGGAGTGCGGCCTAAGCCGGCGTCCGCAGGTACGGCGATCAACGGCGAGGTCGGCCCTCTGCACGCTGCGGAAGCGCCGGCCAGAGAGGAGACAAGACGATGGTGATGCAAGATCTCGATCGAATCTTGGTCGCACATCCATTTTTTGGTGGAATGCGGCCCGAACATGTCCAGCTTCTGTTCGGCTGCGCCTCGAATAGGCGCTTCGAGGCCGGAGATTTCGTCCTGCGCGAAGGCCAGGAAGCGAACGAGTTTTACTTGATCCGGCACGGCAAAGTGGCGCTCGAAGTCTACGCCCCGGGACGCGGATCCATTGAGATCCAGACCCTGGGCGAAGGCGAGATTCTGGGCTGGTCATGGCTCGTGCCTCCCTACTACTGGAGATTTGACGCCCGCGCGATGGAGATGACCCGGGCCATCGCTTTGGACGGCAGATGTCTGCGTCAAAAGTGCGATAGCGACCAGCGCCTCGGCTATGAGTTGCTGAAGCGCTTCACCCAGGTCATGGTGGACCACCTCCAGGCGGCCCGGTTTCAGCTTCTCAACGCTTATGCCAGCGAGACGGCGCCTTCGCCTGCTCGCTGATGCGCTGCCGACAGACTCCGGGCGAACTCGAGCACCTGGCGCTGCCGCGGGTAGGCCAGCCGGTCAATCTGCTCCAGGAGCTGGTCCTTCACTCGCTCGCTCACCGTGAGACGAACGTAAGTCAGCGCTCCGTCGGAGTCACGACAGCCGCCGCCGCGGCGCTTCCCCAGCCGTCATTCCCGCGAAGGCGGCGGGTCAGTACCATCCCCCCGAACCAAGAATCAATCACTTACAGACACCGACAGGCCGCACCCGCTCCAACGAGCTTTCAATAACTTACGAGGCCCTTAGAATTTCGTCCAGAAAATGAAAAGTGTAGTGGAATTGTACACTTTGGCCCAAAACGGGTCCTTCTTCGCAGTTCAAACGATCACGCCGTTGAACGCACCTCGCGGGACGCCCGCTTGGGTTGAGCCGGCCGAAAGTAGAAAACTCGAGCCGTCGGGCGAGCGCGCCAGCGCGGGCGCGCGGAGGCCGGGTTCCTTCACTTGTCCTGCGGCCAGGGACCGGGGAACACCGGCGCTGCCAGCGGCTTCTCTCCGGGCCGGGTGGGGAATATCCGCCGTGACGGCGCCATCCCTGCGGGCGGGGGGG
>Ga0335081_10013966_pt1 | contig 12985 bp, 12 predicted proteins | sample Lox_Sample_35_FD_206713 | JGI IMG/M metagenome (GOLD analysis project Ga0335081, IMG submission 206713) | Soil microbial communities from Loxahatchee National Wildlife Refuge, Florida, United States - Lox_Sample_3.5 | ecosystem: Environmental > Terrestrial > Soil > Wetlands | place: USA...
GATCGCGGTGATCATCACGACCACCTCGCCGATCTGCTGGGCGGACGCCGCCAACGCGCGAAAGATCTCGTCGGTCCGCCCGGTGTCGGCGGCGGCCTGCCGCGCCATCTGGGTGTAGCGCTGCACCTGGCCCGATATCTCCGACAGTGACGTCGCCATCTCCTCGGTCGCGGCCGCCACCGCCTCGACATTGCTCGACGCCTCGCCGGACGCGGTCGCGACGGCAGCGGCGCGGCGGCGCGTCTCGCCGACCACCTCGCTGACCGCGCTCGCGCTTACATGCACCTCGCGGGCGCCCTTGAGCACCACGTCGACCGCGCGCCCGACCTCCTCCTCGAGCTGATCGGCGATCTGCACCAGCAGCGCCTTGCGTTCGCGGTCGGCGCGGTCGCGCTGCGCGCCCTGCTCCGCAGTGAGCTCACGGTTCTCCAGCATCTTGCCGTGGAAGACGGCGAGCGCGCGCAGCATGCTGCCGATCTCGTCGCGACGCTCCGACATCCCCGCATTGCGCGGCAGCTCGACGTCGAGATCGCCGTCGGCGAGACGGTGCATCGCCCCTGCCATCAGCGACATCGGGCGCGAGATGCGGCGACCGAAATAGATCGCGAGCGCGCCGACCATGCACGTCGTCAACGCGATCATCCACAGCATGTTCTGGCGAAATCCGGCGGAGGCGCTCTGCGCTGCGCCGTAACGCTCCTCGGCGGCCTTGCGCACCTCGATCAGCACCGGCCGCACGCGGCCGTAGACCGCGGCCAGGTCCTCGGCCTCGTCGTTGAGCGATTCCTGACCCACCATGAAGGCGAGGAAGCTCTGCCGATAGGTCGCGATCAGGCCCTTGATCTCGTCCTTGGCGGCCTGGGGCAGATTGGTGGCGGCGAGCGCGGGCTCGAACTCCTGCACGCGCTTCTGCAGCTCGTCGCCGTATTTCTCCTCGCCCCGCAGCATGAAATCCTTCTCGTGCCGCCGCATCATCAGCATCAGCACCGCGAGGCGCGGCTGATCGAAGTCGGCGAGCCGCTTCTCCACGGTGTGGACGGCGTCGCGCAGCTTGCCCTGCAGTCCGTCGTTCTCGTTGAAACCGATCACGCGCTGGGCGGAGACCACGTTCTGGAACCGGGTGGCGTACATGTTGATGCCGGACCGCAGCACGCCCGCGCGCCTGAGCGGATCCTCGTCGGCGAGCGGCGCGATGAGAGCCTCGATGGTCTCGAGGTTGGCGCGCAGCTGCGTCAGGATCTGGTCATGCCGGGCGAGCAGCTTCTCGTCGCGCTTCTGCAGGAACTCGGTGGCGAGCTGGCGGGCCTCGAGGAACCCTTCGGCCACGTTGGTGATCAGCGACTCGAGAACGGCGGAATCGTCGGCGGTGTGCTGGGCCTCCGCCTCGAAACGCAGGCCGACCATATAGATGGCGGCGATGAGCGCGACACCCCCGAGGCCGAGCGCCGCGATCTGGGCCCGCAATCCGAGCCGAATTCCCCACCCGCCTCGCCGGCCGGCGCGGCGGCGCAATAAACGCTTGAACATCCCCCACCCCCGGTCCGCACGGCCGGAGACCAGCCATACCCAATTCTGGTTAATGCCGCTTTACGGGAAATTACGCAGTGGAAGCCCGGGATTTACGCCGTCGATGCCCGTCTCGGCTGGGCGGACGGAGCGCCAATCAAGCCGTCGGGCGGGGCGCGGCCGGTCGAACAGAAAGCCCTACACCAGGCTGCAGCCGGCGGCGCGGACGAGCGTGAACTGCTCTTCGGTCTCGACCCCTTCGGCGGTGGTCACGATCTCGAGGCTGCGCGCAAGGCCGGTGATCGCGCAGACGATGGCGGCGCAGTCGGCGCGGGTCGCGAGATCGCGCACGAAGGAGCGATCGTCTTGATAAGGATATCGTGGCGGATGCCAGTCCGGCGCCGTGGAATTGTCACGCGAATTCTCACACCGCACCGTTCGCGGCTGCAGCGCGCATTACTCCTCCGGCGCTTCCTCGATCGGATCGTAGCGCTTGGCGTCGAGGCCAAGCAGATTCCATGATTGTTCCATGTGGGGCGGCAGGGGCGCCGTCACGTCTACTACCCCGCCGCGCGGATGCGGCACCGCGATGCGGCGCGCAAGCAGGTGCAGGCGGTTCTGCATTCCGCCCGGCAGCTCCCAATTCTCAATGGAAAAGTATTTCGGGTCGCCGACGATCGGATGGCCGATATGGGCCATGTGGGCGCGCAGCTGATGGGTGCGCCCGGTCACCGGCTTGAGCGACAGCCAGGCGAGCTTCGGGCCGGCGGTGTCGACCACCGCATAATAGGTCACGGCGTGGCTCGCGCCTTCCTCGCCGTGCTGCGCGATGCGCATGAGGCTTTCGTCCTCACGCTCCTCCTTGGCGAGGAATGTCGAGATGCGGCCCTGGCGCGGCCGTGGCACGCCGGCGACCAGCGCCCAATAGATCTTGCGGGCCGCGCGGCTGCGAAAGGTCTTTGCGAGCGCGGCGGCGGCGAAGCGGGTCTTCGCGACGAGCAGGCAGCCGGCCGTGTCCCGGTCGAGCCGATGCACGAGGCGCGGACGCTGGCCGTCGCGGTCGCGCAGGACCTCGAGCATGCCGTCGACATGCCGGGTCATGCCCGAGCCGCCCTGCACCGCGAGCCCCATCGGCTTGTTGAGCACCAGCACGTCGTCGTCCTCGTGCAGCGTGATCGAGCGGAGAAATTCGCGCGTCTTGGCGTCGGCGGCCGAGGCCGGATCGCGCGGTTTGGGCGCATCGAGCTTGAGCGGCGGGATGCGCACGGCCTGCCCGGCCTGCAGGCGGTCCTTGCCGTCGACCCGCTTGCCGTTCACCCGCAGCTCGCCTTTGCGGATGATGCGCTGGATGTGGGAGAAGCTTAAGGATGGATAGCGCGCCTCGAGAAAACGATCGACCCGCATGCCGGATTCGTCGGCCGTGACCGCGACGGTCTGCACCGAGGTCGGCAGCATTAGCGGCGGTGCGCTGGCGGCGGCGCGAGGCGGCGAGCCGCCATCGTGCGGCCGGCGCCGCGCGCGGCCGTCTGCGGCGGCCGGGCGCGCCGGCGCGGCGCCTGCGCCCGGGTGCCGGGGGCGCGCGCGGTCCCGATGGCGCGGCCCGGCCGTCTGCCGCCCGCCGCCCGGTTGCCTTGGTCCGCCGCGTCCTTTCACGTGTCCTCTCGTCACCGTCGTCAAATGCGCCGACGCCGGGCCGTATGTAGCACGGCAACGATACGGAGGAAGTCCTCGCCGACCACGTGAAGGTCAATGCAGGGCCAGCACCGGAACCTCGGCATGGTCGAGGAACGCGCGGGTGCAGCCGCCGAAAAGATCCTCGCGCAGCGGGCCATGGCCGTAGCCGCCCATGACCAGGAGGTCGGCGCCGCACGCCGCGGCGGCCTCGGCGAGAACGGCGGCGGCCGGGCGCCGGTGGGCCTTGATGGTCTGCGGCTCGACGCGGATGCGATGCCAGGCCATGTGGCGGGAGAGATCGGCGAGCGCGGCGGCGCAATCCGTCCCGCCGTCCTCGACGGCGACCGCCACCACCCGTCCGGCCCTGGCGAGAAACGGCATGGCGGCGGTGATCGCGTGCGCCGGCTCGCGCGCCTCCTTCCAGGCGAGCATCACGGTGCCGATCAGGCTTTTGCGCGGGCGCGGCGGCGCCAGCAGGATCGGCCGGCCGCTTTCGAGCAGCACGGTGCGCAGGAGATCAGGCGGCAGGCCGTCGGGCTTGCCGGCGCGGCCCATCACGACGAGATCACAGTGGCGGGCGGACGGGACGAGATGGTCCTCGGCGCGGCCGCCCTGCTCGCGCCAGCTCGCCGACACCGCCTCGATGCCGAGCGGCGCGTCGGCGAGCGCGACCTGCTCGCGCGCGCAAAAATCCCGGACATGGAGGGCCGCGGCGGCCGAACGCGCGCGCGCCTCGTCGCCCAAGCCTTCCAGCGCACCCCGCAGGGCGGCGCCGCAGGCGAAGCTTGCATGCGGAATGTGGCGGAGCGCATGCGCGGGATCGATGCGGAGGTGGCAGAAATCGAGATGGGCGTTGAACAGCCGGGCCGCCGCCAAGGCGGTGTCGAACACGGCGTCGTCCGCCCCGCCGCCGCTCACCGGCACAAGGATCGACTTGATCATCGGCGTGTCCCCGGATGGATTTTAGCCGCAGTCTGCCGCGATGCCGGCCGGGCGCTTTGATCTCGGTCAAGATCCGGCGCGGGCCATGCGTTTTCGAGCCGTCAGCCCGTACCCCGCTCCTTGCGCAGCTTCGCCCAGTACTCGAGGCGCTTGCGGATCTCGCGCTCGAAGCCGCGCTCCCGCGGGTCGTAGAATTTTTGCCGGCCGAGCGCCTCCGGGAAGTAGTCCTGGCCCGAGAATGCATCGGGCGCGTCGTGATCGTAGTCGTAGTCCGCGCCGTAGCCCTCCGACTGCATCAGCTTGGTCGGCGCGTTGAGGATGTGCTTGGGCGGCAGCAGCGAGCCCGCCTCCTTGGCGGTCCGCAGGGCGGCGCCGTAGGCGACGTAGGCCGCATTCGATTTTGGCGCGGTCGCGACGTAGATTACGGCCTGCGCAATCGCGAGCTCGCCCTCGGGACTGCCGAGAAAGTCATAGGCATCCTTCGCCGCATTGGCGATCACCAGCGCCTGCGGATCGGCGAGGCCGATATCCTCGATCGCCATGCGCACGACGCGGCGCGCGATATAGAGCGGGTCCTCGCCGGCGTCGAGCATGCGGCAGAGATAGTACAGCGCGGCGTCTGGATCGGAGCCGCGCACCGACTTGTGCAGGGCGGAGATCAGGTTGTAGTGGCCGTCCTGCGCCTTGTCGTAGATCGGCGCGCGCCGCTGCACGATCTCGGCGAGCTTTGCGGCATCGAACACCTCGCCGGCGCGGGCGGCGCGCCAGACCTCCTCGGCCAGGGTGAGCGCGGCGCGGCCGTCGCCATCGGCCATGCGGATCAGCGCGGCGCGCGCCTCGGCGTCGAGGGGCAGGTTCTTGTGCTCGATCATCTCGGCGCGCGCCAAGAGCTTCTCGATCGCGGCCGCATCGAGCGGCTTGAACACGAGGACACGCGCGCGAGACAGGAGCGCGGCGTTGAGCTCGAACGACGGATTCTCGGTCGTCGCGCCGACCAGCACCACGGTGCCGTCCTCCATCACGGGCAGGAAGGAGTCCTGCTGGGCGCGGTTGAAACGGTGCACCTCGTCGACGAAAAGGAGCGTGCCCTTGCCGGTCTCGCGCCGCGCGCGCGCCGCCTCGAACGCCTTCTTGAGGTCGGCGACGCCGGAAAAAACCGCAGAGAGCTGCTCGAACTGCAGGTCGGTCGCGTCGGCGAGCAGCCGCGCCACCGTGGTCTTGCCGGTGCCGGGCGGTCCCCAGAAGACGAGCGAGCCGAGCGAGCGCGTCTCCAGCATGCGGGTGAGCGCGCCGTCCGGGCCGAGCAGGTGATCCTGGCCGACCACGTCGGCGAGCGTCTCGGGCCGCAGCCGGTCGGCGAGCGGGCGCGGCGCATCGCGCTCGAGGCCGGCGGCGGCGAACAGGTTGCCTCCCCGCTCGGCGCGCGGGCTCATCGATGCGCCCTCCGCTAGCCGCCCAGCATGACGGAAATCTCCTGTCCGCCGCGCAGGATGGTGATGCGCCACAGGCGGCTCGGCTGCGCCACCGCCTTTTGAAAGTCGGCGGTGGTCGCGATCTTGGTGCCGTTGACCTGGAGCACCACGTCGCCCTTCTGGAATCCGAGGCTCTGCGCCGGCGATCCGTCCGCGAGCGCCAGCACGGCGACGCCCTGGGCGGCGCTGTCGAGGCGGAGCTCCTCGGCGAGCGCCGGCGACAGGTTGGCGACGGTCGCGCCGAGGAAGGGCGAACGGGACTTGACCACGACCTCGTCGCGCGGGCTTTCCGGCGCGCTCTCGAGCGCGACCGCGAGCTTCATGTCGTGCCCGCCCCGCACCACGCCGATCTCGGTCTTGCCGCCGAGCGGCTTGGTGGCGAAGCGGTAGTCGAACGCATTCGGGTCGTCGACCCCCTGCCCGTCGACCGAGACGATCAGGTCGCCGCTCTTGAGGCCGGCGCGCGCCGCCGGACTCTTCGCCATCACGCTCGCGACCAGCGCGCCGCTCGGCCGCGTGAGCCCGAGGCCGTCGGCAATTTCCTGCGTGACCCCCTGCAGCTTGGCGCCGAGCCAGGGCCGCCGCACCACGGTCGAGCCGCCCTGCGCCGAGGCGATGACGCCGCGCACCATGTTGACCGGAATAGCGAAGCCGATCCCCTGCGAGCCGCCCGAGCGCGAGAAGATCGCGGTGTTGATGCCGATCAGGCGCCCGTTGACGTCGACCAGCGCGCCGCCGGAATTGCCCGGATTGATCGCCGCGTCGGTCTGGATGAAGAACTGGTAGTCGGTGATGCCGACCTGGGTGCGGGCGACCGCCGACACGATGCCGTGGGTGACGGTCTGGCCGACGCCGAACGGATTGCCGATCGCGAGCACTACGTCGCCGACCTGGAGGGCGTCGGAATCGCCGAGGTCGATCGCGGGAAAGCGCTCGCGCTTGTCGCCGATGCGCAGCACCGCGAGGTCGGCGTGCGCGTCCTTGAGCACGATCTCGGCCTCGAACTCGCGCTTGTCGGCGAGCGAGACCTTGACCTGGTCGGCGCCCTCGATGACGTGGTTGTTGGTGACGATGAGGCCGGACGGGTCGACCAGCACGCCGGAGCCGAGCGAGCGCTGGATCTGCTCGCGCGGCCCGCCCGGGTTGCCGAAGAAGCGGCGGAAGATCGGATCGTCGAGCAGCGGATTGCGGTTCTCGATGACCTTGGCGGCGTAGACATTGACCACCGCCGGCGCCACCCGTTTCACCACCGGCGCGTAGGACAGCATCAGCTGGCCGGGCGAGGACGGCACCACCCGCCCGTCCTGGGCGCCGGCCGAGGCCGGAGCCAGCGCAAGCAACAGGACGAACGGCACCAGCCGGCGCAAAGGCATGGGAAATCTCCGAAAAACCCGACGGACCATATAGCGGCCGGAGCGCGGCATTTGAAGGGCGGCGGGTTTACCTTCCCGGTGAGGTGAGCACAGGCACTGTGCCCGAAAACGCGCCCTACTCCATCGCCGGGACGGTGCGCAGATAGGCGACGATCGCGTCGAGATCGTCGGGCGTCATCTTGGCGTAGAACGCAAACCCCATCGGCGGCTTGAGCTTGCTGCCGTCACGCGAAATCCCTTGGGTGATCGCGCGCTTGATCTCGGCATCGGTCCAGCCGCCGAGGCCCTTGGTCTTGCTCGAGGTGATGTTGCGCGAGACCGAGACGCCCCATGGGCCCTTGAGCTCGAACCCGCCGGCGCCCATGCGGGTGAAATCCCGTCCCTTCGGGCCGAGCGGCGAATGACATTCCATGCAATGTGCGATGGTCGCGAGATAGAGGCCGTGCTTCACCTTGTCCTTGAAATCGGCCTCCTTCATCGGCTGCTGCCCGTAGGGCACGAAGGTCTGCGGCAGCGGGATCTTGTAGACGGGGGCCGGCACCTGGTTCTTCACCGGCGGGACGGAATGCAGATAGGTGGCGATCGCGTCGAGATCGCGTGCGGTCAGCACCTTGTAGAACCCAGTCGGCATCACGTTGGCGACCGGCACGCCGTTCGGCCGCACCCCGCTGGTCAGAAACTTCTTGATGTCGTCGACGCTCCACGCGCCGATGCCGGTTTCCTTGTCGGACGTGATGTTGGAGGCGGTGACATCGAACGGCGGCTCATTGAAACGCAGGCCGCCGGACAGCTGCTTGTCGAAATCCAGCCCGTTCGGGCCGCGCGGCGTGTGGCAGTTGTGGCAGGTCATGACCGTGTCGACGAGATACTTGCCGCGCGCCATCGAGGCGCCGTTCTGCGCCTGGGCGGTCGCGGCGGCGGACACGAGCGCAATCAGTGCGACGACAATGTTTCGAAGCATCAGTCTCTCCGTGCTGTGAAAAGAAAGCCGACCCGACTCTGGCCGGGCTCGCGGCGAGACTACCGAAGGGCGGCGCGAAGGCAACACGCTACCGCACGCAGCGCACGAAAAAGGGGCCGCGCGGGCCCCTCTCGCTGCCCGTCATGGCGGGCCGCGTCACGCCGCCGCAGGCGCCTCGGCGTCGGCCCGCTCCTGCACGGGTCCGGAATCCTGCCCCTTGGCGTCGACGTCGCGCTCGACGAACTCGATCACCGCGAGCGGCGCATTGTCGCCGTAGCGGAAGCCGGCCTTCATGATGCGGGTGTAGCCGCCGTTGCGCTCCTTGTAGCGCGGGCCGATCACCTCGAACAGCTTCTTGACCATCGGCACGTCGCGAATCGCGGCGATCGCCCTGCGCCGCGCGTGCAGGTCGCCGCGCTTGCCGAGCGTGACGAGCTTTTCGACGATCGGACGCAGGTCCTTCGCCTTCGGCAGCGTGGTGGTGATCTGCTCGTGCTTGATCAGCGCGGCGCACATGTTGCCGAACATGGCGCGGCGATGCTCCGCCGTGCGGTTGAACTTGCGATGGGCGTTACCGTGACGCATCGCCGTGGTCCCTCTCTACTCTCTCCGCGGTCATGCCCGGCCTGGTGCCGGGCATCCACGTCTTGATCCGAACCGCCAAGACGTGGATGGCCGGGACGCCCGGCCATGACGATTGGCAATCTCAGTAATGATCCTCGAAGCGCTTGGCGAGCTCGTCGATGTTCTCGGGCGGCCAGCCGGGCACCTCCATGCCGAGATGGAGACCCATCTGGGCGAGCACTTCCTTGATCTCGTTGAGCGACTTGCGGCCGAAGTTCGGCGTGCGCAGCATCTCGGCCTCGGTCTTCTGCACGAGGTCGCCGATGTAGACGATGTTGTCGTTCTTGAGACAGTTGGCCGAGCGCACCGACAGTTCGAGCTCGTCGACCTTCTTGAGGAAGGCCGGGTTGAACGCGAGGTCCGGGATCGCCTCGACGGCGATCTCCTTGCGCGGCTCCTCGAAGTTCACGAACACGTTGAGCTGATCCTGCAGGATGCGCGCCGCATAGGCGAGCGCGTCCTCGGGGCTGACCGCGCCGTTGGTCTCGATCTGCATGGTCAGCTTGTCGTAGTCGAGGATCTGGCCCTCGCGCGTGTTCTCGACCCGATAGGAGATCTTCTTGACCGGCGAGTAGAGGCTGTCGACCGGGATGAGGCCGATCGGCGCGTCCTCCGGCCGGTTGCGCTCGGCCGGGACATAGCCCTTGCCGGTGTTGACCGTGAACTCCATGCGGATCTCGGCGCCCTCGTCGAGATGGCACAGCACCAGATCCGGATTGAGGATCACGACGTCGCCGACCGTCTGGATGTCGCCGGCGGTGACCACCGCCGGGCCGGACTTCTTCACCACCATGCGCTTGGGGCCGTCACCCTGCATCTTGATGGCGATGTCCTTGATGTTGAGCACGATGTCGGTCACGTCCTCGCGCACGCCGGCGATCGAGGAGAACTCGTGCAGCACGCCGTCGATATGCACCGACTGAACGCTCGCGCCCTGCAGCGACGAGAGGAGGATGCGCCGCAGCGCATTGCCGAGGGTGAGCCCGAAGCCGCGCTCGAGCGGCTCGGCGACGACGGTCGCGATGCGCTTGGGATCGCCGCCCGCCGTCACCTGGAGCTTGTTGGGCCTGATCAGTTCTTGCCAGTTCTTTTGGATCGTCACGTCATTCACCGTTCATTTTGGCGCGGGATGCCGCGCGTCCCGCTCCGCCCGCGGGCCATTTGGCGGCGGCGGTCGGGAAATCATCGAACCGCCGGATGCAATAGGGTTAGACGCGCCGCCGCTTGCGCGGCCGGCAGCCGTTGTGCGGGATCGGCGTCACGTCGCGGATCGACGTGATCATGAACCCGGCCGACTGCAGCGAGCGCAGCGCCGACTCGCGGCCCGAGCCCGGTCCCGCGACCTCGACCTCGAGGGTGCGCATGCCGTGCTCCTGCGCCTTCTTGGCGGCGTCCTCGGCCGCGACCTGCGCCGCATAGGGCGTCGACTTGCGCGAGCCCTTGAACCCCATGGTGCCGGCCGACGACCACGCGATGGTGTTGCCCTGCGCGTCCGTGATGGTGACCATGGTGTTGTTGAAGGTGGCGTTCACATGCGCCACGCCCGAAGCGATGTTCTTGCGCTCGCGGCGGCGGACGCGGGTGGCTTCCTTACCCATTCTGTTTCCCTTCGCGGCTCGCCCGGCGTCGAGCCAGATGTCGTGACAGGCGTTGCGGTCTCGAATCCCGGCTCAGGTGACCTTCTTCTTGCCGGCGATCGGCTTCGACGGTCCCTTGCGGGTGCGCGCATTGGTGTGGGTGCGCTGGCCGCGGACCGGTAGATTGCGGCGATGCCGCAGCCCGCGATAGCAGCCGAGATCCTGCAGCCGCTTGATGTTGAGCTGCACCTCGCGGCGCAGGTCGCCCTCGACGATGTAATCGCGATCGATCACCTCGCGAATCTGCAGCACCTCGGCGTCGGTGAGTTGCGACACCCGGCGCTCCGGCGGGAGCTTGACCTTGTCCATGATCTCCTGCGCCTTCTTGGCGCCGATGCCATGGATGTACTGGAGCGCGATCACGACGCGCTTGTTGGTCGGAATGTTCACGCCGGCGATGCGGGCCACGGTCGCTTGCTCCTGTTGCCGGTGCGCACCGGCGCGTTCCTTAAAAACCCAAGGGCTTCAATCGGTTAGGTTTGCGATAAACGCGCGCACGACGCCCACCCCGCCTTCCGGGGGCCCGGCATCGTGCATGAACTCTCTCCGACTGGGTGCCGGGTATGTACGCACTCTTCCCACCCGCGTCAACCTCTTCTGCGGGCTTTGTTAATGGCTTTTCTCCGGGTTTTCTTCGCGACCCGCTTGCGGGCGGAGCGCGCAGCGCGCGCCTTGCCGGTCGCCCGTGCCTTGGCCTTGGATACCCGCTTCGCCGCCTTTCGCCGCCCCGCCGGGGCGGCGCGCTTGCGCGTCGCGGATCTGGCGCGCGCCGGCGCCGCCGGTTTAGCCGGCCTCGCCTTGTCCTTGGGCGCCTCGAGCACCCGGTCGATCGCCGCCGAGACGTCAGCGATCGGCGCCATGCCGTCCACGGTCCGCAGTGAACCATGATTTCTGTAATATGATACCAGTGGCGCGGTTTGCAGCCGGTAGGCGTGCACTCGCTTCTCGAGCGCCTCAGGATTGTCGTCGGCGCGCACCGCCTCGCCGCGCGCCTTCATCTCGGCGACGCGCTTCTGGATGCGGTGATGCAGGATGCCCTCGTCGACCTTCAGCTCGATCGCGGCGTCGAGACCGAGGCCCTTCTCGTCGAGCAGGCGGTCGAGCGCCTCGGCCTGCGGCACGGTGCGCGGAAACCCGTCGAGGATGAAGCCGTTCCTGGCGTCGGGCTGGTCGATGCGCTCCGCAATGATCGCGACCACCACGTCGTCGGGCACGAGCTCGCCGCGCGCCATGATGTCGTGCGCCTTTTGCCCGATCGGCGTGCCGGCCTTCACGGCGGCACGCAACATGTCGCCGGTCGACAGCTGGACGATACCGTATTTGTCGGTCAGGCGCTGGGCCTGTGTGCCTTTTCCGCAGCCCGGCGGACCGAGCAGGATCAACCTCATGACGTTAGCCCCCGGCAGATGTCTATTATGAGACGCTCATGGGCCCCTATCTACCACGACGCGCACCCCGCAGCTTGGAACGCTTGATCAGGCCCTCGTACTGGTGCGCCAGCAGGTAGCCCTGGACCTGGGCCACCGTGTCCATGGTGACGCTCACCACGATCAGCAGCGAGGTGCCGCCGAAGTAGAACGGCACCGCGGCCCAGCTGATGAGAATTTCCGGAAACACGCAGACCACCGCGAGATAGAGCGCGCCGACCACCGTGATGCGCGAGAGCACGTGATCGATGTATTCGGCGGTGCGCTCGCCCGGACGGATACCGGGAATGAACCCGCCGTGCTTCTTGAGATTGTCGGCCGTCTCGGTCGGATTGAACACGATCGCCGTATAGAAGAAGGCGAAGAACAGGATTCCCGCGACGTAGAGAACGAGGAACAAGGGACGGCCGTGCGAGAGCTGCGCGACCAGCGCGTTCACCCAGTCCGGCATCTTGCCGGCATTGAAGTTGGCGACCGTCGTGGGCAGCAGCAACAAGGACGAGGCGAAAATCGGCGGGATCACGCCCGAGGTGTTGAGCTTGAGCGGCAAATGCGAGGACTGCCCCTCGAACATGCGGTTGCCGACCTGGCGCTTGGGATACTGGATCAGCAGCCGGCGCTGCGCGCGCTCCATGAACACGATGAAGGCGATCACCGCCACCACCATGACGGCGACGACGAGCAGGACGGGCGCCGTGAGCACGCCCTGGCGCGAGAGCTCGAGGGTGCCGGCGAGCGCGCCCGGCAGCTGGGCGACGATGCCCGACAGGATGATCAGCGAAATGCCGTTGCCGATCCCGCGCGAGGTGATCTGCTCGCCGAGCCACATCAGGAAGATGGTGCCGCCGGTCAGCGTGATCACGGTCGAGATACGGAAGAAGAAGCCGGGATCCGCCACTGCGTTGCCGGCGCTCTCGAGCCCGATCGCGATGCCGTAGGCCTGCAGCACCGCCAGGAAGACGGTGCCGTAGCGCGTGTACTGGTTGATGACCTTGCGGCCCTGCTCGCCTTCCTTCTTGAGCTGCTCGAGGGTGGGCGAGACCGTCGTCATCAGCTGCACGATGATCGACGACGAGATGTAGGGCATGATGCCGAGCGCGAAGATCGCCATGCGGTGAATGCCGCCGCCGGCGAACATGTTGAACACGCCGAGGATGCCGCCCGACTGGGTCTGGAAAATCTGCTCCCAGGCGGTCGGATCGATGCCGGGCAGCGGGATATAGGTGCCGAGCCGGAAGACCATCAGCGCGCCGAGCGTGAACCAGATGCGCTTCTTGAGCTCGTCGGCCTTGGCGAGCGCCGAGAAGTTGAGATTGGCCGCCAGTTGTTCCGCTGCTGAGACCATGGATCGAGGCTCCCGGTTGCGCTC
>Ga0335081_10013967_pt1 | contig 12985 bp, 10 predicted proteins | sample Lox_Sample_35_FD_206713 | JGI IMG/M metagenome (GOLD analysis project Ga0335081, IMG submission 206713) | Soil microbial communities from Loxahatchee National Wildlife Refuge, Florida, United States - Lox_Sample_3.5 | ecosystem: Environmental > Terrestrial > Soil > Wetlands | place: USA...
GTGACATTACCCCCTCCGCTTAATGTAATACCTTTATTGCTTGGTATCAGAACGGAACCACTCACACCCGAGCCAGTCGTCCACGACACTGTGCACGGTCCTGGTACTGCGACCGTATCACCGTTAGAAGCAGAAGTGATAGCGGTTTGTACGCTAGACGCCGAGCAAGACGCCGCATTGATGGTCGCAGCATCAACAGCGTTTGGTAAAACTCCCATCCCCGACAATAAAAAGGAAAGCGTTGCGACACGTTTGAAGGTCATGTCGGCTTAATCATAGCAATGAATTCTGCGCTAAATAAGTCCGCTAATAGTTAACATCGTACTGTTAACTATCGAAGCCTTAAGCCTTTATGTTTCTGGGATTTCCGAGCAAAAAGGTGGTTCTCTATGGAAAGATTCGTGACTCGATACGATAAAGGGCCTTTTCCCAATAATGCAGCCATGACCACTTGGCATTTCGCAAGAACAGCTGCACACGCTTAGCACAGCTCCAACCGACCATACTGTTGATCCACGAGTACTTCCAGGATAGCCGGGGCGACTCCAAGGATGCCCCGAGCGCCCTCGCGGCTTCGTGCATCTCTTCGACGATGTCAAGCCTCTGTGGCCAAAAGGCAACAAGATAACCTTCTAAGTATCGAACGCACGCTGCCCGAGTTCTATCGCTATCCTCCAAGGATCGTAGGTAACGCATCTGTAATTGCATAGACCGCCACATATCCCCCAACTTCGCCTCCGATTGGCCAATGTTACTAACACTTCCGCTTCCGGCAATTCGGTAATAAACTCGTGATGCTGCTGCGAATCGGATACCAGTGCTGGCCAAGATAACCCGGCAAAAGTATTCGCCATCATCATCGTATACCAGGCTTCTGTCCCACGGCCCGGCCGCCTCAGCTAGTTCTCGACTGACCAACCAAACCGCCGTTTGCATAAACGCCCTCTGCCCTAACTTGCGCAATAGAAACTCCACCGGGGATAGATCGCACCACAAACTAGTAGACCTAAACTGAGTTCGGTAGGGCCGATAAATAAAGTAGCCCCACGCCGCCGAGAGGAGTGTTCGCGGACTCCCCAGCACATTCGGTACTTCCATCTGGCGCGCAATCTTATCTGGCGCCAGCAGATCGTCGGCGTCCAGCCACTGTATATAGTCTCCGTGGCTCATCGAGAACGCGGTGTTCCTAGCCGCCGCGGCACCCTGATTACGCTGCCTGACGACGCGCACCGAGGCCCATTCAAACTGATGCGCAATCAAGGAGGTACGATCTGTCGAGCCGTCATCAACAACTATAATCTCCTTCGGCTCCCATGTCTGCCTCGCCGCTGACCGAATCGTGTCAGCGATCCACTCCTCCGCGTTATATGCCGGGATGAGAATGGACACTAGAGGCTTCATAATGGCCTCGTCGATAATTCCGCGTACACCTTTCGGGTCATCATCGCGACGACCTCCCACGAGTGACGCAACTTAGCGTGTTGACATATCTCCTGTCGCCGGCCCTCGAGGTTTCGGAATAAGTCGCTGTTAAAATATTTCACAATAGCTGCCATTAGCTCGCGTGGCCGACATGGTTCACATAGAAAACCAGTCTTACCCTCCACAATATCCTCCCTAATGGCACCAACGTCTGCCGCAACTACTGGTAAACCAAAACTATATCCTAGAAAGAGGACACCACTTTGAAACACATGTCTGTACGGTAGAACCAGCACATCCGCTGCCTTGAAATACATCTCGGCATCCTCATCCGGGATGTATTGGAGCCTCTGGATTATCCGCGGTCGAAACGCACTGGCGCTAATCCCCCGTTGGATCTCATTTACATATTGCTCGGAACCCTTCTTGGGAAGCCCGGCGATAATCAGGCGGTACTCCGGGCTCGTCGCTGCCAGCGCCAGAAAAGCTTCAACCAGATATTCGAGACCTTTGTAAGGGCTGATTCCACCGAAAAACAGTAGCGTCTTCTCATCGTTACTGATGCCGAGACGCCACTTCGCCTCGGCAGTGGTTAGAGCCGTAGCGGGGATAGAATTATTAATTCCGAAAGGAACCACCGTAATCAGTTCAGCCGGTACACCAAAGTCGCGCTGCAATTCACTCTTCATTTTCTGAGTATGAACGAAAATATGATCGGCAAGTCGGTATTGCACCATCAGAGTGAGGCGGTTCAACAATGTGTCGTTTTCGTCCCTCTTTCCTGCGTTAATATTATGGGCAGTGAAGACGACCCGTTTTCGGAGCAGCTTGTAATACAACATAAGCATAGTTCGGTCAAATAGTTGGAACTTGTTATTCCATAGTATGTGAAAAATTCTTGGTTTCGCAGTCGCAGCGTAGCAGACGAGTCGCACATAATACCTCAAGAGGTCCCCGATCCGAGCAGGGAGAGTTGCCGGCTCTGTTCTTCGGTAGAAATTAAAGAAGGTTAACTTCGCATGAGTGTGCAATTGAGGACAATCCAAGTCGTCGCTGCCGATCACATCGAGACGAACGGACGTCGAAACAAGTGCGGTCCCGAGGCCGAAAGCGTAAGGCTTATCTATTCCCCCCGTCAGCAAAGCTACTTCAAGTTCAACTGGCGTCGTCGCAGGGCTTCTGAGATCGCTACGATCATTGGAGACGTTGGTCAAATCGGACCTGGATATGTGCCTTTGGCAGCTCACGATCGTCTCTTGCAATTAGCTTACGCTATGCGTTGAGGTCGAAGGAAGAGCTCCGGCGCTGTCGGCGTCGCCAACCATGTTGATGCCTGCACTCTTCCTTTCAGAAGCGGCCAAAGGGACCATTTCTCGAAGGACTCCTGCTAGCCGACGGAGAGGGTCACTACTACGGTGTAAAAGAATGACTGCGGCGACATATAGACAGCCGAATATTATGAGCGTTACTACGACTCTGATAACGACGTTGACCGGGTCGGACGCCCTAGCCAGCGACGGAAACGCCCCAATGATGAGGGCGCTCGTGAAACCCGCCAGCGCAGACGCCAAAATATATCTCCATACGGCACCCAAGACAACACTGACGCGAAGTTGTATCGGTCTACCCGCGTACCAAAAAGCTGGAGCGAGCAAAACCCAATACGACACGGTCCAGGCCGCCGCGACGCCCCTTGGCCCCCAACGTAATGTCAGGAAAAATAATAGCACCGTCACGGCGAATTCAACCATGCCCCAGCGGAAGAAGCGGCCCGTTGTTCCAATGGAAAGATGGATCATGCCGTATGTACTGTAGATCAGCATCACCCCGACCCCGGGTCCGAAGAGCGTAAAAATACGACCGGCCTCTTCCCATTTTTCCCCTAACATCAGGCGGACCAGATCCCTACCCGAAAGCGTCAGGATTCCACCCATCCCCATGCCAACCAGTGCTAGGACGGTTATACCGCCAAGGAGATACCGTGTGTATTGGTCACGATCTCTATTCAGTCGGCTCAGCGTCGACACAGCAACCGGATATATAGTCAACAACGCGAACGGAAGCACAAATAAGTCGTACGCCTTCTTATAGACTCCCAGAGCGCCCGGACCAAAGCGCCAACCCACCAGGAGGTTATCCGTATTCTGGGTGATATAACCGATGCTGTAGCGCGCAAAGACGTGCGCGGCAAAGCGTACGACCGAACCTGTTCCCGCGACGCGCCCGGGACCTCCGGGAACCCACCGGCATCGGCTCCAAGCCCCGATCGTAAGGGAAACGGGATATGCAACAACACCTGCCACAAGTGACCAGTACCCAAATCCCGCATAGCCCATACATGTTGACACTGCTACCGAAGCCATTCGAGAGACGATCTCGTTTGCTGAGACAGCAGCGAAGCACATCCCTCGTTTCAGCAAAGCTAAGTGCAGAACCGAAGTACTGTCGAACAAGATCGTCAAGGAGATAATAGCGGCAATGTGCCCTAACCGCGCGTCACCGTAAAACTTCGCGAGCAGCGATCCCGTTGCAGCAAAGCCAATGGTAAGCAACAATCCCAAGCCTACGTTCATCCAAAACAGATTACTCGCAAGACGATGGTCGATGTCCTCGCGCTGGAGGACAGCATCTGGAAATCCCACGTGTCCGCAGCTTACCAGGAGCACACTGAATGTAGTAACCATCGTCACAACGCCAAAATCCGCGGGCGCTAAGAGACGCGCCAGCACTACCGTAGCGACCATCTGGACGGCAAACGTAACCCCTTGAGAAAGTACCGTCACCCCAGCACCACGAACCGCCCGACGCCGTAGGCCGCTGCCGCCTGTCACGGTCGCAAAGACTCCACTTCCATCGAAAGGTCTCAAGCTAGAACTCCGAAGGCAAATACACAGTCGCTAGTTCATCATTGCCGTCGTCAGATTGGTCTAGCGAGGATATAATCAACTGTCGAAACTGCCCCTGCCCGGCGGACGCTCACTTTCGTCCTCGGCCAATCCTGGCGTTGGACCCCCAGGGACAAGCTGGCTCAAATTCACATTAGGTTGCAGACTTAGCCATCGAGAATCGCGCGGCGGCACCGCCCAACCAGCTCCAGCCATCGGCGGCGAAGACTGAACGCGCCGCAATTTCTACCGGGTTCACGCCCACCGACGACCTCCCTTCCAAAGGCCCAAATCAACTCCCGCTTACGTCAACTTAGCCAAGCCATTCCGATGAACCCAGCTCGACGCCGACCGTACAATTCGCCCTGCTGCCCCTGACGATATTACCAGAACACCTAGAAGCAATACCAGAGCATACTTTCTCTGAACACTCAGGCCACTAATTGCAATCCGCAGTGTCCGCCGCTGAAGCAGCGCCACCGCATCGATTCCGCGCCATACAACCTAACTGGACGCGCGAAAGAATGATATCAGCCTGTTTCGTAATCGGCGCCTGTAATTCAACGGGCCTTGGGTACCCACACTCAATGCACTCAAAGTAGAATTCCGGCTTGTATTCATTCCTAATGACATAGGGTACAAAACCACGATCCGTGAAGATCCGGAGGAGTTCCTCCACAGTTCGATTAGATCCTCCGAGAACCTGCGGCGTCACTTCAAGAATGAACAAAACGTCTTCTGGAAAATGGGCAAGAAGGGGCTCGAGGCCTTCCGCAACCTCTTGCTCGGCGCCCTCGACATCAATCTTCACGAGTCCCGTTGTGGCAACCTCTTCCGGCCGTAGCAGCATGGAGATGGGAGCCGCTTGGACACTTATAGCTGATGTTTGACTCCGGGCGCGCTGCGTCAATCCCGAAAACTCCGACACTACTGTCGTTATACCGGTATTATCTTTTGGCCCAAGAAACAACCGTAACTCTTTAGTACTATTCCAAGCAGCTGCATTAACGAGCCGGATATTTGTTTCTGAGTTTATGGCGATGTTGTGCCTGAGACATCCGAACGTTGTTGGGGATGCTTCAATCGCAATGACACGGCCCGTTTTGCCGACGCACCGAGCACCGAGTAAAGAATACCAGCCATAGTGCGCGCCGACGTCGACCACGGTGCGACCTAGAAGCGGCAAAGAGCAAATCCACTCAGTGATGGCCGGCTCCCAGATCCCAAAGTAATAAATGTAACTAGCTACCAAGTCTTCGGTATTGCCCGCAAACCGAAAGCCGAATCTAGTTTTGACGTCGAATGGATGATAACGCGACTGGATACGTCTGCCAACCGTGTTCCAGAGGGCACGTTGCGTGGGTCCCCGCCCATATCTGACGCCTGCACGTGTTATCGGAATGAGAAATGGGGCTATCAATGTTTTAAGTTCTTTCTTGGGGGCTAGCGTGAAGTTCATTTGCATGAACCATTGTATGTTGTGTTTTCCAGATCGACGGTGCCCTATGGTGAGTGAAGCGTCGTTGCTAGGCCGGTGTCAAATCCGTTTGCAAAACCGCTTAACGTTGTTGAGGATTAAATCTGCATCTGCGGTCCAGAGGATGGGCTTCGGGGGACGCTTCCGCTGAAGGGCTTGCAAATCAAATCGTCACATCGGATAGGCAGGACCACATGCCAGTCCATCGCTGTGGAATGTCGGAACAAGTTCCGGTCCGTTGGTTCAGTTTTGCGATTGGAGACGGGCGGAACATTGACCAGTCCAAAAAGAAGAAAGACCCATACTGGAGCCTGCATCCTGAAGAATGCCGCCTCCGTAAAGTTGAATACCAACCCTACAAAGATATACGCCAGCCGGAGACTGCCCATGGGCAGTCGGTTTCTCCAAGTCCGGAAGGCGGACCGGTACCCTCTCGCCAGGATGACCGCCAGCAACAGTATGCCCACCCAGCCAAGGTTTATGAAGATTTCCAGGTAACCGTTATGAGCCTGACCGGGGTGCCACCAGTACCGGCGCCACAGCATTTCGAGTCGCGGACCGAGCCAAAAACTTTCAAAACCTGTGCCGAGCCAGGGGCTTTGGGCCTGACTAAGAAGCACTCCCCAAACCGCAGTGCGATCGGTTAGCGTAGAATTCCGCCCCATTGCCTCCAAGGCACCCGGGCTGGCGCCAAAAAAGACAACACAGACAGAAACAGCTAGCATCGCCGCGATAGCCAGATGCACGATCGCCGGCCTCCGAACAACAGCACGGAGGTTCGAGATCAACAACAACAAGCTCGCCATCACCAACGTGCTTGTTGCGGTCACCGCATTGATCTTTCCGAACAGATACATCACCATAGCCAATACGACACCTTGGGCGATCATGTGTCGGGTCCGGCCGATGGCCTCGCGGCTACGGCAGGCAGTGAGAAAGCGCCATAAGGCGCCCACTCCAAAGCATAAACATATCGCCCCAAGACTGTTCTTGTTGTTTGCCACGCCTGCGTAGTCTGCCACCCCCCCCCATGGGCCATAATTCACCCCGAGAGCGGGATAATACTTGATCAACAAAATAGAAAGCGGAATTAATATATAGCTAAGTCGCGCCAGAACTCTCTGCGTCGCGGTGAGCGGGTCTCGGTCGCTCAACACGATCAGGATCATTGTGAGATCGGCCACATTCCTGATCCAGCGCTTGAACGCGACACCCGGAAAATCGGACCAGAGAAGGCTGACGGCGCAGTACGCCAAGAAGACAATGATGCATGTGTTTGCGCGCAACAACTTCGCGGCCTGCTTCCTTCTGGAAAACAGGATGACTAGCCCAACGGCCAACAAGCCGCTCAACACCAGGCGGTCAACCGGGGTTCCGTCCACAACTTGGTCCGCCGACTTCCCAACGTCGGGCTCCGTTATGAGCCACCCGCTTATCATCCGCGAACAAGCAAGCCACAGCCACACCACGGGAATCCAAAGCGCTACCGACGTTCGCCCCTCCTTGTCCCGGTCCAGCCAGAATAGGCCCAGGACCATGAAAACACAACACACCGTCGCGATCGCAGGTGACATTTATGGTCTCCAGGGGAAACTCACTGGGTAGAAGCTCTCAGGCATCTCGAACGCGCTAGAACCTCCTCTGAGGACCCTACCCATCCCACCAACGTTACTGCCCTCATGGCTCACCGTAGATTCTGATTCCAGGCCATATTGTAAGCACCTAAGCTGTCACTTCACAGCACTTTGCATCCTACGCCGCAGGATCAGTACCCATTCGGTGTCTGGAGCCGCTTCGTACTGATCATGCAGCAACTCAGCAAGGATACGATTTGCCGCCTGACGCCCGGGGATTACAATGGCGCTTGGTTTCGCGGTCAACGTTCTGTCACTCTTCAGCAGGGGAGGATACGCAAGCGAACTTCGGATAATACTAGTAGGGAACAGAAGGGAAGGCACCCGCTGGTCGGTTCGCACGTAGTACGTAATGTAGTCGAGGGTTGAATGCACCGGCAATATCCGCGAGCGCGAGGAATTAGCTGGCATTAACCCTGGCGAGTACTCAAGGTCAGTGTTGACAAGGTCTCGAAAGTCCGGACCCAACTGAGCTTGCGAGATCACATCATACACGGCCCGTAGCTTGTGTGCAATGCTCCCCACATAGACATACTGAAAAAACAAAACCACCGTTGCCGCCGCAGCCGCCAGTAGTGTCAAGACCCAGCGCGCCTGTTCTGGCAGCCGCGGCCGAGAAGTCGACGCCAAGCTAGCAAGGATAAGAACCAAAACGGGGACCAGAAACCGGTAGTTGAAGTCACTGATTCCAGTCACCGCATCAAATGGAGCAAACAGAAATGCTGCAAAGAAAGTCGTAACAATTCCAAGCACGGCCCGCCCCATAGCGCTTTGAAATATGCCCCCCTCCGCACGGCTACGCAGGCGCCGCAGCCATGCGACCACCACCAAGATCACCGTCGCAAGTGTGCAAAGGTTAAACACAATCGCCAACATTTTGAGGGGCCTTGGATCACTCGCGTAAAAGGGATCGAAGAAGTGCAGCGGTGAAAACACGCTGACAATCGTCAGCTTCGACCGGAGCGTAGCCATTAGCGACCACCTGGAACCCCTGACCGGCACGTAACCTCGGTTCACAATGTAGAGTGCCATCAGGAGCAACGACGGGCTGAGCCCTAACAATATCTTGATGGGTCGAAATTTCGACGAGTTGAAAATGGCGAGCATCGCCAAACAGATTAACCAACAAAAGTACGGTATAGCGTGCGAGGCAAAAAGCAGCAGCGCAAATCCGGCTACCACCCAGAGGTCCGTGCATCGAAGGCGGTTACTGCGCGAGAAGACATACGCCATTGCGAAAAACAACACACCGAGACCGAAACTGAAGCTTAGTTCGCCCACCAAGACGCTTCGATGGAATACATACAAGAGCGGCAAAAGGAAAAGCGGCGAGTCTCGCCTAGGGGTCATCGATCCGACCAAACGATAAGAGCCGAGGACGAAGAGCACTACACACACACTCAGAAATATCTTTCCAGAGGTCTCGGGATCGAAAAGAAGATCGAGTATACCGATAGATGCAACAAATGCGGCATTCGGTACTGGCCAAATAGACACGCTGTAGACCGGTGCTGCTTGGTGCCGTATCAACTGGCTAAGCACCTGCCCTGCATAGATCCATGCTGGATAGTCTTGCAGCGGGAGGAAGCGATACGTCCAAATAAATACAATCCAGCCCCCTGTCAGCGCCACAGCAAACCATCTGATAAAGCGGGAGAGGGACTCCGACCCATGATCGACGGGGCCACCCTGACTGACCGCGTCCAGCCGTTGTTCTTTCGGGCTGTGGGTGTGTGGACTGTTCATAAGGAGCTTACTTCTCACTACAGTATATGCAGCACTCGATATACTGTAATTTCGTCATGTTCTTCTAGCGAGCTTACCCGCGAGTGCTCTAAGAGGTACCGTAGACTGCCGCTGACTTTTAACGGTTATAGACCACGCAATCATCGTTGACAGAAGCATATGCAACACAAGCCCGCTCACTGCCTTCACCCACGATTTGCCACGTTCCGTCCTTTTGAACGAGTTCCATCTGCGAACGCTGGCGCCACCACAGGTTTACATCGTGGGGTAGCGTTGCCCACACATCGCGATCGTCGCGCACAGATGCCAGCTTCGAGAGCAAGCGGACGTAAAGAGCACGCTCCCGTTCTTCTATGAGGTAATCTGGATGGATGTTGAAGCTGATTAGACCATGGCGCTCCAAGATCAATTCAATTTGGCTCTCCCACAAACTAAGCGAGTAATCGTTCAAGATATGAAACAATGAATAGTCTTGAGTAGTGGTGAGCGGCAACTCAAGCATGGGATTGACGAAATACGGCATTACGGTACAACAACCTCCCCGTTGAGGGTCCAAATGCGCAACGTTTGGTACGCTCATGTCATACGCGAAGTCCAACGCTTCGTACCATTCCAGATTGCGGTACAGGACTCCCGACCGGAAGCCCTCGGCTCCGTATTGGCGGGCGTACGCACTAATTTTCGCGGCCCGCCGGAGAAATTCCTCGCGCTCCCGGAAGAGATGCCCGTCGTGGTTAAGGTCGTGGATGTTGATTTCATGCCCGCGGCTCCGGATTTGGTTAAGGAGGCTTGGCGGAATCTCGTAACGTCCTTCGGGGATAATCTGAAACGCGGAGCGCAGGCCGACCCCTTCGCTCAATTCCATCAGTTTAGGGCAATAGTCGCGCCCACTCGCCTCTTCTACATCATGGGTCAGGATCATGCAACCTGCGTGCCCGTCCGGCCAGAACCACACAAATGGTACTGGATCGCCGGAGCGCGCCTGTATGGCTAAATGTAACACCTGCTCGAACATCCGGTCTACGGAACAGTCCACCGGCCAGGCGGGAAATGGGAGCCGCCGCCACTCGCGTAGGCGCACTCGCTGAAGGTGCTTGCGGACACGTACCGGCAGGAACCTGCGGCCGAGATAATATGCCTGTCGTATCCGTGCTGAATTCAGAAACTCTTTGCGGTCACGTGCGAGCGCATGTACATACCGCTCCAGCCTCAGATTGGCAGCAATGTCGCCTGGGTCGAATGTTAGGTGAACGGTACCAGAGTCCACAACGCAGCCTGACATCGCATCTGGCAAAGCCTCATCTGCGTGCCGAATGGTCTCTTTGACGCTCTCCAGGGTACTGCCGCCGAAGCACTTCGCGGAACCGAGTCGAAAGAAGCCGACCTTCTTCGTGCCGCTATCCAGTCGAACATCGATCATACCCGCTGGATAGCGGAAATATTCCCGCAGTGCTGCATCGCCGGCGCGGATATTTTCGGGGGGGCTCTCGGCCGTAGAAACAGTCCTCCTTGCGACGTAATCCGTGCGAATGGAACTGCCGGGGTAAAGGGGGAGGGTACTAGACACCAGCGCTCATAGTCACTGCAGCCGGGACGGCCTTGCTTTGGATGAATTCGCTAATGGTTATGGCAATTTGCTTTTGTTGTTGTGGTCGTAGCTGAGGATACATGGGCAGGGATAAAATTTCAGCTGCTACACCTTCGCTAATCGGGAAGTCTTTCTCTCTGTAACTCAGGTGCCGATAAGCCTTCTGCAGGTGCAGCGGGATCGGATAGTGAATACCGGTGCCGATGCCCTTGGATGCGAGATGGACTTGCAACCCTTGTCGGCCCTGGTGCCGAACGACGTAGAGGTGATAGACTCCGCGGGACCACGAGGGTTCGCCTGGCAAGATTACATGGCTCGCCAGCGGCGCCAAGACCTCGGAATACACGGCCACACACTGCCGCCGCTGATCATTCCATTTGGTGAGGTACCGCAGCTTGATCCGGAGAATTCCAGCCTGAATCGCATCAAGGCGCCCGTTGTCGCCTTCAATGTCGTGGTAGTATTTCTTAGCCTGACCGTGGTCACGAATCATCTTTACCTTGCGCGCGATCTCCGCATCGTCGGTCGTCACCGCCCCTCCCTCCCCGCAGGCGCCCAGGTTTTTGCCAGGATAAAAACTGAAGGCCGCGGCCTTTCCTATGCTGCCTGCTTTCTTCCAGGCATTTGCCCTTCGAGAGAAATACTCAGCCCCGTGCGCCTGACACGCGTCTTCCACAACGATCAAGTTGTGGGCCTCGGCGATCTCGAGAACGGCGTCCATGTCGGTCATCTGACCGTACAGATGAACGGGAACTACCGCTGTCACTGGGCGGCCGGTGCGCCGGGAGATCCTGCAACCACCGTGGCGGCCGGAATGGCACTCCTGTTCCAGGTACCCTAAGAGAAGTGCTGGATCCAGGTTGTAGGTTCCCTCGTCTATATCCACAAACTCCGGAACACCGCCGGCTTGGGTAATAGCTTCCGCCGTCGCAATGAATGTGTTCGGAACAGTGATCACGCTATCGCCAGGGCGCACGCCCGCTGCGACGAGAGCGTAATGCAAGGCAGCAGTTCCACTACTCACACCTGCGCAGAACCCCACATTGCAGAAGCGTGCGAATTCCCGCTCAAAGTTCTCGACGGCCGGTCCGCCAATGAAACTAGCTGTGTCCAAAGCTTCCTTAAAAACCGCAGTAAACTCCTGTTCAAGTTCTAGGTGGGGGGTAACCAGATCAAGAAAGGGGATACCAGCAGAAGCGCTCATTTGACCTCCATGATTTGCTCCAGATTCCGCAACACCCTCGCAGGATTGCCCGCGACAATCGTGCTTGCTGGCACATCCTTGGTGACGACGCTACCGGCACCGATAAGCGCGTTTTCGCCAATCGTGATATTCGCCAGGATAGTGCAGCCCGAGCCGACCGAGGCACCTCTCTTTACTAGAGTCTTCTCGACCTTCCAATCGGATTCGGTCTGCAGATTACCATCAGGGCTTGTAGCGCGCGGGTATGAATCATTAATGAAAGCGACGCTATGACCGATGAATACCTCATCCTCGATGGTGACACCCTCGCAAACGAATGTGTGGCTGGAAATCTTGCAGTTCTTTCCAATTTTGGCGTTCTTCTGCACTTCGACAAACGCACCGATCTTGGTGTTGTCGCCGATTTCGCAGCCGTACAGGTTGATGAACTTCGACAGCCGGACGTTGTCGCCGAGTTTCACGTCCGGCGCAATGCTCAGATATTCGCTCATATCCGCACGGCGGCTCCCCCGTCCGCCAATGACCGGTCGACCGCCTCAAGCAACTTAACCACGCGCAACCCTGCTACACCGTCGTTGAAGGGAGCCTCGTTCTTCTTGATACAGTTGATGAAATATCGAACCTCGTTCGAAAGCGCCTCCGTTTGCTCCACTTTCGGCGCCCACATGTCGCCGGACCGGTAACTCACCAGTAAATCGTAAACGCCTTGTCCGCTTCTGATCTCGACTCCCTTGTCGTAGACCTTGATCTTCTCGTCGGCCTCCAAGTCATTCCAAACAACCATCCTTTTTTCACCGCCCAGCAGCGTGGTCCGCACTTTGACCGGTGAGAGCCAGTTCACGTTGAAGTGAGCGATCAAGTTGTCGTCGAAATACACCGTAATGTAGGCAACGTCCTGATGGCCATTCAGGTGACATTGGCCAGTGGCGACGATGCAGGCCGGTTTGGACTGGATCAGGTGATCCATGATCGACAAATCATGCGGCGCCAGATCCCAGACGACGTTGACATCGTGCTGAAACAGCCCCA
>Ga0335081_10013968_pt1 | contig 12984 bp, 9 predicted proteins | sample Lox_Sample_35_FD_206713 | JGI IMG/M metagenome (GOLD analysis project Ga0335081, IMG submission 206713) | Soil microbial communities from Loxahatchee National Wildlife Refuge, Florida, United States - Lox_Sample_3.5 | ecosystem: Environmental > Terrestrial > Soil > Wetlands | place: USA: Florida...
CGAGCTCGGACCACCTGCTCATCGACCTGGCGCGGCTGGTGAACGCCCGGGGCGTGGGACTCGTCGCGGCGATCCGCCCCGACGAACTGGACGCCGACTCGCCGTTGCGCGGCTATGACGCCAAGGACGGGGGGCGTGCCGCCGCCGATGTTGTGACATCCGTCGACGTGCCGCCGTTCGGGCCGGAAGCGACGGCGTTGCTGCTCAAGGAGGTCACCGGCTCCAGCCCGCCGGACAGCATCGTCGAGCAGGTGCTCCGGCAGACCGGAGGGCTCCCGCAGCTGATCATCAACACCGACGTCAGGGCACCGCAGAGCCATCCGGCGGGCTCGTGGACTGTCGGCGAGCTCGGCACGGCGGGCCTGAAGCTGCTCGACTCGGTGATCTCGAACCGCCCGCAGGCAGCGCGCGACGTCCTTCAGGCGGCCGCGATCTATGCGGGCAGCCTCAGCATCGAGCCCGACGTGATCGGCCGCCTCACTGACCTGTCCGCCGAAGAGGTTGAGGGGATACTCGACGACGAGCGCAGGCGCGGAGTGATCCTGGCGCCGGCCGGCCACGGCTACCGCTTCAGCCACGACAACTGGATCGACGCGCTGGTGGGCAGCTGCCAGGCTGTCCGGCGGCGTGAGATCCACGCGCGAAGCCTGGCCCTTCTGCACGCCGGCCGGTCAGCCGATCCCAGGCAGCTCGCCAGGCATGCCCTGGGTGCCGGCGCCGCGATGGTCGGCGACAAGGAGATCGTGGCATGCGCACGGGACGCCGCTGACCTGGCCATCGCTGACTACGCTTTCGGCACGGCCGCTGACCTCTACCAGCAGGCCGCCAGGCATGCCGCCGACGCTGAGCGCATCGATCTGCTGATCATGCAGGCCGACGCGTGCCGGTTCGGCGGGCAGTGGGACAAGGCGCGAGCCGCGCTGAAGGACGCGGCGGCGCTGGCCAGGACGCTCGGACTCTCCGGCCTCGAGGCCATTGCCCTTGTTCACCTGGAGCGGCTGACCTGGAGCTACGGCCTGCGGGAGATTGACCTTACGCAGCAGATCAGGGACATGCTGGGGCGCTTGCCGCGCGCCGAGACGACGCTGCGCGCGCAGGCCCAGGCGGCACTTGGCGCGCGGCTCAGCATCACCACGCGGCATTACGAGAGCGAGCCGGCCGATCTGGCCGAGACCGTCCTGCGGGACCTGCCCTTGGCTGCCGACGCCTCGTCTTCGCTGGCGCGTGCCGACATCATGCTCGGGGTCCGCTCCGCGCTGCAGGACTTCCGGCCGCCGGACGTGCTGCTCGGCTACGACCAGGAAGTCCTGGACCTCGGGCTCGAGCTGCGCTCCGCTCACCACATCTCCGAGGCGCTGAGCAATCGCATCATCGACCTGATCAGGGCCGGACGGGTCCGCGAGCTCCCGGCAGCGGTCCGGGCGTTCCGTAAGTTCGCCGATCAGAGTGCCGCTCGCGTGATCTTGTACGGACAGGCACTGGTCGATGCCATGCTGGCGCTCGCCCGGGGTGACTTCGGCGCGGCGCGCGAGCTCACGGACACGGCGGCCGGGCTCTGCGCCGAGTTCGGCGACTCGATGGCCGGCGAGGCGCTGATGGCGCAGGCGGGCTGGCTGCTGTACGAGACCGGCCAGGTGGACGGCCTGACCGAACTGCTCGCCGCCCTGCCGACGCGAGATGTCAGCAGCCTGAACGAGCTGGTGTGGGAGCTCGGCGCTGGCCTGATCCATGCGGAGCGGCATGAGGCCGAGCCGGCGATCCGCATCCTGACCGACGTCTTCGCGGCGACCGGCGATCTCGCGCAGGTGCCCCGCGGGCCGTCGAGGATCGGCATCCTCGCCACCGGGGCGATGCTGCTCGGCCATCCCTTCCTGATCGATCTGCTGGCGCGCGAGGACGCCGGCCGGTGGGGGCGCGGCGTGGCCGGGCTGCTGGCCAACCATCCTGACTCGTTCGTTCTGGCAGGCTGGCCGGCCGTGCTGCTGGGCAGCAAGCACCGTTACATCGGGCTTTGCCTGCTGGCGGCCGGCCGACCCGAGGAAGCGGCTGCGCATCTGTCGCGCGCGGCGGTCGAGAACGTCGAGTTTCCTGCGCTCCAGGTGAGGACGCTCTTCGACCAGGCCCGGGCGATGCTACGCCAGACGGTCGGCCGCGACGGTGCCCTTGAGCTGCTTGACCGTGCCGCGCGGCGAGCGGCGGAACTCGGGATGGCTGGCCTGGCGGCGCAGGCCGCTGCCGAGCGCTCACGGACCTAGGCGGGCCCTGGGCAAGGAGCGCTCGCCGGACGGCCCTCTCACCCACTCGGGCAGGGCTGGAACACCCTGCCGTCCAGGTCCACGTCGAACTTGACCGCGGCAAAGCCGAAGCTCGGCGCGTAGACCACCCGGCAGAACGTCGAGAACCTGTGCTTGTAGCCGCACGGCTGCCCGGGGCTGCAGACGTAGTGGTCGGAGCCGTACTCGGCCTCGCCCACCCACTTGCCGGTGGGCTGGCTGGCGGTCACGTCCGTGCTGAAGTCGTCCCACCCGCACGGCGTCGCCCCGTGCAGGCCGGTGCACGTGATCCCGTACTGGCGGCTGCCGCGCAGCCAGGACGCGAAGCACGCGTGGTAGGTGTAGCACTCCTCCACGATCGCGCCGTCCGCGTACCGGCGGCCCCACCAGGTCAGGTACGGCGAGTTCTTCCACAGCCCGGTCATCCCGTACCGGTGGATCAGGTTGAACGCGTAGGCCAGGAAGTTCTGCGCGTCCCCCGGAGTGAGGTGGAACCCGGTGGTGGACGGCGGGTCGAAGCTGTCGATGTCGTCGAGTTCGACGGCGTCGAAGCCCTTCTCGGCGCACATCGCGATCCGCTCGGTCAGCATCGGCTTCAGTGCGTCGAGCTGGCGGAAGTCCACCCAGCGCTCCTGCGGATAGCCGTAGTAGACGTTGCCGAGCGCCGCGGCGGGGAACATGCCGAGCGGAGACGGGCTGGCATCGGGCCGGTAGTCCTCCCAGGCCATGTCCAGGTAGCAGATCGCGCGCGGATGCGGCAGCGTGGCCGCCTGCCAGGTGGTGTGGATCGCGTGCACCTGAGCGCCGGTGGTCAGGAACCCGTCCAGATCGTAGATGTCCACGGCCTGGCTGCCCGTCCGCTGCAGCGGCGTGACCCGGCCGATCTGCCAGTCCCAGCGCATCGGCCGGCGCTCGGACGCCAGGTGCGGCAGGTACCAGCAGGCGTGGTGCACCGGCTGGCATGCCAGCGGCGCGGGCATCGGCGTCACCCGCCAGCCGAAGCTGAGCGTGCTGGCGCCTGCGTGGTTGGCGGTAAGGACCTGCACCCGGTGCGGGCCGATCCCCAGGTGCCCGGTGTAGAGCAGGTGGCTGGCCGGCAGCGGCCGCCAGGCGCCCCCATCGATCCGGTACCGCTGGGTCGGCCGGCCGTCGGCCTGGTTGTAGTGCGGCGCGTCGACCTGGAAGTACTCCTCGCGGGACGCCGTGGCCGACTCCGGCGTCCCGTTGACGAACTCGGTGCGCGGCGCGACATGTGCGGGGTAGGCCGCCGCCGCCCCGGCCAGGGTGCTGACCGACCTGCTGACCTCGGTGAACGAGAACGTCGCCGGGCTGGTTTCGACGACCTCGGTGGCGGTCTCGGTGAGCCGCAGGCGCATGCCGGTGTCGGCGTGCCCGACCAGGTACCTGGCCGCGGCGAACGGGGTCGCCGTCGAATCCGCCGCGGTCACGCAATGCCCGCCGGACGGCAGGCAGCGCCGCCAGGTGTAGCCGACCTCGAAGCTGAGCAGCCGCTGCCCGCGCGGGAGCGGCGGCAGCCGCCAGGTCAGTCCGGCCGCGGTCACCCAGGAGCCGTCACGCGGCGACCCGCCGATCCGCAGCCGGCCGCGGTGCACAGGGGCCGGAACGCTCGCGGCGGCACGGCCGCCCGACTGCGCACCGGCCGGCGGCCGCGTGCTTCCCGACGCCGCCGACCAGCCCGGTGCCGCCGACCAGCCCGCCGTCGCCGCCACCGCGACCACGCAGGCAGCCACCTGGACCGAGCGGCTTGCCAGGCCCTGAACCCGCATGGTCGTCTCCCTTCCGGGCACGCGTCCCGTCACCGGGCGAACGCCGCAGGCAGCAGATCGCGGTGAGCGTCGAACAGGTCGTCGCACATCGCGACGACCTGCGTGGTGGTCAGTGTCGCGGCCGTGTTCGGGTCGAGCAGGGCCGCCTGGTAGACGTGGTCGCGGGACTGGTCGAGCGCGGCCCGCACGGTCAGCTCGACAACGTTGAGGAAGGTACGGTTCAGCGCGGCCAGCTGCGGCGGCAGCACGCCCACCGGCACCGGCCGTGGCCCGGCGGCTCCGAGCTGGCAGGGTACCTCCACGCAGCACTCCGCGGGCAGGTTCGTGATCAGGCCGCCGTTGCGGACGTTCACGTGCATCTCGCGCTCGGTGCCGGTCTCCAGCGCGTGAACGAACAGCGAGGCGAGTTCGCCCTCACCGGTCAGGTCAAGCGGCTCGTCCGCGGCCAGCGCCCGCTCCTGCTCGGCAAGCTCGCGCAGGTTCTCCTCCGAGCGGGCCAGGTAGTCCCCGACGAAGATCCGGTACCGCTCGATCTGCTCGTCGTGCCGCATGAACCACGGCACGTACTCGGCGGAGTGCTCGCTTGACTCGGTCGGGAAGTAGCCGAACCTGCGGAAGATCTCGACCCGCACCCGGCGCTGCAGCTCGGGCGACGCGTCGATCACCTCGGCCAGCCTCGGGTACAGGGACTCGCCGTCCTGCTCGAAGGTGAGCACGAACGCCTGGTGGTTGAAGCCGGCCGTGACGAACCTGACTCGCTGCGGGTCGGCGCCCACCAGATCGGTGAGGAAGGCCTGGGTATCCCTGACCGAATGGCAGAGCCCGAACACACGGGAGAACGCCGTCCCCGCGTAGACCCCCCACGGCAGCATGGCCATCGGGTTGGCGTAGCTCAGCAGGTAGGCGTCCGGGCACTGGTCGAGCATGTCGCCGGCCAGGGCGACCGCCACCGGGATCGTGCGCAGGCCCCGGAAGATGCCGCCGATGCCGATCGTGTCGCCGATGGTCTGGCGCACGCCGTACCTGGCCGGGATGTCGAAGTCCGCCCTGGTGGCTCGGTACCCGCCGACCTGGACTTCGTTGATCACGTAGCCCGATCCGGCAAGCGCCTCCCGTCGGTCGGTCGTCGCGGTCACGATCGCGCCCGCACCCGACTGCTCGCCGATGCGGCTGACCAGCCGCGCGGCGTACGCCAGCCGGCCCTCGTCGATGTCATGCAGCGCCAGGTGCAGGCCGCCTCGGAACTCGGGGTACCCGCACAGATCGGTCGCCACCGTGCGGGTGAACTCGATGCTGCCCGCGCCGACGAAGGTGACCTTGATCACAGATCGATAGTGTTCCATTCGACCGTGTTACGCACAAGAGTGAGCGTCCCTCGGACCTCGCCGAGCCTCATTCGCCTCAGGAAAGTCCGATCAAGTCCGGTCAAGTCGGGGCTTGACACCCTCATGCGCCTTGATCAGTATTGTGAGAAACCTGCGCTCATCTCGCACGTTCGAGCAGATGTCGAGCCCGAGCAGGACGCGCCTCACCCCCGGAGGCCCTTTATGACCAGGCACCGTCCGTGGCTCGCCGCCGCAGCCTCGCTCGCAGCGCTCGCCCTGGCTCTGACCGGCTGCGGCTCCGGCGGCGCAGGGAATGCCACCGGCGCGATCCAGATCTGGGAGGGCTACACGGGTGTCGAGGCGCGGACGTTCGCGCACCTGATCGCCGAGTACGAGCGGGAGCACCCGGGCCAGAAGATCGCCAGCCTGTTCGTGAATAACGACGACTCGCTGCAGAAGGTGCTCACCGCGGTCCGCGGCGGCAGTCCGCCCGACATCGCCTACCTGTACGGGTCGTGGGCGCCGAACGTGGCCGAGATCCCGCAGGTGGTGACGCTCACCAGCGTGGTCCGCCGCCCCGGGGTGAACTGGGACGACTTCTGGGTCGGCGAGCGCGACGTGGCCACCGTCAACGGCCGCGTGATCGGCATCCCCGCCCTAGTCGACAACCTCGCCGTGGTCTACAACAAGGCGCTGTTCGCCAAGGCGGGGCTGGCCGCGCCGAGCCCGGACTGGACCTGGCCCCAGTTCGTCGCCGACGCCAAGAAGCTCACCATCCCCGCGAGCAAGCAGTTCGGCACCGCGTACGTTACGCCCGGCACCGAGGACACCGTCTGGCACTGGGAGGCGCTGCTCTGGGAGGCGGGCGGCCACCTGCTCACCCCGGACAACAAGAAGGCCGCCTTCGACTCAGGCGCCGGGCTTGCCTCACTGGACACGCTGCGGACCATGGCGGTCACCGACCACTCGGCCTACCTTGACCCGACAGACTCCGCGTACGCGAACCTGTTCAACTCCGGCAAGATCGGGATGCTGGTCACCGGGCCGTGGGACTTGTCCGCGTTCCCGAACGTGCACTACGGGGTACAGGTCATGCCCTCTTACCCCGGCACCGACGGCGGGCACCAGACCATCTCGGGTCCCGACAACTGGGTGATCTTTAACAACGGAGCCAGCCGCGTGGCCGCCGCCGAGAAATTCCTGCTCTGGCTCACGGCGCCCGCCCAGGTCAGGTACTTCTCGCTGAAAACCGGCGACCTGCCGACCCGCCGCTCGGTCGCCGACGCGCCCGACTTCGACGGCCAGATGAACGCCGCCCTGCCGGGGGTCAGCACGTTCATCGACAACCTGGCCAACGTCAGCCAGGCGCGGCCGCAGATACCGCAGTACCCGAAGATCTCCCAGATCCTCGGCACCATGGTGGTGTCGGTGCTGCTCGGCAAGTCCCAGCCGGCCGCCGCGCTATCGGCCGCGGCGCAGCAGGTCAACCAGGTCCTGGCGACGGGCTGAGGGGCGACGGGCTGAGATGGCGGCCTCACCTGCCGTGGCCGGCCGGCGCCGCGGCCAGGCGCGGGCGGCGCCCCGCCGGCTGATGGCGTCCGAGCAGTTCGCCGGGTGGGCGTTCGTTACCCCGGGGGTCGCGATCATCCTGCTGTTCGGCGCGGTGCCGATCGTGTGGTCCGCGGTGATGTCGTTTCAGCGGTCCAACCTGCTCACCCCGAGCACGCCGTTCGTCGGGCTGAGCAACTACCGGCAGATGGTGCACGACCCGGTGGTCCAGCAGGCCATCATGCACACGCTGGTCTACACGGCACTGTTCGTGCCGGGCACGATGGTCGTCGGCCTGTTCCTCGCCGTGGCGATGAACCGGCAGATCCGGCTGCTCTGGCTGTACCGGACGGCGGCCTACGCCACCATGGCGATCTCCACGATCAGCGAGGCGCTGGTCTTCATCTGGCTGTTCGACCCGTCCTACGGGATCGTCAACTACCTCTTCAGCCTGCTCGGCATCTCACAGCAGCAGTTCCTGAACTCGCCGTCGCAGGCGCTATACGTGATCGTGGTGATGACGATCTGGGGCTGGACGGGCTTCGCCGTGGTGATCTACCTGGCCGCCCTGCAGGGCGTGCCGCAGACCCTGGTCGAGGCGGCCGCCATCGACGGCGCTGGCCCGTGGAGCACGTTCCGCAAGGTGACGCTGCCGCTGCTCAGCCCGGCGTCGCTGTTCCTCGCGGTCTGGCTGACGATCAACGCCCTCCAGCTGTTCGACGAGGTGTACCTGTCCACCCAGGGCGGCCCGCTGGACGCGACCACCGTGCTCGTCTACTACCTGTACGAGCAGGCATTCCAGAACTTCAACTTCGGCTACGCCTCGGCGATCGCCTACTTCCTGTTCATCGTCATCCTGGTGGTCACCGCGATCCAGTTCCGGGTCGGCCGGCGTTACACCTACTACCGGTCATGACCGTCGCCACCATGGTCCGGCCGCGGCGCCGGGCCAGGCTCCCGTTCAGCCCGTGGCACCTGGTGCTGATCCCGGCCACCATCGTGCTGATCTTCCCGTTCGTGTGGCTGGCGGTGACCTCGATCGAGACCCCGGCCGAGGCGCTGCACTTCCCGCCGATACTCGACCCGCACACGCTGCGGCTCGCCAACTACCCGAACGCCTGGCACAGCGCGCCGTTCGGCCGGTTCTTCCTGAACTCGGCCGTGGTCGCGGTGGTCACCGTGCTCTGCAACCTGGTGCTGTGCTCGCTGGCCGGGTACGCATTCGCCAGGTTCCGCTTCCTCGGCCGGGGCGTGCTGTTCGTAACCATCATGGCGACCCTGATGGTGCCGTTCCAGGTCACGATGATCCCGCAGTTCATCATCACCAAGTGGCTCGGCGTCAACGTGCTCGCCGGGGTCGGCATCAACCACATCGGCGCGCTGATCCTGCCGAATGCCGCGACCGCGTTCGGCGTGTTCTTCCTGCGCCAGTTCTTCCGCACCCTGCCGCTCGAATACGAGGAATCCGCCCGGGTGGACGGCGCGAGCAGGTTGACCGTGCTGTGGCGGATCGTGCTGCCGCTGTCGCTGCCGGCGCTGGCCACGCTCGCCGCGCTGACCTTCCTCGACTCCTGGAACTCGTTCCTGTGGCCGCTGATCGTGATCACTTCGACCGGCCAGATGACGCTGCCGCTCGGCCTGGCCACCTTCCAGGGCGCGCACTCCACCCAGTGGACGCTGCTGATGGCCGGCAACGTGATGAGCCTGCTCCCGATGATGCTGATCTTCTTCGTGGCGCAGCGGTACTTCGTCAGGTCGGTGGCCGCCACCGGGCTGGCCGGGACCTGACGGCAGCGGGCGGGCCGGGTCATGAGCCAGAACTTCCAACATTTCGAACGCACTTCGCACGAGGAGGCCGCCTTGGCAGCCCAGGCCGGGAACATCGAGTCCGAGATCGCCTCGCAGCCGGACTGCTGGCGCCTGGCGGCCGCGCTGGCCGCCGATGTCGCCGGGAGCCTCCCGGCGCCCGGCGAGCGGGTGGCGGTGGCCGGCTGCGGCACCTCGTGGTTCATCGCCCAGTCCTACGCCGCCGCGCGGGAGGAATCCGGGCAGGGCGAGACGGACGCCTTTGCCGCGTCGGAGATGCCCACCGGGCGACGCTATGACCGGGTGCTCGTGCTGTCCAGGTCAGGCACCACCACCGAGATCCTGCGGCTGCTCGACCGCCTCGCTGGCCAGGTGCCCACGGTCGCGATCACCGCGGTCCCCGGCACGCCGGTGGCCGACGCGGCCGGCGCGGTGATCGCGCTGGACTTCGCCGATGAGGAAGCGGTGGTGCAGACCAGGTTCGCCACCACCGAGCTCGCGCTGCTGCGCACCCACCTCGGGCAGGACATCGCCGGCGCCGCGGACGACGCCGAGCGGGTGCTTGCCGAGCCGCTCCCGCCGGCGCTGACCGATGCGCGGCGGTTCACCTTCCTCGGCACCGGCTGGACCTGCGGCCTGGCCAGCGAGGGCGCACTCAAGCTGCGCGAGGCGGCCAGGATGTGGACCGAGGCATACCCGGCGATGGAGTACCGGCACGGCCCGGCCGCCGTGACCGGCGAGGGCACCGTGGTCTGGCTGCTCGGCGCCGCGCCCGACGGGCTGGCCGACGAGGTGACCGTTGCCGGGGGGGTGCCCTGGCAGAGCCAGGCCGACCCGATGGCCGAGCTGGTGCGGGTGCACATGCTCGCGGCGGCGGCCGCTCGGGCCAGGGGGCTCGACCCGGACCGGCCCGGCAACCTGACCAGGTCGGTCATCTTGACAGGGCGCTGACTAAGGCGGTCAACCGTGATCCTGGTCGTCGCGCTCAACCCCGCGCTCGACGTCACCCACCATGTGGACGGCGTCGACTGGTCCGGGGTGAACCGGCCCGCCGAGGTGCTCAGCCGCCCCGGCGGCAAGGGCCTCAACGTGGCAAGGATCCTGGCAGCGGTCGGGGCCGGCGTGCACGTGCTCGGCCTGGCCGGGGGGAGCACCGGGGACGCGGTGGCCTCGGCACTCGCCGCGATCGGCGTGCCAGCCACGTTCGTGCGGATCGGCGGCGAGACCAGGCGGACGTTCGCGGTCGTGGACGCGCGGACCGGCGACGCCGGGCTGTTCAACGAGCCGGGGCCGGCCGTGGCGCCCGAGGAGTACGAGCGGCTCTGCGTTATCTATAAGAAGAGACTGGCCGACTGGTCGGCCGTCGTGCTGTCCGGCAGCCTGCCGCTCGGCCTGCCGCCAGGCAGCTACGCCGAGCTTGCCGCGCTCGCCGCCGCTGCCGGCGTGCCTGTGCTGCTCGACGCGCACGGCGAGGCGCTGCTGCGCGGGGCGGCGGCCCGCCCCGCCATCGTCAAGCCGAACCTGGCCGAGCTTGAGGCCCTGGCCGGGCGGCGGCTCGCGGCGGCGGGCGGCCCCGACCGCACCGCAGTGGCGGCGGCCGCGCGGGAGCTTCGGGCCGCGGGGGCCGACGCGGTGGTGGTCTCGCTCGGCGCGGACGGGCTGTGGGCGGTCACCTCGGACGGCTGCTGGCGGGCCGCGCCGCCGCTGGTGGTGACCGGGAACCCCACCGGGGCCGGCGACGCGGTGGCGGCCGGCCTGGTACGCGGGCTCGTGCTCGGCCATCCGTGGGAGCAAAGGCTGCGGCACGCGGTCGCGCTCGGCACCGCGTCGGCCGCGGCGTCGGCCGCCGGGGAGTTCAGCTACGACCATTACCGAGAGCTGCTCGGAGCGGTCAGCGTGTGCCGGGAGGAGGCCCGCTGATGTCGGCCGTTGCGATGCGGGAGATCGTCAGGCCGGCCTGGGCAGCCGGGCGCGGCGTGGCCGCGTTCAATGCGATCGGCATCGAGCATGCCGAGGCGATCGTCGCGGGCGCCGAGGCCGCCGGGGCGCCCGTGGTGCTCGCGGTCAGCCAGAACTGCGTGGCCTACCACGGCGGGCTTGGCCCGATCGGCCGGGCCTGCGCGAGCCTGGCCGAGGCCGCCAGCGTGCCGGTGGGGCTGCACCTGGACCACGCCACCGGCGCGGACCTGGTCGCCGAGGCGGCCAGGCTCGGGTTCGGCTCGGTGATGTACGACGCGTCGGCGCTGCCGTATGAGCGCAACGTCGCGGCCACCGCCGAGGTGGCCAGGTGGTGCCACGCGCGCGGGCTGTGGGTCGAGGCCGAGCTCGGCGAGATCGGCGGCAAGGACGGCGTGCACTCGGCCACGGCCCGCACCGACCCCGGCGAGGCCGTCGGCTACGTGGCGGCCACCGGCGTGGACGCGCTGGCGGTCGCGGTGGGCAGTTCGCACGCGATGCTGACCCGCGACGCGGTGCTCGACCTCGGGCTGATCACCGCGATCCGGCGGGCGCTGCCGGTTCCGCTAGTGCTGCACGGCTCGTCCGGCGTGCCCGACGAGGGGCTTCGCGCCGCCGTCCTGGCCGGGATGACCAAGATCAACATCGCCACGCAGCTGAACAAGGTCTACACCGCGGCCGTCCGCCGCTGCCTGGCCGCCGACGCGGTGCTCGTCGACCCGCGCCGGTACGGGGCGGCCGGGCGCGACGCGGTGGCCACCGAGGTGGCACGCTTGCTGGCAGTCATCGGATCGGCGCGATGAGGCGCGCGGCGGTGCCGGCCGGCGGCGATGACGGCAGCGCAGACCTGGGGAGGCGCTGGTGAGCAGGTACCGGCGGTGGAACGAGCTGCTCGAGCTGCTGGCCGTGAGCGGGCAGCTGCAGGTCGACCAGGCCGCCCGCGAGCTCGGCGTGTCCGAGGCGACCGTGCGCCGCGACCTCGACGAGCTGTCCCGCCAGCAGATGCTGACCAGGATCCGCGGCGGCGCGGTGGCCCAGGGCGTTACCTACGACCTGCCGCTGCGGTACAAGTCCGAGCGGCACCCGAGCGAGAAGCAGCGCATCGCCGCGCTCGCGGCCGGCCTGGTCAAGCCGGGCCAGATCGTCGGTCTGAACGGCGGCACCACCACGACCGAGGTGGCGCGGGCACTCGCGATCCGCTCCGACCTCAACGCGGGACTGCCGTCGCCCGTGCTGACCGTGGTCACGAACGCGCTCAACATCGCCACCGAGCTCGCGGTGCGCCAGCACATCAAGATCGTGACCACGGGCGGGGTGGCCAGGCCGCAGTCCTACGAGCTGACCGGGCCGTTGGCCACCGGCGTGCTCGAGCAGGTCGCCTTGGACCTCGCGGTGCTCGGCGTCGACGGGATCGACGCCGTCACCGGTGCCACCGCGCACCACGAGGGAGAGGCGAGCATCAACCGGCTGATGGCGCAGCGGGCCAGCAAGGTCGTGGTGGTCGCGGACAGCTCCAAGGTGGGCCGCCGGGCGTTCGCCAGGATCTGCGCCGCTCGCGAGATCGACGTGCTGGTCACCGACGCCGGCATCAGGACAGACGACGCGGCTCTGCTTGAGGAGGCCGGCGTTGACATCGCGATCGCTTGACCTGGTGGTGATCGGCGACGCCAACCCGGACGTGCTGGTCAGCGGTGGCGACGTGACCCCGGCCTTCGGCCAGCAGGAGCGGCTGGTGGACGAGATCTCCCTTGTCGTCGGCGGGTCGGCGGCCATCACCGCGGTGGCTGCCGCGCGGCTCGGCCTGGCCGTCGAGCTGGTCGCCGCGGTGGGGGCCGACCCGGCCGGTGAGTTCATGCTGGCCCAGCTCGCGGCCGAGGGAGTGGGCACCGGCGCGGTGGCGGTCAGGCCCGGCGAGCGCACCGGCATGACGGTGGCGCTGACCCGCGGCGATGACCGCGCGATCCTGACCGCGCTGGGCACCATGACCTCGCTGACCGCGGCCGACGTGCCTCTGCCGCTGCTGGCCTCGGCCCGGCACGTGCACGTCAGCTCCTACTTCCTCATGCGGCGCTCGCTCGGCCCCGGCCTCGCCGGCCTGCTGGCCGCGGCCCGCGCGGCGGGCGCCGTCACCTCGGTGGACACGAACTGGGACCCGGCGGGGCTCTGGCGCGACGAGCAGCTCGACGCGGTGCTGGCGCAGGCCAGCCTGCTGCTGCCGAACGAGGCCGAGGCTGCGCACCTGAGCGGTGAGACCGACCCGGTCGCGGCGGCGCGGGCTCTGGCGGCCGG
>Ga0335081_10013972_pt1 | contig 12982 bp, 16 predicted proteins | sample Lox_Sample_35_FD_206713 | JGI IMG/M metagenome (GOLD analysis project Ga0335081, IMG submission 206713) | Soil microbial communities from Loxahatchee National Wildlife Refuge, Florida, United States - Lox_Sample_3.5 | ecosystem: Environmental > Terrestrial > Soil > Wetlands | place: USA...
CGTCTCCAGCAGTTATACGATGAGGCATGGAAAATCTTCTACCGGGAGAAATCCCAACCCTACAGAATGTTCGAACTTTTCGAAAGGGTCATCGACAAGGAAATGGCCGATGGTAGCTTCCAGCGGCAGCCGCGGACCCGGGCAAACCGGAAGTTCGGCCGAGGCGAGATACATTAATCGCCTTATGCTTCTTTTGGAAACGCCGTTTTTTTTACTTAGGTTACTTTAATGGTTTTGGATCTTCTGATATGTTAAACAGGGAAGGCTCGGCAAGTGTAATCACGTCATGGACGGTGTTATAAATGCAAAAAGAGGAAGCCCTCAAAAAGGTTTCTGAATATTTGGTGACACAATTTGAAATTCCTTCGGGAAAGATAAAGCCTGATGCGAACCTGTTTAAAGATCTCGAGATGGACAGCATTGATGCCTTGGATTGGTTCGCGGCAATGCAGTCCGAGATTGGTCTTCCCATTATCGAGAAAGAGCTCAAGACGATAAGAACCGTCCAGGACGTGGTAGACTATGTGGTCAGGAATTTGAAGTAAAATGCCGATACCGCACGATAGATGGCTGCCCCTGAAGGATCCCCGGATGACCCCCGAAGGGCGCTGGGAATCCATGGCACGATTCGAACCCTCTTCAGAATGGTTCTCAGGCCACTTCGATGAATGCGCTCTGGTACCCGGTGTGGCACTCCTCGCCTTGACGGTTGAAATGGTGAGAAGACAAGGTCGTGAACAGGGACGTCGTATTGAGGTTTCAGGCTTTTCCAGGGTGAGATTCAAACAGTTAGTCTTTCCGGATGAGGAACTGCAGATCTCTACGGCAGCCATGCCCTCCGGGCCTGAGGCAAAGCTTGATTTTCATATCACTTGCCGTGGAGAGACAGTTGCCCAGGGTTTATTGAAAGCCAGTGAAGAAGCTCCCCGCCGATGAAGAAGCGATGAAACAACTCCTGCAAAAACTGGTTCAGATCGTCTGAGAGAATAAGGATGAAGGCATTCATTCACGAGACGCTCATCGGGGTTTCTCTTCTCCTGGGCTCCTGGCCCATCCGGTTCTTCGCCTGGTGGATCGCCACGGGATATTTCTTCTTTCTTTCTTCGAGGAGAAGATCAAGTATCCACCTTTATCAAGTGATCTTTCCCAAAAAATCGCGATGGTACTATCTTTATTGCACCTGGCGCCAGTTTCATTCCTACGCAGCCACTTTTGCGGAGCGGATTGAATTCCGTAGAAAAAAAGGGGTAACGGCCTCCACCCAAGGGGGGGAAGCATTAGTGGAGACGGCAAGGAGAGGAAGCGGAGGAATTATCCTTATGTCCCATCTCGGCAGTTTTGAGATCGCAGCCGGTGCGTTTAGAAAAAGGGGGCTCAGGCTCCTCCTCATCATGGGTGAAAAGGAAGCAAAACAGGTGGCCCGCGATGAGCGCGAATCGATGAAGGCAAAGGGAATCGACATTCATGTGGTGACGGCAAAGGAAGACTTTCTCTTCGGCGGGGTGGACGCTATCCAGTTCTTGAGAGAAGGGGGGTTTGTCTCTATTGCCGGGGATCTTGTTTGGACCGAACAGCGCTCACGTCTACCCGTAACTCTCTTCGGTCATGAGGTGGGCCTCACTGCAGGCCCTCATCTCCTCGCCCTGGTTTCAAACGCCCCCCTCTTCACGATGTTTACCTTTCGAGTTGCAAAGGGAAAACACCTGATCATCATGTCTTCTCCGAGGGAGGTGAAGGCACCGTCGCGCTCTGAACGAAGTGCGGCCCTTCAAGCGAGCGCACAGGCATACGCGAGTGCTCTGGAAGAGATGGTGCGCCAGCACCCTTTCCAGTGGTACATCTTTGAGCCCTTCTTTGGATCCGTATCGGATGATATGAGGAAATCAAATCCAAGCTTTTCAGCTTCGAATCCAAAAGAAGATATGCGACGGCAGGATTTCCTTTTAGATGGAACGAGTGGAAAATAGGGAGTAATCTTATTGAAACATAGGCGGGTTTTTATAACCGGAATGGGAATCATAAGTTCTCTTGGTCAAGGGGTGGGCCGTCATGTCGATTCTTTGAAAAAAAATTGTTCCGGAATTGAGCCGCTTACACTATTCTCCCCGTCGCCGGGCAATCTCCTTCCAGCCGGTGAAATTCCCAATTTTAAGCAAACCCTAAACGTTCCTCGGACACACGAATTTGCTTTCCTGGCTGCCCAGGAGGCGCTTTCAGCTACTCATGCTGTCCCGGATGCAATCATCCTTGGCACGACTACTGGCGGCATGCCATCGACTGAAGCGCTTTTAAAAAGGGATGAAAAAGATACGGATCAGTACGAATATCATTCCACTTCCTCTGTGGCTGAATTTCTTGCCGGTGTTCTGCGCTGCAGTGGTCTTGTCCTTACGGTTACCACCGCGTGTTCATCGGGTGCGGTTGCGATCAAGCTTGCCTATGAGCTGCTCTCCGCCGGCAAAGCAAACCGTGTGCTCGCCGGCGGTGCTGACGCACTCTGTCGGCTCACTTATTATGGATTCAATTCATTGCAGCTCATCGACCCTTCCGGTGCGCATCCTCTTGACCGCGACAGAAACGGCATGACGGTGGGCGAGGGCTCCGCCATGCTCCTCTTGGAAGCGGGAGAATCAAGCCCTAATAACGCGATTGCAGAAATTTTAGGCGGAGGACTATCATGCGACGCGTATCATCCTACAGCGCCGCATCCGGAAGGCAAAGGAGCTCTTGCTGCTATGAAAAAGGCTTTAGAAGACGCGGGCATTATTCCTGCAGATATCGAGTACATCAATCTCCACGGAACCGGAACCAAGGACAATGACCTTGCCGAAGCAAAGGCGATTCATTCCGTCTTTGGTAATAACATTCCTCCCCTGTCATCAGTGAAAGGAGCTACCGGCCACTCCCTGGGAGCTTCGGGTGCGATCGAATCGATCATCTGCGCGGCAGCCATTCGAGAAGGACTGATCCCGGCAAATACGGGCTGCGTTAACCCGGACCCGGAATTAAACTTAAAACCAGCTCTCACTCCCCTTGAGCAGAAGGTTGCCGTAGCGCTGTCCAACTCCTTCGGCTTCGGTGGCAACAATGCATGCCTTGTCGTGGCAGATCCTCGCTCCAAACACGAAAGACAGAAATGTGGTGTATCATTTGAATTTGAAGTGTTAGGGTGCGCCTGCGTCACCGGAGCGGGCGACCTGGTGCAAACATTGAAGAATTTAAACCAAGGAAAAACCTGCAACGGAACTCTGCCTCTTGTTGATATATCAAGGAAGCTCTCCATCCGTGAGGTCCGTCGACTCAAGCGGTTGCCGAGGCTTGCGCTTGCCCTCGCAACGGAAGCGTCTGAAAGCGCACGGCCATCCCAAGCACCATCATCTATTTTCTTCGGCACATCATGGGGGCCGCTATCCGAGACATATCACTTCCTCACGAAGCTCTATGAATCAAACGAGCAGTTTGCAAGCCCTACCGAATTTGTCGGCTCAGTGCACAATGCTCCCGCAGGTCAGGTGGCGATGATGCTCAACGCAACCGGTCCCAACATCACCACCACCGGCGGCGATTACTCCTTTGAACAGGCCTTACTTGCAGCGTCCCTGGCCGTGTGCGACAGCGACGACATCGCGCTCGTTATGGGAGCGGATGAGCACCACCAGGTTTTGTCTCCCCTGTTCGACAATTCCGTTCGGATCAGCTCGAACCCGTCCGACGGCGGTGGCGCCCTCATTATACGAAAAACAGAAAAGGCATCCGGATTACGGATAGCTCTTATTTTTTTTAAGAATAACAGCAACAATCCGTCTATCGTTCAATCGCTCCTTCACACTCTTGGAGAATCGGATGAGATCCGATCCAAATATGGTGCCGTTTTTGCCGGAATGCCTGCGGGAGAGCGAGCGATCTGTGAAAAGCAGGTCCGTGAGATTATTTCTGTCGCGGATTTCAACGGCCCGGTCATTGATTTTCGCAAATTCACCGGTGAATTCGGGTCAGCCACTGCCGCTGCCGCGGCCCTTGCAGTAAGGCTCGTACAGAGCGGAAAAATCCCTGGCTATCTTTCAGGCGGCGCGGAAAGCTCCCTCAACGGGAAGGGAATACTCCTCCTGGGTCTGGGAAGGTTCCTCACCGCCATCGAAGTGTTAACGTAAAAGATGAAGGTCTTCCTCATATCAGCAAATACCGTTAGGGCCCCCTATTACATATACCGTTCGGGACTTGACTATGTAACAGTAGCAAAGTTATTAAAGCTATGATTCATAAAGTTTGTGAAATCCAACGACGCGGAAGCGGAGTGATGGCCGGCACGTGCCCCATCAAGGGGCGCAATATAAAAAGCTACCCCACCGGGAAGCTCCGCCCTTTAGGGCGGGGAGATTCACAATTCTTGTGGCCAATGATATAATTACGGCACTTCGCATCGCGGAGATTTCCCACCCCCACCCTGCCCCTCCCCCTGAAGGGGAGGGAAATCGGTATATTCCTCCCCCTTCAAGGGGGAGGTTAGGAAGGGGATGGGGATTTGTCGGAGCATTAGATATGTTTTCTCAATCATGGACCCATTAGTAAACTTGAAGGCATTACACCAGAAATCTTTGGACTATCAAATTTTTTGATAAGATTTAATAGAATGAAACATGTACGATAATCTGATGAAGGGCCTGGCCGCAGGCTACGAAAGGATTGTGGCCTGGGCCGATATCCTTGACCGGATCAATGTCTACCCTGTGCCCGACGGTGACACCGGCCGCAATCTCGTAATTACCCTGGGCGCCTGCAGGAATATCAACGGAAATCCCGATTCACTGAGCCGAGAGATCCTGCTCTCGGCCAGGGGGAATTCCGGAAATATTGTCGCCGGTTTTCTTGCCGGATTCCTCACCTGCAAGGACTTGTCGTCTCTGCCTGTATCGGCCGAGGCTGGCCATAAGCTCGCGTACGAGGCCGTTCCCAATCCTCAACAAGGAACCATGATCTCTCTGTTTGATACCCTAGTTACATCTCTGAAGAGGACCCCTCCCGAAGAGACTGGGGTATGGGTGGAATCAATCATCCATGACATGGAAGAGACGGTCAGGAATACTAAGGAGCAATTGCTCGAACTCAGGCAGGCAGGGGTGGTTGATGCAGGAGCCCTCGGCATGCTCGTCTTCTTCGACCCCTTGTTGAACACTTTGGCCGGCCGCACGGTCGGGCCCTCTCTCTTCACTGACGATCTGAAGGATTCCTTCAACGTCTCCGGAACATGGCAGGACCGAAAATACCAGGGTTACTGCCTTGACGTGTTGCTCAAGATCGAACATGAAGAGCAGGAAGTCGTCAAACACGTCATGGATGTGGGAGAATCGTTGGTCGCCATGCCCCATGGCGAGTGCCTCAAAGTACACCTCCATGCGACGGACAGAGAGAGCGCGAGACAAAACCTCACCGCCATCGGAGCCATCCTGAGCTGGGCCGAAGACGACCTTGCTCAGCAGACTTTTCGGTTCAGTGAAACCAGAAAAAAACAGGCCATCCATATCATGACGGATGCGGCTGGCTCCATCACGAGGGATTTGGCTCAGAGCCTTGGAATCACCCTCCTCAACAGTTACATCGCCATGGGGAATCGTTTTCTCCCTGAGACCTACGTGGATCCTTCCCAGCTCTTTACGGCTATGAAGGCCGGGGCCAAGGTCTCTACGGGCCAAGCCTCAGTAGTGGAGCGGCATGAATGCTATAACAACGTCATGAAAATCCATGACCGTGTCCTCTATCTCTGTGTGGGTTCCTTCTACACCGGCAATTTCGATATCGCCATCAAATGGAAGGCTGAGAACGATCCCGATGACCGGATGACTATCATTGATACAGGGGTCGCCTCCGGAAAACTCGGCTTGGTGGCCAGGGCTGTGGCCGAGTTCTCCCTCGACGTCAGCGACCCTTTAAAAGTCATCGCCTTTGCCAGGGGTGCAATCCAAAATGTCCAGGAATATATCTTCCTTGACACGCTTCAATTTTTAGCTGCGGGTGGCAGAATCTCAAAGACCAGCGCCTTTTTCGGCGATGTCCTTCGTATCAAGCCGATCATCAGCCCCTATCCGGACGGAGCTCGGAAGATCGGGGTGGCAAGAAACCTCAGAGATCAGGTGAAATTCGCTTTCCGTTGTCTTGAGCAAAACATTCTAAAAAATCAAAAGGCTGCTATGCTTCTCGAGTACTCAGACAACAAGGAGTGGCTCGAGGGGGAAATCAAACCGGAGATAGAGCGCAGGTTTCCTCTGGTGAAAGTCATCTTACAACCTCTCTCCCTTACGTCTGCTGCCCATATGGGCCCAGGTTCCTGGGGTATTGCCTTCCTCACAGAAAACTCCCAAAAAGGCGACCCATATGTATGAAAAATTCTTACGCGGCATGAAAGGTCTTTTGATGCTTGGACTTTTCGGCGTCTTTCTCCTCGGCATCTTCTTTGAACTCCTGATCACTCTTCCAATTCTTTGGGTGCTCAACAGAATCCTTGGGTCCCAGCCTTACCGGATGCAGTGGACGATCAGCATCCTCGTCAGCCTGTGGCTCTTCCTGCTGAGAGCATGTGGACTTCTCAAGATAAGGGAGTTGAAAGGGAAGCCCTTCGATGGACCGTGCGTGATTGTTTCAAACCACCCTGGCCTCTTCGATGTGCTCTTCCTGATCCGGGATATCCCGCGTATGTCCGTCATGGTCAAGCAATCCCTGGCAAGAAAGCTTCCCCTCGGCCCGGTTTTTCGCTCTGCAGGGTATGTCCTCTCCCCTGATTTCGAGCAAAGGGGCCCCTTCCAGTCCCTGGACGAGGCCATTGAGAAGATCAACATAGGATACAAGTTCATGATCTTTCCTGAAGCCACTCGATCCCCCAAAGGAAACCTGGGCAGGTTCAATGCTGGCCCCTTCATGCTTGCAAGGCTATCGAACGTCCCATTGCAGCCGTTGTTTGTGAAGAACGATCCACCTTTTCTTCCGAAGGAAGACAAATGGTACTTCCCTCCTTCCCGGGTCTCAACCCTCGAGATTGAATTCTGGGAGCCTATTGCCCCTCCACGGGAAGGGCAGGAACGGGAGTTTGCCAGGGATCTCGAGGCTCGATATCGGGAGGCGTTGGGCTTGACCTCTAGGAAAACTGCACTGAGCGCAGGGAAAAGAAATGGAACAGAGCCAACTCCCAGCTGAACCTCTGATCCCACATCGCCTTCGCATGAGACTCATAGACCGGGTGAAAAGACCGACTCAGAATGGTTTGCAGGCTGAGACGACTGTTACTGAGGCATGGCCTCTGTGCAACAACGGAGAGGTGAGTTCCATCATATGTATTGAACTGGCGGCCCAAGCCATCTCTGCCCTGAGCACATGGCGTCGAGGTGAAGGGGCTAGACCGCGGGTCGGATTGCTCGTCGGCATCAAAGAAGCGGAATTCTCAAAATCGAGCGTTCCTGTAGGAACCAGACTCCATATCGAGATTAATGAGCTTTCCCATATTGGAGACTATGCCGTGTTTGAAGGCAAAGTGAGATCGGATTTGGACTCCTTCTGTAAAATCATTATCCAGGTGATGGAGCCAGAAGAGGAGACCCTTTCGAACCTCAAGACCAGACAGAGAATCTAATCCTGGGAGAAAGAGAGGGAGAAGCCTATGCTTTCTAAACAGATTGCCCTCGTGACGGGTGGGAGCCGGGGAATTGGACGGGCGATCTGCCTGGAGCTGGCAAAGAACGGCTGTTACGTGATTGTTAATTTCCGCTCCAACATAAAGGCCGCTGAAGACACCCTGGAATTGATTCATCAAGTTGGAGGAAAGGGTGAGATAGTCTGCTTCGACATCGCCAACCAAGAAGAAACCGAGCGAAACATTGAAACCCTTCTGACACGTCATGATGCAATCGATATTCTGGTAAACAACGCAGGTGAGACTGCGGACAGTCTTTTTGTCCTTATGTCTTTCGAGGAATGGATGAAAGTGCTCAACACCTCCTTGCAAGGATTCTATCATGTTACGAAACCCGTTCTGATGAAAATGGTCAATAGGAAGCAAGGCTCCATTGTTACTGTCTCTTCCGTGTCCGCAAGGCTCGGCCACCGTGGTCAGACGAACTACTCAGCCGCCAAGGCAGGTCTTGAAGGAGCCTGCCGATCCCTTGCCTCGGAGGTGGCTCGTCTCGGTATTCGGGTCAATGTCGTGGCGCCAGGCTTAATTGAAACGGAGATGCTTCAGGCCGCTCCCAAGGATATGATAAAACAGATCATACCGATGGGTCGGGTAGGCCTTCCCGAAGAGGTGGCGAAGGTGGTTCGTTTCTTGTGTTCTGAGGATGCCTCTTACATTACCGGCCAGGTTATCTCTGTCAATGGCGGAATGATATAAGAATAGAACGGTAGGGGAACGCATATATGCGTTCTCCACTGAGGAAGTTGGATGAAAAGATTCTTTTTTATAACTGTCCTCATAACAACGGGACTTTTCTTCGCAGAAATAGCATCAGCCCAGGATTGGGCCTCCCTTAAAGAAACCTTCAGGAACATCCGATCCGTGAAGGCGGAATTTCTTCAGAAGAGATACCTCAAAATCCTAACAAAACCTCTCCTATCTGAGGGGAAGCTCTTTTTTTACATTCCTAATTCTCTGAGATGGGAGTATCTCACCCCGCTGCGAAGCGTGATGCTGCAGAAGGGGAGTACCGTTCAGATTTACAACTTCTTCGAGGGTGAGTGGAAGCCGGAGATGCGGGAGTCGGTTGAGGCAACACGGATGGTGCTTACCGAAATCAGTCAATGGTTTCAGGGTCGTTTCGATGAGAGCACGGCATTCAAGCAACTTTATTCTCCCGGACCTCCAGCGCGTGTCACGATGGTTCCCGGAGAAGGGGTCAACAGGTTTATCCAGCGGATTGAGATCGTTCTGTCTGTGAAGCCTGGAGTCATTGATCGGGTGGAGATAGAGGAACCCGGAGGCTCCCGGACTTCGATCGAATTCAGGAACGTGGAGATCAATTCCAGCTTCCCTTCAGAGGTCTTCGAGAAACCATGATCCGCAGCAAAGGTCTTGATACCTGTCTTCTGGGATTTCTCGTCCTGTCGATCGGGTGTGTCTCCCCTCCCAAGAAAACGCTGGTCCCGGGCTCACCGGACGACCTCCCACGCTGCGATGCCATCTTCCATAGAGAGCCCTGGGAGTCGGTGCATAGGATTGAGGCGACCGTCAGAGGAGGAGGTTCTTCTTCGCTGCTTGGAGTCACCAAGGGCGAACCATCGGAGCACAGGCTTCAGAGCCTCTTGCTCACCCCTGAAGGATTCATCCTGTTTGATGCAGAACTGTCGGAAGGTGGAATTGCTGTTCGAAAGGCAGTGGTCCCCTTCGATTCACCGGCCTTTGCCAGAGGACTGATGGAGGATGTGTCTCTCCTCTTTCTCCCTCCACAGGTCAAACCTATAGCATGGGGGAAGGAAACGGACGGGACGATCATTTGCCCGTGATTAAAATAAACACCTGGATGGGTGAAGGACTGCTGCTGCTCGTACCGTTGTCAGAAAACCTGGCACGTATCGCCGGCTCCGGGGGAAATCGTTTCACTGCACGATGGTACGGTAAGTTATATCGGGCTTTCTTTTAAGAAAGCTCCTGAGGTAGCCCAGCACTGACGACCCAACCCTAATCCTTGCATGCAGGTAACAAAATCCGAGGTGATCATGATTCAACGCACAGTCATGTGGATAAGAACACTGACATTGTGTATTTTTCTGCTTGCGGTTGCCTTTACTGCCGCCGCAGCCCCACGAATCGAAACCGGCTTTTTGGATCGCGAGGTCTCACTGGGTAGTGTGGCCTATCGCTATCAGGTATACGTCCCAGTTGACTACACCCGAGGCAAACTTCACCCGGTGATCCTTTTCCTGCATGGTGTCGGAGAGGCGGGAGAGGACGGGCTTTTTCAAACTCAAGTTGGCCTGGGCCCAGCGATTCGCCAGACCCGCGAACGGTTTCCGTTTCTCGTTGTCTTCCCTCAGGCTCGTTCCAACCAGTTCTGGGTAGGCGAGATGGCCGACTTGGCGCTCAAGGCATTGGACCGGATAGTCAAGGAATTCAACGGCAACCCGCAAAGGCTATATCTCACTGGGATCTCCCTGGGCGGACACGGGACCTGGTGTGTCGCAGCACGTGCGCCAGGTAAGTTTGCTGCGATCGTTCCCATCTGCGGTTTTGTCAATGTCAAGCGGCTTGACCTGCCAGCAGAACGCAAGGCTTTTGTTCTAAAGGACATTCCATTCGCCAATTCCCCAGATCCTTATATGGCTGTCGCATCCCAGATCTCGAAGGTGCCGACCTGGATCTTCCACGGGGGCGTAGACACCGTGGTGCCACCCGACGAGTCGAGAAGGATGTTTCAAACGCTGAAAGCGTCAGGGTTCGACGTAAGGTACACCGAGTACGAAGGCGTAGGGCACAATTCGTGGGACAAGGCTTACGCCGAGCCTGATCTCGTGCCGTGGCTATTGTCCCACCGGCGCTCCCGACAATAACTATCGCTTCTTTACTACCGAGAATCAGCTTGATAAATTAAATAACGTTGGGCCAAGAGTGGCCTGTAACAAAAATTCTAAGGAGGTATCAACGAATTAGATCATTCATAACTGTGGTTTTTGCTCTATCACTCATTCTTGCGACCTCATGTGCTTCCAGAGCAATTAAACAAGAAGAAACTGATCCGTGGCTCCGGCTCAATACAATATCAGGTGGGAAGCCACCGGAAATTGACATCACTGGAAAATGGCATGATGCACATGCACAAGGAAGTTATTGGTTCGGTTGGGGCGAAGGCCACCTGCGCCAAGAAGGAGACAAGATAAGCGGAGTCATCGGTAGTTATAATATTAAAGGGGTTGTCTCAGGGAAAATAGTTTATCTCGTTTTTCTGTATGGCGGCACTGTTTATTACACTGCCCGTTTGGAAATGTTCCAAGACTTACTTACTGGAAATTATTTTAAAGCTAACGATAAGGAACAGAAAAAGGGTTATCCAGCGTCTTTCGCAAAAACAGTCGAACCAACTAAATAACAGAGGTGGAAGTAAAGGGTCGTGGAACTCCGAGGAACCATTGCGATGCTTTCGCGGCGGCCGATCTTCAAACGTCATCACAAGTGATCAGAGCGATTACATATCCATTCCCTTCGGCGTGTCGGACAGGGTAAGTCTTTTCTTGATACCTCATCACCCCTTCTTCCTCACCCACGCTAACTACCTCTGCCTCCCGAATCGCCTGAAATAGATGGAGACCTAACGCCTTGGCTGCTGCCTCCTTGATGGTCCAGGCACGAGTGGCGGCCCTCTCCGGGCCCAAACCGGATAGCGAAATAAGTTCCCTTTCCCCGGGTGACATGAAGAGATGCTTCGTCCTTATTACCTTTTCTGAAACCATTTCAAGATCAACACCAATCGGATGCGTGTGGGCAACTGCTACAACCAGCCGGGCACTGTGGGAGACCGAACAATAAATTCCACTCTCGCTGAGGCAAGGTCTTACGCCATCTGGGCCAAGGGTCTCAATCGTCCGGTCAGGCATGCTTTCTTTCACCAGATCGAGTTGGCGGGCGAGTCTTTTCAGAGCGACTCTCGCTGCAGCAAAGATCCTCTGTCTTGGTGCACTCATTCTCACCGTCCTTGCGGCTTCACACGGCGTGAACAGATCCTCCCTGACCAGAGAAATAGTTTTCACATCGAGAAGGACCATCCCAAGACAGGACGACTGCAGCCGTTCGATCCCAGGCCACATGAGGGAATCGTTCGTAAGGGAAGAAGCAGAAATGGAGTTTAGACCTATTTGATTCAAGGCCAAAAGAAATCAGCCTCCTTGTAAAGTAATGATAGCGATCGAGAGAGGACCATGTCAAGACAACCCAAACACTTGCCCCCTGTTCTTATGACCTACAAGACCTTTGGAACACTTGGAAAGGCTTCACATAACCCCCCTTTCATCCCCCCTTAGATTAAGGGGGGAAAGAGAGGGGTTACGAATCCGAAAGGGATAAAGAAAAACTGGAATGGATTAGGGCGTCGAATAATTGAAAATGCAGTCATATTATGCTAATTTTAGTTTCAATAAAAAACTTTATGCCCAGTTCGATTCAAAGTGAAATTTGGAAAATGTGTCACAGAATTTCTGGAACATCGTTTTAACACAAACGCCCCTCACCCCATCCCTCTCCCCAGCGGGGGGAGGGGAGGGTGAGGGGGCCATTGAAAATTATTTGTGAGAAGAATGCCTCAATCTGTTTCGACCAGTATCACGATGAAAGTGCCTTATCACGACGTAGACCTGATGCGGATCGTCTGGCACGGGAATTACTTAAAATACTTCGAAGTCGCTCGACAGGCACTTTTTAGAGAATACGGCGTGGACTTACAGCGCTACATGGAGGAGACGAGGTACGTATTTCCGATCGTCCGCTCTACGATTAAGCATCTCTGGCCTTTGAGGTTCGATGATGAGTTTACGTGCACGGCGGTGCTCAAGGAAGCTCGCGTCAGAATCATCTTGAATTTTGAGATAAAGTTAACCTCTAGCGGAAGACTCTGTGCCAAAGGGTGGACGGAGCAGGTAGCGGTTCTATTGCCGGAGATGGAAATGGTCTTTCAGATCCCTGAGGAAATCCAGAAGGCTTTCTACGGGAATGAACGGCTGAAATAACAACAGCGCGCATGCGGGAAATTTCATAAAAATGGGAAATCAGAGAAGAGTCGTCGTTGTCGGCATGGGGATACGGTCTCCGATTGGCAACACCCTCGGAGAATTCGTAAAATCCCTCAAGGAGCGCCGAAGCGGCATATCCATCATGCCCGAGTGGGACGGTATAAAGAATTTGCGAACCCGTGTGGCAGGATTGTGTCATATTGACGGCGAGGAAGAATCGATTCCACGGCAATACCGGCGAAGCATGGGCAGGGTGGCAATGCTGGCAGCCCTCTCCGCCATTGAC
>Ga0335081_10013973_pt1 | contig 12982 bp, 13 predicted proteins | sample Lox_Sample_35_FD_206713 | JGI IMG/M metagenome (GOLD analysis project Ga0335081, IMG submission 206713) | Soil microbial communities from Loxahatchee National Wildlife Refuge, Florida, United States - Lox_Sample_3.5 | ecosystem: Environmental > Terrestrial > Soil > Wetlands | place: USA...
TCTTCGGTTTCCATCGGAATATGCAAACTGAAGGCGGAGGCGATCATACAGGGGTAATACGGGGCAGGGGCAGAAAAAGACTCACGGCGAGCGAAGGCCTGGCTTTGAGCTGCGAGCGTTGGCCCGCAAAGCGTGATTCGCGGGCAGCCTGGTCCTCATCAATATCACGGGAAAGAACCGGCGCCTTGCCAAATGCCGTAAGCTAGTCGTCAGAGGCTCGCCGTTCGCGGACAATGATCATCCATATCCTCCGTCTCGGTCTGGTTCCGTACGAAACGGCCCTCGAGCTGCAGCGCACGCTGTTGCAGCTCCGCAAGGCCGGGCGCATCGAGAACACGCTGCTGCTGTTGGAGCATCCGCCGGTGATTACCCTGGGGCGCAATGCCAGGCTCGACAATGTACTGGCCTCACCGGAGTTTCTGGCGCAGCGCGGGGTCGAGCTGCACGAAATCGACCGCGGCGGCGACGTGACGTTTCACGGGCCGGGACAACTGGTGGCCTACCCCATATTCGACCTTCGGAGCTTCGAGCCGAAGATCGGAGCGGTAGAGTTCGTCCGCCGTCTGGAGGAGGTGCTCATCCGCACCTGCGGCGACTTCGGCGTCGGCACCCAGCGCATCCGGGGGCTGACCGGCGTCTGGACCTATGCGCTGCGCAACAAGCCCGAGGCCAAGATTGCCGCTATCGGCGTCCACGTCTCGCGCGGGGTCACGACGCACGGCTTCGCCCTGAACGTCAGCACCGACCTGGAATACTTCACGCTTATCGTGCCCTGCGGCATTGGCAACCAACCGGTGACCTCAATCGAACGGGAATTGCAGAAGCCGGTGAGCCCGGATGCGGTTGCGACTGCCGCATCGCGCAACTTCGGACGCGTGTTTCAGTCGCAGATGTTGTGGCTGGAGTCACTGGACGACTTGCTGGCGCAGGCCTCCGTTCCGGCGAAGGCCGAGCCGGAGCCGGCTCCCGCCAATCAGGACATTCCCGCGCGCCCGCCGAAGGAACTTCGCGAGCTGCACGAGGACGGCAGCGAGATCGTTTAGTCCGCGGGACGGAACCGCGAACCTCAGCGGCGGCGATCAAAATCAGGGTACTCGCCCGCCTGGCTCGACCCGGCATCGAATTGCAGGAATTCTACCGGCGCCCCGTTTTCGACGATAAATGCCACGCGCACGCCCGGAGAGGGGCTGTTTGGAGCAATCAGCACTTCTTTGCCTTGAAGCTCAGCTTCCAGGTCATCCACTTCAAATGCGACGTGCGGCACCGTGCGCACCAGTTCGGGAATGGCGGACCCTGGTTCAAAGCGCATCCATTCGATGCCATACTGGCTGGTCTCATATCCAGAGACGTACATCCTGAACTGTTCCAGGTACTTCTCTCCCGGCTTCTCGCACGTTGTTGGAATACCGAAATGATGGTACCTGCGCAAACGATGCTTTTACTCCGGCTTTACTGTCTCCGTTACGCTGGTGGTGGAAGCCGGTTTGCGCAGCTCCGGACGAGGTTCCGCCGGTCGCGGCGCGGCCCGCTCGTCGAATTTTCCGAAGATCATCTTGCCGGCGGTGGTCTGCAGGACGGATGTCACGGAGATGTCGATGTTCTTGCCGATCATCTTGCGCGCGTTGTCCACCACGACCATTGTCCCATCATCCAGATAGGCGACCCCCTGGTTGTACTCCTTGCCTTCCTTCAGGATGAAGACCTTCATGATCTCGCCAGGAAGCACGATGGGTTTCAGCGAATTCGCCAGCTCATTGATGTTGAGTACCTCGACGCCCTGGAGTTGCGCCACCTTGTTGAGGTTGAAGTCGTTGGTTACGATCTTGCCCTCGTATTGCTTGGCCAGTTCGATCAGTTTCAGGTCAACTTCCCGGATGGCCGGGAAATCGTCTTCCACGATCTGCACCGTCAGCGTCGCAATCTTCTGGATACGCTGCAGAATGTCGAGGCCGCGGCGGCCACGGTTGCGCTTCATGGAATCGGCGGAGTCGGCCACCAGTTGCAGCTCGCGCAGCACGAACTGCGGGATTACGATCACCCCATCCAGGAAGCCGGTCTCGGCGATGTCAGCAATCCTGCCGTCGATGATGACGCTGGTGTCCAGTATCTTGTAGCTGCGCTTGGCCTGCTTTTCGCCGCCAAAGATTCCGCCCAGCGCCGCCAGGTTCAGCAGCTCGCCCTTGCCCGCGCCCACCACCAGGCCGACGTAGGCCATCAACAGCATGACAAACAGCTGCAGAAAGCTCTGGGTTGCACCCGGACGGATGCTGTTGCGGATGACCAGGCTGAAGAGGTAGGCCCCGCAGATGCCGAGGATGCTGCCGATAACGGCGCCGATCAGCCGCTTCAGGCTGACGCGCCGCAGGCGCATTTCAAACAGAATGACTGCCAGTCCAAAAACAGCGCCCAAGACGGCTGCCGGCCACCGCGCAAGTCCAAGGGGCTGTAGTTCATAGCAGGCCAGAGTGGTAATAACTACAAATAAGACGCGTATAAGTAGCAAGTCCACGCCCCACCTCCCATGGCCACTCCTAGGGGTCCGCGGTCGGACTTACGTGCGCCGGGGGTATAAGAGCTAGTATCATGCCGGCGACTCAGTCCCGATACCGGGACACGACAGGCGGCCTCGACTCGGTCGCCACGGTATGAATCTCGGGGAGTGTGAAAAAGGGAAGACTCTCCCCAGACCCGCCGTCGCATGGCGGAAAAACATAAAGTTCCAGCAAATGAAGTATATATCAATCGGCAACACTGGCCGGAATGCCAAATTGTGCCCTGATTTTCCTGATCCGGGAACTGCGACGTACTGCCCCGTCGCAGCCTGTCCGGAACCAATGCGGGATTCTGCTTATGAGAAGGCGGCTGCGATTCCCGCTCCCGCCAGTACCACGATGGCCCACCAGCCAAAGACCACGCCCATACAGGTGCCGCGCCTCAGCCTGGTCAGGCTGGAGAAGCCTATTCCGCTCAGCACGAGCGTCCAGATGGTGAAAAGGTCGAGGGAGGTCGCGAGCGTGTAAAGGAAATGCGAGCTGGGATCGACCAGTCCGCTCAGGTTGCTGGCTACGGGATTCTGAAAAGTGAAACCTTCAGCTCCGCCAAGGGCAACGGCCACGATGGCGATGAGCGCCTTGGGTATGAATGGCAAAGAGGCATACATGCAGACGGCGACGCACTGGTTGAAGCGGAGCTCGGCTCCCAGGCCGAAGTTGAATGAAGCCAAGAGCACTCCCGCCACAACGGCAAGAATGACGATTATCATCACCGGATAGCCATACGCCACGACATAGTTGAACTTGATGATGGTCTGCATCTGCGAGGCGCGCTGTTCGGGGGAGAGCTTGTCCAGTTGGGCCGCCTGCTTCGGCTGGAGCGCCAGCTGGTTCTCCACCACCTTCTCCATGCCGAGCTTGCGGTCGACGACCGCCACCATGGCGATGCTGGCGATCGCCATCAGCAACCACGGCATCAACCAGTTGGCGCTGCGCCGCAGGTCGGTAAAAGTCTTCGTGGGCGCTACAAACGTGTCCACGATGCGCTGCGCTTCCGAAAGGGGCTGTTCCTCGGTTGGTGGGACGGCGGGGGCGGCAGAACTCATAAGGGCTCCTCATGCGCAAAGCCCGTGGGCAACTGGGCTACGCAATACCGGCGACTCCGGATGTCTCGTGCGGGTGCGGCGAAATTGTAACACCAGCCGCGATACGAGGTAGCGGCAGGAGATGGGGCAAATGGCTTCGCTAACGCTGCTGGGGAGGTGTCGAGTTCAGATGGTTCGCGGCTGCAGCTGGGGCTGGATTTGCCCCATCCCCGCTGCGGTTCATCGCCGGCTGCCCGGTAGTGGCACCGGAATGCCCCTGGCCGATCACTACGATACTGTCCTTCAGCTGGCGATTGCCATCGAAGGACCCGGCGATACGCTCGGCTGTCTGTTTGTTCTTGCCCGTGTCTGCCGTTCCGGACAGCTCAATACTCGTTTCGCTTACCTTCACGGACACGTGGCTGGCGCCCAGCGCGGGTTCGTTACGAAGAGCATCCGCAATCCGCGACTGGAGTGCCGCGCTGTCCGGATCGCCGGGGTTGTTCGGCCCGCTTGCCGTATTGCCTGGCGCCGAAGGGGGGTTCGGCTGGGCCGGCACGGTCTGCTGCGATCCGGCAACCTGGGGCGTAGTCGCCTGCTGAGTTCCGGAGTTCGTGGACACCGCGTGCGCGCCCGAGCTATAGGTATTGTTGCCGTAAGCGGGGGCGCCCTGATCTTTACCGGATGAGGCGTTGAGTCCGGCTTGAGTGCCGGAGCTGGAACTCGCGCTCTGCGCAGCCGCCAAAGCGGAGCCCACGATCAGCATGACCGCGATTGCAAGCGTGGAGCTCTTCATGACGTACTCCCGAAATCGTTAGATGTACCTTAGCGGAGGAGAGCTGTTCACGGGACGCAAAAACCTGAGACGCTGCCCGCCGCCGGACTCCGCCGTGGGTTGAATTGCCGCCGACGCCCCCTTTAGACTGGCACCATGCATGTCCACGCCGGCGACATGGCCCAGGCGAGTACCTCGCGCGTGCTGCGGATCTCGCTTGCAGTGACGCTCGCGTACATCGTCCTGCTGGTCATTGCCGGATTCCGGGCGCATAGCCTGGCGCTACTCTCCGAGGCCGGCCACAACCTCACCGACTTCGTCGCCCTGCTTATGTCCTGGGGAGCGGTCTACCTCCAGGGCCGGCCGCCAAGTGCGCGCAAGACCTTCGGCTACAACCGCGCCGGCGTGCTGGCCGCCTTTATCAACGGAATCACCCTGGTTCTGATCTCGTTCTACATCTGGTACGAGGCGTTCCGGCGGTTGCGCGCTCCGGTCAGCGTAAACGCCGATCTGATGATCTGGGTGGCTGCGGCGGGGGTGGTGATGAACGGCGGCATCACGCTGCTCTTGATGCGCGGCCGGTGCGACATCAACCTGCGCAGCGCTTTACTGCACGAAATTGGCGATACCCTGTCCACCGCGGCGGTAATTGCCGGCGGTGTTGCCATTGCCGTCACCGGCCAGCACTGGATCGACCCTGCGCTCTCCACAGGCATCGGTGTCATGATTCTGTGGTCTTCCATCGGTATCATTCGCGAGAGCCTCAATATCCTGCTGGAGGGGACGCCAAGCGGCATGGAGGTGCAGCGCATCGCCGAGGCCATCCGGCGCATTCCCGGAGTCGATTCGGTGCATGACCTGCACGTATGGAGCATTGGCAGCGATACCCATTCGCTCTCGTGTCATGTGGGCATCGCCGACATGCCCGGCTCGGAAAGCGCCAACATCCTGGCCGCCATCCGCCAGGAACTGGGGCAGCGCTTCCATATCCACCACACCACCATCCAGTTTGAGCTGGCGGTCTGTGAAGTGGGGGATGGTTGCGTCATTCCGGTCAGCCCGGGACGCCCGCACGAACATGCGTCCGAGCATGGCCCGTAAGCCCGGCCACGTACACCTTAGTCACCCGGCGAGCACACAGGCCCTTCCGGGAACCGCGCCGGTCAGTGCTGATACCGAAGGGGAGCTACTGCACTTCCATTTCGCCGGCAAGAACGGCCATGGAGTGGCTCCGCAGAATGGCCGTGCCGATGATGACCGCGCAGGACAGCAGCAGCACGCGCAGGACGGCGGCGTGGAACGCGGGGTCGCCCAGCAATATTCTGACCAGCCCGAAGCCGGCGCTTCCCGCGCACAAGGCGAAGTACAGGCGCTCCTGAGCGCAACGGGAGAAGCGCAGCAGAACCAGCAGGACGGTTGTAACGATCACATAGACAATCAGCAGCGCAGCCGCGCCGGTCAACCCGGGTCCGCGCCGCGGGAACGGGTCTGCATGCGATATTGCCAGTTGCACCGCCGCAAGACCGAGGAAGAAAACGGAGTGGACCAGCGCAATGATTGCGCGCTTGCGGCTGTTGATGATGGCGAAGCGATCCATGTTGAGGCATTCTGCGGGCATCTGCGCCGCAGCCGTAATCCCGTTCAGTGTGCCGCAGCGGCCGCACAATTGGCTGTGACCTATATCACATGCGCACGGCTTACTGTCCCATCGCCGCTTCCCGCCTGAAAGCGGAGAGCCGGCGGCCTGGCTGGCGAGAAACATGGAACCTGGCGAATGGCGCCGGCGGGCCGTGCGAATAGCGGAAGATGTGGTTTGCCGCTAAAATCGAGCTTCGCATTCGTTCCGCCGCGAGCGTGAGGAGATTCGATGGCACACATGGTTAAATGCGTGAAACTGGGGCGCGAAGCGGAAGGCCTGGACGAGCCGCCCTTCGATAATGAACTGGGACAGAAGATCTACGAAAACGTCTCCAGGCTCGCCTGGGACCAATGGCAGGAGCACATGAAGATGCTGCTCAACGAATATCGCCTGCAGCCCTGGAAGAAGGACCACCAGGAATTCATCGTGCAGCAGATGCAGGCCTATTTTTTTGGCGAAGGCTCCGAGAAACCGAAGGAGTATGTCCCGCCCGGCCAGTAGCCAGCATGCAGTTCCTGTGCGTCGGTGCAAAGCCTTGCGAACTCGTTGGCTGCGCATTTTCCCGCCGTTATGACGTCTGCCTTTTGAATGAAATGCCTGGGTGTTGCCGTCAACTGACCATCAGCCACTGACCATTGCCCGCTGTTTTCATGCCCGGGCGGCCTGCTCGTCGGAGCCGAGCGGCAGGAAGTATTGCGTGCCGCGGATGGGCTCGCTGACCCGACGCAGCAGCGCCTGCAGGTCTTCGCTGCGCTCCACGAAGTCGATCTCCGAGGTATTGACGATCAGCAGGTCTGACGAAGTGTAGTGGAAGAAAAAGTGCTCGTAAGCCTTGACCACCTCTTCCAGATAATCGTCGCTGATGGCTTTCTCGCCGGGTGCGCCTTTCTTCTTCAGCCGCTTCTTCAGCACCTCGGGCGTGGCCTGCAGGTAGATGACGAGATCGGGCGTGGGCACATTCTGCCGGAAGAGGTCATAATAGCGGTTATACACCTCCAGCTCGGCATCTCCGAGATTCAGGCAGGCGAAGAGCTTGTCCTTCTCGAAGATGTAGTCGGCCACATAGGTGCGGTTCGGATTGTGCCTGAGGTCGAGCGTGCCAAGCTGCTCGTAGCGGGCGATGAGGAAGGCAAACTGCGCCTGAAACGCTGCTCCAGACTCGCCCTGATAGAAGGCTCGCAGGAAAGCGTTGTTCTCGGGCTCGCTGATGCGCTGCGCGTGCAGGGTTTCGGCGATTACCTGGCAGAGCGTGCTCTTGCCGACCCGGATGGGGCCTTCGACTGCAATGTAGCGAGGCGGTTCGAAGAGATTGGCCATGGCCGGAGGAGAACTACGGTTCGCAGCATAACTTGCTCCGGCGTCCGTGGCAATTACCCGTTGATGAAACCTGAGGAAAAAAAGCCTGCCCTTGCCTGACGCTTTTCGCGGTTCGCTTTTCGCCGGCGGCAGCTCCACCGTACGGCGCAGTTGCTTTATGTGCGGGCGAGGCTCATCAATGCGGAGAGGCGGAGATGTAAACGACAGTAGTCGACCGCGAGCGAAGGGCGAACGGCTACAATCAGACGATGCTCCCGATGCTGATCGGCGCCGCAGCTTGCCTTGGAATCGCCACATGGGCGGGATTCCACAGCATGTGGCCGACCTCACAGCTGTACGGCAGCACTTTCGTCGGACGCGGCCCCGCCTCGCGTCTGCTGGCGCTCACCTATGACGATGGCCCCAACGATCCCTACACATGGCGTCTCATGGAAGTGCTGGAGCGGCACGGAGTGAAAGCGACGTTCTTCCTGCTGGGCCGGTTCGTGCAGCAGAAGCCCGAGATTGCACGCGCTCTGGCGGCCGCCGGACATGCCATCGGGAGCCACACCTGGGACCATCCCAACCTGATCTTTACCTCGTCTGCCGAGGTGAGCCGTCAGCTGCGACAGACGCAACAGGCGATCTTCGATGCCACCGGGGTGCAGCCGAGTCTCTTCCGGCCTCCTTTCGGCGGACGCCGCCCCGCATCCCTGAGGATGGCCCGCGCACTGGGGCTGCAACCGGTGATGTGGAACGTCACCTGTTACGACTGGAAGGCCGGGTCTGCGGATGAGATCGTCAGGCATGCCGAGCGCCGGATTCGCGGCGGCGATGTCATCCTGCTGCATGACGGGGAGTATCACCGCATCGGCGTGGATCGCAGCCGCAGCGTGGAGGCGACCGATCGCATTCTGACACGATACAGGGCCGAGGGTTATGAGTTCGTGACCGTGCCGGAGATGATACAGAAGCAACAGACGCCCGGCAATTAGATCCTTTGCCGGAATTTCTCTTTGCTTCAATCAGAAGGAATCTGAGACGAGCGCCAGCGCCTCTGTTGCCGCGGCGATGGTATCGTCGAGGTCGCCCGGGGTATGCGCGGTGCTGAGGAACGCCGCCTCGAATTGCGAAGGCGGCAGCCAGACGGCCGCGTCGAGCATGGCGCCGTGAAAGCGTCCAAACTTTCCCGTATCGCAGGCAGCCGCGCTCTGCCAATCCATGACCTGGCGATCGGTGAAGAAGAAGGTGAACATGGAGCCGACGCGATTGGCTCTCATGGCGACCCCCGCCCGTTTGGCCGCTGCAGTAACGCCGGCGACGAGCTTGCCCGTCATATCGTCGAGCTGCCGGTAGAACTGCTCGCGGTTGGCCTTCAACTGGCATAGGGTAGCGATACCCGCCGCCATGGCCAGGGGATTGCCGCTCAACGTTCCGGCCTGATAGACCGGCCCCAGAGGGGCTACCATGTCCATGAGCTTCGCCGGGGCGCCGTAAGCGCCGACGGGCAGGCCACCGCCAATGATCTTGCCCAGGGTTGTCAGGTCGGGCTTGATGTGGAACAGCTCCGTTGCGCCGCCAAAAGCGACGCGGAATCCGGTCATCACCTCATCGAAGATGAGCAGCGCGCCTTCGCGCGCGGTGATCTCGCGCAGAAATTCCAGATAGCCGGGCTGGGGCGGCACACAACCCATGTTGCCGACAACCGGCTCGACGATGAGGCAGGCGATCTGGCCTTTGAAGCGGGCGAATGCGGCCTCGACGGCGCCGATATCGTTGTAAGGCAGCGCCAGGGTGAACTCGACGAACTCCTCCGGTACGCCCGCAGAGCCGGGAATACCGAGCGTCGCCACCCCCGAGCCGGCCTTCACCAGCAGGGCGTCACTATGGCCGTGATAGCAGCCCTCGAATTTCACGATGACTTTGCGCCCTGTTGCCGCGCGGGCCAGCCGGATGGCGGACATCGTTGCCTCCGTTCCTGAGCTGACGAAGCGAACTTTCTCAATGGCGGGGAACGCATCCACCACCAGGGCAGCGAGATCGGCTTCGGTGGGAGTGGAAGCGCCGAAGCTGGTGCCGTGGCGCGCCGCCTGAATGACCGCCTCGATGACCTCCGGGTCGGAGTGGCCGAGTATGAGCGGGCCCCACGAGCCGACGTAGTCGATGTAGCGATTGCCATCGGCGTCCCAGACGTGCGCGCCCTCGCCGCGGACCACGAAGGGCGGCTCGCCGCCGACGGAGCGGAAGGCCCGGACGGGGGAGTTGACTCCGCCGGGGATGAGCTGCTCCGCCCGTTTGTGTAAGGCACGGGATTCGTCGAGGGTACGGGGCATGAGGCCGGCCTTCGCCTTCCGCTCTCGGCTTCAGCGGACGACGGGAACAGAGGAGTCTATCAGGCGGAGCGCCGGGCGTGAATGTGACAGCCAACATTGTCCCGCGAGCCGGACGCTGACTGCCAGGAAAATCCCGGGCCCGATCCCGAACGCAACATAACACTTGACGTTAATAACACAGGGCATTATTATCTTCAGAGTGTGATCAGGAGCTTTGCCGACGTCCGGACAGAGGCATTTTACATCTCCGGCAGGAGCAGGTATTTTCCGGCATCAATTCGCGCAGTCGCCAAACGAAAGCTCTTTCAGCTTGAATAGGCGCGTACACTGGGCGATCTGGCTTCTCCCCCAGGAAACCGGCTGGAAGCTCTGCGGGGTGATCGCGAAGGGCAATACAGCATCCGGATTAATGAGCAGTATCGGCTTTGTTTCGAGTTCAGAAATGGCGATGCATACAAGGTTGAGATCGCTGACTACCACTGAAAGGCGTGCCTTCACAAGCTGGACAACGGCAGAAGGGACGCACGGGGAAACCCACATGAGCCATTCGAAAAAAAGCAATAAACGGGGCCAGCAGTTGGCCAGAACGTGGACCATCCATCCCGGCGAGATCCTGCGTGAGGAGTATCTGAAGCCGCTGCGCATCACTCCCTACCGGCTGGCACGCGAGCTTCACATTCCTGTTCCCCGCATCAACGACATTGTCCTCGAGAGAAGGGGTATCAGTGCCGACACGGCCGTGCGACTGGCCAGGTTCTTCGGTACCACAGAGGGCTTTTGGTTGGGCATGCAGGCGGATCACGACGCCCATTGCGCAAAAAAGCGGCTACATAAGGAGCTGGCGGGAATCATCCCCCTGAATCCCTCGAAGGTGAGCGCAGCCTGAACTCACAATTGCCGCGAGAAGGCGCAAGCCGTCCCGATGGCCAGCGGACAGAGTTCCAGCCGGGAGCCGAGGGAGTTTTTCAGGAATATCCACGCAGGACGTGCTGAGCTTCCGCTTACAACTGCCTTGTGCCCCCGTCGAACCTCCAGCCGGGATGGGTTTCCGATCTGATTTCCCGGAACATTCCTGGCTGCTGTAGCATCGAACTGAGATAGAATAAAAGGGATCCCTGCGGGCGGTATCCCTCCTGTCAGTGAATTACACAATGTCGAAGATCACCAAATTCATCGTTCTTGCCGTTTCGTCCCTGATGGCCGCATTTATCGTGGTTGGCAGCCTGGGCGTGAGAGCCGACAGCCCCAGCGACGATGGCTCCTATCGTCAACTGGGCGTCTACAGCGAGGTGCTGTCGCGCATTCGGACCGAGTACGTCGAGGAGCCAAATATCGCCGCCGTGACCAATGGCGCGCTGCACGGCCTCCTGGAATCGCTGGATGCCAACTCCAGCTATCTGGATCCGGCGGAGTTCCGGGAGTACAAGGCCCGCAAGGAAGGCAAAGCCGGCATTGGCGCCGCCATCTCCAAGCGCTACGGCTATGCTGCCGTGATTTCGGTGATCCCCGGCGGGCCGGCGGACAAGGCCGAGATCGAAAGCGGAGACATCATTGAAGCCATTGAGGGCAAGTCCACGCGCGATATGTCGCTGGCCGAAATCGATGGCCGGTTAACCGGCGCTCCGGGATCCGTGGTCAATGTTTCGGTCGTGCGGCCGCGACGGGCGCAGCCGGTCAAGTCCGCGGTTACGCTGTCCATCGTGGCCGATCCACCGATCACCGACAGGATGATGCAGGACGGCATCGGCTACATCAAGATTGACGATTTTCCCAAGGGGCGCTCGCAGGAGATTGCCAACAAGCTGAAGGCGCTGCAGAAGGATGGGGCCAGGAAGGTCATCCTCGACCTGCGCAATTCCGGCGATGGTCTGGAGGACGAAGGGGTCGCCACGGCGAACCTTTTCCTGAACCATGGAACGATTACTTACCTGCAGGGCCAGAAGTATCCCAGGCAGACGTTCAACGCCGATCCGCAGAAGGCGGTCATGACCAGCGTGCCGCTGGTTGTGCTGGTGAATCGCGGTACGGCGGGGCCAGCCGAGATTGTGGCCGCCGCCATCATGGAGAACGCGCGCGGCGACATAGTCGGCGACAAGACGTTCGGCTCCGGGTCCATCCAGAAGGTGATCGACATGCCCGATGGCGCGGCGCTGATCCTGTCGGTGGCCAAGTACTACTCGCCTTCCGGCAAGGCGCTGCAGGACACCTCGGTTACGCCGAATATTCTGGTGGCCGACAATAGCGAGGACTTCATTGCGCCGGATGAGGACGAAAATTCCCAAGACCAGGCCCAGGAAGAGCGGCAGAAGGCTAACCAGCCCGACGACCAGCTCAACAAGGCCATCGAGGTGCTGAAGACGCAGGCGACGAAGAGCTAAATTTCTTCCAGAACATCCTGACGGCACGGAGAATGCCCGTTCTTCGTGCCGTTTCCTTTTTTTCCACCTGGGAGGCTGTAGTAGCGGTGAGAGGATCGCTATCGTCATCAGAATCCTCCACCACGTCTCATTCCGGTCAAATCTCATCGGAGTTGACACGCGGTTGATCATCTGCCGGCGGCTCGCCGGCACTAAAACAACATTCAGGGAGGCCCCTTAAAACCTGATTCCAGGAGGAGAATAAGCCATGATTAAGCTTACTTCGGTTGTTTGCAATTTGTTTCCTCGCCGTACTATTCGCCGCTTTCGGGTGGGCGCAGACCTACACCACCGTCGACGACCCCAACGGCAACATCGGCACGACTATTCTTTTCGGCGGTCCCAATCCACAAGGCACCAGCGTTGGAGACTATTACTATTTTGATGAACTGACCGGAAGGGTCTATATCCATGGCTTCGCACTCAGCAGCCAGGGTATTTTCACCCCAATCGACTACCCGGGAGCCAGACATACGCAACCGGGCTTCATCAGCGCCAACGGATTTGTCGTCGGGGAATATTACAATGTCCCCCCCCAATCCGTCCTGGCATGGTTTCGTGTTGCATGGAAGCCAATACAGCACGCTCGACTCTGACTATCCGGGCGCGCTCGCGACCGAACTCTCGGGCATAAGTCCTTCAGGGGAGATCGTAGGATCGTCATGTCTGGATGACATTTTCTGCCTCAGCCCACGTTTCAAGAGCTTCATCATTTCGAAAAAAGGCGCATTCAGCCATTTCGATCCGCCCGGGACAGATCTCAGCGTTGGCAGCGAAGTTTGTAACATTAACGCGTCTGGAGCGATTGTGGGCACCTACGTCGGCACAGATGGAGTGCAGCACATCTACTTTTTGAAGAACGGAAAGTACACCACCATCGATTATCCAGGTGCAACGGGTACGTCCTGTGGAGAAATGAACGATCAGGGCGATAATCGTAGGGGT
>Ga0335081_10013974_pt1 | contig 12982 bp, 8 predicted proteins | sample Lox_Sample_35_FD_206713 | JGI IMG/M metagenome (GOLD analysis project Ga0335081, IMG submission 206713) | Soil microbial communities from Loxahatchee National Wildlife Refuge, Florida, United States - Lox_Sample_3.5 | ecosystem: Environmental > Terrestrial > Soil > Wetlands | place: USA: Florida...
GTGCCGCTTGGAGCCTTCTTGTCAGGAGGAATCGACTCCTCGACGGTCGTGGCGCTGATGCAGGCGCGGTCGGTGCGCCCCGTTAAGACGTTTTCCATTGGCTTCGCTGAGGAAGGGTACAACGAGGCGAAGTACGCCAAGGCTGTAGCACGACATCTGGGCACGGACCACTCGGAACTCTATGTCACGGCGCAACAGGCGATGGAGGTTATTCCGAGGCTGCCGGAAATCTATGATGAGCCTTTCGCAGATTCGTCGGAGATCCCTACCTTTCTTCTGGCGCGGCTCGCGCGACAACAGGTCACTGTTTCGCTCTCGGGAGATGCCGGTGATGAGCTGTTCGGCGGGTATGGCCGTTATCTGCGGACCGCCCGAATGTGGAAGACGCTCTACCAGCTGCCAACGCAGTGGCGGACTGCGCTCTCTCACTGCATGTGCGGGATTTCCACAGAAATGTGGAACGCCCTCGCTTCCCCGCTCTTGGCAGTAGGTCCCATGCGCTACCGGCACTACAATGCCGGCGATAGGCTGCACAAGCTGGCAGAATTCGTTGCTGCGGATTCAATCGGTGCGCTTTATCTGCGTTCAATGTCTCACTGGGTGCACCCAGGTGACGTCGTTATCGATGGGCTCGAGCCACCTACCGCATTTCGCACTGCGGTGTCCGAACTCAAAGCAACTCATTGCATCGAAGCCATGATGGCGATGGATCAACGCAGTTACTTGCCGGACGATATCCTCGTCAAGGTTGATCGTGCCGCAATGGCGGTGAGCTTGGAGACGCGGGTTCCGTTTCTAGATCACCGTGTCGTGGAGTTTGCGTGGCGGCTCCCTCTTGTAATGAAGGTGCGCAAGGGCGAGACGAAATGGATACTGAGACAAGTGCTTTACAAGTACGTCCCAACGGAGCTCGTCGATAGACGCAAGGCGGGCTTTACTGTTCCGATCGGTGCCTGGTTGCGCGGCCCGTTGCGTGATTGGGCCGAGGACTTGCTTGACGAGTCACAGTTGCGCAAGGAGGGGTATCTTCGCCCCGAGCCGATTCGCAAGAAGTGGCTTGAGCATGTGGGCGGAAGCAGGAACTGGCCGTATGACCTCTGGAACGTCTTGATGTTTCAGGCGTGGATGCGTGCGTCCTCGTCGCACTGACCTCCGAGTGTCGAATGTTCGAGGTGAACTTCCGGCTCCGGCGGCTATGACAGCGCGGCGCAGCGCGGTAACATCGCGATCCGTCAACGGACTTCTTCCCGCGGAACTGGATCGATGGCAACACCAACGGCTGAGGCGTGGTTCGACCCGCCGACAATTGACCTGCGGGCGATTCTCTCCACGCTGTTCGCCCGCCGCTGGTGGATTCTCGCGGTAACTTTCGTCATTGCCGGCTCATGCGCCGTATATGCGCTCCTGGCAACACCTATCTACCGCGCGACGGTGGTGCTGGCGCCTGCAGCCAACGCGAATGAGCCAGGAGGCATGGGTGGCGTACTCAGTGAACTGGGGTCGCTCGCGCCGCTCGTTGGACTGGGCGTTGGTGGCCGTGACTCGAACATCGAGGAGGCGCTGGCGGTGCTGAGTTCACGCGAGTTTCTGGAGCGCTTCATCACGGACCAAAGCCTGCTGCCAAAGCTGTTTCCGCAGAGCTGGGACGCGGCCACGCAGCGCTGGAAGGGCCCGCTATCCGGCCAACCGACGCTGGCGAAAGGCGTCAAGTATTTCAACCGCAATATTCTCGCGGCTTCCAGAGACAAGAAGACCGGCCTGATAACCGTCACGATCAACTGGCGAGATCGGAACGAGGCCGCGAGCTGGGCGAACGAGCTCGTCGCCCGCGTGAATGCAGAAATGCGCGCGAGGGCGATGGCGAATGCAGCTGCATCCCGGGATTACCTCGAGCGGGCATTGGCATCGACGCAGCTGGTAGAGACACGCGATGCGATCAATCGCCTGATCGAGTCTCAAATCAAGCAGCATATGATCGCATCGGTTACGCAAGAGTACGTCTTCCGCACCGTAAGTCGGGCGTTGCCCCCGGACGCCGACGACCGCGAGAGTCCTAAGCGACGGCTGATAGTCACCCTTGGAGGCATCTTCGGCTTGCTGCTCAGCTGCGGTGGCGCGCTGTTGCACGCGGGTGCCAGAGGTCGGCTCGGGCGCTGAGCGACAATGGTGCGGGCCCGGCGCGAGCTTCAGTGAGCAGTACTCGCACACGCGCGAGGAGCTGATTTTGCGGGTACTACAGCTGATTACCGGCCTCGGTGTCGGCGGCGCGGAGACGATGCTGCGCAACCTGATCACACAGTTCGATCGAACGCGACTCGAGACGTTGGTGATCTCATTGACGACGAAGGCGCCTATTGGCAATGAATTGCTGGCGCTTGGTGTCCCCGTCATTGCGCTGGGTGGTCGCGGCGGTGTCTTGACGCCGCGTCAGATCCTGGCGCTGCGCCACACAGCGGCCGCATGGAATCCAGACGTGATTCACTCCTGGATGTATCACGCGAATCTGGTCGCACAGGGTCTTGGCTTTTTGTGGCAGGGGCGGCGCCCCGCGCTCATCACTTCGGTCCGCGGAGCATTGAATGCGCCAGACCAGCAGAAGCGTGCGCTTCGTGTGGTACGTCGTCTTGATGGCTTGCTGTCCCGGTGCGCTGACGCCGTCGTTTTCAACTCCACGACATCCGCACAACAGCACGTGGGTATAGGATACGATTCCCGGCGCATCAGAGTGATTCCGAACGGCTTCGACACCATCAGGCTGTCACCGTCGGACAGCGTGAGAGCAGAGACCCGGCGCGCCCTGGGTTTTGATTCTGAGCCGCTCGTGGGGCTCGTGGCGCGCCTCGATCCCCTGAAGGGGCACCGTCTCTTCCTGCAGGCTGCGCAACGGGTAGTTGCCACGCGGCCGCGATGCAGATTCCTCTTGGTTGGCCGCGGGTGTGACACGTCGAATGTGCAGCTCGCTTCGTGGATCAGGGAATTCGCGCTCGAGGCGCACGTCACTTTGCTCGGCGAACGTCGTGATATGCCGGCGATCGACTGTTCGCTGGACATCGTCGTCTCAGCGTCGCTGAGTGAGAGCTTCCCGAACGCTATCGGAGAGGCGATGGCGTGCGCGGTGCCGGCCGTGGTAACGGATGTCGGTGATTGCGCCGCCCTGGTTGGCGATACGGGCATCGTGGTCGCACCACGAGATGCGACGGCGTTGGCAAGTGGCATAATGCAGCTCCTCAATCTGGAGGATCCTGTTCGACGCGAACTGGGAAGGCGTGCACGCGCGCGAATCGTCGCGCGCTATTCGCTGCCATCTATAGCCGGACAGTTTGCCGAGTTGTACGAAGCATTGGCTGTTAGCGCAGGCCGGCGGCCCAAGTGAACAGGACGTGATTGCCCCCCTTGCGATCGCTTCTTTGATTTCGCGCTCGTATCTTCCGCTGCCCGCGCGCACGAGTGTCTTGTGGCGGACAGCGCACCCGAAGGAGTGGTTGTTCAAGTGCCAGTAGGTGCGATGCATTCCGGTGAGGTGCAGGGAAGACGCCTACTGCTGGTTGTGAATGTTGGCTGGATGTTTCTCTCCCATCGCTTGCCGATCGCGCTAGCGGCAAAGCAGAGCGGTTACGAGGTGCACGTTGCGTGTGGGACGGAATCCTCGCGCGAAGAGAGCGCGATCCGGAGTCACGGTATCGAGTTTCATCGATTGAGTATCCGCCGTGGGAGCCGATCAGTCATGCAGGAGCTGCAGCTGGTTCGCGAACTCGCCTCACTCTATCGACGACTCAGGCCAGATGTCATACATCATGTGTCGCCCAAGCCAGTTCTCTATGGTGGGTTTCTGGCGCGCTTGTTGAGCGATGGCGTTGTGGTTCATGCCATCTCAGGGCTGGGATATATCTTCACAGAAACGGGCGTTGGCGGTGCCATCGGTCGAACGCTTGCTCGCCTCGCCTATCGTGCCGCGCTCTCCGGACCCAGGACCTGGGTCATATTCCAGAATCCCGATGATTTGCGGGACTTTGTGAAGCGTAAATTGGTGCGGCAGGGGAGCGCAGTCCTAATTCGAGGCTCCGGGGTAGATCTCGACAAGTTCAGGCCTGCGCCAGAGCCGCCCGGACTCGTGACGGTGGTGCTACCCGCGAGGATGCTTGGCCATAAGGGTGTCTTCGAGTTTATTGCTGCTGCGGGACTTCTCCGAACACGCGGTGTCAGCGCACGTTTCGTGCTGGCCGGAGGAGTCGATCTCGAGAACCCAACGGCAATCTCTGGCGAGGATCTTACGCGTGTATCGCGGGAACAGGGCGTCGAGTGGCTCGGACACCGCTCGGACATCCACGAAGTCCTGGCTGCCTCGCACATCGTCTGTCTGCCTTCCTATCGGGAGGGGCTCCCCAAATCTCTTCTTGAGGCTGCTGCCTCAGGCCGGCCGATAGTAACCACCGACGTGCCAGGCTGTCGCGAGGCGGTCATCGATGGGGATACGGGCATGCTCGTGCCACCGCGGGACTCGCTCGCCTTGGCCAATGCCCTTGAGAAGCTCATCATGGATCGCGACCTCCGCATCCGAATGGGCCGGCGAGCACGGCAGGTGTGTGAGGAGCAGTTTGGGATTGATTCGGTCGTCACACGGACCTTGAAGCTCTACGAGCAAGATGACCGTCGTTCCTGATACCTGGTTGCCACCCGTGTCCCGCGGCGTAGCGGTCCTCGTGGTGCTTGCACCATTGGTGTCGGCCACATTGACTGGCGTGGTCCGTCGCCTTGCACTGGCGCAGGGTCTCCTTGACATTCCGAACCAGCGTAGCTCCCACGAACTTCCGACCCCGCGTGGCGGGGGCATCGCCTTTGTCCTCACTGGGAGCGCTGGCCTTGTCGGCCTGCTCCTTCTGGGCAGTATCGGCACAGATCTCTTCGCGTCCCTGCTTGGCGGCCTGGTCGTTGCTGCCGTCGGCCTGCTCGATGATCGTCATTCGGTTAACCCGGGAGTTCGACTAAGCGTCCAAGCAATAGCTGCATTGTGGGCCGTGTGCTGGCTTCATGGGCTGCCGGCTTTGCAGGTTGGCCGGTCTATCCTCGCATTCGGCATAGCGGGCTATGCAGTCGGCATTGTCGCCATCGTCTGGAGTGTGAATCTGTTCAACTTCATGGATGGAATCGACGGCATTGCCGGATCCGAGGCTGTCTTCATAGCATTTGGCGGCGCCGCATTGACCCTCATGACAGGCGGAAGCGCGCCGGTTGCTGATGCGGCGCTCTTGGTTGGTGCTGCCTGCTGCGGCTTTGTTCTTTGGAATTGGCCGCCGGCACGGATTTTCATGGGCGACGTAGGCAGCGGTTACCTGGGCTACATGATCGCAGTGGTGGCGCTTGCTGCGACGCGTGCCAATCCGACGGCGCTGTGGGGGTGGTTGATCCTCAGCGGCGTATTCTTCGTCGATGCCACTACTACTCTCGTGCGGAGACTACTGAGAGGTGAGCGTGTCTACCAAGCACACCGCAGTCACGCATACCAGTGGTTGGCGCGCCGCTGGCGGAGCCACCGACGCACCACGCTTGCAGTATTGCTTGTGAATGTCGCTTGGCTCATGCCGTGCGCATTGTTGGCAACTGCTCTGCCGCGACAGGGCGCCGCAATCGCGTTATGCGCGCTGACACCGCTCGTGCTGCTGGTGCTGTGGGCAGGTGCCGGCAGAAGCGAGGACGAGTCGGGGGCATCGACCCCGGGTCAACCGCCCAGCGACCGGCGCGTTGTGTGATGCAGCGGTACCCGATCAGTAACCGTTCCCACTCTTAGCTGTAGAACCAAAGTGCGTTTCGAGTACACTAAGTGGTAACGACGAGACTGTGCACTCCGCGGGCGTGGCTGAAGAATTCGGCAAAATCGCTGCGCTTGTCGCCAGACGCAGACAGGATGCTTTGAGGATGAAGGGAGAGCGCACATGAGCGAGCCCAACGCGTCCGATTTCCCCGGACTCGCAGAGTCGCTCCTGACCCTCTCACGCCCCGTCAAACGGTTCATCATGATCGGCTCCGATGCGATCATGCTGCCGGTCTGCCTTTGGGTGGCGCTAATCCTCAAGTTCGATCGGCTGTGGATCGATCTGAACCGCTACGCGGGCGTGTTCCTCGCGTCGGTTGTCGCCGTGCTGCTGATCTTCAGCTATCTGGGCCTCTACCGAGCGGTCATCCGCTTTATGGGACCGAAGGTCATGGCCTCCGTCATCATGGGTGTAAGCCTCTCTGTGCTGGCGCTGGGCGTATACGATCGGCTGTTGGGTGAAACGCGCATACCGCTAACCGTACTGGCGATCTACTGGGCTCTTGCCCTGCTCTACGTCGCCGGCAGCCGCTTCATCGTGCGCTACGCGGTGTTCTACAGCCGCAACGATCGCAATAGGCGTCGTGTCATCATCTATGGCGCAGGAGAAGCCGGCGCCAAGCTTTCATCTGTCTTACTCGGCGGGCCGGGCTTTGAGCCCATCGCCTTCGTGGACGACAAGCACGCGCTTCATGGCAGCCGGATCAATGGATTGAAGGTCTTCAGTCCGGATATGTTGCCGGAGCTGATCCGGGACCATGTGGTCGAGCGGGTGCTGATGGCGATGCCATCCACCTCCCGGCGTCACCGGCGGGAAATCCTCGAGCGACTCGAGCCCCTCGGCATTCACGTGCAGTCGCTCCCCGATCTGTCGGACATCATCTCCGGCAAGTCGCGCATCGACGAGCTGCGCGAGCTGGATGTGAGCGACGTACTGGGACGGGATCCCGTACCACCGGACGCCAAGCTGTTCCAGGCCTCGATTCGCGGAAAGTGCGTGATGGTGACCGGCGCCGGCGGATCGATCGGCGCGGAGCTGTGCCGGCAGATCGTTCGGCAGGGGCCGCGGCGGCTGGTGCTTTTCGAGATGTCGGAGATCGCGCTTTATCACATCGCGCGTGAGTTCCAGGGGTCTCATGAGCTGGCCGCGGGTGTGGAAATCATCCCGCTGCTGGGCAACGCTCATCATCGTCACCGCATACGCGAGGTACTGACCTCCCTCGGGATCCAGACCGTCTATCATGCGGCGGCATACAAGCACGTGCCGATCGTCGAGCACAATGTCATCGAGGGCATCCACAACAACGTCATCAGCACCTGGCACGCCGCAGAAGCGGCCATCGAGAGCGGCGTCGAAACCTTCGTACTGATCTCGACCGATAAAGCGGTGAACCCGGCGAACGTCATGGGTGCGACTAAGCGGCTTGCCGAACTCGTCTTGCAGGGTCTGCAGTCGCGTTCTAAGACGGGTACGCGTTTCTGCATGGTGCGATTCGGCAACGTACTGGCGTCCTCCGGCTCGGTGGTGCCGCTGTTCCAGGAGCAGATCCGCCGCGGCGGTCCAGTAACCGTGACGCACCCCGAGGTCATGCGCTACTTCATGACCATCCCGGAGGCGGCGCAGCTCGTCATCCAGGCGGGCGCCATGGCGCGTGGCGGAGATGTGTTCGTGCTCAATATGGGGCAGCCAGTGCGCATTGCGGATCTCGCCCGCCGCATGATCAACCTCATGGGCCTCACCGTGCGGGAAGAGCACAACCCCGACGGGGATATCGAGATCAAATATACGGGCTTGCGAGCCGCTGAGAAGCTCTTCGAGGAGCTCTTGATCGGCAGCAACGTGATGGGGACCGATCATCCGATGATCATGCGCGCAATCGAGCACTCGATTCCCTGGGACCGCATGCAGACGCTCCTCAACGAGCTGCTGTCGGCGCTGGGAATCTTTGACTGCAAGCGGGCGATCGCGCTGCTCGGGGAGTCCGTGGCCGAGTATCGGATGGTTCCGGAGATCCACGACTATGTCTGGAATCACCGGGGAGCCCCTGCTGCTGCTGCGGACGGCAAAGTCACCGACTTCGCCTCCAAACGGCGGCATTCCGAAATCAGTCCGCGACCTTCCTGAAATCTCCACTATCATTCTCACCCGGGACGCACGGCGCCCTGGGTGTGGTGTTGTTTTTACTTAATTTTCAACGGCTTATTCCATGAGAGTAACCATCTTCGGCTCGGGCTACGTAGGCTTGGTGACCGGTGCTTGTCTTGCCGAGGCGGGCAACCACGTCGTGTGCGTGGACATCGACGCCGACAAGGTCGCCCGGCTGAATCAGGGCGAGGTACCGATCCACGAGCCGGGCCTGGATGCGCTGATCAAGCGCAACATGGAGGCCGGCCGCATCGAGTTCACGACCGACGCCGCCAAGGCCGTCGATCATGGGCTCTTCCAGATCATCGCCGTGGGCACTCCCCCGGAGGAGGACGGCTCAGCCGACTTGAGCCACGTTGTGGCCGTCGCGCGCACCATCGGAACGCACCGTGAGCGTTACTGCATCGTCATCACCAAATCCACGGTTCCGGTCGGCACCGCGGACAAGGTGTACGGCACGGTCGATGCGACGCTCAAGGCGCGCGGCGCCTCGGTCGAGTTCGACGTGGTCTCCAATCCGGAGTTCCTGAAGGAGGGCGCGGCGATCCAGGACTTCATGAAGCCCGACCGGGTGGTCATCGGCACGGACAATCCGCGCACGGTGGAGCTCATGCGCGCCCTGTATGAGCCCTTCACCCGCAACCATGACCGCTTCATCGTCATGGACGTGCGCTCCTCGGAGCTCACCAAGTACGCCGCCAACGCAATGCTCGCCACGAAGATCAGCTTCATGAACGAGCTGGCGAACATTGCCGAGCGGGTCGGCGCGGACATCGAGCGGGTCCGGGTCGGCATCGGCTCCGATCCGCGTATCGGCTACGGGTTCATCTATCCGGGTACGGGCTATGGTGGCTCGTGCTTCCCGAAGGACGTGAAGGCGCTGGTGCGCTCGGCGCACGATGTCGGGCACGAGCCGACCATCCTCACGGCGGTGGAGGCCGTCAACGCGCGTCAGAAAGAGGTGCTGGTCCACAAGATCCGCCGTCACTTCGGCGAGCTGCGCGGCCGCACGTTCGCCGTGTGGGGGCTCGCCTTCAAGCCGAATACCGATGACATGCGCGAGGCGCCGGCCCGCACGGTGATCGAGCTGCTGCTCAAGGCGGGTGCGCGGGTCCGCGCGTACGATCCCATTGCGCGGGAGGAGGCGCGTCGGATCTATGGCTCGCGCGAGGACGTGAGCCTGTGCCACGACGCCTACGAGGCCCTCGAGGGGGCGGATGCGCTCGCGATCGTCACCGAGTGGCAGGAGTTCCGCAGCCCGGACTTCGATCGACTCAAGGAGCTGCTGAAGACGCCGGTCATCTTCGACGGCCGCAATCTCTACGACCCCGCGCTCCTGAAGCGCTTTGGCTTCACGTACTACGCGATCGGGCGCGGCCAGCGCCTGTCGTGAGGCGAGGGAACCCATGCTGACCCCCGTCATTCTCTCCGGCGGCGCGGGCACCAGGCTGTGGCCGCTCTCGCGCGAGCTCTACCCGAAGCAGCTGCTGGCCCTCACGGGTAAGCGCACCATGCTGCAGCAGACCGCGTTGCGCCTCGAGGGCCTCGAGGCCGCCCCGCCGGTGGTGGTGTGCAACGAGGCCCATCGCTTTCTGGTCGCCGAGCAGCTGCGGCAGCTCAAGATCGCACCGAGCGCGGTGGTGCTCGAGCCCTTCGGCCGCAACACCGCACCGGCGATCGCCCTGGCGGCCCACGCGGCGCTCAAGGCCGATGCCAAGGCCGATCCGCTCCTCCTCGTCCTGCCGGCGGATCACGTCATCCGCGACGTGCCGGTCTTCCAGAAGGCGGTGCGGGTGGCTCTGGCGGCCGCGCAGCAAGGTCACCTCGTCACCTTCGGGGTGGTGCCGCACACGCCGGAGACGGGCTACGGCTACATTCAGCGGGGCGCTGCCGTCGGGGACGTGTACCGGATCGCGCGCTTCGTCGAGAAGCCCTCGCTCGCGAGCGCCCAGCAGTTCCTGAAATCCGGCGAGTTCTTCTGGAACAGCGGCATGTTCCTGTTCAGCGCACGGCGCTATCTCGAGGAGCTCGATGCGCTCGCCCCGGAGATCGCCCGCGTCTGCCGAGGGGCCTTCGAGTCCGCCAAGTCGGATCTCGACTTCACGCGCATCGATGCCAAGATCTTCGAGGGGTGCCCGTCGGATTCGATCGACTACGCGGTGATGGAGAAGACCGCCCATGCCGTCGTCGTGCCGCTCGATGCCGGCTGGAGCGATGTCGGCTCCTGGGCGGCGCTGCACGAGGCGAGCGAGGCGGACGCCTCAGGCAACGTCGCGCGCGGGGATGTGATCGCCGAGGACTCCGCGAACTGCTACCTCTACTCGGAGAGCCGCCTGGTCGCGGCCGTGGGCCTGAAGGATCACGTCGTGGTCGAGACCAAGGATGCGGTGCTGGTGGCCCCCCGCGATCGCGTTCAGGATGTGAAGAAGCTCGTCGGACGCTTGAAGGAGCAGGGCCGCTACGAGCACTCGCTCCACCGGGAGGTGTTCCGTCCCTGGGGCAGCTACGACAGCATCGAGAACGGCCCGCGCTTCCAGGTGAAGCGCCTCAAGGTCAATCCCGGCGCCACGCTGTCGCTGCAGATGCACCACCATCGTGCCGAGCACTGGATCGTGGTGTCGGGCACCGCGCGCATCACCCGCGGCGATGAGGTGTTCCTCCTCGAGGAGAACCAGTCGACGTATATTCCGATCGGAGTGAAGCACCGGATCGACAATCCGGGCATGATCCCGCTGCACATCATCGAGGTGCAGTCCGGCTCGTACCTGGGCGAGGACGACATCGTGCGCTTCGAGGATCGCTACGGACGCGAAGGCTCGAGCAAGTAAGAGGCACGCGCATGGCACAGCTCACGTCCTTCAAGGCCTACGATGTCCGCGGACGCATCCCCGATGAGATCAACGAGACCCTCGCCTACGACATCGGCCGGGCCTACAGCGCGTTCGTAAAGCCCAGGCGTGTGGCCGTGGGCTACGACATCCGTCTGTCGAGCCCGACGCTCGCCGCGGCGCTCAAGCGCGGCCTCAGGGACTGCGGCACGGACGTGCTGGACATTGGCCTGTGGGGAACGGAGGGCTCCTACTTCGCCACCGCCGCCGAGCATCTCGACGGGGGCATCATGGTGACCGCCAGCCACAACCCCCCCGACTATAACGGCATGAAGTTCGTGCGCGAGGGATCCCGTCCCATCAGCGCCGATACGGGCCTGAAGGAGATGCAAGGGCTGATCGAGTCCGGGCAGCTGCCCCAGCCCGTGGCGAAGAAGGGCAGCGAGTCCCCCCTCGACATCCGCTCCAAGTACATCGAGCACCTGCTGAGCTACGTCGATCGAGCCAAGCTCAAGCCCCTCAAGGTGGTCTCCAATCCGGGCAACGGCGGCGCCGGCCTCATCCTCGATCAGCTCGAGCGGCAGCTGCCCTTCGAGTTCGTGAAGCTCCAGCACCAGCCCGATGGGCATTTCCCGAACGGCGTGCCGAATCCGATGCTGGAGGAGAACCGCGCGACGACCAGCGATGCGGTCAAGCGCACGAAGGCCGACGTAGGGCTTGCGTGGGACGGGGATTACGACCGGTGCTTCTTCTTTGACGAGCAGGGGACCTTCATCGAGGGCTACTACCTCGTCGGTCTCCTCGCGGAGGTGTTCCTGAAGCGCGAGGCGGGTGCGCGCATCGTGCACGACCCGCGGCTCACCTGGAACACCATCGACATCGTGCGCCGCTACGGGGGCGTGCCGGTGCTGTGCAAGTCCGGTCACGCCTTCATCAAGCAGAAGATGCGGGAGGTCGATGCCGCCTACGGCGGGGAGATGAGCGCCCACCACTATTTCCGCCGCTTCTTCTACTGCGACAGCGGCATGATTCCCTGGCTCCTGGTGCTGCAGACGATCTGTGAGCGCGGCGAGCCCCTGTCGGCGCTCGTGGGCGAGCGGATGCGCCTGTACCCGGCGAGCGGCGAGATCAATCTGCGCCTGACCGGCGAGGCGAAGGCCGTGCTCGCGCGCGTGCAGCAGCGCTATGAGAGCGGGGCGAGCTCGGTGGACTTCACCGACGGCCTCTCGATCGAGTTCCCCGAGTGGCGCTTCAACCTGCGCGGCTCGAACACCGAGCCGCTGGTGCGGCTCAACGTCGAGTCGCGCGGGAGCGAGGCCTTGATGCGCGACAAGACGCAGGAGCTGCTCAAGCTCCTGAGGAGTTAAGGAAGCGCTCGAGACTTGCGGCGGCGCGCACCGCCGTGTGGCCGTCCCAGTTCGCGATCCGCCCGCCCCTCGGCCATTCTCCGGCGAGTACCGTGCGCGCGGCGCCCGGTACGGCCCCCGGTGTGAGCAGCCGGTTCGTCCCCTGCGTCACGGTGATCGGCCGCTCGGTATTCTCGCGCAGCGTCACGCAGGGAATGCCGAGGTAACTCGTCTCCTCCTGCACCCCTCCCGAGTCGGTGATGGCGAGCGCTGCGTTCACGATCAGGCTCATGAACTCGATGTAGCCTAGGGGCTCGGTGAGGTGGATCGCGGGCACATCGGTCAGGCGCGCGAGCAGCCCGAAGTCCTCCAGGCGCTTGCGGGTGCGCGGATGCACCGCGAACACGATCGGCATCTCGGCCGCCACCTGCTCGAGCATGCGCACCAGCGCCCCGAGCGTCTCGGGCTGGTCGACGTTCGAGGGCCGGTGCAGGGTCACCACGGCGTAGGGCGCGCCTTCGAGCCCCAGGCGGCCGGCCTGCCCGGCCGCCTCGATGCGTGCGCGCAGCATCTCGAAGGAGTCGATCATGATGTTGCCGACGAGCTCGATGCGCTCGGGTGGGATGCCCTCGGCTTCGAGGTTGGCATCGGCATCTTCGGAAGGGGTCCACAGGAGCGAGGCGATCGCATCGGTCACCAGGCGGTTGATCTCCTCGGGCATGCGCCGGTCGCGGCTGCGCAGCCCCGCCTCCAGGTGCACCACGGGGACCCAGAGCTTTGCGCCCACCATGGCGCAGGCGGCCGTGGCATTCACATCGCCCACGACGATGATCGCCGCCGGGCGCTCGCGCTC
>Ga0335081_10013975_pt1 | contig 12981 bp, 7 predicted proteins | sample Lox_Sample_35_FD_206713 | JGI IMG/M metagenome (GOLD analysis project Ga0335081, IMG submission 206713) | Soil microbial communities from Loxahatchee National Wildlife Refuge, Florida, United States - Lox_Sample_3.5 | ecosystem: Environmental > Terrestrial > Soil > Wetlands | place: USA: Florida...
CTTCAATCCGCACCATCCCATTCAAGTCCGTTATTGCGCGCACGACGCGTCGATCGCTCAGGGACAGAAACGGGCCAGGACGATTCCCGGCGGGACCCATACCTTTATCGCAACCCTTTCCGGGATGTTTGATCCCGAAGTATTTATCAATCCGGCGCAGTTTAACGGCCAGCGGCAGACCGAATATCTGCATTTTGGCTATGGCATGCACACCTGCTTCGGGAAGGCAATCAACGGAGTTCAAATCCCGGAGTTGGTTGCGGCCTTGCTGCGGCTTCCCAATCTTCGCCGAGCTGCGGGGCAGCAAGGCCAGATTTTGTACGACGGGCCATTCCCAAACCGGCTCGTGTTGGAATTCGATGCTTAAGCACGTAAGGGGACGCCGCGATGACGCAAACCATTCTCACGTTCATCAGCAAGGTGAAGCCAGACCAGGCTGACACCCTGAGCAAGTTGCTCGATCAAATGGGAGATAATCCCGAGACCAACAGCTATATCCCATTCCGATCGCTGAAGCGGCTCCATTTCGCCAGCCTGGTGCTCCACCAATCGTCGGATTATGGCCCGTATCTCGTGTTTGAGAACAATTTCGATGGGACCCTCGATGAGTATCTGCCTGATCTCTATCAGCAAGCAGCCAACGGCCTTCATCAGATCTACGGATATTGCCAGGACTACTCGGTCGCGTCCGCATCAGACCGCCAGGGATTGTTGAATTATCTCAGGGCACATGTGGTCTACCCGAATGCCTATCACATCGGCAATACGGGCCGCAGCGCAGAACGCATTTTGCAAGAAGGTGACCTTCGCACCGCGCTCGAGCTCCAGGCAGATGATCTAGTTAAGAACGGAAAGGCTCAATCAGCCCAATCAGCGGCGACCGCCTTGCAACAGTACGTGCGCACAGACTCCAAGTGGGCATGGGCGGTTCCGACAATCGGGCCGCGAGAACCCTTCCAACAGAAATTCCTCGCCTGGTCCCGATTGATCTTTTTTGGGCTTCTGGCAATTGTGCTCTTACCGGTTTTGTTGGTCCCTGCGGCGGTCTGGCTCCTGGTGCTCCGCTACAAAGAGAGCACCGACCCAGTACTGAACGACTCCGCCGACGCGGGCAACGTCGAGCAATTGCTCGACAAAGAAAACCGCACGCGAAGCGTACAAAATCACATGGCCAGCATTACGATCGTGAAGCCGGGCTGGCTGCGGCGATCAACACTCTGGCTTGTACTGTGGGCGGTGAATCTCCTGGCGCGGGCACGGGCGACTCACGGCGAACTCAGCGGCATCCCCAGCATTCACTTTGCGCACTGGTCGATGATCGACGATGGCCGCCGCCTGCTCTTCCTCAGCAACTTCGATGGCAGTTGGGAAAACTATCTCGATGACTTCATCGACAAAGCCGCCAGCGGTCTTACGGGAGTTTGGAGTAACACTTTGAATTTCCCTCGCACTTACTTTCTCCTGTGGGGCGGCGCAAGAGATGGCCCCCGCTTCAAGGCCATCGCACGCGACATGCAGACGGTCACAAACGTTTGGTACAGCGCTTATTGGGATTTGACCGTGCAGGGCATCGATAACAGCAGCAGTATCCGCGAAGATTTACTGAACGTTACGGGTTCAGCCACCGCTTCAGCGCTGCTGCAGCGCCTGTAGGAATTGAGGAGCTTTCCATGGTCGAACTCGAACGCAAAGACATTCAGGGAATTGTCGTCAGCGCTTACAAGCATCTGCCGTGCGCAACGTACCTCCTGCTTCGAATCAAGCATGCGGCCGCGACACGTGCCTGGATTGCGGATCGTATTCCGGAGATTACCTCCTCCGAGGGTAAGCACCCAGCGCTTTCCACTAACCTCGCATTCACTCATGGCGGCCTTCAAAGCCTCGGGCTCAAGCAGGATGCTTTAGATGGATTCTCATTTCCCTTCCAACAGGGAATGGATACGGATTATCGCTCCAGGCTGCTAGGCGACACGCAGGAAAATGATCCGAACGGCTGGGAGTGGGGTAGTGCGGCGAACCGCGTCGACCTGCTTTTGATGGTATTCGGGAAGGATTCAACCGTTGTCGACGCGGAGGTTCTGCGCCAGCAAGCGGCCCTCGATCGAGGCGGCCTGACCATTGTTAAGGCTTTCCCGGCCGGGCGCGAAAAAGGCACACACGAGCACTTCGGTTTCGCGGACGGTATCGGGCAGCCGGTAATGGAGGGTACGGGCAACAAAGAGCGCCAGTTGCAACGAACTCACCACGCCACAGAGTTGCCCGTCGGCGAATTTCTTCTTGGCCATGCCAATGTGTATGGAGTCATAGCACCCGGACCGGCAGTCAAACCGGAAGACGATCCTCACCAGTTGTTGGCGGTCATACCTGCTGACGCCACGGGCCTGAACGCAGAAGCAGGAATGCACGACCTGGGCCGGAACGGCAGCTACCTTGTTTTCCGTCAACTCGCCCAGCACGTCGCGGAGTTCTGGAATTTCCTGGATGCCGCAAGCCGCGGGCCTAATGGCACGAGCAATCCAATGGAGCGCGAGCGACTCGGGGCGAAGTTTGTAGGAAGGTGGACGAGCGGCGCTCCTCTCGTTCTCTCACCCGGTCAAGACAATCCCGAGCTTCGCAGCGAGAACAATTTCACTTACTACGAGAAGGATCCGCATGGCCTGGCATGCCCGATCGGATCGCACGTGCGACGAGCGAATCCCAGAGACTCGCTCGGTCCCGATCCCCAGACCGCACTGGATTCCGCCAATCGTCATCGCATCCTTCGCCGCGGACGCTCGTATGGGGATCGCCTGAAAAATGTACTGGTGGACGACGGCGCAGACCGGGGATTGCACTTCATTTGCCTCAACAGCGATATCGAACGTCAATTCGAATTCGTCCAGCAGACATGGCTCAACAATCCGGTGTTCTCGGGGTTGTATGACGAAGTCGATCCACTGGTCGGCGATGTCGCAAAGGGCGACCGGCTCTTTACCGTGCAAGCCGAGCCACTGCGGTGCCGAGTGCAAAATCTGGGCCGCTTCGTCGTCGTGAAAGGCGGAGCCTACTTTTTTTTGCCAAGCCTTCGGGCCCTGAACTATCTTGCGAAGCTATGAGAAAGGCCAAAATCAGGCATCCTGAGCCGCACGTTCAGGCGAGCAACTCTACATGACAGTAAAACAAGAATCCGGCCCCATCTTAATCACGTTTCCGCCCAGCCTCGACAGTGAACTGGGACGCCTCCTGCTGCAACACTATGCCGTGCACCACACGGAACAGCGGCATGCATTCATCTTTGCGTCCCTGGCCACACTCTGGCACGGCTACACGGTCATTTTTCCGCTCCTTTACGGCGAGTCCCTGCGCCTTACAGGGCCTGCTTCCATCGCCGGTTACTACGATAAACATTGCGAGCCAGGGCTCCGCTTATGGCCTGACTCGCCGGAATCTCGGGCACAAGTCGAGAGCGACTGGACTCTTTTCAATAACTCACTGGCCTTTGCAACTGCCGTCTTCGCCTATTACCACTTGCTTCCCAATCGTGAACTCATGGTCGGTCCCCTGGCTGAAGGGGCGCCCCCCTTCGAACAATCGGCAGTTCGACGCGCGTATCCCGTCTTTGCCGGATTGCTGCGACTTCTTCTGCGGCTAAACCCGCAGCATGTGGAGCAAAGCATCGCTCTCATGCGGAACATCTTCAGTACGGTGGACACTAGGTTAGCTGGAGGCAGGGCTTATCTGGTGGATGATCGGCTCACACTCTCCGACTTGGCCTTTGCGGTGGCCGCCGCCCCGGCCGTTTTACCTTCGAAGTATGGCGGTCCCATGCCGCCATTCGACCAGATGCCTCGAGAAGTACAGGCACTGGTCACCGAAATGCGTGCTCACGCCGCAGGGGCATTTGCCCTCCGCATCTACCAAGAGCACCGTGAGCGTTTTGGTCTGTCCGTCGCAACGTGATCAACACCCCGAAAGTTAGTCCAGATGCCCTTGCGAAATTGCAGGCCCTGAAAGCGGAATACAGCTATCGTTAGCAATCTAACGCTGGTTCTTGGCTGATGATCGAGCCACAACCAGGACATTCAGTTGTAGTACCAACGCAGAACTCGGAGGGCGCGGAGAGTATTCCAGCGGCTAGCCCTGCCAACAGCGGTCTCAATCTCCAATGGGATACGTTCCCGATGAAGCAGGTTGAGCGGCCAGCGCCCGTTCTGATGCCCGCGCTGAATTACGATCTTGACGGCCTCACGCACGCGGCGATCAGGTTTAATTCCCGCCTTCCGCAAGTAATCCAGTCCGCGCAACACGTCGTAATGCCAAAAGGTCGGGAACGAGAATCGCAGCCAGCGTTCGTCAAGGATCTCTCCGGTTCGAAGCGAACGGAACATGCGGCGCTCCAGAAGATAGTTTTCGGCCCTCTGGCGGGCCCTGGAGACAGGTGATCGTCTGCGCCCGGCTTGTTCATAGGCGAGCAGCCCTTCGAGCACGCAGATGGTTGTATGGAAGGAAGAGCGTCGACTTTTCGGATGTTTCGCGGAAGGTTCAACCGCTTCGCAGTTCCAGCCGCCGTCTTCGAGTTGCTGGCCCAGAAGTCGATTGGCCAGCGAATCGTTCGGTCTGTTGAAATACGCGCCCATGGCAAGGACTCTGCCGTTGATGCAGGGCTCCGTTTCGCCATGAAGAAACGGCCGGTTGTTGAGCGGCTTAAAAACCAGCTTGTCGACGCGCTCCATCATTTTGCGGGCTTGCTTGCTGGCGGGGTCAAGGCCAAGGTCCATCAAGACGACGAGACTGTAGAGTGTTGTAAGCAACCCTCGGTCTTCATCTGGCCCACCCCAGTTCCCGGCATGAGATTGGCGGGCGAGAAGTTGCGCTCCCCATCCTTCCGTTGCCACTCGATCGCGCTCGGTGGCAACCGCCATGGGCGCTTCATCGGTGAGATCTCGCATGACCTGCCATCGAATCGCGGGATCCGAATTGAGCAACCACTTAAGTTGCGCGGGGCGGGGGCGGCAATCCTGCTGACGCATTCGTCTCTTATAGCAAATGCTCTGCGATTTCTGCGAGGCTGGTTTCGTTGCCGTGAAGGCGATCATCGCATCCGCACGGCAACTAATTCCGTGTTGACTGGAACTCCGCGAGCAACTTTCACGCGCAACAGGACTTCGAAAGGCCTCACTTCGTCTGCCGGGCGTATTCTTCCCGCCAGGTTCCCGATACTAACTTCAACAACGGCGATTTCGGTCAGCTTCGCTACCCGAGGCTTTCGCCCACAAATCGCGAGTTCGAATTCGACGCGCGTGTATCCTTCTAAATCGGTAGCATAGCCGGAAGGCCGCTTGCGCCTTCCGGCTGTTTCTCGTACGCTTGCCGGCGCTGAGCGAAGTGTTGCCCGGCAAGATCGTTGATCCTCATGAAAAACAGACGCTCTCTGAATCTCATACCAATCCTCCTGTCTCTGACTGCCCTTTTGCCGCACATTGCCGTGGGTCAGGCTCCTGTCGTTCGCAAAGTCGAACCCCCGAACTGGTGGGTCAGCTTCACCCCGGAACTCACCCTCCTGTTGACCGGAGAGCATCTCTCTGACGCAAAAGCGGAAAGCCAAACCGCGGAACTCGACGTAGTCAGTTCAGAGGCATCCGCCAACGGCCACTATCTGTTCGTACACCTAAAGTTGAGTCCCACTATTCAGCCCGGAGCCGCACACCTCCGCCTGCGATCGCCCTCGGGCTCAACCGAACTCGAATTCCCGATGCTGGCCCGGCCAGTTTCCCGTGGCGGTTTCGAAGGTGTCTCACAAGATGACGTCATCTATCTGATCATGCCGGATCGGTTTGCCGATGGTGACCCGTCCAACGACCGTCCACCCGGTTCCACAGGAGTCTGCGATCGCACCAACCCCATGGCCTACCATGGCGGTGATCTGCGCGGCGTGCGCGACCGCCTGCAATATCTGCACGACCTTGGCGTTACCACGATCTGGCTGACCCCCGTCTGGAAAAATGCCGATTCCGATTACCACGGCTACCACGTCATTGATTTCTACGCCCTCGACGATCACATGGGATCGATGCAGGAATATCAGAACCTGGTCGCAGAGGCCCAGCAACTCGGAATGAAAGTTCTGATCGACTACGTCGCAAATCACACCGGACCGAAACATCCCTGGGCGAGTGATCCTCCTACGCCGACGTGGTTTCACGGCTCACCCGCTCATCATTTGCCTCCTTCATACTCATTCTTAGGACTCGTCGACCCCCACGCCCCGGCACGCGAATACAAGGCCACGCTTGATGGCTGGTTCGCCGGAAAACTACCTGACCTGAATCCGGACGATCCCCAACTCGGGTTGTATCTTGCACAGAATGCCCTGTGGTGGGTAGAAACCGCTCAACTCGATGGTTTTCGCCTTGATACTTTCCCCTACTCGTCGCGACAGTTCTGGAGCGGCTGGCAACAGAGCGTGAGCCAGGTATTTCCGCACATCAACAGCATCGGCGAAGTGTCGGATCCGGACTCCACCATCACGTCATTTTTCGAGGGTGGACGCTCGCAGTTCGACGGCGTCGATTCCCGGCTTGCCACCGTCTTCGATTTTCCCCTCGAAGATGCCTTGCGCGAGGTTGTCATCAAGGGCGCCCCGATGCAGAAGATCATCGACATCTTGCGGCATGATTCTCTGTACCCGCACCCGGAAATGCTGGTTACGTTCCTGGGAAATCACGATAACGAACGCTTTGTGAGTGTTGCAGGAAGCGATTCATCCAAACTGAAAGCAGCCTTTTCACTGCTGCTCACAACGCGCGGTATTCCCCAGCTCTATGCCGGCGACGAGATCGGAATGCCCGGCGGCGGAGACCCTGACAATCGCCGTGACTTCCCCGGTGGTTTTCCCGATGACCCGCGCAATGCACTTACTTCTGCAGGGCGAACGTCCGGGCAGCAGGACATTTTCGCCCACGTGCAGTCTCTGCTCGCGTTGCGACAGTCGCATCCGGCGCTGCGTCACGGAAAGCAGTGGCATATCGGCTGGGACGATACTTACTATGCGTTCTTGCGGCAGAGCCCGGAAGAAAAGCTGCTCGTGGTCTACAACAATTCGGGAGTTGCCCGTGACCTCAGAATCCCGATTGATGACACTCCCTTGCAGGGCGTGGAAAAGCTCGACTCGCTGTTTGGTACGGCCTCTGCATCTGTTTCAAAGAACGAAGTCCGCGTTACCGTGCCATCCCGGACGGCGGTGATTTTCACCGCACACTAATCCTGGTGCGAGCTCTCGCGTTTGAGCATAAAACCCTCTCCCCGTTGGGGAGAGGGTTTTTGCGGTGCGAATTATCCGAACGCTTAGTCGTCGTCGTCAGCCTTGGTCGGTGCTGGACGATTGAACTCGCTCGGCGGGCGAACCGTCGTCTCGCCCGGATAGGGCCGCGTAAACCCCGTGGACATGTACCAGTTGAGATGGTTGACAGTGTCGGGATCCTCGGAGTCGGGCCTGGTTAGCTTGCCGGCGAAGATCTCCGCCTTCTTCTGCAGCCAAGCTTTCCTCAGGGCCATGACCGGAGCGGCAGCCATTGCTACCGTTGCGCTCGCGGCGGGAACCGCGCTCGCCGTAACGCCCTCGTCCAGAGGGACCTGGTTTGGCACATGTGTCCACGGCTTGAAGTTGGCCGCGGGCGCTGTGCCTTTGACGAACGCGGTCCTCATGGGGGACGCCACGAGGTCAAACTGGTTCATGGGCGGCAAGCCGAGGATTTGCTCCATCGTCCGTGTCATGTTGACCTGCGTGTAGTAAGTGTGGTCGGTGGGTCCGTTCTGTACCACGTACGGGCTGACGATGTAGCCGGGGCTGCGGTGACCATCAACGTGATCGACACCGTTCTGCGCGTCGTCTTCCTCGATGAAGATCGCCGAAGAAGACCACACCGGGCTGTGGCTGATGTAATCGATAATGCGCCCAACGGCCAGGTCGTTATCGGCCTGTTCTGCGTCCGAGTCTGGCGGGCCGCCGGTATGGTCATCCATGATCCACAAGATGCTGAGCATGGGCACTGTACCGGCCTTGACGTCATTGTTGAAGTCCTGTAGCCACAGATCGACGCGGAATTGATCGGGGATGCCCAGATCGAACTGCGGGAAGTTCTTGATGAGGTGCTGATACACCGCAGGGACAGAGGACTCGGCTTGGACCGTGTTCTGGAAGTACAGCGTCTTCTCGCCCGCGGTTCCAGGTGCTGCGCAACCAGGACCTCCCTCAAAGCACTGAGAGTCGGCGTAAAAGTCGCTCCAACTCGGCTCGCTGGTCGACCCGTTCGGCTGCAGGAACGTATCGTTCTCGACGGATTCGCCGTAGATCTTGACGGTCTCACCGGCGGCAGCGGCTTCCGAGAACAAGTAGCCTTTGCTCGTATAGGCAAGTGCATCACCGGCGTTTCCGCCGGGATAACTGCGGTTCCAGTCAGGCGCCTGGATGTCATCGGCATAGGGTGCCATTGCCTCAGTGATCCATTGGTGACCATCCGCGGACTGACGGCTGGGGTCGTAGAAATTGTCGAATAGCGGGAAGCGCTGGATGAGCGCATGCGCGTTCGGAGTGTCTTTGCCGCCGAACACCGCCAATGAGGGGTCGCCGTTGCCGGCGGCCACGTCTCCAAGGACCTGATCATAGGTGCGGTTTTCACGGACAATCAGGAACACGTGCTTGATCAGCGACGGATCTCCAATTTTCGCCGGGAGCGCGACCGCTTTCGTCTTCGGGCTGCCACCGGAGGCAGACAGGATATTCTGCTTCAGGTCCCAGTGATTGTTCTCGAAAACCTGGTTCGTCATCTTGGCCAAGGTCGCGTTGCTCGGCACGGGGACGATGCTGACGGTGCCATTGTCCTGGTGGGTGTTGTAGCCGCAGGCACCGTGATCGCACTCGAACGAGTAACGAGTGCCGATGCCCTTGTCGTTGGCGACGATGAGCGTGCCATTGGCCTTGTCAAGAACAACCGAGGCCGGCGCATACCCGACCGGGATCATGCCGACAACGGGATTCGCAGCGCCCTTTACAAGGTTGACCACTGCCACACAGTTGGCGTTGTAAAGCGCGACGTAGGCCGTGTGTTTCCCAGGGTCAACGGCGATCGCATTCGGGCCTGCACCATAAGCCGAGCCCTGTCCGGGCACCCCGATGGGCAATCCGACGTTGATTGTGTATGCCACTGAATTGGTCTTCGTATTGATCACCGAGATTGTGTCGCTGTAGGCGTTGGCGACCAGCAGGAATTGTCCATACCAAGCCATGCCGGTGGGATGCAGACCGGTTGGGATATTCGCGGTAACCGTCATCGAGGGCAGATCCACGACAGAAACGGTACCAGTGATGGCGGAACCAACCACGGGGTCGGCGACGATTTCCGTGCCGGCGGAGTAGATCTGGAAGTCGGCTTCGGTTGCCTCCCTGCCACCTTCATTGCTGACATACGCCGTCGTACCGGTCTTGTTGATCACGATGCTGTGTGGAGCGTTTCCGACGCGAGTTTGCGCACCCTCCGTCGGAGTCGTCGCCATCAGGTTGATCTTGGTCAGAGTATTGTTTTGGTTCAGCAGAGCATAGGCACTGGCGCCATCTGCCGAGATCGCGATACCTCCTGGATAAGAAGTGTACGGATTGTAGAACGTGGCGCAGGATCTTCCGTAATCGCCGATCGGGCTGTTGGGAAAGCAGTTGATGAAGGAATTGTCCGGTGGCACGCTGACCTGCGTGTTGTCCTCCAGCAAACCTTCTGACGTAACGTTCGCGATCGTGATATTGCTGCTGTCTTGGCTGAACAGCAGGTGCTTGCCGTCCGCCGAATAAGCAATGCCGCTATAGCTGCCGCTCGAATCATGTCCGAGCGCCATGTAATCCTGCAGTACAACACCGGTGTTGGTATCGAACACCTCGACGGCCTGCGACGCCCCCATCGTGAGGACAGCGGCGGTATGAGTTTTGCGATTGGGATTCAGCGCGATAGCTTTCGCACGCACCTGGATGCCGAGGTCGACCTGGGTCCCGGCTGGAGTAATGACCTGGCCATCGCCGACGACCCACGAGCCGTTCGGCTGCGGGCCGGTGACGTACTTCGGGTATGGCACGGACTGCGCACTGGCCAGCCCCGTAAGGCTCAGCCCCGCTGCCGCCACCAGGCCGGCGAGCGGACTCGGACGCGTAATCCGATACTTTTTTCGAGAGTTGTTTCGAGACCAAGACCTTTGTCGGGACATGTGCTGTTCTCCTCTCTACTTCTTGGATTTTTTTCATGTAACCGTGGGTCGACCGTGCTTCGTCGCAGTGCAAAAACCACCGGCGCGACCGCATATCGTCGTAGCAGGCGCCAACCTTAGCAGACGAACTGTGACGGCTTTATGACGGCAATGTGAACTTTCCGTTACACCTGCTACTCGTTGATTGTGCCCCGCGCAACTCGACCCAAAGCAGAAGCTGTTTCGTGGATTTCGGGTGCTATTTTTGGTGAGATGGGTTTCTTCACAGCCATTACGATCGTGGGATTCCCGCGTGCGCTTCCAATCCTCCGTCGATGAGTGCTCCGAGTGGTCCCAGCCATGGTTCGTAGCGTCGCCAGCGTGCCACGGATGTGCGATAGATGGGTTGTCGGGTCTGCCACTTGCTGGGCGTCTTCACAGCCCGCGGATTGTGCTCATGGCGCAGGCACGCGTCATGCCAGGTCAGGCCGCAGGCCGCGATCATCCGCCGGATGATGGGCTCAGGCTCGCAGGTCAGCTCCTCGTAATCGATTTCGATGAAGCGATCCGCCGGCAGTGTGCGTCGCCAATGCTCTGTGATCCGCCGGTAGCACTGGAAATACGTAACCAGCTCCGTACCTCCGGTGGGAAACGCCAGCCCCGGATTGAAGTGCGTTTGATGGATCGAGATGGCAGTGTCGACCGCCGCGCGGCGACAGTGAATGATGACGGACCGCGGAAATGCCAGGTGGATCAGCCCTGCCCAGAGAAAGTTGAACGGCATCTTGTCGGTCACGCGCTCCGCTTTGGGCGCGATTCCTCGCAACACTCGGAGATATTCTGCCGCCGCCTTAGCGACGAACGTCTGTTCGTTTCCGGCCGCGCCCCTGCCGTGCCACACTGCCCCGCGCTCGTTCCAGAAATTCAACTCGCCGCCCGCGCCGACATGCGGATGCATGGATACGATCTGTTCAACGAGCGTGGTACCGGACCGTGGCATTCCGACGATAAGCACCGGCATCGCATCAGAGCTTCCGAGTTCCGGGGCGCGTGCGATCAATTCGGGTGTGCAGCGGGCAATGAGGCGGTCGACCTCGGCGGAAAACGCAGCGGGGTCGAACGAGCCAAAACCGCGGCGCACGGCATCAGCGGCGTCGAAGTGCTGCATGGCCAACGCATATTCGCCAAGATCATCCGCAGCCTTGCCGATGGCAAGATGAACGCGCAGACGTTGCGCGGCTTCCAAACCCGGAGTGGCCAGCGCAGATTCCATCCCTTGCAGCAGACCGGCTTCATCGCGGGTGACCCGGCGACACCGGACCAGATCGTAGTAGCTTCCTGCCAGCATCGGTGCGAGCGCGATTGCTCGCTGGAAGCACTCGCGGGCTTCGTCGAAACGGCCATGCTCAGAAAGTAGATTGCCCATCAGATCGTGCGCAATCGCGTTCCCTGGATCTCGCACCAGCGTCTGCCGCAGCACCCGTTCCGCTTCTTGATTGCGTTCCACGGTCAGCAGCGCCCGCGCCTTACCCAGGCGGCCGAAACTGCTGTTGCCCCCGGTCTCCGCCGCCCTCCGGAAGCAACCGCTCGCCTCCTCGAGATGGCCCATGGTGTAGACCAGGGCGCCCGCGCGGAACCACGCCTCGGTCAGGGTCGGAAGCAACTCGGTGGCGTGGTGGTATGCGACGACTGCCGCGCGGAGGTCGCCCTTCTTCTCCAGCGCGATCCCTAGGCGGAAATGTGCATCGCCATAGCGCGGGTCGATGGCGATGGCCCTCTGCAGTGCCGAGATGGCATCTGCGAGGTTCCCGACCTCGAGGTGGGCGAGACCGAGATCGTGCTGGATGAATCGATTGAACGGCTCTAGCAGCACCGCCTCGCGCAATGGCGCGATCGCCTTGGCCGGTTGCCCCGCGCTTAGCAGCTTGCTGGCTAATGCAAGCAGAGATGACACCTGTTGCATGGCCGGATTGGGCGGGTTGGGCATATTACGAACCTGGCGTCTTAGCTGTCGCGAGTCCATCGGAACCGGCGGCAATCTTCGTTGTTCTATGACAGAAGAATGGTGAACGCGTGACACCGCGATCAAGGCACAAATCGCTCCGTAAGAGAGTGCACTAGGACCAGCGCCGGCCCAAGCTTCGCTGCGACGACAAACAAGGCCGTGGCTGTCATGGCGATCATGTAGCACCACCCATTCGGACTCGTGGAAGAAGATTCCTTCCACGCGACGAGACGTTCGACTCGAGTTGTGACCGAGCCGATGCTGGTCACCAGTCCCGTTGCCAAATCGGGCATGGCTTGGCCGGGAAAGCGGCGTGCCAGCTTGATCAGCGCCGCGGCGAGGTCCAGCGCTTCAGTGCGACTGGACACCGCACCATCGTCAGCCGCCAATTCGGATGTTTCCTGCCATGCTTGTTCCATTCCTGCCATGCCCGGAAAAGGAAGACAACTAAGAATTGCCTTCTTTAGATTGTCGCGAGAACGAACGTGCGCCGTCTCGTGACGCACGGCCACGCGTAGTTCTCCATCGCTGAGGACTTGGCAGGCTGATGCGGAAATCAGGATTCGTGGCTCTCGAATGCCAACCACCATCATCGGTGGAATGTTCTGATGCAAGACCACTACAGGAGGGACGACCGGACGCCATTTCCCACTGGCCGAACTCTCTAAACATTCAGACACGACACGACGAGTCCGCACCTCTGCGGCCAACACGCGACAGATGCCTGCACCGAGGATCAGCAATGCACATGCACTCAGTACGAACGTGCC
>Ga0335081_10013976_pt1 | contig 12981 bp, 14 predicted proteins | sample Lox_Sample_35_FD_206713 | JGI IMG/M metagenome (GOLD analysis project Ga0335081, IMG submission 206713) | Soil microbial communities from Loxahatchee National Wildlife Refuge, Florida, United States - Lox_Sample_3.5 | ecosystem: Environmental > Terrestrial > Soil > Wetlands | place: USA...
GGCTGCGTGGCGCTGTTCGTGATCTTCAACCACCGGAGCAACATCCGCCGGCTGCTCGCGGGCACCGAGGCGCGCTTCCGGCGGCGAGGGCCGGCGGCGCCGTGACGCGGGTGGCGGTGCTCGGCGCGGGAAGCTGGGGCACGACCCTGGCCGACCTGCTGTGCGCGAAGGGCGACGAGGTCGTCCTGTGGGCGCACGAGCCCGAGGTGGCCGACGAGGTCAACCGGCGCCACCGGAACGATCTGTTCCTGCCGGACGCGCCGCTGGCGCCCTCGCTGACCGCGACCACCGATGCGCTCGCCGCCGTTCGCGGCGCGGCGCTCGTCCTCTCGGTCGCGCCGTCGCACGCGGTGCGGCAGGTGGTCGGCACGGCGGCGCCGGGGATCGCGCCGGGCGCGCTGGTGATCGGGGCGTCGAAGGGACTCGAGCCCGGCACGCACCGGCGGATGTCCGAGGTGCTGGGCGAGGTGCTCCCGCCGGGCACCGCGGTCGCGGCGCTCTCGGGCCCGACGTTCGCGCGGGAGGTGTACGAGCGCCAGCCCACGGCCGCGGTGGTGGCCGCCGCGGACGACGCCACGGCGCGCCGCGCGCAGGCCGCCCTCGGCGTGCCACACTTCCGGCTGTACACGAACGCCGACGTGACCGGGGTGGAGCTGGCCGGCGCGCTCAAGAACGTGGTCGCCATCGCGGCCGGCATCCTGGACGGGCTGGGCCTGGGGCACAACAGCCGGGCCGCGCTGATCACGCGGGGCCTGGCCGAGATCACCCGGCTCGGCGTCGCCCTGGGCGCGCGGCCGGCCACCTTCGCCGGCCTGGCCGGGATGGGCGACCTGCTGCTCACCTCCACCGGGCCGCTGTCGCGCAACCGGAGCCTCGGGGTCGAGGTGGGGAAGGGGCGATCGCTGGAGGAGGTGCGGACGCGGCGCCTGTCGGTGGCGGAAGGCGTCGAGACCGCGCGCGCGGCGGTGGAGCTGGCCGCCCAGGCCGGCGTGGAGCTGCCCATCGCGCGCGAGGTGGTGTGCGTCCTGTTCGAGGGCAAGCCGCTCCGTCAGGCGATCGGACAGCTCATGGAGCGTTCGCTGAAGAGCGAGACGTGGGGTTGACCGTGGCGGATCCGGTACAGGAGTTCTTCTCGATCGGCGAAGTCTGCAGCCTCACGGGCCTCAAGCCGCACGTCCTCCGGTACTGGGAGAGCCAGTTCCGGTTCCTCAATCCCGCCAAGAACCGCTCCGGCAACCGCGTCTACCAGCGCCGCGAGATCGAGCTGATCATGCTGGTCAAGCACCTGCTCTACACCGAGAAGTACACCATCGAGGGCGCGCGCCAGCGCATCGAGCAGTACCGCCGCACGGGAGAGCTGAAGCCGGAGGCGCGCCAGGCGCTCGCCTTCGAGACGGTGCGGGACCTGAGGGCCGAGCTGGAGCGGATCCTCAAGATCCTCGACGGCGACCGGGCGCAGGCTCGTGAGTGACGGGCGAGGGGCCGCCGCGCCTCCCCCATCGCTCGCCGTGGTGATCCCCGCCTTCCGCGCGGCCGGCACGCTCCCGGGCGTGGTGGAGCGGGTGCGGCGCCGCGACCCGGACGCCCTGGTCCTGGTCGTGGACGACGGGTCCGGCGACGGCACCGCGGAGGCGGCCGAAGCGTCGGGGGCCGTGGTGCTGCGGCACGACGCCAACCTCGGCAAGGGCCGCGCCCTCGCCACCGGCCTGGCGGCGGCGGTGGGGTCCGGCGCGGCCGCCGTGGTCACCCTCGATGCGGACGGGCAGCACCCGCCCGAGGCGATCGGGGCCCTGCTGGCGCCCATCGCGGCCGGCGCCGCGGACCTCGTCGTGGGCGCCCGCGCCCGGGAGGGCGCGATGCCCCTGGGCCGCCGGGTGACCAACTGGCTCTCCAGCACGCTGCTCTCGCGCGCCGTCGGCTTCGCCGTCCCCGACTCGCAGTCGGGCTTCCGGGCGATGCGGCGCGAGGTCGCCGACGTGGTGCGGCCGGCCGGCGGCCGCTACGAGTACGAGACCGAGTTCCTGTTCCTCGCGGCGCGGCGCGGCTTCCGGATCGCCGCCGTCCAGGTGCCCACGGTGTACGGGGGCGCCGCGAGCCACTTCCGCTACGGCGCCGACACCCTGGCGCTCGCGGCGGTGTTCCTGCGTCACTGGCGGCCCGTCCTCCTGGGCCACGAGTCCGGCTACCGATGAAGATCCTCTGCACCAACGACGACGGCCTGCACTCGCTGGGGCTCGACGTCCTGATCGACGTCTGCACGGCCATCGCTCCGGTGTGCTGCGTCGCGCCGGACCGCGAGCAGAGCGCCACCAGCCATTCGCTCACGCTGCACCGGCCGCTGCGGCCCATCGCGCGCGGCCCGGACCGCTGGCAGGTGGACGGCACGCCCACCGACTGCGTGGTGCTCGCCCTCGGCGCGCTGCTGGCCCCGGCGCCCGACTTCGTGGTCGCCGGCATCAACCACGGCCCCAACATGGGCGAGGACGTCCTCTACTCGGGCACGGTGGCCGCGGCGATGGAGGGCCTGATCCTCGGCGTCCCCGGCGTCGCGGTCTCGTTCGCCGGCCACGACTACCAGCTCATCCCGACCTACCGCGACCTCCTGCAGCGGCTGCTGCGCCGCATCGTCGAGGCCAAGCCGTTCCCGCCGGACATGCTGCTCAACGTCAACCTGCCGCCGGTGCCGGCCGGCGAGGTCCGCGGGGTGCGAGTCACGACGCTCGGCAAGCGCATCTACGCCGAGTCGCTGTCGAGGATGAAGGACCCGTGGGGGCGGGAGATCTTCTGGATCGGCGGTGGCCGGCTGGACTGGACCGGCGGCGACGACGTGGACTTCAAGGCCGTGGAAGACCGCTACGTGTCGGTGACCCCGCTGCACGTGGACCTCACCAACTACCGCCTGCTCGAGGTGGTGCGCTCGTGGCGGCTGGGCGAGTGAGCGCCGCCGGCCGCGACGCTCCCGCGGCCCTCCGGGAGCGGCTGGTGGAGACGGTGCGCGGCCGGGGCGTCACCGATCCGGCCGTGCTCGCCGCCGTCCTCGAGGTCCCGCGGCACCTGTTCGTGCCGCCCGCGCTCCGCGCCCGCGCGTACGACGACGCGGCGCTCCCCATCGGCCACGGCCAGAACATCAGCCAGCCCTCGACCCAGGCGCGCTGCCTGCAGGCGCTGCGGCTGGCGCCGGCGGACCGCGTGCTGGAGATCGGCACCGGCTCCGGCTACCAGACCGCGCTGCTGGGGCGCCTCGTGGCGCAGGTCTTCTCGGTCGAGCGCGTGCCGCTGCTGGCCGAGCAGGCACGCGCCGCCCTGCAGGCGGCCGGCGTGACGAACGTCTCGCAGCTGCTGGGCGACGGCACGCTCGGCTGGCGCGACTACGCGCCGTACGACGCCATCGTCGTCGCGGCGGCCTCGCCCGACGTGCCCGCACCGCTCCTGGAGCAGCTCGCGCCCGGCGGCCGGATGCTGCTGCCCCTGGGCGAGCGGGCCGACCAGGCCCTGACGCTGGTGCGCCAGGTGAACGGCCGCGCGACGCGGACCCGGCTCGCGGGCGCGCGCTTCGTCCCGCTCCTGGGAACGTTCGGCTTCGATGGTTGAGCGCTTCCTGCTGTGGCTGGTGGGCACCATCCTCCAGCTCGGCTATCCGGGCATCGTGGTGCTGATGGCCATCGAGTCCTCGATCATCCCCGTGCCGTCCGAGCTGGTGATGGCGCCGGCCGGTTACCTCGCCGCCACCGGCCAGATGAGCTTCACGCTCGCACTCGCCAGCGGGATCCTGGGCAGCCTGATCGGGTCCTACGCGAACTACTGGGTGGCGGCCCGGCTCGGCCGGTGGGTCTTCGTGCGGTACGGGCGGTGGGTGCTGGTCAGCGAGCACTCGCTCGAGCGCACCGAGCGCTTCTTCGAGCGGCACGGGCCCATCGCGGTCTTCGTGGCGAGACTGTTCCCGGTCGCGCGACACCTCATCTCGATCCCGGCCGGCATCGCCCGCATGCCGCTCGGCCGGTTCTTCGCGTACACGGGGACCGGCGCCGGAATCTGGTGGGCGGTCCTGATGGTCATCGGATGGGTGATCGGAAAGGAGCGCCACGCGTTCAACCGGGAGCTGGTGTACGCGTACTCGAACCGCGCCGTCGTCATCCTGATCCCGGTCGTGGCCGTGCTGGTGGCAGGCTACGTGATCTGGCACCGGCGCCGGCAGCGCCAGCTCGCCGGGCCGGTGGGGAAGGGCGCCGGGGCATGACCGGCGGGGAGACGGGCGACCTCGTTGGGCGCCGATGGGTCATCGTCGGCCGCGTGCAGGGGGTCGGCTTCCGCTGGTTCGTGCTCAACGTCGCGCAGTCGCTGGGCGTGCGCGGCTGGGTGCGGAACCTGGACGACGGCTCGGTCGAGGTGGTCGGCCTGGCGCGGGCCGCAACGATCGATGCGCTGGATGCCAGGCTGTCCGCCGGACCCCCGGGTGCGCGGATTGTCCGCCTCGACCGCTCCGATGTTCCACATGAGCTTGTGGATGGTAAGTCGTTCACAATCAGTCACTAACGTGCAAAGGCGAACAGGACTCATCGCCTGCCGTGTTCATTCCTGGTTGTCCGGTCGGGCTTGAGAACGGGTTCGCGGCTGACGAAGCTTAACGGGCTTGGCCCCTGTAGCTCAGCATGGATAGAGCAGCGGTTTCCTAAACCGTTGGTCGGGTGTTCGAGTCACCCCAGGGGCACTGGAGCAGGAGGCCGAGGCGCCAGCCATTCGAGGTCTCGGGGGCTCCTCGCGACCGGTCGAAGGGACTAGAATTAGAGGCTGCCGGCCGGGCCTGCCGAACTCGTCTCGGCCGTGCCATCAGTGTCAACGGCGACGGCCCGCGAGGGCCGACCATCGTGGGGAATGGGGAAGGGATGACCGCTTCGTCAGGTACGCCGCTCCCGTCCGGTTCGACTTCTTCCGCGGGGCGCGATTGGGGCCAGTGGATCAAGGATCACCAGCGCGACGTGGCGCTCGCGCTCGGCGCGGTGGTGATCGTGGCCGCTGCCGCCTGGCTGTACGTGATCTCGCAGAGCCGGAAGGAGCTGTTCGCCGCGCAGGCCCTCACCAAGGCGCGGGGCGACGCCGAGGCCGGCGACCTCCCGCTCGCGGCGTACGACCTCAGCCAGCTGATCGACCGCTACGGCGGCACGAAGTCGGCCGACGAGGGGATCGTGATGCTCGGCCAGGTGCGGCTGGTGGAGGGCGGTGCCCAGGTCGAACAGGCGGTGACGTCGCTCCGGGCGTTCGTCCGGGGCAGCCACCCGCCGTACATCCTGGCCTCGGCCTGGTCGCTGCTCGGCGCCGGGCTCGAGCAGCAGCGGAAGTACCACGACGCCGCCGAGGCCTACCAGAAGGCCTCCGAGACCACGCCCTACGACTTCCTCAAGGCGCAGAACCTGCTCGACGCCGGACGGACGCTCGCCACCGCCGGCGACTCGGCCGGCGCCCGGAAGGTGTACGGCGAGGTGATCGCGAAGTTCGGCACCCTCAACCAGGCCGCGGAAGCGCGCGTCCGGCTCGGCGAGCTGGGCGGAACCGGGCCGGCCGCGAAGGATCAGCCGCCGGGCGACCAGAGAGCGGGCTGAGCCGGGCCGCTGCAGCCGCGGCGGCGCCGGCCTGGAGCCTGGCCGCGCCCGCGGGCGGCCGCCCTAGTCGCCGGCGGCCGGCAACGCGCCCGTGGCGGTGTCGGGCGGCTTCACCCTCGTCCCCATGAGCGTAGGCGGGTCCCAGACCTCGGGCTGAGGCCGGGCGCCCTGCACGGCCTGCTGCTGGGGCTGGAACCAGTTCGGCCAGCTGCGGCGGGGCCGCGGCTTGACCGGGGTGCCGTTGAGCAGCAAGGTCCGCGCAACCTCGGGCCCGGATTTCAGCACCCGCTGGTTGTCCGGATCGCGCATCCAGCCGTTGACGCGCACCAGGAGCTTGCCGGCCCAGCTCTGCTTCTTCAGCGAGGGCAGGGTCTCCTTCAGCGTGCGGATGTCCTGGCGAATCCCGATGGTCTTGAACTTGAGCAGGCCGAGGTCCTCGATCTGGTCGCGGAGGCCTTCCTCCATGCGCGCCTCGAGCTGCTCGAGCCGCGCCTCCATGTCCGCCGTCTCGGTCTTGGAGAAGTACTCGTCGGGCAGGTCGGTGAACTTCCGCAGCAGGTCCTCAAGCTCCTGGGCCTGCATGGCCAGGTCGCGAGCCACCGGCACCGCCTGCAGCTCCTCGTGGATCCGGGCCAGCCAGTTCTGCGTCGCCTGGACCACCTGGTCCCAGGCGCCCACGGTCAGCACCTCGGTGTCGGCGATCGAGCCCGGCTTCACGGTCATGCTGATCTCGAACCACGGCCCGTTGCTGGCGGACAGGGGAACGACCGCGACGAGGTAATACGATTCGTTGAAGCGGTACCTGACGATGAGGTTGCTGGACTGGTCCTTGGTGTTCTCCGTGTCGATGTGGAAGTCATCGGCCACGAAGTAATTGCTCTTGTCGATCGCTGCCCGAAGATCCTGTATGAGCCGTGGGCGGATCATGCGGCCTCCACATGCGAGCGCGACCCGAGCGTGCCCAGCTCGTAGCGTGTACCGCCGACGCCGCTCGAGTGGAGCACTGTGACCGTATTGACCGTAACTCAAGTGACCTTCCGCACGTCTCGTGCGCCGGCCGGAGAAGTTCCTAAGTTGTTGTTCGCCAGCGGCTTGCGGCCATGGGCGGATTCGAAACCTGGTGCGCAGGGACCACAGATCGGCTGGTTTTGACGCGACGGCGCAACGCGGGCCGGATCGTGTGGATAAGCGCCGCGATGGCGCGACAATCTCTAAGAATCTTGACTTTAGAGAACTCAACGGGCAAATTCGCCCTCATGCGGCCAGGCAAGAAGATCGTGGCGTGCCCCCAGTGCTCGCGCCGGATGACGCTTCAAGGGCTCAACGGCCACCTCCGGTTCGTTCACGGCGTGGGGGCCGACCGCGTGGCCGCCACCATGCTCGTCGGCACCGTCGAGGACCGGGCGGCGCGGGTCCTCGAGCTGCTGAGGCGCTTCAAGGAAATCCGGCAGCAGCGCGATGACCTCGCGAAGGCGAGGAAGCGGCCCGAGGCGGCGAGGGAGGGCCCCGCGCTCCGGAAGCAGGACGCGGTCCACGAGGCGTTCGGCCGGGCGTTCGATAACCTGGAGGCTGAGATCCTCCAACAGCTTCGGAGTCTTGAGGTTCTGGACACTGTCGAGAAATGACTTGAACCCCCACCTGGCTCTCGCTGGGCCGGGTACCAGATTTCCCTTGCCGCATCTGGTCTTTCGGGGGAGCCCCGGGACAGCCTGAGACCCGTGCCGGCTGGCACGGGTTGGAAGCCCGTCGGCTTCGGCGAGGCTGGGGTCTGCTTCACGCCGGCACCCCGACCGGGCCAATGGAGGCTAGCCGAGGGCCCGGCCCACCGGACTCGTGGCCGTCGGGCGCTCGGCCGGCCACCCACACCGGACCGGTCCGAGGCGTCCCGGCGCGACTGCTGGGGCGGTGTCCGCGCCTCGGGCCGCAGGATCGCGGGCTTGCGGCGTACGATCCACGGCTCAGCCGAGCTGGCCAGACGGCATCGCTCCGGCGACGCCAGCCGGAGCCGGGCGCGGCGTTCCGTGCGGCGCCTGGCGGCCTGTAGCGGGGACGTCGAAACGCTCTGAGTCGGCGTCGAGTGGGTTCGGAAAAGCGCCGCATCTACACGGCACTGTCACGCCACGCTGACTTCGTATAAGATATGTTATGTTAAGTTGATTTGTTTGTAACTGTGGAAATTCGGGCGCCCTTTGCTAACCGTCGGTGGGACAGTCGGTTGGCAGCGAGCCGGAGAGGCCGCGAAAGACCAGTCTCCCCTCGCCGGTGAGGCGGATCGACGAGGCTGTTGAAGGTCCCGCGTCGAAGGCGACGTCGAGCGGGAGGCCGGATCTGGTCCACAGGCGGGCGGGAGAGCTGGCGAGGCCCTGGCTGGCCAGCGTCAGGGCGCAGGCGACCGCCCCGGTCCCGCACGCCAGGGTTTCGCCTTCGACGCCTCGCTCGAAGGTGCGCATCTTCCAGGAGCCGTCCCCTCGGGGGGACATCCAGTTGACGTTGGCCCCGCCGTCCCCTGTGGCCGGGTCGGACCGAAGCGCCGGGCCCCGATCGGCCACGGCCACCGTCTCCACGTCGTCCACGGTCAGGACGAGGTGCGGGACCGAGGGCCGGACCAGGGTCGGGCAGCCTTCGCCCGGAAGGGTCCGGACCTCGGGGGCCGCCGTGGGTGCCGGGCAGTCCGGGAGGGCGATCTCGGAGCGGGTGCCCACCACCCTGCCCCGATGGAGGCCGGCCGGCGTCGAGAAGCGTATCTCGGCGTCCGGGCTGGCGAACTCGAGGATGACGGCGAGCCGCGTGGCGCACAGGGCGCCGTTCCCGCACATCGGGCCGACCGAGCCGTCGCGGTTCCAGAACCGGAAGCGGAAGTCGACCCCGTCGCCCTCGGGGGGCGGGGGCTCAAGGAGGCCGACGCCGTCCGCCCCGACGCCCAGCCGACGGTCGCACAAGGCCACGATCGCCTCGCGGGTCAGCTCCTCCGCCGTGGTGTGGCGGCCGTCGAACATGACGAAGTCGTTGCCGGAGCCGGACATCTTGTAGAAGACGGTGCCGGGCTTCATACCTTCCCCACCAGCGCCCACCACCTGAGCCGCCAGACCATCCATACCGCCTCGCGCACGATCCTGCCGGACATCTTGCTGCGGCCTTCACTGCGGTCGCTGAACGTGATGGTGATCTCCCGGATGCGGAAGCCCTTCCGCCAGGCGCGGAACGACATCTCGATCTGGAACGAGTAGCCGTTCGAGCGCACCTGGTCGAGGTCGATCTCGGCCAGCACCGCCTTCCGGTAGCACTTGTACCCGCCGGTCGAGTCCCACAGCCTGAGCCCGGTGACCCGGCGGGCGTACACGTTCGCGAAGTACGACAGCATAAGCCGGCTCATCGGCCAGTTGACGACCGTCACGCGGCGGTTGAGGTAGCGGGAGCCGATGACGAGGTCGGCGTCGGCGATCTCCGCCAGGAACGTGGGGAGGTGGCGCGGGTCGTGCGAGAAGTCGGCGTCCATCTCGAACACGTAGTCGTAGCCGGCCTCGAGGGCCCACCGGAAGCCGGCCACGTACGCGGTGCCCAGCCCGAGCTTGCCCGCCCGGTGCAGCACGTGGATCCGCGGGTCCTCGGCGGCCAGCGCCGCGGCCAGCTTCCCGGTGCCGTCCGGCGAGTTGTCGTCCACGACCAGCACTTCGAGCCGCGGATCCTGCTGCAAGATCTGCGGGACGATCTTGGGAAGGTTCTCCCGCTCGTCGTAGGTCGGGATGATGACCAGCGCGCGCTCAGCCACCGCGCCTCTTGAGGACGAGCGGGAGGCCGAGCAACACGACGACCGCCACCAGCGAGGCGAGGCTGACGACCTTCCCCACCTGGTAGCTCCGGCTGGCGAACCGGAGCTGCACGACGCGGGCGCCGCGCGGGACGGGCACGGTGAGCAGGGTACCCTGCCCGCGCTCGACCGGCGCGTCCCGCCCGTCAACGGTGGCGTGCCAGTCCGGGTACCAGTTCTCGCTGATCACCACGAACGCGTCGTGCTCGGGCACGGGATCCAGATTGATGGTCATCAGCCCCGGCGCCCAGGCCGTGAAGGTGGCCCGGCTGGCCATGGCCGGCGGCATCGAGTCCAGATTCGGCGTCGCCACCGGGGCGTCGGGCGGCACGAGCACCAGGCGATCGATGTCGAACCGCGGGTTCATCAGCGCCGGCACGATCTGCGCGTCCTGCGCCTTGACGGCCGCCGGCACGACCCGGGCGTACCGCACGGAGTCCGTGCGCTCGTACAGGTCCGCGGTGACGCCGCCCGACGTGACCACGGCGCTCAGCACCTTGTGGTAGCGCCGCGCGAACGGGGCGTTCTCCCCGAGCTGCTGGTCCTCCGCCGGCCAGACGACGTACCGCACCGCCAGCAGGTCCCACAGCGCCAGGCTGCGCTGCAGGTTCCGCCACTCGTTCTGGCCACCCAGCAGCTGGTCGTAGGCGTTCAGCTCGAAGCCGTGGTGGCCGAGCACCTCCGGAATGTCGAACGCCATCAACGCGACGCCCTGCGCCCCGTAGATGCCGTAGAAGTCCAGCGTGCGGAACGGCAGTGGCGCCTGCTTGATGCGTTGGGTCACGGGGTCCGGCCGGAACAGGGCCGGCGGCGCGGCGGTGTACTGCCAGTACAAGCGGGCGTTGAGCCACAGGTCCGTGCCGATGACGCAAACCAGCAGCGCGCCGAACGCCAGGCTGGAGAGGCGTCCCCGGAGCCACGCGAGCGCCACCGCCGCGGCGAGGGCGAGGGCCACGGCGCTGCTGGCCGCCCCCCACCGGATGGCCGACTGCCCCGCCTCGGCCGCCTGCACCATCGGCAGGCCCGTGGCCGGCTCGTGCGCGCGAGCGTACGACAAGGCCATCTCGCCGAAGGCGCCGGCCAGGGCCAGCAGCAGCGCGACCCCGGCGGCGATGAGCCAGATCCGGACGTGCTTCGCGCCCTCCTTCTGCTCCAGCCGCGCGGCGCCCAGGCCCGCCAGCAGGGCCACCACCAGCGCGACCACGTAGAACGCCATGCCGGGGGCGCGGGTCGCCTTCACGTACGGCATGACCGCCCACCACACGCTGTAGAACGGCGTCCCCGCGCCGAGGCTGATCAGCAGGAACAGCAGGCCGATGCCGCCGAGCCACAGGACGAGGCGGCGCCGCGCCGACGCCGCCCCGAGGACCGCGAGCGCGACGACCGGCAGGCCCAGGTACTCCGAGTGCAGCTTGAGGCCGTTGGGGCCCCAGTACGTGGACTGGAGTCCGGTGAAGAGCTTGAGGAAGAACTCCGGGACGTGGACCCACGGCACGGCGTAGCTCGTCGCGCCCTCGAAACCGTGGAAGCCCTGCGCGCGCGGCGAGAACGGCAGGTACCGGACGAACGGCAGCACCTGGATGGCCGAGAGCGCGAAGCCGAGCCCGACCGCGGCCAGCGCCAGCCCGAGGTCCCGCAGCCGGGCCGACCGGCTCCGCTCACCCGGCTCGCCGAAGGTGAGGTACAGCGCGAACAGGCCCGCCGCGATCAGCAGGTAGTACGTCATCTGGAAGTGCGGGCTCAGCAGGGCGAGGCCCACCGATACCGCCAGCAGCGCGTAGCCGCTCCACCGCCGCTCCCTGAGGGCCAGCACCAGCGCCAGCAAGGCCAGCGGGAGCAGCGCGGAGACGAACAGCTTGCCGTCGTGTCCGGGCAGCGGGTACGACGCGATCAGGCCGGAGAGCTGGTAGCCGATGCCGCCCACCACCGCTCCGATCCACGGCACGGACAGCCGCCGGAGCAGCAGGTAGGTGAACAGGCCCGCGGCCACGTAGTGGATCACGAAGCCCAGGTCCATCACCGTGGGCATCGAGAAGAGCAGGCGCAGCCAGGAGGTGGGATAGAAGATGTCGCCGTGCAGGGCGCCCACGAACGGCAGTCCGCCGAACAGCTCCGGGTTCCACAGCGGCACGTGCCCGGTGCGGCGCAGCTGCTCCGCACCCCAGGTGCGGAAGGCGTAGCCGGCCGCGTACTGGTCGCTCCAGCGGGCCACGGCGAGCCAGCCGCCCGCGAGCATCGGGAGCGAGAGGATCGCGACCCACAGGACGAAGAAGCCCGTGGCCACGAGCGTGGGCCGCGACGGCGCGTAGCCTGCCGCGGACGTTTCAGGGTCGGCGTTCAAGCGACTCCCTTCCCTTGCGGCCGCCGAGCGCGAGCGCTCCGAGGCCGGCCGCTGCCTCGGTCAACGTGAGCTCCAGGCGCGAGGCGAGGCTGAGGGCCAGCGCCCCTCCGCCACCCAGGTACGGGGTCAGCAGCGCCAGAAACGTCGCCTCCCTGAAGCCGATGCCGCCGGGCGCAAACAGCGCCAGGAGGCCAACAATGTAGCCTAGGGCGAACACGCCCGCAGCGTCGGCCAGCGGCAGCACGGGCGGCAGCCCGATGCCGCGGCCGAGGGCCCAGAAGGCGAAGCCGTACACGCCCCAGCTGAGCAGGGTGAGCGCCGCGCCGGCGAATACGGCGCCCGCCGGGAGCGCGCGCCACTCGCCGGCGGCCCCGACCAGGCGCCCGACCCTGGGGAGCGCACCCTTCCACGCCAGCAGCGCCACCGTGCCGAGCCCCAGGAGCGCCGCCGCGGCCACCCGCACCGGCGAGTACGCGTGGGGCGTCGCCGCCGCGACCAGAGCCGCCGCGGTCCCGATGCCGACCGCCTGCACCGCGACCGCCGAGGCCGCCGAGGCCCAGCGCTGCACCCCTTCCCGCTCGGCGAGCACGACCATGCCGGCCACGCTCCACACCTTGCCCGGGACGTAGCGGCCGAGGTTGGCGAGGAACCAGATCCGCGCCCCGGCGGCGAACCGTAGCCGTTGTCCCCAGCCCGCCAGCAGGCGCCGCCACGATTCGATCTGCAGGGCCGAGACCAGCGCGAGGCTCACGACCGACAGCGCCAGCCAGGCCGGGCGCAGCACGAGCGTGAAATGCAGCGCGCGGAAGCTGTCCCAGTTGGCGGCGATGGTCCGGGCGACCAGGGCGACGACGACCACCGCCACGACCAGTTCCAGCGCCAGGCGCCAGCGTCTAGGCACGCCGGCCTCCCCGCGCGAGGCGCCCGAACAGCTCCTCGAAGCGCGCCGCGACGGCATCCGGCGCCAGCTGGCGCTTCAGCCGGGCGCCCAGCTCGGCGGCGAGCGGCCGCGCCGCGGGGTCGCACGCCAGCTCGTCGATCGCGCCGGCGAGCGCCTCGGCGTCGCCCGCGGGCACGACGCGGCCCGGCCCGTTGCGCGGCACGATCTCGGTCACGCCGCCCCCGTCCTCCGTGGCCACCACGGGGATGCCGAGCGCGAAGGCCTCGGCCGCGGCGAGGCCGAAGCCCTCCCCGACGCCGGTGAAGACGAACACGTCCGCGTCGCCGATCGCCTC
>Ga0335081_10013977_pt1 | contig 12981 bp, 11 predicted proteins | sample Lox_Sample_35_FD_206713 | JGI IMG/M metagenome (GOLD analysis project Ga0335081, IMG submission 206713) | Soil microbial communities from Loxahatchee National Wildlife Refuge, Florida, United States - Lox_Sample_3.5 | ecosystem: Environmental > Terrestrial > Soil > Wetlands | place: USA...
GCTGGTCGTCGCCGAAGGCGCGAAGGCGGTCGCGTTTCCCATGGTGGTTGCCAAGTTCAGCATTCGTCCCGATCGCCGCGACCTGCCGAAAGGAGAGACGCTGTTGATGTACCCCACAGTTGAGGGCCCGGGGGACTTGCCCGATGCCGAGTGGAGGCCGGGCAACTTCCCGCCGTCGAACCTGGAGCAGGCGCGCAAGTTGTTACCGGGATTTCAGCCGGCAGGTGAAGCCGGCAGGCGCGAAAAACGCGAGGCAGAGGAGCGGCGCGAGAAAGAAAAGACTGGGCCCGACAACGGAAAGAGCGAAGAGAACGAAGGCGGAGAAATTCTGCTGGTCGTAAAGAACCTCACTCCCGACACGGCCAACTTTCGCGACTCGAAGAATGGGGTGTACGTCTTCCATACCAATGCCGCGGCCTACAAGATGGGAGACTTCCTATACAAGTTTTTCGTCGAGGCTACCAAGACCGGGAATTTCGGGGTACAAGGCTATGTCATACCCTTCCTCGCGCCAGTGGCGGGGCAGGAGTTTGCTGCCACCAAGGCGACGCCGTGATGGCCTAGAAATTCATTGACAATCGTCTCGCCTGATTCTAAATTCACACCGCCTTCAACTTGCCATTAAGAATTGCGGGCGCTCGACAGATCGCCAGGGCGCCATTTTCGCCGCCAGCGAGACGCTGGCTTACGTCCAGAGGAGGGCGCCATGACACCCCGACCCGACGGAAACTACGACGTCAGTCCTAACGAGCACATCAGCTTCACCATTACCAAGTCGCTGCCGAACTGCGCTGCGTCGGTGAACTTGTCTGGAGCAGCGTTGTCCTGCTCCGTGACGGAGTTTCCCGTCTGCAAGCAGTGTTCTTTCACCGCTCCCGCTACACCGGGCGCGAAAGCTACCTTAACGATGTCGCTGGATTTCCAATCGGACGCGAATGGCGACTTCGCCGATGGCGACATGTACACAGTTCAGTTCGCCGGCGCAGGAGGCAGTGTTCCAGCGCGGCGTTTTTTGCCGCCACCAAAACTAGGGTTATTTTTCATCTTCTTTGTCCACTGACTCGGCGTGTTTGTCTTGTCGGAGCGAAACATGGGCCTGTCACTGTGTTCGGAGTTGAAGACGCTGGGTCGCCTGCTTGCGATATTGACCCTCGCCTCGATCGCGTGCGCGCTTCCCTTGCGCGCGCAAAGTTGCATCACCTTGAAGCCGGCCAATAGCGCCACTCGGATTACCGTCAGCCAGGACGAACATACAGTCGTCATCAGGGTGGCAGGGGCGGTGAATGTTTCCGGCGACATTTCGTCCTACACGGTTTCCAGCAATGCGGCAGGACTGATTTGGAAGGCAGCGCTCGCGCCCGATAGCACGGTCACGACTTCGCGCGCGGGCGGAGTTGTAAAGGTATGCCAAAGCGGTGGCATCGCAAAAGCTGCGCCTGCCGCTCAGCAAGCGGCGCCCACAACCGCGACCACCGAAGCACCGAAGCCCGCGCAGCAGCCGAGTGCCGCGCCAAGCCCGGAGCAGAAGCCTGCGCAGCCACAGCCGCCCGCAGGCGAAGCAACCGGAGCAGCAAAGAAGCCGCCGGCAAACCATGGCGATGAAGGCCAGGCCGGCGAGGAAACCACCCCCGATGTGACTTGCGCTCCTCCGCCGCCGGAGTTCACCAAAGGCGCTGCGGCCACTGATAAGCAGAAGACGCTCTCCGATCCGGAGAAGGTGGTCACGGAAGGCGTGAAAAAGGCCTTCGAGACCCGGGAGGTAGGCCCGCCCGGTAAGCGGGTGGCGTTGTCCGACACCGACCGGCGCGCCATGGCGCAAGACGCATTCAGCCAGGACCTTGCCCCTTACATCCTCTGCCTGGCCAAGCCCACCATTCCTCGCCAGCTTCTCTCCAACGCGGAGGAGAAGCGCATCGACGAGCAGGTGAGCACAACCCAGCCCTCCACCGGTACCTCGGTGGCGAGCGCGGGAAGCGTGCCGTGGCTCCTCGGCTTTGCCGCCGAATCCGGCGCCCTCACCCAAAGCAATACCAACAATGTTCTTACCTTCAGCGGGACGCCGGCCAACATCGTGAAGGCGCTGAAGGCCAAGGACTATCTCGCCAGCTATTCCTTGGGTGAGCACACGCCGTTGGTCAAATGGCTCTTTACGCCGCTTTCGTTTTCCGTGTCGGTCAATGCCTCCCAATCATCTGGCGGCAACGCTGCGACCGGGAGCGGTGGGAGCATGGGCGCCGAGCCCGCAAGTACGACAACGGCTGCCACGAGCGGCACGCTGGCAGGCTTCACCCTGCGCTACAACATCTGGAACCATCGCGATGCGCGCGAGCCCCGCTATGGCGCGCAATGGAACAAGTTCGTCGACGCCCATGCGCCGGCCATGGTAGCAGCCGTCAACAAACTTGTCAGTTACCTGATCAACGATCCGAAGTACGCTGACGCGTTTGTGCAATGGAAGCTCGCAACTACTGAGGCAATCTCCAATGTGGACATGAAGCCCGAGGAGGTGCAGCGGGCGTTTCTCCAGCGAGTGGCGGCCCTGCGCAAAGTGATCGGCGATGACGCGGCGGTCCACAAATTGTTGGACGAGGCAGCGGTGTCCATCTCCAACTACAGCAAGGCACGCAACGACATCCTCACCAACATCTCGAACACCACGGCGGTGGCCTTCGAGTACACCGAGACGCAGCAGAAGAACCTGCTGGGCGGCCCGGTGACGGTCACCAACTCCAATCCAGGGGGAACGAACGCGGTCCCGAACTTGTCGACGTTCAACTTCGTTGTGGGGAAAGGGTCGGTAGGGGGGTCGCAGTTTACCGCCAACGCCAGCACCACCATCTTCAATTCCATCCCTGCGGGCACGAGCATTGGCCGAGTGCGGGACTATCGCGCCGCCGTCGAGACCGATATCCCTCTGCCCGAGATCAAGAATGCAGGGATGCCGATACTGTCGTTCTCGGGACTCTTCGTGTCTCTGCTCAACCAGCCGCTGGGCGAAAAGGTCGTAATCAACGATGTGCCGGTTTCCTTCCGGGGAAATATCTGGCTGTTCCAGTCCAAGCTGTCTCTGAAGATCAAGGACAGCGGAGTGAAGGTGCCGGTGGCGTTTACTTACGCCAACCGCACGGAGCTCAACAAAGAGGCGGACAAGCGAGGCAGTATCGGAGTGACGTACAACCTGGACAATCTGTTCGCCAGTAGCAAGTGAGTTGCCGGACTTTTGCGGGAACCGGCACCGGCCTGCCAACCTCAAGCCAAAGCCTAAGCGCCGTTAGCTGCGGGATTTGCGCGGTCGAGCGCGCCATTGCGCCGTTCCGGCCCGTTAGCTTGGTGGTTACCGCGCTGTTACAATAAAGTAAGAGTGGGGCAACACGGGTCCGGAATCCCTATACTGAGTACATAACGGAATGATTCAAACTGAAGCGAAGACCCTCCTGTTGCTTAAGCCGCGGGGCTTTTGCGCAGGAGTTGTGCGTGCCATCGACATCGTGCGCATTGCGCTGGAGACCTTTGGCGCGCCCATCTACGTGCGCAAGGAGATCGTCCACAACCGCTATGTGGTGGACGAGCTCACCTCCAAAGGCGCAATTTTTGTCGACAGCGTGGAAGAGGTGCCCGCCGGCGAGCGGGTCATCTACAGCGCGCACGGGGTCGCGCCCGAGGTGCGCCAAGCCAGCAAGCTGCGCGAGCTGCGCGTCATCGACGCCACTTGCCCGCTGGTGACCAAGGTCCACGTCGAAGCGGTCAAGTTCGCCCGCGAAGGCTACACCCTCATCCTCATTGGACACCGCGATCACGACGAGGTCATCGGCACGCTGGGCGAAGCTCCGCTGGTGACGCAAGTGGTCGATGCGCCCGAGGACGTGGAAGCTCTGCACGTGCCCGATCCCGACCGCGTAGCTTATCTGACGCAGACGACATTAAGCCTGGACGAAACCCGTCACGTGATTGAAGCGCTGCGCAAGCGTTTCCCCAATATCACGGGGCCGCACGCGCAGGACATCTGCTATGCCACCGAGAACCGCCAGACCGCAGTGAAAGACGTGGCTGCGGAATGCGATCTGCTGCTGGTCGTCGGGTCGGACAACAGCTCGAACTCCAACCGGCTGGTGGAAGTGGCGCGCAACCTGGGCACGAATTCGCACCTCATCGAGAACTATCGCTCCATCCGGCCGGAATGGTTGCAGGACGTAAAGACCGTCGGCCTGACGGCGGGAGCTTCCGCGCCGGAAATCCTGGTGCAGGAAGCGGTCACGTTCCTGGAAGAGCAAGGCTTCACCGACCTGCGCGAGGTGGAAGTGATGCCGGAAAACGTGCGCTTCGGATTGCCGCCGGAAATCGTGGCAGCCATTGGAGCGGCGCCGGCGCTGGCGGAGAGTAGGTAGCCTGCGATGTGGAGTAGGCCCGCAGACGGGCAGGAGCAGCAGGAGCAAGGACATTGAACAGCAACTCACCCTGGGCTTTCATTCTCACAGCAGCTTTTCCCACGATTGCTGCACTTGTCGGCATTCTGGTCAGTAATGGCCGCTTCAACGACCTTTCCAAGCGTATCGATGACATGTCTGGAAGGATTGAAGGCGTGAACAGCAGCCTATCTAAGCGCATTGATGACCTAAATGGCAATGTCTCCAAGCGTATTGATGACCTAAATGGCAATGTCTCCAATCGCATCGACGATTTATATAGCAGTCTGTCCAAGCGCATGGACGACCTGAGCGCCAGCATGGTGCAACATCGTAACCAAATTCACTCTGATATCCAGATGTTGATCGGATGGGAGCGGGAACGGGACAAGCAATAAGGCTCCCTCGCAGCGAAAATAATTAATGGCAGACCCTTCCAGTCCGGCCGAAATGCGCTTCGGCAAGATCGATGACATCCGGAGCCGGGTAGCGGCGGCCATCGACGCCTCGCGCAAGTATCTCTTCGGCCTTCAGGACCGCGAAGACGGCTACTGGTGCGGCGAGTTGGGCGCCGACACCACTCTGGTTTCCGACTACATCCTGCTGCATCGCTTGCTCGGCACCGAGGACCCCGTCAGGACGCAGAAGTGCGCGCGGGAGATCCTCAACCGCCAGAATGAAGATGGCGGATGGCCAATCTACAATGGCGGGCCGTCGAACGTCAGCGCCTCCGTGAAAGCGTATTTCGCGCTGAAGATGGCGGGCTACAGCGCCGATCATCCGCAACTGAAGAAAGGGCGGGAGCGCATTCTGGCGCTGGGCGGCGCTACTCAGGTCAACACCTTTACGAAGATTTATCTCTGCTTCCTGGGCCAGTACGATTACGACGCGGTACCGGCGATTCCACCGGAGATCGTGCTGTTCCCCAACTGGTTCTGGTTTAACCTGTACGAGATTTCCTCCTGGTCGCGGGCCATTCTTGTGCCGCTGTCCATCGCTTACGCGAAGAAGCCCTTCAAGAAGATTCCGCCGGAGCAGGCCATCGACGAGCTCTTTGTCGGCGGACGCAGCCGGAGCGAACTGCGGCTGCGCTGGGACAAGAAGCTGATCGGCTGGCGCAACTTCTTCCTGGTGTTGGACCGCCTCGTCCATTTCCTGGAACGGGTGCATGTGCGCCCCCTGCGTTCGCGCGCGCTGAAGGTCGCCGAGAAATGGATCCTGGAGCGGCTGGAGATGAGCGACGGGCTGGGCGCAATCTACCCGGGCATCATGAACTCCATCATCGCCTTGCGCTGCCTGGGATATTCGCTCGATGACCCGCAAGTCATCCGCGCCATGGATGAGTTCGAGAAGCTGGGCCTCGAAGAGGAGAACACCTTTCGCATGCAGCCTTGCATGTCACCGGTGTGGGACACGGCGTATGCGGTGTTTGCGCTGGCGGAGAGCGGGGTAGCGGCGCACGATCCGCGGCTGGTGCAACCCTGCGAGTGGATGCTGAAGAAGCAGGTCACGCGGCGCGGCGACTGGTGCGTGAAGAACCGCAAGGCTGCGCCGGCGGGCTGGTACTTCGAGTTCAACAACGAGTTTTATCCCGACGTGGATGACAGCGCGCAGGTGCTGCTGGCGCTCAGCCGCGTGAAGACCAGCAACGAGAGCTATCACACCAAGTCGGTGGAGCGCGCTTTGGAATGGCTGCTGTCGATGCAGTGCAAGAACGGCGGTTGGGCCTCGTTCGACAAGGACAACGACCGCATGGTCTTCCAGCACATTCCGTTCGCCGATCACAACGCCATGCTGGATCCGCCGACAGTAGACATCACGGGTCGTGTTTTAGAGTGTCTCGCCACCTATGGCTACTCGCTGAAGGACGCGCCGGTGCATCGCGCGGTGGAGTTCGTGAAGCGCGAGCAGGAGCCCGACGGCTCCTGGTTCGGGCGCTGGGGCGTGAACTATATCTACGGCACCATGCTGGTGTTACGCGGGCTGGAAGCCGTGGGAGTGGATTATCACGAGCCCTGCGTGCAGCAGGCCGCAGAGTGGCTGCGTATGATGCAGAATCCCGACGGCGGTTGGGGCGAAACTTGCGAGTCGTATGACGATTCCACGGTAAAGGGAGTGGGGCCAAGCACCGCTTCGCAAACGGCGTGGGCGGTGATGGGCTTGCTCTCCGCCAGCGACACGCGCAGCGATTCGCTGCAACGCGGCATTGCCTATCTGCTGAAGACGCAGCGACGCGATGGATCGTGGGATGAGTCGCTCTATACCGGCACCGGATTTCCGCGCGTCTTCTATCTGATGTACTACATGTACCGGCAGTATTTCCCGCTGCTGGCGCTGACCACGTATGCCAAGACTACCGCGCAGCCGGAAGAAGAGCGCCTGCGCATTGTGCGCAGAAGGCAGTAGACAGTTGGATATACTGTTTTCACTGGCTACTGACGATGACCATCACCATCGAGATCAAGCCCGAGGTCGAAGCCGAACTGGCTGCCCAAGCCGCTGCGCGCGGTATGGATGTACGGGCCTATGCCGCCAGCCTGCTGGAGGAGGCGGCCCAGTCAGTGGAGAAGCCGGCCCCCCAAAAAAGCCTAGTGGAATTCTTGCGGGAATCGCCACTGGTTGGTCTAGAGCTCGACTTGGAGCGGGATAAGGATCCGGGCCGAGACATCGAGCTATGAGGGGAAGCGAAGACACTAGGGGCTGAAAAAAAGGGAGCCCCGTAGGGGCGGTAGATCTCAGCCCAGCCTTTCAAGGCTGGGTAGGCGTCTTTTTTTGAATTGAGTCCCGTAGGGACGACGCAACCCATGTGTCGTGCCTACGGCACTCCCGCTCATATTTGACGCACACCCAGCGCTGAAGCGCTGGGCTAAGATATTTCGTCCCTGGCGGGACTCTCCTCGAAGCGGTTCGAGCAGCATTCGCTGCTAATGTGCAGTTTGATGAATCCGACGAAAAACGATATATCCAGCGGCGGTCCAATTGCGGAATGCGCGCCGTAGCGTTGGGTGTCCGGCATTCTCCTCACTCATGAAATGTTTTGTCACTGGCGCAACCGGCTTTCTGGGCAGTCATGTTGCCCGGCAACTGCTGGCGCGCGGCGCTGATCTTCGCCTGCTGGTACGGCCTACGAGCCGGCTGGAGAATATCTCCGATCTTGCGGCGGAGCGCGTCGTCGGCGACCTGCGCGACCTCGATTCACTGCGCAAAGGCATGTCGGGCTGCGAGGTCGTCTTCCATGTCGCTGCCGACTACCGGCTCTGGGCGCCCGACCGCCAGGAACTGTACCAGTCCAACGTGGAGGGAACCAGGAACATCTTGCAGGCGGCGAGAGATTCCGGCGTGCGCCGGGTTGTGTATACCAGCAGCGTCGCCACCATGGGCTTCGGCAACAACGGCCGGCCCACGGACGAGCAGTCGCCGGTCGCGCTGGCCGACATGATCGGCGACTACAAGCGCAGCAAGTTCCTTGCCGAGCAGTTGGTGATCGAGGCGGGGCGCGGCGGCCAGAATGTCGTGATGGTGAATCCGACGACGCCCGTCGGCGAGCGCGACATCAAGCCGACGCCCAGCGGGCAAATCATCGTCGACTTTCTGCGCCGCAAATTTCCGGCTTACGTCGATACAGGCCTGAACCTGGTGGACGTTGTCGATTGCGCCGAGGGCCATATGCTGGCGATGGAGAAGGCGCAGCCGGGCGAGCGCTACATTCTGGGCGGCGAGAACCTGACGCTGAAACAAATCCTCGACAGGCTGGCCGCGATCACGGGTCTGTCCTCGCCGAAGATCAGGTTGCCGTATGCCGCCGCCTTGGCAACGGGCGTCGTCGATACAGTGGTGACGGGCAAGCTGCGGCGGCGCGCGCCGCGCGTGACCCTCGACGCGGTGCGCATGGGACGCAAGAAGATGTTCGTCACCAGCGCCAAAGCGGAGCGCGAGTTGGGATGGAATCCGCGCCCGGTGGATGACGCGCTGAGGCGCGCGGTGGAGTGGTTCCGGGCCAACGGCTATGCCTCGTAAGCCGGTTGCCGTCATCGCGGCCATGCCGGTCGAGCTGGCGCCGCTCATCGGCAAGATTCAGCCGCGGACGGTCAATCGCGTCAAGATGTTCGAGTTGCCGCAGGCGATCGTCGCCCTAGGTGGTATCGGCGAGAAGTTCGCCCGGCGTGCGGCGGAAGTCGCGATCGAATACGCCCAGCCGAAGCTGTTGCTTTCGGCCGGCATGGTAGGCGCGGTCTCGCCCAAGCTGAAGGTCGGCGACGTGGGCCGGATTCGCGAGGTTGTGGACATCGCCACCGGCGTTCGCTATCCGACGACTGAAGGTGGTGACTGGGTGCTGGCAACCTCGCAGGACGTGAGCGACGCCGCAGAGAAGCATGAGCTGCTGGCCAGGTTCGGGGCCGACGTAGTCGATATGGAAGCCGCAGCGGTGGCGCAGGTGGCCAAAGAACGGGGCCTGAATTTCGCGTCATTGAAGGCAGTGTCGGACGATGCCGGGCTCGCGATGCCGCCGTTGCACCGCTTCATCGATGGCGACGGACAATTCGCAACTCGCAAGTTCCTTATGTACATCGCCCTCCATCCGCGATGGTGGAAGACATTGGGCAAGCTCAAGGCAAACAGCGAAATTGCGAGCAGGAACCTGTGTAAGGCGATCGAACATCTATTAGAAAGTGGTCAGTGGATAGTGGATAGTGGGTAGAACTGGTCGCCTCGAATTCTATCCACTAAACACTATCCACTCAACCCATGTCCTTGGCGACACAACTCGGCGAAATTCGACGGCAGGCGATCCCCGCGACCATGCAAGCGGCGGTGTATCGCGAGATCAACGACGTCCGCATGGAGACCGTCCCTGTTCCGCGAATTGGGCCGGGGGAGATCCTCGTCCGGGTGCATACCTGCGGCATCTGCGGCACCGACCTGAAGAAGATCGCGACCGGCTCGCACTCGGCGCCGCGCATCTTCGGCCACGAAACGACCGGGGTTATCGCGCAGCTCGGCGAGGGTGTGACGCAATTTCAACTCGGCGACCGCGTGATGGTCTTCCATCACATTCCCTGCGGCGATTGCTATTACTGCCGCCACAAGGTCTTCGCCCAGTGTCCGACGTACAAGAAGGTTGGCGCCACGGCAGGGTACGAGGCCAGCGGCGGCGGCTTTTCCGAGTATGTGCGGGTGATGGACTGGATTGTCCGGCGCAACGGAGTCGTGCGCATCCCAGACGGCGTCTCCTTCGAGCAGGCGTCGTTCATCGAGCCGGTCAATACCTGCATGAAGGGCATTGAGACCCTGCGGCTTACTTCCGGCGAAAGCGTGCTGGTGATGGGCCAGGGGCCGATCGGGATCATGCTCGCGGTGTTGGCGCGGCGGCGCGGCGCGCGGGTAATAACTTCCGATTTGCTCCCGCAGAGGCATACAATAGCTAAGGCGTTCGGCCTAGCTGAAAACATCGACGCCTCCACCTCCGACACTGTGCGTGCGGTCAAAGGGCTTACGGAGGGCCGAGGGGTAGATGCTGTCATTCTGGCGGTCGCCGGTAATGGCTTGATCCAGCCGGCAATGGAGGCCACTCGTCCTGGCGGGCGAGTGTTGCTGTTTGCGCAGACACAGCATGGGGAGACCGTGATCGACCCTGCGGCGGTTTGCGTCGATGAGAAGAGTCTCCTGGGTTCTTACAGCGCTTCTGTGGATTTGCAGGAAGAGTCAGCGCGATTTGTGCTCGACCGGGAAATGGACCTGGAGCGGCTGATCAGCCATCGTTTTCCGCTGGCCGAGGCCGTAGCAGCGTTACGTTTGGCTGCCCGCCCCAAACCCGACTCCATGAAGATCGTGATTCAGCCGGGCAGTGAATGGAAGGACTAGAGTGAACGGACACATGACAGCGGCGGTCCTCTACGGGAAAGAGGACGTCAAGATTGAACAGGTGCCCATCCCCACATTGGAAGAAGGGGAAGTGCTGGTCAAGGTGCAAGTGGCGCTGACCTGCGGCACCGATCTGAAGGTCTACCAGCGCGGCTACCACGCCCGCATGATCGTTCCTCCCGCGCTCTTCGGCCACGAGTTGGCCGGCGTCATCGAAGAGGTCGGCCCCAAGGTCCGGGGATTCAGGAAAGGGATGCGGGTGGTGGCGCTCAACTCCGCGCCCTGCGGAGCTTGCTTCTACTGCTCCAAGCACCAGGAAAACCTCTGCGAAGACCTGCTCTTCAACAACGGCGCCTACGCCGAGTACATTCGCATTCCCCGCCGCATCGTGGAAGCCAACATGCTGGCCATCCCTAAGCACATCAGCTTTGAGGAAGCTGCCATCGTCGAGCCGCTGGCCTGCGTGCTGCGCGGGCTGCACGAAACCAAGCTGGAGATCGGCGACAGCGTTGCCGTGATTGGCGCTGGGCCTATCGGCCTCATGTTCGTTCAGGTGGCCAAGCTGAGCGGGTGCAACGTGATCTCGGTGGTCAAGCATGAATCGCAGGTATCGACTGCGTGGCGAGCGGGTGCCAACACGGTCGTGCAGCTCACGAAAGTTGACGATCCGGTGAAAGCGGTGCGCAAGCTCACGCCCGATGGCCGCGGCTGCGATGTGGTGATCGAGGCAGTCGGACGTCCCCAGGCATGGGAGTGGACGATTGACATGGTGCGCAAAGGCGGCACGGTCAATTTCTTCGGCGGCTGCGCCAGCGGTACCACCGTGGCTTTGGACACCCAGCGGCTGCACTACAACGAGCTGACGCTGAAAGCTACCTTCCATCACACGCCGGAGACGGTGCGCAAGGCCTTCTCGCTGATCTGCGAGAAGAAGATCAAGGGCACCGACTACATCACCGGCGAGGCGCCGCTGTCGCGCTTGCAGCAGGTGCTGCGTCACATGCTGAACCGCAACGGCGACATCAAAACGGCGATCATTCCGGGGACGTAGAGCGGTGGTCAGTGGTCAGTTGTCGGTTGTCAGTTGTCGACGAAATCAGCCGCGAAGCGGCGGGATGAAGTTAGGCGGGGGCGGCAGCCCCCGTTCAAGTGGGAATTTTGGCAAGCCGCAGAGCGGCGACAGGGTTCTGACTCGAAAGCCTCAACTCCCTTTCCCCCAACCCCGGCCACCTGTCTAGAGTGCTATAACTCCCACTTTGCGAGGAATTTCACGCGAAGTTCACTGCCTTGAATTCTGCTAACCAACTAAAGACAGAAGACTTATGCTGGGCCGGGCCGGTTCGACTTTGGCACAAGAGGTGCTCTTCCTTCATGGGGATATTGGCCTGTGACCGCCGACCTTCGCGCCCTTGAACAGAGCCATCCATCCAGCGGAACAATGCCGACCGAAGTAACACAGGAAACTGAAGCTCGCCTGGAGCCGCTGCCGCCCGTCGTGAAACCGCCTGCGCCAAGCCCGGATGAGGCACTCGCGCCATCGCGCCGCAGCTACGTTGAGTGGGGTGTGCTGCTGGCGTTGGTCGTGGTGATGATCGCCCAGTTGTGGAGCAGCGTCACTCGGCTTTCCATCACCTCCGACGAGATCGACCACCTGCACGCGGCGTACCGGTATTGGCAGTGCAACGATTTCGGCTGGAACCCCGAGCATCCGCCACTGGTAAAAATCGTCGCTGGCCTGCCATTGCAGGCAATGCGCGTCAACGATCCGTTCCCGCACGCCTGCGGCGCGCAAAACACCAAAGTTGTCGATTTTCTGGCCGGTCATCAGTTCATCTTTTCAAATCCCGAAAGGATGCTGACAGCGGCACGATTCGTCGTCTCCCTTTTTCCTGTCCTGCTGCTTGTGAGCGTGTGGTTTTTCGCACGGAAGCTTTTTGGATTTCCCGTCGCGGTGGTTAGCGGAATCTTGATCGCTTTCGAGCCGAACGTGCTGGCGAATGGAGCTCTGATAACTACGGACGTAGCTGCAACCCTTGGTTTTCTTCTCGCCGCATATGCCCTCTATTGCTACGCAACAGAACCAAACTTCCACCGCCTGCTGGCGCTTGGTCTGGCGGTAGGCTTCGCGTTCTGTGCGAAGTACTCGACCATCGTGCTCGCCTTCATCGTTCCGGCCGTTTTGGTGGCAGACGCGATTATCTTCGGTGGGGAGGAGCGTCGCCGCAGGTTGCTGCGCTACGCGGGTGCGCTTGTGGCAGTGGCCGCCATTGCGTTGACTGTGCTGTGGGCCTCCTATGGATTCCGTTACGCTGCCCGGCCCGGCGGCGCGCCCGTCTGGAGCCCGCCCCGGCTTGTAATGGCTCGTGGCGCGATTACAACCAAGATCATTCCTCAACTCAAAACCGACCATTTGCTACCCGAGGCATACCTGGTTGGGCTACAGGATGTGCTGGTTGAATCTGAGGTCGGACGCTCATCTTTCCTGCTGGGCAAGATGTATCGCAACAGCAACTGGTTTTACTTCCCGGTTGAGGCGTCCATCAAATTCACCGTGCCCATTTTGCTGATGGTGTTGATCTCGGCTTTGTCGCTGCGCTTCTGGCGAAGCCGAGCGCGCGAGTTGCTCTTCCTGATGGGGCCGGCGGTTTTGTTCCTCGCATTCTGCATGAGATCGGGCCTGAACATTGGCATTCGACATCTGCTACCCATATTGCCG